>Ga0079997_116556_pt1 | contig 38862 bp, 32 predicted proteins | sample PerSpoCPS_CMetaG_FD_69200 | JGI IMG/M metagenome (GOLD analysis project Ga0079997, IMG submission 69200) | Archaeal communities from Yellowstone National Park, Wyoming, USA - Perpetual Spouter C (PS_C) MetaG (SPADES assembly) (version 2) | ecosystem: Environmental > Aquatic > Thermal springs >... | reverse complement strand
CTTCGGGGCCCTCCTCGTGACCTTATACCACTTGGCAAAGGCCTTCTTGATGTGAGGAGGAGGCGGGCATGCCCGCCTGGGGGGGAAGCGGCAGCCACACCTAACTCTAACCTCCTACATTCAGAAACCCTTTGCCCGGAATTGGTATAAGACTAAGCTTAGGGTGTTACGATGAGCTTGAGGGTCTGGCTCCATTCGGAGTTCATCCGCACCCGAACTGTATAGTAGCCGGCGGGCCATTCGCTGGTGGGCAGTGTGAGAGTCGTCCCCCCAAAGTCCCCTAAGAAGACCCGCTGACCCATGAGATTGAAGACCTCCACCTCGTAAACCCCCGGTTCCGATGCTGTCAGAAAAGCATGGCTTTTAGCGGGGTTAGGATACAAGGTGAAGGTAGGGGTCTTTTTCGTAGCGGTGGCCTCTGCTAAGGATGAGACAAAGCGTCCGCCCAGCACCGGAAACTCAATATACGAGAGTTTATCGGGGGCCGAGTAAATGGTTTGGAGGTTTTTGCGAGGATAAAGGGTCGTTCCATAGAAGTTATACGGGGTGGCATCGAAGGGGCGGCGGCGATAGAAGGTGCCGGGTTCTAATGGGACGTTGGGGCAGGCTTGGTAGCGGGGGTAGTTAGTTGCGCTAATCAGGACTTTGATGCGGTGGCCTTTGCCCCAGCAGTAGGCGATGGGGAGGGAGCGGAAGCGCCATTGATAGATGGAGTCCGCTACGAGATTGTACCAAGGTTTGGAGGTATCTTCATCGCCGTCGGCCCAAGAGGCGGCATACTCCCGAGCGCGGGCATTACAGGCGCCTTCAAAGACGTAGTACTCCCGCCCATCGGGATAGACATCCAGAATGCGTACCACCACATCACCATTAGCAGAGTCCGCATAAGGCCCCCCTAAAGGACGAATAGACTGATACAACTGAATAGTAGAGAATCCCGCAATACAAAGGGATTCTGGCACCGCATCCGAAATGTAGCTAATCAGATCGCTATAGCGTCGTCCATCCACCGTGTAGCGGGCAGGCCGGTCAAGGACCAAAGCACGATAAGCCGGATCGGTAAAGTCCATTTGTCCCTGGCTCAAACGCTGGCGGTCCGGGGTATAAACGATCATGTTAGGGCCTCCATGAGTAGGCACAGGGTCCATAGGGTCAGCCACAAAGGAGCGGGGCGGCTCAGGGGCCTGAGGGGGGTGTTCAGAAAGCCGCCCATCCCCATGTAGATACAATCGAAGCTTAGGAAGGCCGGGCAAAGGGAAAGTATCCGCATGATACCAGTAATTCCCCACGTGCGGATTGAGACTATCCGCGACCGGGCCTACCACATAGAAACGTACATTTTTTCGGCCGTTAGGCTTTGTAGCGTCAAACTCGTAAGAGGGGGCTGAGACAGGGGTGCGCGTCGTATCTCCAAAAATGGATACTCCTGTGGCAGGAATAGTGATATTCTGGCGCATAGGTGTGCCATTAGCCCCCAATTTGATCTCTATGGGGAAATTATTGAGCCCTGCGGTGCCATTGAGGAAGTTATAGAAATCGTAGTAGCCCGTACGGAAGGTATCCGCCGGTACTCGCACATAAAGGTCCTGTCCTAAGTACTGTCCTAAGTACTGCCAGGCGGTATCGGGCGGCAGCTGGAAGGTCGGCGTCCCAAGGAAATAGCGGAACCACCCTATGACCTCAGAGGTAACCAGTCGGGTAGCCGCCTGAACATTGAGCGTAGAGACGTCTGGCACATTGAAGTCCTCAATGACATTGGGCGGGTAGCGATGGTCTCGCCCATCGGGAAGGACCCGCATATCTCCCGTAGAGCGAGTGCCAATGGTCTGATGCGCCCAAGGGCCAATAACCAGTTTTTGATACTTCTTTAAGCTATCGGGGAGGTATTTCATAAGGTATTGCCAGGTCTGGATTTGCCCATCAATGAAGATATCCCACCAGCCTGTGAGATTATAGACAGGTACCTGAATATTTGTGTAGCGGCTCACGGGCCCGCGCCATTGGGGATTGCCATTTTGGTCTAAGGTGGCATGGCTAATATCCATTATCGCGCGAGCAGGACTATTCGGATAATGAGCTCCATACATGGTGCTCCAAAAGTCTATGCAGACCTCAGCCGCCTGCTGAGAATTTTGGATAGAAGGGCCATAATCTGCAATTGTATGCAGGCTGTCGTAGGGATCAGCCGGACCATTCACCCAGTTTCCGTAAAACTCTACCTGCCCCCGTAGCCAGCCGTCTATGAGCCGCTCCCGAAAAAGCCCATTGTGATGACCTGCACTATGATAAAACTCCCCCGACGCTACAATCGGCAAAAGACACTTGAGGCCGGGACGGGAGGGGTCTATCTTATGGGCTGCCGCTAACTGATACTGGCTATTACCCAAAGCCGAACCTCCAAACATACCTATCTTTCCATTACACCGAAGATTATCGGCAGGCGTGATCTGTCCGTCTCCATCACTATCGTACCGAAGGCTATCCAGAATCCAACGATAAGTATTATAGCCATCCTCATGGGTATTGGCTTCCTTGGTCGGCGTAATATCCAGCGGATGGCCTACTCCAGCCCCTATATGCGACACGTAAGCATTCTTATCCCAGCTATCGCTATACATGGGCAGGTACACCCCCCACGACCGGTATCGCCCTCGCATATCCTGTTCAATACCTGCGTACCCTAAAAGCGCATATCCCTTACTGAGTTCGGTGCCTTTCTTGTTGTAAGGGGTGCGGGTAAACATTACGGGCAGCGCATAAGGGTCCGGCTGATCAGGGTATACAAAATACTGCGTCCCCGGATAAGCAAACCGAATACGCCGAGTGCCCGTAAGCCCCGGAATGCCCAGCGAGCCCAAATTCAGGTCTATCGCTGCCGTGTCCGAAAATATAGGCAGATTCACGCTGGTGGCTAAGGGAACGCCATCGGGCATACGAACCAGATACTCGGTATGGGACACCAGGTCTGTGAGGGTATCTAATACGCCATTAGGCTGCTGAGCCCATGCTACCACTACGCCCAGGAGGAGAGTGAGTCGTCGCATACCCCAAACATAACACTTTTTTATATTCGCAAGCCCCTGCCCAGAAGGTCGGGGCCATTGTCGCAGTAAATGTTCTCGGCGGTGGAGCCTACCCACCTCGTCAGACCCTGGCAGATTACTCTGCCTCGCGGGTGGCGCCACCCGTGGGAGGTGGACTGACCGCAGGGAAGCGTCCCCATCCTTTCACAGGCGCGCTCCACGCCCACACGAAACGTACTTGGGAGCGCCCTCCCCCCCTCTCCCGCACATAAAAGCCACCCTTTTCCAAAGCCAACTCGGGATATAACCCCTCACAGGGCCCTAAGGGCGTTAGCCACACCTGAAGGCGCTCCACCTCTATATGCTCTATGAGCTTAGGTTCTATCCGCACAAACGCCTCTCCATCTCTTAGCTCCCCTTCGCCAAAATCCTGAAATAAAAACTCCGGTGCCTCCGGCGCCGTAAGTAAATAACACCGCCCCTGACCATCCTGAATGACCGTATTTACCGTTCCAGTCCCGAGTATCTTATAGTTGGTTCCCCCGTCTCGGCAGGCCACCCGACTGTACCGCGTAGCATCGCTATTGGTGAAGTAGCCACCCATTCGGGGTGTAGTCGTAGTAGAGGTCGCTACCCCCATCAGGCCCCGAATAGTACCCTGGGCCACGAAACCCACGGGATTGATGCTCGTGGGGAAGCCTCCTAGACCATTCCCCCGGGCGAAAAAGCCTATTCCCTCCGTAGCCGTAGAACTATACACCCCCGCCACTCCCGGTCCAAGGCCGCCCGTCACTTCCCCATAAATCCCTATGGTGTCCGAACGCGCCGCGAGCGCCCTGTCCGAAGCCCCTGTCAGGGAAAGAATATTGACTACATTATTGGAGGGGCTCAAAGCACTCGTCGTATTTATCCATACCAATCCATCGCTCAAAATGCGCATGCGCTCAGTGTTATTGGTACGAAATACCAGGGGCTGGTTATCGGTAGTACCCAAGAAGTTCGTGGAGGCGTTGGTGCCCGTATTCCCTACGAGGCGCCAGTCGGTGGCATCTTCCTGAAAGGTCAAGTTGCCATGTAGGAGGTGCTTAGGGTTTCCGGTGAAGTCTATTTTGCCTAAGACGCCTTGATTAGAGAAGGTACCTATGCTCTTATTGGGGTTGGCTAAGCTCTGGACCCGCAAAAGACCGGGATCGCCAGCCCCCATATCAGCCAGATGAAGCCGATGGGTGGGGGAAGTGGTACCAATACCTACATTTTGAGCCCATAGGCCCAGGCTGAATAGGATAACTACTGCTGCCTCTCGTCGCATAGTTGTTATTTCGGATTTTTAAGTTCTTGTGGGGTGAGGTAGGTTGTCACCGGCTGGAAAGGCGTAAAGTAGCGATGGGGGTTGACTTCTGGCAGGCGTTCGTTGGCGTAACTGCTGCGAGCCTGGAGAAGGTAGGAGACCCGAAGAGGGTGGGGAGGGGCTTTTTCCGCCTCTACGAAAAAGCCCTCTGGAGTGATTTGAGTCACAGAAACTTGGATGGGCCCCCATGGCTGAAGGTAGACACTGTAAGGCGGAAGGATATGCTGAGCTAATAAGGGGTCAAAGGGAATAAATGCCTTTTGGCTGGTGAGGAGGAAGTCGCCTTGGTCCCAGAAGAGCGCTTCTGGGGCCTCGGGGCAGAAGAGGGTGTGATAGCGGCCGCTTTGAGGGTCTCGGATGTTGGTAGAAGCGGTGCCAGCGCCATGGATTTTGCGGGCATTTCCGCTTTCTTGGCCTGCGATATACACCCAGTTATATGTGCCACTACCATCTCTTACGGCGAAGGCGCCGCCGGCTCGGCTATCGCTGTTAGCCTCGGTGAAAACCCCCACTACGCCGGCCTCAGGAGCTACGCCGTATGCGCCCCCACCATTTGTGGGCATAGTACTAGGAAGGGGCGCATTTCCGCCAATGCCGATAGCTCCCCAGCCATCGGTAGCTGTATTGATACCTCCCACGGCAGGGCCACTCCCCCCGCCGCTTGTGCCTCGCACCGCCGGCCGATTGCCGCCAGTTACCTGCCCATATACAGCTATCCAGCCAGAGGGGGCTTCCACAGAGACCTGAGCGTTATTCAGAGTGGCGGTGGTGTTTTGCCCCACCCAGTGGCGCCCATCGCTGGCTAAAATCCGCCACCGTGTGGTCGCATTTACCCCAATCCGAAAGTCTTGCCCATCCGTCGTCCCGACAAAGTGCGTACTGGGATTCGTGCCACTATTGCCTGTAATCTTCCAGTCGCTTACATCTGCCCCCCATGTCCCATTCCCCCGCAAAATCTGCGTAGGACTGGTAGGGTCCGTAAATCGTCCCAAAACCCCCGTGCTACTTGTCTGGGCCAGCGAAGTCCCTGGGCCAGAAAGGTCCTGCACGCGTAGAGTGCCCGTTCCCAAATGCAGCCGATGCGTGGGACTACTAGTCCCAATACCCACATTCGTCTGCGCCCATAGCAAGCCGTATATAACAAATCCGTATCGCATAAGCCGATTCATTTTAGCAGATCTTCAGGTACTTCAGGTAACCGCACGCCCACATGGCGGGAGAGACGCAGGCCATCAGGGGAGTAGGTGTCATTGCGATAAGCCACAATCCAGTAGGAGACAGGTATAGTCTCCGTAGGGTCGGTAGAGCGTATCCGAAAGCCATGGCGGCTACGATCCGTCACATAGAGGGTTCCCTTGCAGGGGGCCATCGGCTGTACAAATACCAGCAGGGGATACATTTCATCCACATAGAGGTTGAAGCTGAGGGCGGGGTCTATGGAAACATAGACTTCCCCGTTGGTGAGCTGGGCAGTACCCCGATCCATAAAGAAGATTTCGGGGGCCTCGGGGCAAGCCATCGCATGTAAGCGCCCTTGCGCATCCGCGATGACCGTAGAAGTGGAAGGAGGGGGATCAGAACCTCCCACACTCAGGCCATAGATTTTGTATTGCGTGCCGCTCACGAAGGCAGAAACGAGGGAGCGAATAGTACTGGTGTTACCTGGGGCTTCAAAGCGGCCGGCAGCCCGATCGCCGGAGGTATTTTCTGCATAGGCAGCGATGCCATAGTCCTGACCTGTGCCTGCAATTCCAGGCCCCAGGTTATAATGGACAAAGTCCGAAACCCCCACCATACCCACCAGCCCCACACCTGTGGATGAGGTAGCTCGTCCCACCACACCTGCGCGATTCGCTCCCCCTGTCGTGGCTATTCCTAAGACTACACTCACCCCATTGGAAGAGGCTTTATAGCCATAAATGGCCCGATTCGTATTGCCCCCCTGCACTTGAAGGATGGCTCGGTTACTAAGCGGAGTAGTCGTCCCTATCAGGATCCGCCCATCCACGAAAAATCGCATGCGCTCCGTATTGTTGGTGCGGATATGAAATTGCGTGGCATCCGCAGTGCCCAGGTAGTTGACGCTGGGGTTTGTTCCGGCATTGCCTAAGAGTTTCCAGTCGCCGGGGTCGGGTCCCCAGGTCCCATCCCCCCGTAAAAAGTCCGAGGCGGAGCCCGTGAAGTTTATCCGATAGGTAACGCCCTCCTCGTCTAGTCCCACCAACGCATTTCCTGCGCCGCTAAGTCCCTCCACCCGAACCGCCCCACCACTTACATGCAGGGTATGCGTCGGTGTACTGGTTCCAATACCTACATTCTGGGCCCAAAGGCCTACCACCAAGCCCCATACGCATCTCCATGTGGGCATGCGGCAAAGATAGCAACTTTGTACTAATCTCCCACGTGATGGCCCAAAAAGTTTATTTTGTAAAAGGCAAAATTATCCTCGGAGCAGAGCCTTTACAAACTTCGGAGCCTCAAAAGGCAGGAGGTCTTCGGGCCCCTCGCCCACGCCGATGAATCGGATAGGCAGGCCGGTTTCCTCTACGAGGGCAAAAGCCACGCCTCCTTTGGCGGTGCCGTCCAGCTTCGTGAGGATGATGCCAGTGCAGGCCGTAGCTTCCATGAAGACCTGGGCTTGGCGGAGGGCATTTTGGCCGGTGGTGGCATCTAAGACGAGTAGCACTTCGTGGGGGGCACCGGGGAGAGCTTTGCCTATGACCCGATACACCTTGCTTAGCTCGCGCATGAGGGGCTCTTTGGTATGCAGACGCCCCGCCGTGTCAATGAGCACCACATCCGCTTCCATTTGAAGGGCTTTTTGGATGGTTTCATAAGCGACGGCGCCGGGGTCGGCTCCCATGCCTTTTTCTACTAAGGGGATATGGAGCTTTTCGGCCCAGTGCCGCAGCTGGGAGATGGCCGCCGCCCGAAAGGTATCAGCCGCTCCTATGACCACCTTCTGCCCTTCCCGGACAAAGCGCGCCGCTAACTTCGCTAAGGAAGTGGTCTTCCCCACCCCATTCACCCCTACCAAAAGTATCACATAGGGCTTCCCCTCTTTCGGCACAAACGGCCGCTCCAACCGAGCTACCAGAATCCGCTCCAAGCGCTCTAGGAGCCCCTCATTTTCCCGAAGCGGCTCTCTTTGGAGGCTCCTTTCTAACTCAAGCAGGATATTTTCGGTCGCTTTTGGTCCTACATCGGCTAAGAGAAGCGTCTCTTCTAAGCTTTCTCGGGTTTCGGCATCCAGGGCTTTTCGGCCGGTAAAGAGGTTTTTCAAGCGATCCCAGAAGGAGCGACGGGTTTTTTCCAGGCCTTTTTGCAGGGAGGTATCGACCGAGGTCTCCGTAGAGGTGGGGGCCGTTGAGGCCTCTGGTTTTTTGCCGCGTAGCCAGTCCAAAAGCCCCATACTATCGCTCAATGGTTTGCCAGTGGTGGAGGTGTTCGTAAGCCGTAAGGTCCGATGTGAGGGGACAGACCGACACATACCCCTTTTCTAAGGCCCAGAGGTCGGTATCCGGCGCTACATCGTCGCTCTCAAACCGCCCCACCATCCAGTAATAAGGCTGACCGTACGGGTCTATCCGCTGCTCAAACTGCTCCACAAATCGCCCCTTCGCCTGACGCGTAAGCCGAATCCCCCGTATCTCCGAAAGAGGCAGATTCGGAATATTCACATTCAAAGGTATGTGCGGCGGAAAAGGCATAGCCAAGTACAAGAGTATCACCTCGCGCACGATCGCCTGCGCCGCCGTAAAATCTGCTTCCATGCTGTAATTGAGTAGCGAAAAGCCTATAGAGGGGATATGCTCAAAAGCCCCTTCCATGGCCGCCGACAGGGTCCCCGAATAAAAGGCGTTAATAGAAAAGTTAGCCCCGTGATTGATGCCGGACAGGAGAAGGTTGGGCCGTAGGCCCAGAACCCCCGTAGCGAGCTTCACACAGTCGGCGGGCGTCCCACTACAGGCCCAGGTCGGAACCCCCTCCCCAAAAGCCTGCGAAGGATAAAGGCGCAGCGGCACCCCAATACTCACCGCATGCCCCATGCCGCTCTGCGGACGATCCGGCGCCACTACATACACTTTCCCAAACTCCTGAGCTACCTCTACCAAAGCTCGCAGCCCCCGCGCCGTAATCCCATCATCGTTACACACCAGGATTTCCATCCCGCCCCTAAGGTACCGAAAATCTCTCCAACCCACACCCTACAAAGCTACCCCCCAGCGCCTCCCCCTACATGCACACAAAACCCCCTATCTTTGTTCTAACAGGATAGCCATATGGAAAATCCCAAACGCCCCTCTCGAGGGTCAGGAATCAACCTCTACTGGCTCTACCTGATTCTCTTTGGGCTGATTGTAGCCTCTTTTTTTATTGTGCCGGAGCAGCAATCTACCGTACCTATCACCTACTTAGAGTTTCAGGAGTGGGTAGAGCGGCGCTTAGTAGATAAAGTCGTCATCGTCAATAAAGAAGTCGCCGAAGTTTATCTTACGCCGGAGGCTCGGGAGCTGGCAGAGATTCAGCATCGGCAGCGGCGAAGGATTTGGGGAGTAGCTCCCTTTACTTTTCGTGTTGTCTCTGCAGAAAAGTTAGAAGAATATCTTCAGCAAAAGCGTTTGCCGTACTATGTGGTGGAGCGGACGGACTATTTTCTGGTGATCTTGCAATATGTTTTGCCCATAGCGGTGCTGATTGGTTTGTGGGTATTTTTTATTCAGCGGATGGGGGGTCGGGGGGGTGCAAGCGGCGGTCCTACGGGAATATTTTCCATTGGACGCAGCCGGGCGGCTTTGTTTGAGGGCGGCAATAAAGTGAATGTTACCTTTGCGGATGTAGCAGGCCTGGAAGAAGCCAAGCAGGAAGTTCAAGAAATCGTTGAGTTTCTCAAAAACCCTCAGAAGTTTACCCGATTGGGTGGAAAAATTCCCAAAGGTGTCCTGTTAGTGGGACCTCCGGGCACGGGAAAGACGCTTTTAGCCAAAGCTGTGGCTGGCGAAGCCGGTGTCCCGTTTTTCAGTATTAGTGGGTCGGACTTTGTGGAGATGTTTGTGGGGGTAGGGGCTGCGCGGGTGCGCGATCTTTTTCGGCAGGCCAAAGAGAAAGCCCCCTGTATCATCTTCATTGATGAAATAGATGCGGTGGGGCGGGTGCGCAGCCGGACCTCGGTGCCTATATCTAACGATGAGCGCGAAAACACCCTCAACCAGCTGCTCGTGGAAATGGACGGATTCAATACCGATGCGGGCATTATCGTCATGGCCGCCACAAACCGCCCAGATATCTTAGACCCCGCTTTACTTCGGCCAGGGCGATTTGATCGTACGATCATGATTGACAGGCCGGATGTGAAGGAGCGAGAAGCCATCTTCCGAGTTCATATCAAAAACCTTCTCATAGCACCCGACGTAGATGTGCATAAGTTAGCGCTTCAGACGCCGGGTTTTGTGGGGGCGGACATTGCGAATGTATGTAACGAGGCGGCCCTCATTGCAGCGCGCAAAGATCGCCCTGCTATTACGATGGCCGACTTCCAGGAGGCTATAGATAAAGTGATTGGCGGTTTAGAACGACGCAGCAAAGTAATTTCCCCCGAAGAGCGTAAGATTGTCGCTTACCACGAATCGGGCCATGCTATTGCAGGATGGTTTCTCCCGCATGCGGATCCTTTAGTAAAGGTCTCCATTATCCCTCGGGGAATTGCGGCCTTAGGATATGCGCAGTATATGCCCAAAGAGCAGTACCTTTACACGAAGTCCCAGCTTTTGGATGTGCTGAGTATGACCTTGGCTGGGCGAGCGGCGGAGGAGATCGTCTTTGGGGATATTTCTACGGGGGCTCAAAATGACCTTGAGCGGGCTACCCAGCTGGCCTTCGCCATGGTAACGCAGTATGGCATGTCGCGCTTAGGACACATCGCCTTCCGCCCGCACGCGGAAGAGTTCAGCCTACAAAAACCCTACTCCGAAGAAACCGCCCGCCTCATTGATGCCGAAGTGCAACATATTCTGCAATCTTCTTACGAGCGAGTCAAACAGCTCCTTCAAGAGAAACTCTCTCTCCTACAAGCGTTGGCGGAAAAGCTCCTGGAAAAAGAAGTGCTCTATCAGGAGGAAGTGGAGGCTATTTTAGGGCCTCGCCCCTCAAAGTCGGCGTTAGAGCCAGCGGCCAGCCCTTCATGAGGTCGTACCCGCCCCTCTATCCAGAGGATCGCCCACCGGGTAAGAAGCTGTTTTTAGTCAGTGATTTGCACTTAGGGGTGCCTTCAGTAGAGGAAAGTCGGGTACGGGAAAAGCACTTTATCAGCTGGCTTCGGGAGGTAGCTCCCACCGCCGCCGCTATCTACCTACTGGGGGATGTGTGGGACTTTTGGTTTGAGTATCGGCGGTGCGTTCCCAAAGGGAGTGTGCGGCTGCTGGGAGTTTTAGCTGAGCTGAGCGATGCAGGCCTGCCGATTTACTTTATGCGCGGCAACCATGATCAGTGGCTTACGGGGTATCTTCAAGAGGAGGTGGGGTTGCGCCTCTTACCTGATCCTTATTTGGCCACTTATAAGGGCCTGCGGTTTTTCCTTTCGCATGGACATCGGCTGGGCCCCCTCCCCCTCCTGGACAAAGTCGCCAACTGGATGATGGGTAATCCCCTGCTGCAAACGCTCTACCGATACTTATTTCATCCTGATGTAGGGCTGTGGCTGGGGCGGTTTTTATCGGGCCGCAGCCGAAAAGCCCACCACCCCTTAGACTATACGGACTTAGGTGAGCAGGAATACTTTTATCAATATGTCCAACAGGCCGTCCAGAACGGCACCGCCTGCGACTGGTATATCTTTGCCCACCGACACCTGCCCACTGTCCGGCAGATAGCCCACACCCGCTATGTGGTTTTAGGGGAGTGGATAGAACGTTATACCTACTTGGAGATAGCGGGAGAAAGCTGGGCTCTTCGCCAATACCAGGAGCCCGGGAAAGAAGCCGTTCTATTTTCTGGGCTATTGTCCGATGCGGTGGTGGCTGTGTAGTGGAGGGCTTTTGTGGGCGCAGGTAGCTGTTTTGCCCTGTGCACCCACCCTCATCGCCGTAGATGAAATCGGGCATGTGTATGCCTGGTGCAGCGCCGAAAAGTCGCTCCTCAAAGTATGGGCTCCCCAATACGACTCCATTACTCGCGTGGGAGGCGGCCCCGGCGCCAGGGAGGGCTTCTTGGACATCCGCAGTTTAGCGCCCGTCGGTAACCAACAGCTGTATGTGCTGGATGTTGGACAGCAAGCGCTTTTGCTATTAGGGACGAACTTACAGGTCCTACAAAAGGTACGATTTGAGGAGATGGCACCGGAATTGTGGCAGGGCTTTCCCAGCGAGCTTACGGTGATGCCGGGGGGGGATTTATTGGTGGCTTTGCGGGAGACGCAGGAAGTGATTCGGATAGATGCTTTTGGGCGGATGCTCGTGCGGTTTGGGGGGAAAGTTACGGGGCCTGCGGCTCTGGTGCGTATTCACGCCCTCCAAGCGGGTAATGACCTGGTGATTGTCTTAGACGAGGGTTATCAGCTGAAAGTCTATGACGCTTGGGGCACGCTCCTGCACAGCTGGCCCCTACCTAAGGAAACGCAGTTTTGGGCCATAGGACGGGGTAATATCCTCTGGCAGGCAAGTGGTATCTGGGCATATGTACCCGATGTGCAGCACCCTGAAAAACGATATTTTCTCTCCGGATTGCCGGAGGGGGTCCCAGGGAGTGGTTACCTTACGGAAAAGCAGTTTTACTACACTATGGGGCTGGGGCTATTTGTGTTTCACCTACCTTGAGGCGAAGGAGGTACGGCGCCGCATAACTGCCTACATAGATGTAGGGACCTATGGGGCGAGCCACGCTGGCGGTGGGATAGTCTGGGGAGGGGCTTTTATAGAGGGTGCGGGTCAAAAAGTTTCCATCGGGCAGGCGCTCTATTTCTACGATCATCCACTTGTCTGCTTTACTTCCGAAGGCTAAGCTGCGAGCCCATCGGGTCAGGCTCGGATGGCAGACGACCCATACTCGGTTGGGTGCAAGAACTGCCAGATTATCGGGATAGCCGGGCAATCGGATGCGCCGGCTATACACCAGCTGATGCGGCCCTGCCACCTCTTGATAGACCCAGATAGCCTTCCGAAATGCCACACTTACCCACCATTCCCTCTCTTCGGGAAAGTGCGCCAGACTACTGGCATAGGGAATGCCGTCTACGACCTTTACGCAGGAGTCTCCTTCACAATAGAGGAGGTTACTGCGGACCCGCCGCACCAAAAAACCCGCTACGAGCCGCCAGCGGGCCCGATGCGACCGATCATTGGCCACCATGAAACGCACGGAGTCCAACGGCCATATAGCCTGAAGCGACACAAAACCCGGATGGACCCACCGCCGCGGCGCCTCCAAAGTAGAACCATTCCACCGAAAGCGCCAAACTTCATTGGGAATGTCCTTTTTGCCATGGAAAAACCACAAGTAAGGCTCCCGATAAGCTAACTCAAACGGATGCCAGCGCCCCGGCGGCGTAATATCCCTCAAAAAAGGCACTTCCTGCGTCGCATCCCAATAGTAAAGCACGCCCTGAATCCCCGTATCCTGCCGAGCTAAAGCCCGATTATACGAAAACGCAAAAAGATAAGGGTAGGTCGGAGCTAAATTTTCGCACCCCGGCAAGGCCAGGGTACTATCCCACTCCCAGCTCTGCGCCCTTAAGGATAGAGCGACTTGGACTGCTGCCAATAAGCATCTAACTCTTCCAGGTCGCATTCCGCAAAAGTCTTTTGAGCTTCTTTGAGGCGCTTTTCTATGTATTGGAAACGTTTTTCAAACTTCTGGTTGGTTTGGTGAAGGGCGCGTTCGGGGTCTATGCCGAGGTGGCGTCCGAGATTCACCAGCACGAAAAGGACATCTCCCAGTTCTGCCGCCGCCTCTGAAAGCTGATTCGCCTCAATGGCTCTTTGGAGTTCGGCAAGCTCCTCTTTTAGCTTCTCGGTAAGGCCTTGGAGGGAGGCCCAGTCAAAGCCTACGGCAGCGGCTTTTTCTTGGAGGCGATAAGCTTTGAGCAGGGGCGGCAAGCGCTCAGGCAAACCTCCTATCACAGACCGATCGGATTGAGCGGCCTTGAGCTTTTCCCATTGCGCTAAAACCGCCTTCGCATCCGAGGCCTGGGCTTGCCCATACACATGCGGATGCCGAGCTATCAGCTTTTGATTAAGCCGCTCCACCACCGTATCTATGGAAAAACGCCCTTCCTCCTCCCCCATCCGCGCATAGAAAAATACATGCAGCAGCACATCCCCCAGTTCTTCTACTATTTCGGCGTCCTCACCCCCTAAAATCGCCTCAATGAGTTCGTAGGCCTCCTCAATGGTTAGGGGGACCAAGCTATGAAAGGTCTGCGCTTTATCCCAAGGGCACCGTTCTCGCAGCTCCGCCACAATTTGCCGCAGCCGATCTATACTTTCCACCCTCGCAAAAGTACGCCATAAAGTACCTAACTTTGCTTCGTGTCAGTACAGGAAGCTCTTGAGCAAATAGAAGCGGCGCAAAAGGAGGGCAAAACGCCTGAGCAGCTTTTGAACCTCATCGAGTCTTTGCATGCCTCGTTTTTAGAAGGCGATCCAGAAGAGCGAGCCGCCTTTGAGGAAGCCCTCATGACCGTAGCTGATGGGCTTTATCTGCCCCATCTTTTTTGGATGTATTTGGCGGGCTTTTTAGAGGATCGGGAAGCCTATCGCCCTTCGTTGGAAGCCCTTTTGCGGACCTTCGCCACCCTCCCTCCCAATCCCCTCGCCGAAGAAAACCTCCGACTCCTCCTCTACGTCTATTTCTCAGAGGAAGAGCCCTTTCACCTGGAGCGGCTCTGGCACCTCCTTGCCCAAGAAGCTACCCCCGAAAAGCTGGCTTACTTCCAGCGCGTCAAGACCCTCACCGAACGCAATCCCCTAACCGTACGCATCTTCCGGGAAAAGTTCCGCCTATTAGGACCGTTCTTCCCTAACTTTGACCATCTCCGCTTGCCTCTACCGCAAGTACGCTCCCTCATCCAAACCCCTTCTGTATGAAGGTCTTACCAGGACCCTACTTGATTGGCATCAGCAGTGGCGCCATAGGAGGCGCGCTCCTGCGATACCTCATTCAGCGAATAGGTAACCTCGCTTTCACAAACCCTTACGGCACCCTAATAGTAAATATCTTGGGCAGTTTCATTTTAGGACTTGTCGCAGGGTTTTTCTCCAATCGAGTTTATTCTGTCTGGTATTATACGATTGCTACCGGCTTTTGTGGGAGCTTTACTACTTTTTCTTCCATTAGCCTGGAAGTTTTTGAAATGCTCCGCATGGGGGATTACGTTCGAGCACTCACTTATGTGGGGATTTCGCTGATATCAGGTCTTTTGGCTGTAGGGGTAGGCTGGTGGCTCGGCATGCAAATCCGATAAGTTTATACAGCGCCAGCCGCCGTAGGGGCTGGCGCCGCCCCCAATACTCCTCTTTCCATTTAGAAATCTGGTACTAAGACAAACCCCGTCGCTTCAGCCAAGCCACATTCTCTATTCCGGTGGTCTGGGGAAACATATCAAACGGCTGTACTTCCTGCACCTCATAAACCTCTCTCAGGAGCGCTATGTCCCGGGCCTGCGTTGCTGGATGACAACTCACGTAAAAGACATGCGCAAAGGGGGTTTCTCGGAGCCGTTTGAGGAAGGAGGGATGAAGCCCTTCTCGGGGAGGGTCTATAATCGCTACGCTATCCGGAGAGACCTCCTCGCCCAGCCAGACCTTTTCTAAGGCACCCGCTCGCCCCACAAAGCCCGTCTCCGGGTAAAAATGCTGATTTCGGGCAAAGTTTTCCCGCGCTCGCTCCACGGCCGATTCCAGCTTCTCAATCAGCACCAATCGCTTGGCCCGCTCCGCTACACTAATCCCTAAGAACCCCACACCCCCATATAGATCGTATAGGACTGTGGTTTCGGGCACTCGGGCTTTGAGCCAAGTGACGAGGGCCTCCGCTTGCGCGAGATTTACTTGAAAAAAGTCAAGAGGCCCCACCCCGAACTTCCGTCCTGCCACCTCATACATCAGCTCCAAGCTCCCCCATAGCCGCTGCGGCACTAGGTCAAATAGACTATCATTGCGCTTGGGATTGTAGAAGTAGCCTGCTCCTTGAAGACCGGCAAGAGCTTGCAAGGGAGAGAGGAGGGCTTCGGCCCAGTCTGGGCGGTCTTGCGAGAGGCTCACGAGGACGATGTAGCTCTCTTGGGTGCCGCGAATGAGGAGCTCGCGCCAAACACCTTCGTGTCTTTGCGGGTCGTAGGGGGGTAGCCCCAAACGCTGGGCCTGCGCTTGCACTAAGCGACGAACCTCCTCAAACGCCGGCGGCACCAACTGACACGCCTCCGGCGCTATCACTCGCCGAAAGTCTCCCCGCGGATGAAACCCCACTACCACCTCACCAGCCGGCCCCCAGCCAAAAGCATACTCTACCTTATTGCGATATTGCCAGGGCAATGGCGCAGGATGCACCGGCGGCACCTCCAATGTAACCCCCCCAATATGCCTAAGCTGGGCTTCCACAAAACGCCGCTTAACCTCCAGCTGATGCGCATAAGTCATCATTTGCCACCGGCAACCCCCACATATGCCAAAAACCGAACAGACCGGCTCTACCCGATGAGGCGAAGCCTCATGAACCTCTACAACCCGCCCATACCACACTTGACGTTTCCGTCGCTCCACCGTATAACTCACCTCCTCCCCCTCTATCACAAAGGGCAAAAGCACCACAGGCCCCTCTTCGGGAGCTACCACTCCAAATCCCTCACTCGTTAGGTCCCGAACCCTCCCCCGTCGCTTCTCCATGGGCTAAATGTCCTCGGAGCTTTTTCTCTAGCCAGTCCAGCGGAAAATACACCTGCCAAAAACGCCGAATCGGCAGCTCACTCTGCGGAACTACCTGCGTTAGGTACGCATAAAACGCATCCAATGCAGCCTCCCGACTCGGATACTCTCCTTTCAAGCTCTTGACAATGAATGTCAATAACGCCTTCTCAATGGGGGTGCGGCTACCCCGCAGGCGACTCAGCACCCGATACCCGTGAAAAAGCGCCTGCCGAAGCGAAGCCTTATCCCCACGCTCATACGCCGCTAAAAGCCGTATCACTAAAGCCGCTAACAAAAGGTCTTTCCGACGCATCTCTACCGCCCCCTGCTCTACCCGATTCAATACCGACCATGTGCGCTCAACATCTTGAACATTATACAGATTGAGAGCTAAAAGATAGTAGCTCTGTAAGGCATAAGCCGGAGAAGTGCGCAAATAAGTACGTTCTAAGCGATCCAGATAAAGGTCATATTGGGCTGCCACCTTATCACTTTGGCCCTGTATGAAAGCAAGATTGAGCTCATGAAATATCAGAAGCCTTTCCCGCTGAAGGGCTATAAGGCGACTGGAAGGGCGAAGGGAACGGAACTTAACTAATACTTTTTCGGCCTCGGCATAATCGCCCGCTTCCAAAAGGCCAGAAAGGTAGTTATTGAGAGCTAAGAGGTAGCGGTTTTGTAGGAAGGGGAGCTTTTTGGGCTGCTGTTCCATTTTATAGACGAGGAGGCGGGTGATCTCCAAGTATTTTTCATTTTGGCCGGCCAGGCGGGCTCGCAAGGCTTGCGCCGTATCATAGAAAAAGTGCAACGTCAAGGGAGCCGCAGGCTCTGGCGGCACCAGCCCCATCCGCTCTACATATTGGTCTATGATAGCTATCCGCTCCGACGGCACGCTTTCCCCTTCTTCCAAAATCAACTCCGCATACATTGCCGCCGCATACCAAGCTTTGTGTATCCTCTGTATGTCCTCCAAAACCCGATTCGTATTCCTAAAAAGACTTTCTGCGGATATGCCTTTCCCTCGAATAAGATTCATTCCCCAGAGCTGCTTAAGCAGGTCCGTCACATAAAGGGCCTTATCGTACTTTTCCTCAAAGAGCGCCCGCTGATACAGCCGCATAAGATGCTTGGGCAGCATGGAGAGAAAACCTTTATACAGTAATAGCTCCGTGCGCTGGATATTTTTAGAAAGCTCATGATCTGGGGAGTTGGTCTGATAAAAGAACGTAAGGGCCTCCAAAAGACGTTCATTAAGGTGGCGAGTAAGAGTATCTAACTTAGGGCTTTCCTGCATGAGCCGCTGACGAATGGCCTTAGGCGGAAGGCCCTGCTTGCGATACGCTATAAGCTTATCAAAAAGCTCCAAGTAATACTTGTCTCCGCTATGAAAATTGGAGAAACGCCGAAAGTAGCGGCGCTCCGCCGTATCCATGCGCCCAATAAGCTGATAGCTAAATCGGAGGCTGTACAAGTTGAGCATGCCGCAAGGTAAGAAAAAATCTTCAAATCCAAATTTTAGAATCGGCTGAGCCACTCTATAGCGACGAGGGTACGCCGAGGCTCAAATGGCGCTGGTAAAAGCCGCCCCATCGCAAAGGTAAGCCGCAAGAGACCCACCGACAACTGAGCCTGCAAAGCAAAACCTACGGTTTGAAAAGTTCTACGATGATCGGGATACAGACCTATGAGGCCCCCCTCCCCAAAAACCGCTAAATAATCCTCATCGCTCATCCGCAAACGCAGCTCCAAGGTGGCCTGCCCAAACTCATAGGTAGGCAAACTATTTTCGGGGAAGCCCCGCAGATCCTTAGGGCCGCCCGCACGACGCAGCTCATTCTCAAAAAAACTCTCTACCCAATACCGATAGCCCATGGCCTGCGTCCAAAGGGTAAGACGTCGCCCTATCGGCCAGTAGCGCCCTAAGGTAACCTCTCCCTCCTGAAATGGACTGGATTGCGGCAAACGACTATAGTCTAAGGCGGGCAAGCCCGGATTGGGTAGATAGCCTCGCACGCCCCGGCTCCCAACAACTTCCACGAACCAGCCAGTAGAGGGACTTAGGGGATTGTCTCGGCTATCCATGCGCCAGCCCAGTCTCACCCCCCGCCGGCGATAGTCTAAGTGAGGCGGGGGCGGCCATACCCGCTGCCGATAGGGCGCCGTACTCAAAAGCCGAGAAGACGCCACCTTTACCCCCCCTAAAAATGTATGCACAGACGTAAGACGATAAGAAAACTCCACGCCCCCTTCCCGAAATAGAAAACTTGTATCCTGCCGCAAAAGATTAAAGTAGCCCTCCATGCCCACTAGCCCCCGAAAAAGGTAGGGCAGGGCCAACCTTAGGTCCAGCCGCTGGCTCCCTCCAACCAGCTGGCTGTAAGTCACTTGGAGGTTTTCCCCGAGGCGAAGGGGGCTACTGAGCTGGGCTTTCAGGTCGCCCACCAGCTGCACCTTCCCTGCTTTCAAGGGGTCCGAGGCTAAGCCCAACGCCCCCTCTATGCGACTATTTTGTTGGGGCCGCACGCGCACCTCCGCCCACGCTAACCCCGGAAAAAGCCAAAGCCGCGGCGTATCCATGACTGTCGCATACGGACTGCGAGCCAAACGCATAGGGAGCTTTTCCCAAGCCTCCCGAGAAAGAGGCCGCTTCGGCCACACCCCCGTCACCCGATAAAACGCCGAAAGCGGCGCCGGCCACCGCCCCCGAATAAACACCGTATCTAACACCACCTGCTCCCCCAAAAACACCTTCACATAACCCACACAACCCCCACCCGCATCACAATCTAACCGACTCCATTCCGCCGAAGCATACAGATACCCTGCTTTTCCCACCTCGTAAAGGGCTTCTTCAAGGAGGGCATCCAAGGCGCCCGCCCGCAGTACCTCCCCCTCCCAAGAGCACCGAAAATATCGGCCTAAGAGCTTCTCCGCCCCAGAGTCCCCCTCTACAACCAGGCGCCTAAGCCGATAGCGGGGACCTACATAGCCTTTCTCCCAGCTCGCCTGCCAAAATCCCAAAGCCACCAGAAAACTATCCACCTTCTGCCCAGTAGAGTCCCGCTGCATAAGGGCCTCAAGAGCCGCTCGCTCCCGAATTCTTAGGGCCTTAAGCTCGGAAGGACTAAAAACTTGTAGCCATATGAGGAGAAGCTCCATGGGCTATGGGCCTGTAATGACTTCCCAAGTGAAATCGGGGGAAAGCTTCCAAGCTTCTAGGACGGGCAGAAGCGGCGCCGAGAAAGCCGCCGCTGGCAAAGGCACCCCCAAAATAAAGGCCAGCGTCGGCGCAATCGCCGTAATCGGCACCGGCTCGTACCGGTCTTCCGACCGTCCCCCACCCCACCAAAATATGAGCGGCACATGCGTGTCATAAGTCCAGATGGAGCCGTGCGTAGTGCCTTTTGCGTAACCTTCGCTCTCAATAAGACCCGGTGCATACACCACCACTACATCCCCACTGCGCCCCGGGAAATAACCCGCCTGCACGCGAGACACCGGATAGTAACTGGAACCCGGCCCACTCAGCTCCTCCCGCGTATAAACCGCTACAACATCAGACCGCTGAAGAAGGTACTCCTTCAAAAGACGAGCCGCCCGACGCCGAAGCCCCAAAGTAAGCTTCGGCGAAAAATAAAAACTCTGATTGAGAAAGGCCGCAATAAACTGCACGGTATCTGGCATCTTAAAGGCTTCATGGAGGAAGGCCTCAGCACGAGCGAGCATTTCGGTCTCGGGGAATCGGCCAGCATGGAGCTTGTTTTCGGAGAGAGCCTCAGGGGTGGGGCTAACCCCATGATCCGACGTGAGAAACACCAGCACTTCCCTCGGTCGAAACCGCCGACTCAAGTAATCTAAAAAATCTGCCAACTGTTCATCCAGAACGCGGTAAAGGGCTTCCAACTCACAGCTCTCCGTGCCAAAAAGATGCCCCACCAAGTCCGGCGTAGAAAGGCTTATGCACAAAAAGTCAGGATACTTGTCCTGGCCGAGTTTTTCGTGCTGGATGGCTTCTTTGGCCAAAGCCAGGGTAAGATAGTTACCAGCGGGCGTGAGAAGAAGGTCTTTGTAGGTTGTAGGCTGATGGGGAAAAGTAGGGCGGCCCTCCCCGGATAGATGGCCCTCATAGGGACTGTCGTCGGTACAAGCTAAGCGACCGGGTAAAGTCCAGGGAATCCTTAGAAGGCTATCGGGAAGGCGCCGAGCATTGAAGCTCTCCACCCACTCGGGAAGGGCGGAGCCGTAGTAGGTGCTACTGATCCATCGGCCGTTTTCGGGGTCAAACCACAAAGCGAGATTGGCGCTACGGCCCGCAGGCAAAATAGCCGATCGGTCCTTCAGCGCAATCCCAATTACTTTACTCTGATAACGCGTCGCATACCGAAGCTCATCCGTGATGGTCGTAGACAACAGCGTACGGGGACTTCGGCGACCCGCCTCCCCAAAAGAACCCACCGGCTGAACCGTCGTGTCCAAAACACAGTAATAAGGCTTCTCTAAGGTGCGGTCCCACCAGGTATTCGCCACAATCCCATGAAAAGCCGGCGTAGCCCCCGTGTAAATGCTGGCATGCCCCGGACCCGTATAGGTAGGAAAGTAGGTGTAGTGCGCATTCCAAAAGACTACACCTTCCCGCAGGAGCCGCCCAAAGCCCCGACTTTTAGCCGGCACAAAGCGCCGCAGGTAGTCCGCGCGCATCTGATCCACCACAATACCCACCACTAAACGCGGAGGCCCATGCTGAGAAAAACCAGGCCTCCATCCAAACCCTATCAAGATAAGCCCAGTCAAAGCCCTTAGACCGAAATCCTCTAACTGCAAAGGCCTACCCCCAAATCGCATCATCCCTCAAAGATACAGGATGAGCGGAAGCTACCCGTACATTAGCCCCCAGCAAAACCTTCCCGCTTGACCAAAGCCGCTCGTGCATGGAGGAAAAGCACTGCCGGAGAAAAATCGTTATCTTTGAAGAATGGCGCGGCTTCCTCTGGATACGCTTCGCTTAGCTAAGCGCTTAGAGGAAGCGGGCTTTCCCCCCGCCCAAGCCGAAGCCCAAATCCAAGTTCTGATAGAACTGCTCACCATGCAGGAGGCCGCTACCAAAACCGACATCCAAAAACTGCGCCTCCGCACAAAAAGAGACCTCCGCCTCACCGAAGCCCAGCTCCGAAAAGAAATCCAGCAGTTAGAAGCCCAACTCCGAAAAGAAATCCAGCAATTGGAGACTCAGCTTCGAAAAGAAATCCAGCAGTTAGAAGCCCAGCTCCGAAAAGAAATCCAGCAGTTAGAAGCCCAACTCCGAAAAGAAATCCAGGAAACAGAAGCTCGTCTCCGAGCGGAAATAGAGAAAGTTCAGCTCCAAATGAAGGAGATGGAGGCTCGTCTTCGGGCAGAAATTTACCGAAGCCATAACCGGATTATCTTTTGGGTCGCGGCTCTCATTGCGGCTCAAATACCCATCTTTTACCTTTTGAAGCGGCTTTTGCCATGAGACTGGCGAATATCTTTGTGGGAATGTGTTGTTTTGCAGAGTTATGCGAATTGCAGGGGCGATAGCGACGATAGCGGTAACGACGGCGATAATCTTGGGCTTTGGGCTGCCCTTACCCCGGATACCGGGGCTGGGCCTTACGGATCGCAACCTCTTCTTCCATGTGCCAATGTGGTTCGCCATGTATGTGATGATGGGGATTTCGCTCTGGTGGAGTGGACGGTATCTTTTGCAGAAGGATTGGGAAAGTGATCGGCGGGCACGAGAAGCGGCCATAGTCGCAGTGTTTTTCGGGATTTTGGGGCTTTTGACGGGCATTCTGTGGTCCCGCGTAACTTGGGCAGAGGCTTTGCCAGATTCAGACTGGCAGGCCTGGTGGGGCTGGGACCCCAAACAAACCTTCGCCTTGATAGCCCTACTCGTATATGGGGCCTACTTCTTTCTGCGGCAGGGCATTCGGGACCTTCGGCAAAAAGCCCAGCTCAGCGCCGCTTACAACGTCATGGCCGCCATCTTAGTATGGCCCCTCACTTTTCTCCTGCCGCGTTATTTAGGGGGGCTTCATCCCGGCGCAGAAGGAACGCCCGCCTTTCGCAGTGAAGACATCAGCCCCTTGCACCGGCTAGTGTTTTATTTAGCGGTAGTGGGGTTTGTAGCGCTGGGCGTATGGATATGGATGCTGCGAGTGCGTCTGAGTCGTTTGGAAGAGCGGATTACCACTTCTCCAGACCTTCCCGCCGAAGCCGCTTAGGCGTGTATTTGTGCGGTCGGTAAAAGCCGCCCAGCTGGATTTCCCCTGTGGGAAGAATACGAGCCGCCTGCGGCCGCGCCCAGTGCACCTGTCCCCCCACCCCCGCCTGCAAGTAAAAACGCTGTAAATAACGTTCCAACCACACCCGCACTCCAAAAAGGATCATCAGCCGCGTATCGCTGCGCAGGTCTTTTCGGGGCCAGTAGCGCTGATGCAAGTGAAGTGCTACATAGAGGGGCCTATCGCGCCGCTCATCCGCTCTAAAGTACCCTATCCCCCCTTGCGAAACCCCTAAGGATACATACCCGGGCACAGGCGTAAAGTGCAAAAAAGTATGGTGATACCGAAGCGCCAAAGCCGGTCGAGCCCACACATGCACACCCCCAACCCCTACGCTGCCTCCCCAGTAAAAGGGCTTGGGCGCATCCAGCGGCTGACTATAAAGCCACAAACCGACGCCGCTCAGTATCCAACCGATAACGCTTCTGCTCCCGACGGCTCTCGGCATGAATCTCACCAGTCTCTGCATCAGGACGAAACTCATTATACTCCTGAAAGAGGGTCAGGTTACCATCCGCATCAAAGGTCGTCTGAATGGTGGTATGAGATTGCGAAGTTATGATTTGGGCGGCCACTTCTAACTTATCCTGCACTTGGCAGTTTTCATCTACCAGGAGAGCATAAATGGAGGGGCGAGGGCCGTCCATGACTTCAATAAGCCACACCACCGCCTTCCCATACGAAATCTGCCCCACCGGCGAAAAAATCGGCTCCGAATCCCTCCAGGCAAGCTTTTCTAAGAGCCAGGACTGAAGGTAAGGCGGAAAAGGCTCCCGAAACTCGTAAGAAACTTGCGCTCGGTAAGGAAGAGAAACTCGGGAAAGCTTTTTCCTGATGGCCTCACAGGGAGAAACATCAGCCGTAGGCAAAATAGAAAGGGTATCCGCCCCCACCTCCGCCCCGTATGTAGTCTCCGGTGAAGTAGATTGACAACCGAGACCCACTAAACCCACTATAATCCCAATGAAACCCTTTCTCACGAAAGTAAAGATACGAGTTTTCTCAAAAATGGAGCTGGCCTCGGAGACTCTTCTGGTGTTGGAGCTTTAGATACAGTCCCCCAGCGAGTAGGAAGATCAAAGAAGGCCCTATCCCAAGCGCAAACGCTATGCGTGAGACGCTCCCTCCTCGCCCGTCAGAGCCAAGTACAAAAGTGGCATAAACACATACGACATCGGAATCACCACAAGAAGCCCTACCCCACAAAGAAGCAACCCTAATATCGCTAAACCTATGTACGAGAGAAACGCTACGAAGACCTTACCAAAGTTTTGTGCAGTGAGGGAAAAGCTCTGTTCAATCGCATTAAAATTCCCGCTCGCCCCGATAAGATCGCATAAGGCCCCGCCCAGCCAAAAAGATTCAATATAAAGAGAATCATGGAGCCCAGTATGACTAAAATACTTTCAGCCCCACCAGAGTCCCCCACCAGAATATACCCCACCCCAATCAAGATCTCTGGAATCAGCCACAGGATCAAATAGTAGACAAAAACCTTTAGCAGAAGGCTTAGGTCTCCAAAGGCCTCTCCGAAAGAGGACTGCCCCTGGCGGGCCACTAAATAGCCCGCCCGCACAAGAGCCGGCCATAGGAGGATCAACGCGATCAAGTTACCGATAATCGGAATGAAACTTACAATAACGGATAGGACTAAGATTCCCACAAGGAGGAGCCAGTTTACCTTGAAGAGGTCCCAGGCTCTACTTCATAGCTGAGATATATTTACCGCGCGCATATCTCGGCAAAGGTAAGCAAAAACTTTCACTCCACTCTTAAGACAAAACCTTTGAGATATTCGCCTTGGGGATGGAAAAAGTCTATGGGATGATCGGGTGGGGCGTGGAGAAAGTGGAGGATTTGGATGGGGCGGTCGGCCTCCATGGCCGCCTGAAATAAAACATCCCGAAAGAGCTGAGGTGTTACATGCCCACTACATGAGAAGGTGAAGAGGATGCCTCCGGGGGGCAAAAGGCGCAGGGCCTGCCGATTGATGTGGCGGTAGCCCCGCAAAGCCTGCGGAAGGGCATCCTGATGATGGGTGAAAGCGGGCGGGTCCAGAATAATCACTTCCCACTCCCGGGGAGGGAGGCGGTCCAGCGCGGAAAAGGCATCCTCCACCCAGAGGGTATGGGGAATGTGGGTCAGGTTATTGAGGGCGAGGTTTTCCGCAATGAGGGAGGCAGGCTCTTCCATGATTTCTACGGAGAGGAGGCGGGTAGCGCCTGCCGCAGCCGCATGCACCGTAAAGCCCCCGGTATAAGCGAAGAAGTTCGCCACGGAACGGCCACGCGCATAGCGCTGGAGGAGATAGCGATTTTCCCGCTGGTCTAAGAAAAAGCCGGTTTTTTGGCCTGTCTCAATAGAGACTTTGAAGCGGAGGCCGTATTCGGTAAGGATTACGAAGGGTTTTGGGGTGCCGGCCACCCAGGCAGAGTCTTCTATTTTTTCGCCGCGCAAGTAAATGCCGGTAAGGGGGAGGTGCTTTTGGAGGAAGCGGACGAGGGTGGGCTGGAGGCGGCGAGCACCCGGCGTGCGCAGTTGGAGGACAGCTACATCGTCGTAGATATCCACGATGATGCCGGGGCTGTGGTCGCCTTCGCTATTGAGGAGGCGGTAGCTATTGGTGGGGAGGGCGAGGTTTTGGCGCAGTTTGAGAGCTTTTTCCCAGCGTTGGTGCCAGAAGGCCTGGTTGGGATTGAGGGTGGTGTTTTGCCAGGCAAAGACGCGTGCTCGGATAGGGTGGTCGGGGTCCCAGTGGCCATAAGCGATGGGGTTGCCGTGCTCGTCGGTGATGGCGACGGTGTCACCAGCCTCTGCAATGGCCTCAGGCACAAAGGCCCCCGAAAAAAGCCATGGATGCCGCTGGGCGCGCAGTTTTTCGGCTTTACCCGGACGCAGACGAACCCGAGGAATCTTAGACATGGGTTTCTTGCAGGGCGTTGATAAGGGCGCCGTCCCGATAAAGGGGCAAAACCGGATGCAGGTCTTGACGCAAGGCGTATTTGACATCTTCCTGCATGCCGAGCTGGATGAGCCGCTCAAAGTGGGCGGAGTGCTGGATGTAGTATTTTTTTCGACGCTCGGCCTGCTGATAGAGGCTCATGGCAATAAGAGCGGCATCGTCGGCAATGCGGAATTCCCCTTCTAAGTAAGTAGCGACAGCTCCCGCAAAGAGGGTATCTTCCAGGTTGACATGGTCTTTCCAGCCGGCGCACACGAGGAGGACGGGCTGGGCCTGCTGACGAAGGTATTGGAGCAGGACACTCATATTGACGAAGGCGCCAGCTACAACGGCTTTGGCGTGGCGGACGGCCCAGAGGGCTCGGGTACCATTCGTGGTGGTGAAGGCAATCTTTTTCCCCTTGAGGTCGGCATGGAGAAACTCGGACGGAGAATTTCCGAAGTGGAAGCCTGGAACTTTTTGGGCGCCGCGTTCGGCGGCCGTGAGATAGCCTAAACGAGCATAGCGGCGGCACTCGCGCAGCGACCGAACAGGTACAATTTCAGAGGCCCCCCGGTCTATGGCTACACAAAAGCTGGTCGTAGCTCGCAGGATGTCTATTACGACGGCGATGGAGTCTTGCACTTCAAAGGTGGGGATGAGGGCGGTAGTAAGGCAGACGCGGAGGGTGGGGCGGTCTTTCATGGGTTAGGTTTTGGGGCAAGGCGGCGGGAGAGGGAGGTGTCCTTGACGAAGGGCGGTTTAGTAAGGCGGAGGGCGTAGCGCTGGCCACGAGCTTCCATGTAGACTGTATGGCCTTCGGGGAGGTTTGGCGGGAGGTAGCCGAGGGCGATGCCTTTTTTGAGGGTGGGGCTGAAGGAGCCGGAGGTGATGCGACCGAGGGGGTTTCCATGAGCGTCGGTGAGGGGGAGGCCGTTGCGCGGGATAGCCCGAGACTCTTCGGCTAAAAGGCCTGTGAGGCGACGGGTAAGGCCGGTTTCTTTCTGGCGTAGGAGGGCCTCCCGGCCTATGAAGTCGCCTTTTTGGAGTTTGACGGCCCAGGCGGCATTAGCCTCTAATGGAGTGGTGGATTCGTCCATGTCGGTCCCGCAGAGCAGGTATCCCATCTCTAAGCGCAGGGTATTTCGGGCGGCCAGACCTGCGGGACGGATGCCTTCAGATGCGCCCGCTTCCAAGAGGGCCTGCCAAAGCTCTGCACCCCTTTCCGCCCGAACAAAAAGCTCATAGGTCCATTCGCCCGTGTAACCCGTCGTAGCCACAAGCACATCCGGAATGCCTGCTACGGTCGCTTTGAGGCAGGCATAGTAAGGAAGCGCCTCTATGGGAGCGCTGGTGAGCCGGGAGAGAACCGTCGTACTCTGCGGCCCAGAGAGCGCTAAAAGGACGGTATCTTCTGAGATATTTTGCAGCTTTACGGCAGGGGTAGCGTGCTCAGAAAGCCATTGCCAGTCTTTATCCGTATTGGCGGCATTCACTACGAGGAGATAGAGGTCAGGCTCTAAGAGGTAAACGATGAGGTCATCTATGACGCCGCCTTCGGGATTGAGGAGGAAAGTATATTGGGCACGGCCGGGGGAGAGGCGGGAAAGGTCATTCGTGAGCATCTTTTGGAGGAAGGGGCCGGCTTCGGCTCCCCGCACAAGGAATTCCCCCATGTGGGAAAGGTCAAAAAGCCCTACCTGGGTGCGAACGGCTTCGTGTTCGGCGATTTCGCTGTGATACCGTAAGGGCATGCGCCATCCCCCAAAGGGCATAAAAGACGCACCGGCCTCCGTATGAAGGGAATGCAGGGGAGTTTCTTTGAGCACTTTGCAAAGGTAGGGGAAAGAAAAAGAATATGTACCTTTGGATGTGCAGAGAATGAGCAATGAGCCTTATTGGGACGGTTGGGGTGGTATTTGCTTTCTGCTGGGCCTGGAACGAGTTATTTCTTCGGTTTGCTTTTCGGTTAGGGGCGCTCAGTCAGGGTATTCTCCACCAGCGGCGCTGGGAGAGTAAGCGCAAGCCGATTATTGGGGGGATTAGTTTTTTTGTGGCGCTTTTAGGGGTAGGGGCGCTCCATGGAGGGGAAGCGACTTTGCCGCCGGCTTTGTTAGCGGGGGCTGTGATTGCGTTTTTTACAGGTTTAGCGGATGATGCGTATGTGATGCTACCTCAAGTCAAGTTCTTTGGGCAGTTAGCGGCTGCTATGGTCACGATGGTTTTGGGTGGACCGCAGCTGGATGCGGGGCATCCCCTACTGACGGGTGGGCTGACGATTTTCTGGTATGTGGCGGTGATGAATGCCTTCAACCTGATGGACAACATGGATGGGGCAGCGGGGAGTATAGCGCTGCCGCTTCTGATAGGGGGGAGCTGGCTCTTAGGCGGGCAGGAGGCTCTGGTCTATGCAGGATTGGCCGCAGCTGTAGCGGCATTTCTTCTACGAAACTGGCATCCCTCTGCCTTCTACATGGGCGATAATGGAAGTCAGCTTTTAGGATTCATACTGGGCTATTTGGGCTTGTCAATCGTGGAAAAGTATCCCGTGCCTTTTTGGACGGGGTTGGTGGCCTTAGTAGCCATGTATAGTTTACTTGCGGGGGATACTTTCTGGGTGATCATTAGTCGGCTCTTGCGTAGCCAAAGTCCATTTGTGGGAGGGACAGACCATCTTACGCATCTACTCGCTCAGAAGGGGCTTTCGCCCAAAGGAGTCGCTCTCTTACTTATGCTGACCCAGATGGGTTTGACAGCCATGGAGGCTTACTTATGGCGATACGAATCCAGCCTGGTTCAGCTGGTGGTGAGTCTGATAGGGATTAGCGTAATAGGCGCTGCAATCGGGATAATTCATTTACAAGGTTACTTTGCGGGGTGGCGGTATTCGCGGGCCAAGGCCGCCCCATGAAGATTCTTTATTGGCGTTATTTTTTCACTCCGCCCGGTGGATGGGGCGAAATACGAGGACTAAGCTTAGTCAGGGAATGGCGAAAACAAGGACTCCAGGTATGGGTGCTCACCAGCGGATCGTACTTTCCCGAAGCTCTTAGAAAACGGCTGCGCCAACGAAAGGTCTTTCGGACAACAGAGGGAGTGCCTATTATCTGGTTTCCCACCCCTTACCATCAGCGGCAGCGATTATGGCAGAGGCTATGGAGTTTTGTGAGATTTACGATCTTTAGCCTGTATATCTTGTACCGCCTACGCAAGCACAACTTATATGTTTTAGGGGTGACCCCTCCGCCTACAACGCTCTGGGGCGCCGCCCTCTGGCGAAAACTCATAGGACAACCCTTTGCTTTGGAAGTTACCGATGCCTGGCCCCATGTCTTAGAAGATTTAGGCCTTGTCAAGGGATTTTCGCAAAGGATTTTGCGCAGGGCCTTTGCTTGGGGCTACCAGAAAGCCGACTTCATAGCCGCCTACTCGCCCGGGATTCACTCCGCTCTCGCCCCCTTAGTAAAAAAGACCCCCCTGTTTGTCTCGCATAATGGGACGAACCCCGTTATCTTTCGGCGGGTAGGGCCCCCACCCTACTTGCCCTTTCGCTTAGTGTATGCAGGCACCTTCGGGCACGTAAACTACATAGATTTTCTCCTGGAAGTGGCGCAGTGGCTCCTTCCTTGGCGGGGAATTGAACTCTGGCTTCTGGGAGATGGGTCCGAGCGAAGGCGTTTAGAAAAGGTGGTGAAAACCTACCCCAATGTTTATCTATTTCCCCCTGTAGAACCCCACGAGCTGCCGTACTGGCTCAGTCAATGTCATATTGGGGTATCCACAGCCCTGCCCGGTCAAAATCTATCCACGAATGCCGCCTCCAAATTTTACCATTATCTCAGTAGTGGCCTGGTGGTGGGGATCAACTACGGGGGATGGCAAGCGGAGGTTTTAGAGCAGTATCAGTGTGGCTTTTCGGTGGGCGAGGCTTCCCTTTTTGCGCAGAAGGTTCTGGAGTACTACTATCATCGAAGGGCTTGGTGGGAGGGGCAGGCCCGAGCTCGGCTGGTAGCTGAGCGATTTTTTGATATTCGGTCTATTGGGCAGGAGCTGCTGGGAAAGATTCGTACCTTCGCTGGAAATGTGCGGGCTGGTGTGGCTCAGGCTTAGGTGGCCGCTCTCGGCCTATGAGAGCCCAGTGTGGGGTCTCCAAAAGGCAACCCTCCTCCTGAGCAAAATGCGTAACCGGGGCCAAGATGGGGCCGGCATCCTCTGCTACAAAGGAGAGGTTCCTCCTGGGCAGCCGTATTTTCATTTGCGGCGCCGCATCACTCCGTTACCCTCCTGGCGGTTTCTCGTACAGGAAATCTGGGAGGAGTGGGAAGCCTGGCAAAAGACCCATCAAGCTCCAGAGGCATTTCCTTTTGTGGGAGTGGGATACTTGGCGCACTTGCGTTATGGCACCTTTGGCGGCTATACCTTAGAAGAGACGCATCCCGTAATGCGCCTCAGTAGCTGGCCCGCTAAATCCCTCACCATTGCAGGCAACTTCAACCTCACCAATACCCCTGCCCTCTTTGAGCGCCTCTTAGAACTGGGACAACATCCCCTTTACAGCAGCGATACCTACATTATCTTGGAACGAATGGGTCATTTCCTGGACAAATATGTAGAGGAGCTTTATCAGGAAGCGAAAGAGCGGGGGCTTTCCAAGCGGGAAGCTACAGCGTATATTCGGGATCGCTTTCCCGTGGGGGATTGGTTGGCTCGGTCGGCGCGCCGATGGGATGGGGGATATGTGATTGGGGGGTTTGTGGGGATGGGATGGGGCTTTGTCTTAAGGGATCCAGCTGGAATTCGGCCAGCGTATTATTATGCGGATGAGCGCGTGATAGCTGTAGCTTCGGAGGCGGCCGCCCTACATAATGTCTTTGGCACGGAGCTTTCGCAGGTTCAAGAGCTGCCTCCCGGGCATGCCCTCATCGCTAACCCGGCGGGTGAATGGGAAATCCGACCTATTACTGAGCACCTCCCCCCGCCAGCCCGATGCACCTTTGAGCGCATCTACTTCTCACGCGGAAACTCCCCCAACATCTACCAAGAGCGCCAACACTTAGGCCGCCTCCTCGCCAACGAAGTCTATAAACGCATCTCCGACCATCCCTCCCAAGTGGTTTACACCTATGTGCCTAATACTTCTGAGACGGCTTTTCTGGGCCTTATTCAAGAAATGACCCGCCTCTACGCTCAGAATGGGCATCCTTTGCCCCTGCGCGCCGAAAAGCTCATCTGGAAAGATGCCGAAGGCCGCACCTTCATTGCTTCCCCCACCCTACGAAAAGACCTCTCCACCTCCGCTTACGATGTCGTTTTAGGCATTGTCAAACCCCAAGATACCCTGGTCTGCATAGACGACTCTATCGTTCGGGGCACGACCCTGCGCCAAACCCTTTTGCCGACTTTGGCCCGGCTGCGCCCCGCCCGCATTCTCTTCTTATCCTCCGCCCCCCAAATCCGTTATCCCGACTTCTACGGGATTGACATGTCCTCCCTGGAGGAGCTGATAGCCTTTCAAGCCGTCATCGCTCTCCTGCGCGAAACCCACCAAACAGAGCTCTTAGAACACACCTATCAGCTCTGCAAAAAGGCCCAAAACACCGAAGAGTTTTATCAAACCAACTTCGTGCGGGCCCTCTATGCCCCTTTCACAGAAACCCAGATCGCCGCTAAGATCGCCGAAATGGTCACACCCCCAGGTTTTGACATCCCGCTGGAGATCATCTTTCAGCCTGTGGAAAACCTTCCCCGGCTCTTCACTCGGCATACCGGGATGTGGTACTTTACGGGGCAATATCCTACGCCGGGTGGTTATGCGCAGGTCAATCGGGCCTTTCTTCTCTTTTATGAGGCTCGGGCCACCCGCCGCACCTACGAAACCCTCTCCACATGACCTGGCTCACCGAAACAGACCCCCCTTACCAAAACCTGGAATCCTGGGAGACAGAGGCTCTCCTCTACGCTATGAACGACGAAGACCAAAAAGTCGCCTTAGCCGTACGGGAGAGCATTCCCGCTATTGCGGCTTTTGTGGAGGCTTTAGTAGAACGCCGAAAGCGGGGGGGCAGGCTTTTTTATGTGGGGAGTGGGACCAGTGGGCGTTTGGGTGTTTTGGATGCAGCCGAATGTCAGCCTACCTTTGGGGCCAGCCCGGATGAGGTGATAGCGCTGATTGCGGGAGGCCCCTCCGCCCTCTCCGGCCCCGTAGAAGCCGCCGAAGATAACGCCGAAGCCGCCCAGATGGAACTCAAAGCCCACCAGCTCCGAGCAGAGGATACAGTCTTCGCTATCAGCGCCAGCGGCCGAACCCCCTACGCTCTCGGCGCCATCACCTACGCTAAAAGCCAGGGCGCCCTTACAGGTGCCTTTTCCGCTAACCCCGACGCCCCTCTCCTCCAAATCGTAGACCACCCCATCCTCGTCGTTACAGGACCCGAATTCATCACCGGCAGCACCCGCCTCAAAGCCGGCACCGCCACCAAACTCGTGCTCAACATGATTTCCACAGCCATGTACATTCGGCTCGGACGCGTGCGCGGCACCCGCATGATAGACCTACAGCTGGTCAATCAAAAACTCTGGCAGCGGGCCATTCGCTACTTGTGTGAAGAGGGAAGACTCTCCGAGACAGAAGCAGAAAACCTCCTGCGCACCACAGGAAGCCTCCGAAAAGCACTGGTAGAAATAGAGAAACAGCGGCAGGCAAAGGGATTTTCGCCCTAACTGCAAGCCAGAGACTCTTCGCTCGTAGCTTATAAGCATGAGCCAAACTCGGGAGAAGCTGACCCCTAAGGAAAAGGCGTAATGATTGGCCGCGCCTGCCCGCAGGGCGGGCGCGGCCATCCCCCTCTTCGCATTAAGAAAGCCTTTGGCCTCAAAAAGGCAAAGCGTTTCTGAAGACGGAGGGAAGTTTTATGTGGCCGCCGCCCGCCTCGGCGGGCGGCGGCCACATGCCCAGGCGGCGGCCAGCCCCCACAGGGGGCTGGCCGCCGCCCAAAAAGAAACTCTATGAGACCGGAATGGCAGGGGGTCCTTAGGCAGCAGCCTGCCCAGAAGCAAAGAAATTTTGTTACCTTCTCTCCATGGAGTTCCAGCTCGTTACCGATCTCACTCCGCAGGGTGATCAGCCTGAAGCCATTGCCGAGCTTTTGCGCGGCCTGGAAAACGGCGAAATGCACCAGGTCCTCCTTGGCGTTACCGGCTCCGGAAAAACCTTCACCATCGCCAATGTCATCGCCCGTTATCAGCGCCCCACCCTCGTCCTGAGCCACAATAAAACCCTCGCCTGGCAGCTCTACACCGAATTCAAAAGCTTTTTCCCTCATAATCTCGTCTGCTACTGGATTTCGCATTATGACTACTACCAGCCCGAGGCCTACATCCCGGCCACCGACACCTATATTGAAAAAGACCTGAGTATTCTCCCTGAGATTGAGCGCTATCGCTTAGAAACGCTTACCAGTCTCATCAGCGGCCGTAAAGATATTATCGTCGTAGCCTCCGTCTCGGCTATTTATGGCCTTTCGGACCCTAATGAGTTTCGGCAGCATGTGCTGGAGCTAAAGGTAGGCCAGCGCTTTCCCCGTCAGCTCTTTCTGCAGAAGCTCACCGAAATGCTTTACCACCGCACCATGGACGGCCAGCAGCCAGGCACTTTCTGGGTAAAAGGCGACCGCGTCTTCCTTTTCCCTCCTTATACTCAAACGGCCTATCGCATCTCCTTCCTTGGCCCCGCTATAGAAGCTATAGAAGAGCTCCACCCCACCACCCTTAGGCCTCATAAGCGCCTCTCCCACCTCACCCTCTACTCGGCGAATATGTTCGTCATTTCCCCAACCCGCCTCAAAACCGCCATCCAAAGCATTCTCGAAGAGCTGGAGGCCCAGACTGCCTTCTTCCTTTCCCAAGGCCGCAAAGAAGAAGCCGAGCGCCTACGCCGCCGAACCCTCTACGACATTGAGCAGCTCCAAACCCTCGGCTACTGCAAAGGCATAGAAAACTATTCTCGGCATTTGACGGGGCGCCTTCCCGGCGAAAGGCCCTACACCCTCTTAGATTACTTTCCTCGGCCTTTCCTTACGGTTATTGACGAAAGCCATGTCACCATCCCCCAAATCAAGGCTATGATTGGAGGAGACCAATCTCGTAAGCTCGTTTTGGTGGAATATGGTTTTCGTCTCCCCAGCGCCTTAGATAATCGGCCTTTACGGTTTGAGGAGTTTGAGGCGCTGGTGGGGCCTGTGATTTATGTTAGCGCGACACCGGGGCCTTATGAGCTTTCGCAGACGGGCGGGGCTTTCGTGGAGCAGATCGTTCGTCCAACCGGGATTGTAGACCCTCCTGTCTTTGTCCATCCCATGGAAGGCGCTATTGACCACCTTTTTGAGGCTATCCGCCGCCATGCCCAGCACGATGGCAGCGTCCTCGTCATCACCCTCACGAAAAAGCTCGCTGAAGAAGTCGCTTCTTTCCTCGTGCGACACGGGGTGCCCGCCGCGTATCTACACTCCGACTTAGATGCCTTTGAACGCGTGGAAATCATCCATAAGCTCCGAAAGGGGGAGATTCGGGCCATCGTCGGTGTGAATCTCTTGCGCGAGGGCTTAGACTTACCCGAAGTCTCCCTCGTGGCTATCTTAGAGGCGGACAAGGAGGGCTTTTTGCGTTCAGAGACCAGTTTGATTCAGATTGCAGGCCGCGCCGCTCGTAATGTCCATGGCGAAGTCATCCTGTATGCGGATCGGATTACCGACTCTATGCGCCGTTTCATGCAGGAGGCAGAACGTCGCCGTCAAAAACAGCTGGCTTACAACGCTAAGCACAACATCACCCCTATGTCGGCTCGTCGGCGCACCCAGTTTATTGACCCCGTCTCCGGCGAAGTGGCAGCGATAGAAGTGCCCGGTATCGGTACTCTACGCCCCGAAGAGCTGGACGCCCTCATAGAAGAAACCTACCGTCGCATGTTAGAAGCCGCCCAAAAAGAAGAATACCTCACCGCCGCTAAATACCGCGACGAACTCAAAGCCTTACAAGCGCAAAAGCAAAAACTCTCCCTAACCCCCTCAGAAAAGTAGCCCTTAGCCGCCCATCCTACTATCTTTGCCGTATGTCTCTCACTCTCCTCCATACCGCCGACTGGCATATCGGCCGCATGCAAAAAACCCTTGACACTCTCCCTTATGACTACCTCCAAGCCCAAAAAACCGCATTAGAGCGCCTCTTGACCGTAGTAGAAGCGCATAATCCGGATCTCATCCTTTTAGCGGGGGACTTGTATGATACGCCGCGCCCCCGTGCCGAGGCCGAATCGCTCGTAGCGGAGTATCTCCGCAAACTCACTCAGGATGGCAAACGCCTCCTCATCGCCATCGCAGGCAATCATGACACCCGAACCGCCTTCGCAACTTATCACGCCTGGGCTAGCTCTTACGGTATCATCCTCATTGGGACCGTCCAAGATACGCTCCTCTATCATGGTCAGACCATCAAATCCACCTATACCCTCTCTTCTCCCTTGCCCGGCGTCCTAAAAATCCACTTCTCCTACACAAACACCTCCCTCTACCTCTATACTTTCCCCCACCTCTACACCTCCCAATGGCCCCAAGCCTACGAACTCCCCACCCATGACCCCACAGAACCCCCTAAAAAAATAGACTACTCCGAAGCCTGGCAGCAGCTCCCCGAACGCTTTCTCCAAGAAGAGCCCGAAGCTTATCATATTTTCTTGGGACACTCTTTTTGCGTCTCTAACACTTCGGCTGCTCCCGAGGATACCCCAGACGATGAAGAGCTGAGCCTGGCCCAAGTAGGCGCCGAAGAGCGACATGGAACCGAGAAGTTTCATCCAAAGCTTCATTATGTAGCGCTTGGGCACTTACATCGCCCGCATCAGGTCGGAAATCTCCCCATTTATTATCCCGGAAGTCTCCTCTGGTATGGGCCACATCATCCTCATGTGGACCGAAAAGTCATCATCGCCTCGTGGGAAAGCCCACAAGCTCCCCCTCGCATTGCGTTTGAGTCCTTACCGCTGGAGGAGCTACGCCCCATCGTCCGAAAAGCCTCTCAGGAAGCCGATATTGACGAGCTCCTCTCCCGGGATTGGCCCGAGCGCCCGCTCCTTTGGCTAACCTGGAAAGCCTCTAACCACCTCCCCGCCGCAACCCTCCAAACCCTGAGCCAAAAATACCACCTGATTTACAGGTATATCCCCCCAGAAAGATCTCCAGACACCTATCATTTCACCAGCGAGGAAGATGCCCTCCTGCACCTGCTCAGCCAGCAGCACGACGAACTCCTAAGAGACTTCTTGAGCTACAAACGCTGGGACCCAGAAGAAATCCAAAGCGCAATCACCTACATCTTTGAGAAATATGCCAATACTACCGGAGAAGATTGAGATTCAGGGGTTTTTTGCCTTTAGAAAGCCCCAAGTGATTGAGTTTGAGCCTCTCTGGAAAAGTGGCGGCTTGTGGGGTATCCTCGGACCCAATGGCGCCGGCAAATCCTCTATCTTAGAAGCCATCCTCTTAGCCCTCTATCACAAATCTCCCAGAAAAACCACCGAAGCCGAAATCACCACGCGCGGATTCTCAGGAGAAAAGTATATTCGCTTCTACTTCAAGTACGAGGGGCAGTCTTATGTATGCGCTTTCCCAAAAAAAGAAATTGAGAAAATTCAAAAAAGACTCCCGCCCCATTACACCATACTCGAACCGGAAGAGGTCAAAGACCTCCTCAAGCTCTCTTACAAAGACTTCACCTTAACAGTCGTGCTACCACAAGGGCAGTTTGCAGGCCTCTTAGAAGCCTCTTTGAGCGAGCAGAGCCGCATCCTCAGCAACTTCCTACCCGATAAGCCCTGGGAATCCATCATAGAAAAGGTAAAAAAGGTAGAAAACTACCTCCAAGAAAAAGTGAGCACGTTAGAAAATTACATTCAGCTCTTGAAAAAGCAGCTGGAAGCCCTACACGGCGCCACTCCAGAAAAACTGGCTGAACTAACTGCCCAAATCCAACACTTAGAAGCTCAGCGTGCCTCCACCAATACCCAACTCCAAGAGCTCCGCACACAACTCTCTTGGGCCCAAGAACGCGACCAGCTCCAGAAAAGATTCCAGTACCTCAGCCAGCAGTACGACTCCCTCCTCTCCCGGAAACAGGCCCTCGAAAAGCTCAATCAACCCACCATCATCAACCGTCTGCTGAAAATAGATCAGCTCACCCAACTCATAAACAAGAACCGAGAAGAACTCAAGCGACAAGAAGCCTCTCTAAAAGAGGCAGAGGAAAATCGGAAAAAATATGTCTCCGAACTTGAAAAACTCGCACAGGAGTATAATAAGGTAGAACCCATCTACAAAAATCAGGCAGAACTCACGAAGTTGAAGTCCCTGTACCAAGAATATCAAAAAGTCCGGCAGTCTCTGGAAGATGAGATAAAAAATATTGCTGCGCGCATTGAGGAAGTCCAGACCCCTGGTCTCGGACTCTCCAAAGAACCCACCCAGTCCTGGGTAGAGTTTGTAAAAGAAAAGCTCAAAAAAGGGGACGAGCTGTGGGAAGAGATAGGAAAGGCTAAGGAGAAGCTTATTTCCCTCCTTGAGGAAGCGCAAAAGAAACGAGAAAGACTCCAGGTAGATCAAGTCCTCTCTCAGTATGTGAAGGCCCTTCGGTCGGGAGAACCCTGTCCCATATGCGGCTCAGAGCACCATCCCCACCCACGCCCCATCCCCCCCAACCTCTCCGAAGAGCTCGAGAACGTAAAGACTCTAATCCAAACCTTAGAAAAAGACAAGGAGCGGCTTACTAAGCTTCAAGGCCTGAAAGAATCCGTCTCCAGACTCCTAAATAACCATGCGCAAATAGAAGCAGAGTTTTCGCAGTTGGGAAAAGCCCTCTCAGAAATGATCGGCCGAGAGACCGTCTCCACATTCCTAAAGGCCTCAGACCCAAAGAGTATATTCCAAAAAGCTGAGGAAATACAGAAGAAAATGGAGTACTTACGCCAAGAAATCAGCAAACTGCAAGGCAATCAGGAGACAATCACTGAAAACATCACGAAACTAAAAAAAGAAGTAGAGACGGCCTCCCGGCAGCGACAGGAGCTGCAAGATCAGCTTCTTCAAGAAATCCCAAAAGAAAATCCAGACTATCAGGAATTTTGGCAAATAGCGGATAAGCAAGACATATCCCAAGCTATCCAATGGAGTCGGCAGACGCTCGATAAGATCAATAAGGAACTTCAAGAGTATGAGGAGCTTCGGAAGCGGCTGGAAGACCCGGACTCCCCTTACCGAAACCTCCCCCCTACCCCTCAGCTGCAAGCCCAGACCCAAAACCTCCAAAATCAACTCCATGACCTACAAAAAGAAATCACCCGCCTCAGCGAGGAGAAAGGCAAGCTTGAGACTGACCTCAAGAGAAAAACAGAACTCACAACCGAAATAGAACAAACGAAAAATACATTTGACACTCTCTCCAATGAGCTAAAGGTGATTTCAAGAGTGGAAAAAGCAATACAGGGCGGAGAGTTGGAACGTTATTTTGTGCGGCAAATTTTGCTCAAGCCTCTGATTGAGGAGGCTAATCGGCATTTGCAGGATTGGCTGGGAGGAACTTTGGAACTGCGCATGCCTGAGAAAACAGACCCCGGACAGTCCTCAAATGGGGAGAAGGAAATTTTACAGATTCAGGATCTTCAAAGCAGTGGGAGCGAGCCCCGGGCCGTGAAGACCCTCTCTGGCGGCGAAAAGTTTTTAGTTTCGTTGGCGCTGGCCTTAGCTTTATCCGACCGCATCATGCGCCTAAAAACAAAACGAACTAAAACCCCACAGAGCTTTTTCTTCATTGATGAGGGGTTTGATACGCTTTCCACGGAGAATTTTGGTTTCGTCATGCGGACCCTTCAGCGGCTTGCCAGCCAAGGCCGCTATATTGGGCTGATTTCCCACAAGGTGGAAGCGAAGGAGTTCCTTTCTGCCTATCTGGAAGTGCAAAAGAAAAACGGCGCCACCCAAGTCTCCCTCAAAACCCCCTTACCCTGACCTATCGGAAACCTCGCTTTGAGGTCTACCCAAGACCCTTCTCCCCCTCTCATTTGCCCCGCATAATAATCTCGCTTCATCCTAAGGCTAGACCAGCAAAAAAGCGCCAGCCGGAGTAGGCCTACAGAGCCCGGCCCTATCTGGAAAAAGCGCCGCCTATATTCCATTGGGTCCAGAGAAAAGTGCCTCCCTGTCTATTGTTTTCATCCGCAGAGGTTATAATAGTTCGATGCAAAGAGTTTCTGAATGCGAGTCAGTGGTATTTTATGGGGCCGCCGCCCGCCTTCGGCGGGCGGCGGCCA
>Ga0079997_113211_pt2 | contig 38955 bp, 38 predicted proteins | sample PerSpoCPS_CMetaG_FD_69200 | JGI IMG/M metagenome (GOLD analysis project Ga0079997, IMG submission 69200) | Archaeal communities from Yellowstone National Park, Wyoming, USA - Perpetual Spouter C (PS_C) MetaG (SPADES assembly) (version 2) | ecosystem: Environmental > Aquatic > Thermal springs >... | reverse complement strand
TAACCGCCAAAGGTCAACAAGTCAACACCGCCAACAAGCAATCGGAGCAAGTTGCGATGGGCTTCCAGCGGGAAGTAAGGCGAATTGGGCAGAACCAAGAGCCCGATGCGGCTTCTGCTCGCTTCAACCCACGCTGAATCGGCGAGTTGTTCAGCCGAAACGATTTGCGGTTTGTAGCCTGCAAGTGAGAGCAAATGCGCAAGTTTTTCTGGCGACGGCGATGCTGGGTTTTGAGGGAAGGCAGGTTCGTGCAAAATTAGCGCCATTTCACCTTTTGCTGTCGGCGCTTCTTCATATCGCTGCGGAGTTTCGTTGCCCTGAACAACTTGCACGGCATCAAACTGTGCAATTCCGTCGGCGTTGTAAAGTCCGAGCCGAACCTCAAAGTAGAAAGTCCGCTGGTGAGTTTTCCAAGTTGCGTCAAAGCGCTGCCATCCCTGCGTTCCGCTCAATTGGGCGAAATCCCGAAAAGCCACCAAGTTGCCGTGAAAGTCAAACTCGTAGATGGCAGCGTAAGCGTAGCCAGCGTTTGAAAGTGGCTTGACATTTTCCGTTCGCATCCAAAGGCTGATGGCGTAAGGAGTTGACGGCTCGGCGATGATGACTTGCCTTGCCATGTCACCGTTTCGGCTGCATCGCAAAATCTTCTGCCCGTGCGGCGCACCTGCCTGCTGAACGATTTCAGCGCCACCGACTAACATCCAACCAACCCAAGCCCTCTCAAAACTCCCATTGCGAGCCCAATTTGAACTCGCCTGAGTTGTTGCTTTGGATTGGAAACCCACAAAGGCATTAAGAACGAGCGAAGCGAGAAGCGCAACCGTTGCTTTACTCACAGTGAACACCTCCGTCATTAGCCTGTGGCTTTCATCAGAAGACTTACTCCTTAGGCTCAAGTGTAACTTCCGCTTCAGTTACCTCACCAGCCTTGACGGTGATAGGAATTTTGGCAGTGCGATGCAAAGGTCTCCAAACTCGCAGGAAGTATTCGCCGGGTGGTATGTTTTCAAGCCATGCCTCTCCCTCACAATCGCAAAAACTGTGGGCGATTTCCAGCCCGTCAGCGTTAACAATTTGGACGCTGGCGGGAAGCGGTTTATTCGTCTTTGCGCTTCGGACAGTGATTTTAACGCTACCTGCCCGCTTCAAAGGCAGAGTTACCGAAACCTTCCCTCCTGTTTCTGGGACCACAACCTTCAGTGGTTCACTTGACCATCCGCCGCCTTGCGCTAACAGCCAATAAACTCCCGGTGCCGGGAGCGGACATTCAAATTGTGGTTCTGAAGGGCGAACATCACGAAGCCAAAGTTTCTCAGGCAGACAAAGGGAAATTTTCGCTTCCCGTTCGCCCTCCCGAATTCCGAAGTCTGAAGGGAACTCAACTCGCCCGACTATGCGCCCAATCTTGCTTGAGACCCTGAGCGTTCCAACATCTACAACGCCGTTTGGAGGGACATTGACCTCCTTGACCAAAGCAGGCAAGGGATAAGAAAGTTGTTCACTCGGGTATCCCTCAACAAGCAACTGCCACTTACCGCTTGGAACTGGTGAGATGGTGAATCGCCCGTTCTCATCGGTATGAGCGGCTAATAGTCCGGTGAAGTAGAGACCTGCTTGACTGAGTTTGACAACTGCCATTTTAACGGGCTGACCCTGTTCGTCCACAAGTTGTCCAGTTACACTCCCGTTCTCCAAAGTGACCGAAAGCGAAAGCGGTTCTTTTGATGGTGGAATTGTCAACCATCGCCATGCAGCGCCTTTACCCGGCAACCAGAAGAAAATTGCTTCCTCGCCCGGCGGACAGTGAAACTCAAAATGCCCTTGAGAATCGGAGAAGAGCGTTTTGCCCAACATCACAATTGCTGCCTCCTCAGCAGGTTGTCCTGAAGGCAATTTAACATCCCCAAACACTTGGCGCTTTAGGGGAACAGGAAGCGTGATAGTCACTTGAATGGTCTCCCCTTCACGGACAGTCAAAAGTCGCCTTTCGTAATACATTCCATCCCAAACACGAAGCACGAACTTTCCGGGAGGGACAGTTGCAAAATTAAATTTGCCTTTTTCGTTGGTGCGTGAACTTAGGGATGGTTCGCTTAAAATTCGCCCCCCACCTTCTCCAGTCAACAAACTCATCCCCACTTCAGCGTTAACTGCAGGTGTTCCGTCTTCGTATCGGACAGTTCCTTGAACCTTTGCGGGTTTGGGCAGGACAAGCGTCACTTTCTTTGTGTTTGGAGTTATGTAAACCCAGTGGATGGAGGAAATACCTTTGCTCCATCGGTCTTGAGGAACTCGGATGTCAACCTCGTGTCCACCCAAAGGAAGTTCAAGTTGGATGCGTCCTTTTTTGTCTGTTCGTGTGTTTGACCAATAAACTGCCACTCCTGCAGCAGGCGTTTTCCTGTCTGACCAGAAAACCTGAACAGTGATGGGAACTCTTCTCTCCTCTCTTGGAGGTTTGGGCTCAAGTTTCACTTCTCCCAAATCCACAATCTCGCCCCAGCGTTCAATGCGAAAACTTCTTTCTGCCGCCATTCCATCCGCCTCAAAGACGACGGTGAATTCTCCTAAGGTGAAATCCCTTTTGGCTCTCGGATGCCATTCTGATAGGGGCAACTGGAAATATCGTGCAAGCAGATAAATCGCAGGGATAAATTGCCCATTTTGGGAAAGCCTCACATAAGCGTAGCCTATCCGGCTCCATGGTAACAAGAGTTGAGCACGAACTAATGTGATGGGCACGCGGGGTAAAGTTAAAGTCACTTCCGTTGTTTGTTTAGGTCTGACAACAACATGGTGGGCACAAGCAACACCGTAACCTGGCGCCCATGCATAGACGGAGTAAATTTCGGGGCGAAGCGACCAAACTCCCACACCGCTCTCATCTGTAAGCCATTGGACTTGCTCTTTCACAGCCAAACCAAATTTGACCATCCACTCATGCCACTCGCGCAGGGAAGGTTCTCTTCCAAGTTCACTTGCGCAATGCAGGAAAAGGCTATGCCATTGCGACAAAGTTTGAGCATGCCAAGGGTTACAAAATTCATAAAGTTGGGGCAATATTCTCACGATAGAAGGAACTGGTCTTCTTTGCTCGTCATAGACGGTGACACGCAAAGTGCCTGTTTGGGCAATTGCGAAATTAATGCAAAGAAGGAGACTCAAAAGCCAAGCCACTTTCCTCACTGCGAACACCTCCCTAAAATGCCCACTTCACTTTCCGACAAAATTATACCACGACATTTTGAATCGGTAGCGTCACCCTTTACGGGTGACGGGAATTAAAACCTTCTGTCAAGGAACAAGCCTCAACGCCACCTTTGCCATTTTGTTGTTGATAGCAACCTTCCCTGTTTTCAGATCAGTTTTTTGATTGCTGTCAATAGGGTTTTCCCTGACATCGCGACGAGATTTTGGATTTATAATTCCGCAATGGCGAGAGGTGACCTTGAAATGAGGAACGACGGCGAACACCGTTCAAATACAAGGCTTGTGACGCCTGAAATGTTGTTGCCTGAAGTTGTGGCAAAGTATCCAGCCACTCGCAAAGTCTTTGACAAGTATGGTCTCAGAGGTTGCGGTGGTCCGACAGGTCCGCGAGAGCCTGTCGCTTGGTTTGCTCGCTTGCACAATGTCCCCCTTCAACAACTTTTGGACGAACTCAACGAGGCAGCCCGTGAATCTTTGGAGGGCAGAGCCGTTGAAATTCGGTTTGAACCCACCATCGCTGACACCATCTACCAACCTTACTTTTCTGCAGCCGCTGCCTTTGCCGTCGTTTTTGGTGGGCTTTGGGGCGCTATTTTGTTGGCGGTCATGAGCATCACTTACGAAGTCCAATTTGCCGTTCCTTACGGCTGGATACTGGCTCACGGTCAAGGGATGATTAGCGGTTTCGTGGCGCTGATGGCGATGGGATTCGCCTTCCAAGCCTTCCCACGATTCAAACACAGCGAACTTCAGTTGTCCAAACTCGCCATTGCCATCTTGCCCTTGATGCTTTTGGGCTTGACAGGTCAGATTTTGGCGCACTTCTTCCTTCCCAAACCTGTGTTCCCCAGCGAAAGCCCTTTGATGCTCGCTTGGCTGGAGTTAACCAAGCGGTTTTCGCATTACGACTTGTTTCTCGTCGTCGGGACTGTGGGTGCGCTTTTGCAGTGGCTTGCCGTCACTCTTTTCATCGTCGTCGTGGCTGTGACTTTGAAGAGAGCCAACAAGCCTGAACCCTACGACCCGATAGTTTACGCTTCTTTGATTTGGCTTTGGCTTTCCGCATTGGCTAACATCGTCTTGTTCGTTCACTGGGGCACTATCCCTGACAGGGATGCTTTTATCCAACGAGTTGGGACATGGAATGCACCTTTGAGGGATGCCCAAATTTTTGGGTTCGCAGCCCAGTTGATTTTGGGCGTCAGTTTGAGGTTTTTGCCCCACGCTTACGGCTTCCGTGAGCCGCCACGGTGGTGGGCTAAGTTCTTGCTCGTTTCGTCTAACCTATCAACCCTTGCCCTCGTCGTTTCGTTCCCGCTTTACATGCTTTTGCGCGACCACCGCTTGATGGCTCTTTACTGGTTTGCCCTTTTGGCTTGGTCAATCTTGGTGGCTGCGCAAATCGCAATGTTAAAGTTGTTCGGCGCTTCTCAAGAACACGACCGAGCCTTGAAGTTCATCCGTTCCGCCTACCTTTGGGCGATAGTTGGATTAGCGATGGGGCTGGCAATGCCCATTTACAACATCGCCACCCACCAAAACTTCTCCCACAACTACCTTGCAGCCTACCGTCATGCTTTGCTTTCTGGCTTCATCCTGTTAATGATTGTCGGCGTCTCCAGCAAAGTCACACCGATTTTGGCAGGTTTGGATTTACGCCAAACTAACCCACTATGGACGGCGTTCGTCCTGCTCAACTTGGGCAACATCCTGCGGGTCATTGGGCAAACGCTTTTGGACTTCACCAGTTTCGTCGGGTTTTTGGTGGCTGCTGCTGGTTTCGTCCAGTGGGCAGGTATCATCCTTTGGGCGGACGATTTGTGGAACAACATCGCTACTGGACGCCGAATTGCTAAAGAAGGCATGACGATTGCGGAGGAAATCACCGACATCACGCCCCAAACGAAGGTGGCGACGGTTTTGGAGCGCTACCCACAAACGCTGGAGGTTTTCCTGCGTTACGGTTTTGCGCCGCTGGCAAATCCCGTCTTGCGCAAGACGATGGCTCGTGTCGTCACCATTGAACAAGCCTGCCGACGAGAAGGAGTGGACATGGAAGCGCTCTTAAGGGATTTGCGCAAAGTTGCTGGATTGGATGCGAAGACCACTACTGAGGCAGGCAATGGCAGCGAAATTGAAACTTCCGATTTAAGCCAGACTCAGCCTTCACAGTTCGCCAACTTCACCGAACAACTCATCTGGGGCGTTTTGGAAAGTTGCTACGACCCCGAAATTCCCAACGCCAACATTGTTGAGTTAGGCTTAGTTTACGATGTCCGATATGAGCCTTCAACTGGCGTCGCTGAAATCACGATGACGCTCACTACACCCCATTGTCCCATTGGCGACTACATCCTTGAGCAGGTCCGACAAAGTGTCAGCAGCATTCCCAATGTCAAGGAAGTTCGCATCAACCTGACCTTTGACCCGCCTTGGTCTATTGACCGCATCAAACCCGAAGTCCGAAAGCGGTTGGGGTTGTGACTGAAAGCACGAGTCATCCTCAAAGACGGACGAAAGTAAAGGGACAAGGGTCGCCAGATGACGCAACCTTTTCGTGGAGCGCGAACTGAACGGGTAAAGCAAGTTGCGCAATTTTGACTGCTCCACCAATCTCTGCTGAACAGCCAACTCAAAGCGTTAACGGCTTCATCGGTTAGGTTTGCCGCCGCACCGTAAACGGCTTGCCAAACCTTGAAGGCTTCCTCAACAAATCCCAATCTCTCGTGCTTGGGAAAAGCATTAAGCAAATCGGCTATGAAAGTGCGAGCGAGCAGTGAAGGGAAACCGAGTAGCAAAACAAGGTGTTGTGGGTCAACGATTTTCAATGCCAGAAGCAACAGCCACGCTTCAAGGAGAAAAGCACCTTCTTCCGCCTTGCCGCGCCAAATTCCCACTCCCCTTTCGGAAATCAAAGCCAACTCAATTCCGTTGCAAGCGACGCCGCGAGCGAAGATGCCTTGTTGGCGATAGCAGTCAAGGTATGAATGACATTGAGTGATTGCATCGTCCAGCGGATGTTCTGGCGTTTTAATTTCGCAGACGAGGCAACCCAGCCTTGCATCGGAACGACCTCGTAAGACCGCACCGAACTCCGCAGGCAAAGCGATTTGTTCCTCAAGTTGCGGTAACGGGTCGTAGCCTGTTGCCTGAAGGACGAATTCGTGAAGCGATTGAACAAATTCGTGCCTCAAAGTCGCTTCCGTCAAACCCTGCGTTCTTTGAACCAGTTGGCGAAATCTTTCGCTCAAGTTCACCCCGCTGCTTTGCCGAAGGGGTTGCTCCATCCGCATCACCGACTTTTGGTTATGCAGCAACGCTGAACTTGAAGGCAATTCACAGGCTCAAACCCATAACTGACAGCGACTTTTATTCTCGGCTAACGCCGCTCCTACAGGCATTATTGCCCTTCTTTGTAGGAGACCCGTTAGGGGCGACCAATCGCCAGTTGTCATTTGCTAATCGCTGCCGTTTAGGTAGGACCCCCGTCAGGGGCGAAATTTCTCCTTCATCCCAACTGTCCAGCGGCGTTTGCCGTCATCAACGAACGCAAAGGATTTAAAGCGCAGACCTTTTATGGCTGCCACTTCCGTTTCGGGTCTCTTCAATGCGATAGTGATTATTCGCTTCCCAGCGCAAGGCACTCGAATCAAAATTGCCGTCTCGTTCTGTTCAACGGTTATGGACTTCTCAATGTTCTCACCGATGCGATACGGTCTCAGGACAGTCAAGACGAACACCTGTTCGCGAGGGGTCGTTGTGCTTGCTTCAACATGCCACTGAATTGGAAAAGTCCGACCGCCCATGAAGTCAATGTCGGGAGAAGGTTCGTAACTGCTCCATTGCTTGAAGCGAAGCGGTTCTGGTGCGATGTAGTGAACGAACAAACCAGCCCGTTCGCGTTGGAGTGTTAACATCTGCGATGGCTCGTCAACAGCAAACTCTTTCAAGGCATGCAGCATCCATTGGAAGGTGCTCGGATTTGAAGCGATAACTTCGTCGGCGATGACGATAACATCGGGCTTGACGAAAACAATGTGTCGGACGAAACGCTTCAACCTGCCTTCGTAAGCCTCTGTAGCGTCGCCAGCCACATAATCAACGCTGCCTTTGAACTCCCACGCGATGATTTTCCCGAAGGGGTCAGGCGAATGGGGCTTTTGCCCCTCACCATTGACTAACAAAGCGTTGTGTGCTTTCGTGCTCCAACACCATTGAGTGTGGAATGGGCTACCATGCCAATCCCGATAGACGCAGTTGACCAACAGCGCATCGCCGTAAGCGTTCAGCGTGAAAGAGTTGTGCGGGTCGTGACCGTGACTTTGCCGACCGAAAGGGCTTGACTTGAACCGAATTTGAACATTGTCGCTGGAGTTCAAAAGCGTGGTGTTCAAAATGGCAACACCGATGCCTCGGAAAACTTTTGAGGTAGACAAGTCGGTGGGAGGTTTTGGTTTCATCGGTTTCAACCTGCCATAGACAAGCCTTATGACTGGGTCGTTGGTCGTCAATTTCATATCCCATTGCTCAGCCCACCAAGCCAGGTATGGGTTTTGGGTCTTGGCAGCGAAATAGGGCACGAACGACCAACCTGAGGATGGACGGGAATAGGACAGGTCACCGAACCCCATGTCAGGCGAACCGGGCGGGGCAGTGTAAAGGGCATAATTGCTCACATTGGCAAAGAAGGGCTTGCGGAAACTGTCAATGCCCAAAGCCTTTTCGGCAACTTCTGCCCACCAAACAAACTTGCTCATGTATCCCGCCCAGTAACTCAGACCTTCGTGCCAACCGCCGTCATCGTCGCTCCAGACAGGATAGGCTGCGAAGAATTTGTTGACAGCGTAGTCAAGCCAAATTTCGGCTTCGGGGATTTCGCCGAAGAAAGCGATAGCGCACTCAGCGAGTTTATGCCAAGTCCGATTGCCGTGACTGTTGTATGGTTCGTTCAAGTGACCGTTGCCTTCCCTGACTTCTCCGCTTCGCCATGCGTCCAAAGCCCGTCGTCTCATCACTTGACGAACCCTTTCCCGCTCCTCTTCGGTGAGGGTATCATAAGCCCAGTCGTATGCTCGCGGCAAACGGTGAAGCATCGGTTTTGCAGCTTCGCAGTTCAGTGCAAAGTTTGTTGGACCATCTGGGTCCCAAGAGGCAAGGTGCAAAATCCATTTGCGAGCGGCTTCACCGAAGCGCTTTTCGCCAGTCAGTAAGTAAGCGAGGGCAAGGGTTTCAGCCTCCATGCATGCCTTCAAAGTTTGCTCGCGATTGGGCCACCAATACTTGCGGGTTTGAGGGTCACGGATGGAGCCTTTCACTGACGGTTCAGGAGTCGGTTCGCTTTTGAGCAACTTCTCTGCCTCACGAAGCAAAGGTTCAAAAACCCTTTGACCTTCCCCTTTCACCCACTGGCGCAATTTCGGAATTTCTTCGGGACGGAAGAACAGGCGAGGATGTTCCTTTGGGATTCGGCGCTTCAATTCGTCCATAGTCGGCTTCGGGAAAATCACGGCATCGGTAGGGACTGCGAATCGTCGGGTGCGGCTCCATTCCGAAGTGCTCCCGTCTTTTCGGACGACCCGATAACGCCAAAAATAAGTGCCCGGCTTTAACGGTTCGTGGTGAGTGTAAACGCACCAACGGGTTTCAACGGTCACAGCGTTGCTGAAATCAGGTTTGGTAGCCCATTGGATTATGTAGCCGACGGCATCGCGGTCGTGAACCCAAGTCAACGAAGGTGGGTTGACAGAAACTCTACTGCCGTCTGGAGGGCGATAGCCCCATTCGCTCGGTCTGGGTTCACGGTCAGGATGCACCAAGTTCGCTACCCCCATCACTGCGAACATCAAGAAGGCAACCAGCATGACTTTCACCTCCTCACCTCACGGCAGCAAGTCAGCGACTTTTATTTGTGCGTCGGGCTTAGCCAAAGGACTGACAGTTTCCTCGGGCAAGTAAATTCGCATGCTTTTGTATCCGAAGCCAAAGATTTGCTCTGGCATAGGCACAGGTTCGCGAAAAACTTCAAGCCTTCTCTCCCGCAAGTTCAAAAGCCAATACTCAGGAATGCCCGCCTTCGCATACAAACTGCTTTTGACATTTCGGTCATAGTCAACGGAAGTCAAAGCGACCTCGACGATTAGGACAGCAGTCTTAGGGTGCGAAGTGGCGTAATCGCGACGCTGCCCCGGCACAACAGCGACATCAGGTTCAGGTTCGTGAACTTCGCCCAAATCCAAAGGTTGTTGCACTCTGATGGTGAACCCTTCAGAGAAAACTGCTTGCAGTGCGTCTGCAACCAAGCCGACAGCGGTAGCGTGTCCTGCTTCTTGTGGGCTCATCAAAATCACCTCGCCATCAATCAACTCCACCCTCTGACCGTTGAAGAAACCCATCTCTGCCATCCGATAATACTCAGCCTTGCTGAATTTCCGACGCTGGGCACTGAGTGTCAAGGCAACCGCCTTATCCTCTGTTGCAACCATGTCTCACACCTCCTGAAGAATTTAGGTCCGCCCTCACGAAAAATTTGCCGACTAAAGTCGACGCTCAGTTTCTCCCGTCATCAACTACGGACTAAAGTTCATCCTGCGTGCAAGCGTGCATGAGTGCAAGGGTTCTACGAATGCATGAATTGTTTTTGTGCGCTGTCAGGTCTTTTCCATGCCATTGGCTTTAGCCAGTGGTTGATGACGGAATTTGATGATCGCCGAATTCATTCGGCGAAAATTACTACGGACTAAAGTCCACAGCACGCTCCCTTACGCTTCATCACGGCAGCAATTCAGCGACTTTTATTTGTGCGTCGGGCTTAGCCAAAGGACTGACAGTTTCCTCAGGCAAGTAAATTCGCATGCTTTTGTATCCGAAGCCGAAGATTTGCTCCGGCATAGGCACAGGTTCGCGAAAAACTTCAAGTCTTCTCTCCCGCAAGTTCAAAAGCCAATACTCAGGAATGCCAGATTTTGCGTAGAGGCTTCCTTTCACCGCTCGGTCATAGTCAACGGATGACATCGCCACTTCAACAACGAGAACTGCGGTCTTTGGGTGGACTTGTGAGTAATCGCGTGGAGAACCTGCCACAACGGCTGCATCAGGTTCAGGCTCTTGACCTTCACCTAAATCAAGGGGCTTTTGGTCGCGGACATGATAACCTTCGCCAAACGCTTTCTCCAAAACTCTCACAACCAATTCTACAGCGGTAGCGTGTCCTGCTTCTTGTGGGCTCATCAAAATCACCTCGCCATCAATCAACTCCACCCTCTGACCGTTGAAGAAACCCATCTCTGCCATCCGATAATACTCAACCTTGCTGAACTTCCGACGCTGGACGCTAGAAACTGCAACTTGGACCCTCTTTTCCACTGTGACCATTTCGGTCACCTCCCAGCAAAAATTTGTCGCAACAGTTCCCGTAAAGGTGACTTTCACCGTTCCTCAACTTCTGCGTCAAAAGAAAACAGCGGCAACGCCAAAGAAGCACAAATTGCACGGAGGTGCATGGAGATGATGAGACGCATCGCGCTTGCGACTTTGCTGGCAGGGGCGTTGGTGGGCATGGCACTGTCTCAACCTCCCGCAGGAGGGCGGAGGGGTCAGGGAGGTCAACCTCCCGGTCCGCCAATGGGTGCTCCAATGATGTTTGCTCGTGGCGGTCCAATGATGATGCTCTTTCTGCTCAACAACCCTCAAGTCCAACAGGAACTGAAACTCACCGAAGAGCAGCGTGACAAAGTTTCGACTCTCAGCGAACAACTTCGTGAAAAGTTCCGGGGTCTCGGTCAAGAGTTGAGAGGGCTTTCCCCCGAAGAGCGCGAGAAGCGAGTCCAAGCGGTGAACGAAGAAGTCGAAAAGGAACTGGCTAAAGTCCTGAAGAAAGAGCAACTCCAAAGGCTCAAGCAGATTGCACTTCAAGTTGAAGGTTTGGCTGCGCTGGCACGACCAGAAATCGCCAAGCAGGTCGGACTTACCGAGGAACAGCAGCGAAAGATTGAGGAAATTTTGAGGGAAGCCAACGAGAAGCGACGAGCGCTCTTTCAACAAGGACCTCCCGCTGACCGGCAGGCTATGTTCCGAGAGATGCAAAAAATCCGAGAATGGGTTGATGAGCAAATCGGCAAACTCTTGACAGAGCAGCAGAAGAAAAAGTGGCAGGAATTGATTGGCGAGCCGTTCAAACTGGAGTTACGACCCTTCGGCGGTCCGAGAGGGCAATGAACTGAATTCCGAGCAAGTGAACTCAAAGCGCCGCAGGGTTTCATGCCCTGCGGCTTCTTCTTTTTATTCGCGTTTTACCGTTCACCGAGTGCCATCCCAACCAATGCGGCAGGGACGGTAATCATAGCACTCCAGTGATAAGGCAACAGCGAGTGAAGGTCGTAAGGGATGAAAGCGGCACTTTGAGCCAACACGCCCAAAACCAATCCATTCAGCGCCCAATGACCGAAAGTTAGTGGGCGAAGCCAAAAGGCAATGTGGACAACGACAAGACCCTCAAGGATTAGCATGGGAGGGCTATAGGGCAAAATTGCCAGAACAGTCCATCTCGGCAGAAGAGACCTCATCGCCGCGATAATCGTGCCCGCCAAAATCCCACCAACGAACAAAACCGCAAGCGTTGCTTTAACCTTGTCCCATTGCATCATCGGTCACCATCCAACACTTTTGAGTCTCTCCCACGCTGCCCTTATTTCGTCGCGCAACTGCTTTTGCCTTTTCATTGAAACGCCAAGCAACTGCAAACCTTGCGGGAAATCGGCTTTGTGCTTCAAAATCACCACATCGCCTTGAACAGCAATGATGCCGTAATCAGGGCAAGTCAGGGTGTGAAGCACCAAAGTTTCGTGAGCGTCAACTCCGAGTGGCCAGTAACTACTTGGTCGGGCTTTCAAAACGATGAAGTCAACAGGTTGCTCACGCATTCGCTTGTGGAACTCGTCAACGGGTATCGGTTTGGCTCTCATCTCAATTTGCTGCTTGAGTGCTTCAACTGACGGACCAAAGGCTACCTGCTGGAATGGGTTTGGGAACATGTAAATTCGCTTGCGATGTGCCAGCGGAGGCACTAAACTCGTCGGTGCTGTGACGCTGGCATCGGGTGGGATGTGGCTGTTCAAGAATTCAACGATGGCTTTCGCCTCTTTTGGTGGGAGCATATCACTCGTGAACCTTTGAACGACCGGAGGTCCATACCTGTATGCGCTGAAAACAACGCAAATGCACCAAGTGAGCGCTAAGAGAACTTGCCACCGCAGATGTAAAGGTTTGGGAAGTTCATCGCCCACCTGCAACAGTCTCTTCCATCCCACCACGCTGGCGACAGCCAACCAAGGCAAAATCGTTGACGCATACTGGTAGCCCAACTCACGAAGAATCACCCGCTCGTTTAAAGCGATGAGGGCATAGTTGGGTAAACCGAAGAGCAAAATTTCGGGCGCTAAAAGCGGGAAGAAGGCGAAAGGGAAAAGGAGCAAGAGCGGGTAAACTCCGGGTGCAGTTGAGTGCCCTTGACAAAGGACTAACTCCCTCAGCGCTTCCAACGGACGGGTCAAAATGCCCCAGACTATGCCCAACGGCGTTTTGCCCCAACGAGAGTAAAGGGCAAGGTAAGCGGAATGTTCAACTCCCGCAAAGAAGGGCATCAACCTCAAGACAACAGCAATCCAACAAAGACCCCCTACAACTCCCCACCATGCCCATTTTTGCTTGCGAACGACGGCTGCGTAAGCGCTGAGCATGAGAATGACAAGGGAAACCTCTTCCTTGCAAGCCAAAGCGAAAATCGCTGCAATTGCAAAAACCTTTGGTCTTCCTTCGTCGGCAGCATCCATCGCCCAGAGGACAAACGGGATGGAGAGCAAGACAGGGTGAAAGTCAAAAAGCAGCATCGTGAAAAGTGCTGGGTGCAAAAGGTAACCGATGGCGATTATCGCTGCGAGCCAATCTTTCTGAGTGTGCCTTAAAGCCATTCGGTAAATTGGCAACGCCCCCGCCGCCAAAGCAAAAGTTTGAGCCAGAAACAGCCAAAAGGGATGAGCCCAAATGCGGTAAGGGATGGCGATGAGGTATAGGATGGGAGTAAAGTGGTCACCAAGGATGTTCATGCCGCGAACGGTCACGAAGGGTGTCTCCCCATGCGCCATCAACCAAACTGCCTGCTGAAAAATGCCCAAGTCAAAAGCATAAGCACCCAATTGCTCGTAACGGCGAATTTGAAGCCAGAGGAGGTAGATTGCGAATACGATGCAAGTGAGCAAGGTGAAGCCAAAAGCCAAACTCAGCCTTGTCTTCATCCTTTTCCACCACAACTTCGTTCAAAATTGCATCAAAAACTCAAATTAGTGTTGCTGCTGCGAGGAGCGGAGAAGTCCATCCCAGCGACATCCAAGAACCAGTTGCCAGTTGTTTCATCCCATCTTAACCACAAGAAATATCGCCAAGGCGGGTCTTCGGTCGGGTGTCTGGCGCGGAAACGAATTTCAGCGTAAAGGCATGGCGCTTGCTTTTCTCCCGGAAAAATAGTCTGCCGAGAGAAAACGATTGCTTGTTGAGATTGAGTTCTAATCACACCCATTGCCGTGCCGACATCTATGGGTTGCTCTGATTGAAAAATACGGATGTGCACGGTTTTGGGAGCGATGGCGTCCCACACACCAGCCTTGTTGTAGTTAAAAAGCCAACTTGCCCTGAACACCTCAACATCCTCTTGAGGCGGCCACTTCTGAAAGTGGCGTGCTATCTCTGCCAAAGTTTTGCGACCGGCTTCGTCAAAATATTTCGTGGTTGCGAACATTTCCCTAAATCCTTTAAGGCGTTCTGAATTAAAAGCTCCTCGTCGCTCCTGCAAGTAGCCTAAAAACTTCTCCCAATCGCCATCTCGGTAAAGGAAAAGCAATTGGACAATCGTGTCGTAAAGGCGCTCTCGCTGGAATTCAGAGATGCTAACTTCTGTCTTGAGGTTACCTTGTTTTTCAAGAATTTGGCGAATTTGGTTAGGGTCACGAAGTTCAACAAACTCCTCCTCAGCCCTCCTCACAAGAATTGCCAGAACCAAAACGGCTACCAGTGCTAATAAAGTTCCCCCAAGCAGAAACATTCTTCTCCGCACTCTGACCACCTTCCTTCTTTACAGCGCTACTTTCTCACAAATAGGTTTGAGTTCAAGCGCTCACAGGCACGAACAGGTGGGAGAACCATTAACGCAACCACATGTTGCCGATTGACCTGGTTGGCATGAAACAGAGCAGCTTCCGAGAGGACACGAAACCGAGCAAGACGAACCACCGCCTCCACCACCATACTGTTGATAAGCGATCTGGGCTACCGCACCGATTAATACTGCCACCATAAAGGTCAACAACAACCGTCGCTTCTTCATTTTTGGGCACCTCCTTTTGGTTTCCTTCAACCCCACTTCATTTAATTGCACCGAACCGCGAATTTTATTCACGCATCCACCAACACAGGTGTTCCAAGCCATTGTCCAGTCCGTCGCCACCAAGTCAGTTTGATTAGAACATTTGCTGCTTCAAAGACAATGTTCTGCGACATTTTTGAGCGACCCAACTGCCTCTCCCGAAAAGTGATAGGAACTTCCACAACTTTCAAGCCCTCCCAAACCGCTAACGCAGTGCTCACAAACTGAAAAGCATAACCATTAACTTTCAATCTCTCCAACTGCAATTTTTCCAACGCTTTCCGCTGGAACAACCGAAAGCCGCTGGTGCTGTCTCGGATAGGCAAGCCCAACAAAATTCGCACCAGCCAGTTGGCGCAACGAGACAAAATTTTCCTTTTCCATGCCCAACCAATAACTTTTCCGCCAGCGATATATCGTGACCCGATAACAAGGTCAGCGCCGCCCTGAATTGCTGACACTAACAACGGCAATGCTTGCGGGTCATGGGACAAATCGGCATCCATGTAACCTAACACTGAAGCCCCTTCAGACAAAGCAAACTGTAACCCTGCAACTACTGCCGATGCATAGCCCAACTTGGCGGGACGGCAAAGCAGGTGAACTCGCTCATCGCTTCTGGCAACCTCGCAAACAATTTTTGCCGTCCCGTCAGGCGAGGAATCGTCCACAATGACCAAATAACCCGAAGGGATGGCATCCAAAATCCAGCTCATCAACTGAGCAATGTTTTTCGCCTCATTGTAGGTCGGGATGATTATCCAAATCTCACCGGACAAGTTCATGACGCCGCACCTTTTAGCGTTGCTTCTCGGTCAGACTTTAATCACCAAGCGTTTCAATTTCTCTACCGCTTCCCGTTTCCATCGGTTCACTGTGGCTTGGCTTATGCCCAGTTCGTTGGCAACTTCTTGCTCCGTTAAGCCGTCAATGAAAAGTCGTTCCAGCAGATAGTGTTCCTTGGGTTCAAGACGAGAAATCAAATCCCTCACCTCAACTCGCCACCAAAACATTGCCTCAGCGGAAACTTCTGCCATTTCCTCAACGGTTATTTCATCCGCCTCGCTGACATCTTTGCCACTTGGCTGGTTGCAGGGGCAACAACGGGAAGCGAACCTCCATTCCTCGCGGTATCGCTGCAGCAGTGCTGCTTTAATGCGACCTTTCACGAACTGGCTTACGGGAATTTTCCTGTGTGGGTCATGGGAACAGATAGCAGCCCATCCTGCCAACAGCGCAACTGCTCTCATTTCATCGCGCCAATCCTTTTCCGACCAGTTTGGCGGCGTTTTCCATCGGCTAACTTCGCACAAGCACTCCTCAACCCAATTCATCAACTCAACGGGGTGCTTCACCGTCTTGGCGCATAAGCCATCACCCCTACAATCTTTGCTTTTTCACAGCAGCGAAAATTGGCAATTCCAACAATGGCTGCATAGGGAAGTTTGTTTCAAAAACGATTTTGCCACTATAACTTGGGATTGTGAAACTCCGGAAGGCACTTTTAGCCGAGCAAGCCAGATAACCCCATCCTTGACCTCAACGACCTTCACAAATTGAGGGAAAGACCTCAACTTCAATTTGATGGGCTTACCCGTTCGGTTAACGATGCGGAACTCTAAGTTTTTGCTTTCTCCCGGTGCTACCATCCCAAAGTTGAGAAAACTTGGCTCAGTGTCTATCACACCTTCAACCAATGCCTTGAAAGGAAGGATAATTTCCCGCCTAAGAAGCCCTTCCAAGCGAAGTTTGATTTTACCGTCACGCCAACCGGGAGAGTGTTTTGGTCGGAAAGTGACTCGCAATTGCAATGTTGTGTCGGCATTGGCGGGATGAGAGACACTCACTTCAGGCGGCGCTTCCACATCGGCAATTTTGAAGACCTTCCCAGTCAACCCCTGAAGGGAGACAGTGCGAGAAGTCACCCCCCCCCAGTAGCACTGTGCCGAAGTCAAGGAAAGCGGGCGTGACAGCAACTTCCCGTCGGACAGAGCCAATCAAGGTGACAGCAGGAGTGAAGGTCGCTCCAGAGGGATTGGTAAGAACGAAAGTTAATTGGGCACGAAATTGGTCAGGAAGTTGTTCCGTCCGCATGCCAAAAGCGAGGGAAACATTTGAGCGCGGTGCAATAATCTCGGGCAGTTTCTTTTGCTCAAAGAAACAACCACAGACCGAATAATGCACCCTCACTAAACGCAAAGGTTGTTCGGTTCGGTTAATAAGATTGACGCTAAAGGATGCATCATCCCCTTCCACTAATTCTCCCAGCCTGATGGTGCTTGGTTCAACCCTAACTGGAGCAGTCATCCACGCCACCAACGAAACTCCCTTCACACCCATGTAACCGACCGTCAATCCGAGAACAGCCACCAAACCGTAGTGCCAGCGGAACATGACTAACAGCCTCCACCAATCAATTCACTGCCGAGCAGTGTAATTCAGCAGGACGATATCTACCTTGCCTTGGATTTCACCCTTTTGGACGGTGATGATCAGTTCATTAGGGAAAATGTCTCGGTGTGCGGACATAGCCCGTGAGAGGGAAGAACCTTGAGAAACAGTCTTGAGGACATCTTCCCAAGCCCTCTTAAGACGAGGATGAGTTGCTCTGTTTACTGCTTGTTCAATAGCATAAGTTAAAGGCATCCCTTGTTGAATGGCAATTGCCAGTTCGTTTAAAGTATCGTTAACCTCTTTTGGAGATGGGAGTGGTCCTCGGTTTTGAAACCTCCAGAGCCATACAAAGAAGCCTACAGCAATCCCAGTCAGCAAGCATAATAGAAAACTTCTCCGTCGCATTTTGCTACCCCCTCAACAACGAACTATTAGTAAGGAGGTTGAGGCCAAGGATTGTTCGGGATACACCCGCATGTCCGGCCAGTTGAACCAATAACACCACAGTGCTCGGTTGGTTGACACCCTCCAGAAGGGCAAGGGGCTGTTGAGCTTGCGCATGAAGTAGATTGTCCTATTGCTGGCAATGGATAGCGAGCAAGCATTACTCCTAAGACTATTCCAACGAAGAAAATCCCTAACATTTTGCTGACTGGCTTCCTTTTCACTGCCTTCTTCATCGTTGAACACCTTCATTCCTTAACATTGCCTTTTTCAGTCACCCATCAATTAAATTGCACCGAACTTCCGATTTTATTCACTGACCTTATAGCCTAATTGTTGAATCGTCTTTTTTGCTTCTTCTCTCGTTTCAGGTCGTGGGTCATTGAGCAAAGGGAGTATTTGAGAGACACATTCTTTTGCGGACTGTTTTGCTAAAACTCTCAATGCAAAATTTCTCACCACCCACTTCGGATCTTTGAGCCGCTCCAAAGCAATCTTTATTGCTTCTTGTCTTTGCTGTGGGTCCCGGACATCGCTGAGGGCTGCAAGGGCACGACAGCGTATAAACTCATTGGAGTCACGAGCAAATTTTCTAATCAAATCCATTTCCTGAGGAGTGAAGGGACGACTTCCTCTTAACCTTTGGAGTGGCTCTATCATGTTACGCTTCGCCATGTATATCGGATCATCAACCAGTCGCTTTCCTACATCAGGTTCAGTATGATGCTTTCCTAACCCCAACCATATCATTACAGTTGTCCCAATGACACCCAAAAGGGATACCATCACAAGTATAAGTTTACGCAATGACCACATAATACTCACCCTCATGGTGGACAATTGTTGTAGCATTTCGTCAATGCAATATAGTTTGGGCATCGTCTGTCACAGCAATCAAGGCATTTTTCTCTGTCGGTAGGGTAACTGTTTGGACAAAGATACCAACATGGGAACTGAGCGATTACTGGTGCTCCCCAAATTCCTAAGAGTATTGATACAACAAAGGTCAACCACAATTTCCCCGATTTCTTCATCGCAATGCAACTCCTCCAAATTTTCTTGCATCCTAAAGTGAGCAAGTCACCGACCTTCGCACCCATCAATTAAATTGCACCGACCCAAGAATTTTATTCACCGACCTTGTAGCCTAATTGCTGAAGTGTTTTCTTTGCCTGTTGGCGAACTTCTGGACTTGGGTCTTTCAACAACGGGATGATTGAAGGAATGGTCTCTTTCGCCCCAAGATTACCAAGCGCTTTCAACACCCTCTCCCGAACTTCAGGTCTTGGGTCATTGAGCAAAGGTCTAAGATTTGGAAGCGCTTCCTTCGCTTTTAAGTGTTCCAACGAAGAGATCGCATAAACTCTCACTATCCACGATGAATCTTTTAACCTCCCGATGAGCAACTGAATAGCTTCTTTTCTCTGATTTGGGTCATAAGTTGCCCTTCTTAAAGCATCTGCCGCCTCTACGCGAACAAACTCGTCAGGGTCAACGATGGTATGTCTCAAAAGAGCCATTTCACTTTCTGTAAACGGGCGTCCTTTCCCGATTGAGTTCAAAGTCCAGAACTTTTGCCAGAAGATTGGGTCAGGTTTGCTGCTTTTAGGTTTGGGCAAAATTGTCCCTCTCCCCCAGTTAAGCCTAATCCCAATCATCATGAAAAGAGCCAGAAAAACGGTGACAAGAAACAAAAGAACATAGCGCCTCATTTTCGTCTCTCCTCATATCCCCATTTTTTCAATATGGTTTTAGCATCTTCTCTCACTTCTGGTTTGGGATCATTAAGCAGGGGCAAAATGAAAGGTATCGCTTCTTTAGCTGATAATCCTGCAAGTGTCCTTAGAGCATAAGAACGAACAACCCATTCCTTATCCTCAAGACATTTAATCGTTGCTTTCACTGCTTTTTCGTATTGCTCCTGATTTTGAAACTTCCCATACCTAAGGGCATCAAGGGCTCTACAACGAATGCGCCAATCAGAATCAGTTAGCAATTTTTGAAGCAAGCCAAACTCTTGTTGACTAAAAGGTCGTTTCCCTCGCAAGTCTTCAAGGGCACCTACTAAGTCTCGCTTTACCATATACTCAGGACTTAGATGCCATTGATCACTTCCAGCGCCATGTTTCTGCCCTTGAGCCCAATAGAGGGTGAAGATGAAAACAATGATCATCACTATGGTAACGAGTGTCAGAATTTTAATCTTCCACGACATTTCTTAAATCACCTCCTAAACCTTAGCGGAGCAATTGAGATAACACTGACCTATGTTCCCTCCCATTGTAGGACACTTTTCATCGCAACATTCTCTGCATTGTCTTCCCTCTGATGGAGGTGGATAATTTCTGGGACAAAAATATTCGCAAACATTGTTCGGAAAGACAACAATGTGTAACAACATCCCCATCATCATAGCCACGACGAAGGTGAGCAGTATCTTCCTTGCCTTCTTCATCCCGAGACACCTCCAACCGAAAGATTTGCCACTCTTTCTGGGCTGCCATTTATTTCACTACACCACCCCACTGATTTTATTCACCGGCCTTGTAGCCTAATTGCCGAAGCGTCTTTTTTGCTTGTTCCCTCGTTTCAGGCTGTGGGTCATTGAGCAAAGGAAGTATTTGGGGGACACACTCTTTCGCTTGCTGGGCTGCAAGAACTCTTAGAGCGTAGTTTCGGACAACCCATTCTGTGTCTTTCAAACGCTCCAAAGCAATTTGAATTGCTTCACGACGCTGTTGGGGATTACGGACATAGTATAGGACTGACAATGCTCTCACCCGAACATTCCAATCTGGATCATCTGCCATTTTACGAACGGTCATCATTGCTGGGTGTTGAAGAACTCCTTTCTGCCTCGCTTCGTAGTAGAAGGTTTTCAGAATCTCTCGCTTGGCTAAATAATCAGGCGTCAGGTTTGGGTGAAGGGCATCAACAACCTGATTTGTCTTCTCACCCAAACCAAACCATATTAATCCAATGCACAAAAGCAAAAGGCAAACTGAAAGCACTATCAAGGTTATAAAGCGCAAACTCATTGGTGCGTCTCCTTTCATGGTGGGCAATTGTTCTTACACCTTGTCTTTGCGATATTATTGGGGCATCTTACATCACAGCAATCTTGGCATTTAGCACCATCATCAGAGTAATCTCTTGGGCAAGATTCCCAGCAAGGCACTTGTGCTGCCAACACTCCCAAAATTACCGATGCAATGAATGTCAGCCATAGCATCCATGCCTTCTTCATGTCTCAGCACCTCCTAATGTGTAAGTCACCGACCTTAACACCCATTAATTAAATTGCACCGACCTACAGATTTTATTCACCAATCCTGTAGCCTAATTGCTGCAAGGTCTTTTTTGCCTCTGCTTGAACTCTTGGGTTAGAGTCGTTAAGTAAAGGCAAGAGATGGGGAATAGCCTCTTTACCGTCCAAAGTTGCGAGGCCTTTAAGACCGTTAAGGCGAGTGATCCAATCGGAATCTTTCAGACTTGACAGAGCCAAAGGTTTTATGATTCGCCGAACGACTTCCCACCTCTTTGATGGGTCGTCAGGCCATTGCTCTGATAATTGCCTCAATACTGTGTCTGCCCTTGCCATTCCAAACCCATACTTGATGGCAAAGACATACTCTTCGGGGAATACATCGGGATAGCGCTCCAGCGCCTTGTGGAATGGGGATGGTTTGCCAGAGGCGAGGATAGACAAAATCACTCCGCGCAAGTAGGGATTGGGTGTCCTTTGAGCGGTTAACCGAAGGCATTCAGCGAAACTGTATCGGTTACTGGCGATCAATGAGGCTAATTGCCCGCTAAATTGCCGAAGGTCTTGAGGGGAAACTTGGCGAGAGATGGGGCGTTTTGTAAAGAAATACAAAAGGACACCGATGACCAGTAAAGTCACCCCAATAAGGGCAACCCTTCGCCAAAGCATCTTCGTTCCCTCCTTTATCATCACAATGGCTCATTGAAGGGGGCGACAGTCACATACCTGGCTGAGAGGGGAGATATGACCGCAATATTCAGTCTGTGGGTCACAACCTGTCGTCCCAGCACAATTGCCTACCTGTTCCCAACAAAGGGGCTTATAGTAAATGCCATGTGCATTGCTGAACAGTGAGAAGAATGCGCCAACCATTATCGCCGCGACAAAGGTAAGCAACATCTTTTTTACCTTTTTCATCACACGCACCTCCAAACTGAAAGATTTCACCACCTTTTTGCCACTACTTATTTAATTGCACCGATCTGCCGATTTTATTCACTGACCTTGTAGCCTAATTGTTGAAGGGTTCTTTGGGCTTCTCTGCGCACCTCTGGGCGAGGGTCATTTAACAAGGGCAGAATATGTGGGATGGATGATTTTGCATTAAGCCGTTTCAACACATCTAAAGCATAAATCCGAACAACCCAGTGCGAATCTTGAAGACTTTTTATCGCCAATTGAATGGCTTCCTGTTTTTGCTTAGGGTCATGGTTAGCGCGGGAAAGGGCAGCAAGGGCTTCAACCCTTATTGCCCAACTTTTGTCTTGAACTGCCCAACGAAGTATTTCCATTTCTTTCTGGGTATAGGCTCTCTTCTTACCTACGCCCTCAAGGGGGTTGACAAGGTAAAATTTCTGCCAGAACTCAGGAAACCGTCTTTCATCGGGATAGCGAGAATATCTTATCGCACTGTGTTTACCCAAACCTTTCCAGAAGGCTACCCCACCACCAAGAAGGGCAACAACAGTAACTGCTAAAAGCCACTTGTAACGCATGAAAAACATCCCCACCCTTTAAGGTTGATAGCCTCTGCACAAAGTTACACATTTCTCATGATCAATAGGATGTTCACATCGTAAACCACAACATTCACGACACTTCCATTCGTTTCCTTTGTAATCGGAAGGGCACTGGTAGCAGTCACCATCGCCGGTTGAGTAAGGTAATACAGTGCCTACCACTGCTCCCAAAAGAATTGCTAAAGTGAAGGTAAGCCAAAGTCTTTGTCTTTCCCTCACGCCTAACACCTCCTAAGATGAGCAAGCCACCAACCTTCGCACCCATTAATTAAATTGCACCGAACTCCTGATTTTATTCACTGACCTTGTAGCCTAATTGCTGAAGCGTCTTTTTTGCTTGCTCACGGACATGTTCATTTGGGTCTCTGAGAAGAGGAATGATGTAAGGAATAGCCTCTTTGGCATTCTGTCTTGCAAGAAGTCTAAGAGCATAGACACGGACGCTTGACCAAGGGTCATTTAAACTCCTTATGGCGATTTGAATAGCCTCTTCCCGTTGCTTTGGGTCTGGTGTGTATGACAACGCTGATAAAGCACGGACACGAATCGTAAATTCAGGGTCTTGAGCAAACTGGCGTAGTAGTTTCATTTCCCCTTCTGTGAAAGGACGCCTGCCTTTAAGTTGTTGAAGTGGACGAATCTGTTCCCTTTTGGCAAGGTATATTGCCTTCTCATCGGTTAGTGGTGCCATTTTGAAAAGGTGTAGGAGCAGACCAACGGATATTAAACCCATCGTTGTAATGGCGAAAAGTAACCAACGCCTTTTAGTCATGTCCTTAACCCTCAGCACATAGTGTAACATTCGTCCTTGCAGAGATTAACAGCATCGGGATATTTTCTTTCACAACACTTATCACAACAATCCTGACATTTATCCAAATCTGTCGGATAAGTTCTTGGACAATCTATGCTACAGGAATAGTTAGGGCGAGTAAAAATTGCTCCAATCACGCCTACCAGCACTGCTAAGGCGAAAGTCAACAGTAATCTTTGCCTTCCTCCCTTCATTATCTTGCACCTCCTTGCAGGTGTTTTTCCTCCACTGCCATTAATTAAATTGCACCGCCCCACCGATTTTATTCACCGACCTTGTAGCCTAATTGCTGCAAGGCTTTCTTGGCCTGTTTTCTGACTTCAGGATGTGTGTCATTAAGCAGTGGGAGAATTGAAGGGATAGCATTTTTAGCCTTCAACCGAGCCAGCGCCTTAATTGACAGTGCCCTTATATACCAGCATGGGTCTTTAAGCCCATCAATTGCGAAATGGTAGGCTTCCTTCCTTTGCTCTGGGTCAGGGCTCCAAGAGAGCAGGTAAATAGCGTCGCCCCTGTGGTCCCTCCAAAGGCAATCGCCTTCCTTCATCTGGGCAAGTTGACGGAGAAATTCAAGTTCTTCGGAGTTGTATGGTCGGCTCCCGTTTAGGGCTATCATGTCTATGATGAACTTCTCCCTTGCCCTGTATGTCGGATCATTCAACGGGTCATTAGACCACGGTGTTGCCTTAACTTCTCCCATCATTGCCTGCTTACCTAAGCCTTTCCACATCAGAAAAGCGAGAAACAAACAACAACCAACAGTGATTAACGCCAATACTGCTCTTCTCTTCAAACTCTGTCCCTCCCGTTTTAATTCATTGTTCATAACACTGTAACTTACATGCATTTCTTTGATCAGGAGGACAATTTTGATCACAACAAATCCGACAATCTGGTGCACTCTTTTTACCGTATAACCTTGGGCAATCCCAACAATTAATAGCCACTGCCTGCACTACCAACACTCCCAAAATTACCGCTAAAATGAATATCAGTTACATCATCCATATTCTCTTAATACCCCAGAACCTGTATCCATTAATTAAATTTTATCAGATTTTATTCATCGATCATATATCTAAGTGTTACTAAGTTTTAGGCTTTTCAATAAATTTTTTGGGATAAGAAGCATAGGACAAAGAATTGCTTATTCTAAGATTAAGCCAAATTTGGCGGATAGTTTGTTGAAGCTGGGACTTAGGCTTTATTTCATCAATACCTAAAAGATTCAAACCACGATAAAAATTGGCTTTTCGCCTAAGGATGATTACATCCCCTTTGATGGCTATCACCCCATAATCTGGGCATGTTAGAATGTCAAGTGCTAACTTATCGTAGGCTTCCATTGACAAAGGCAGGTAATTTGTCTGAGCCTTGAGAACAATGAAGTCAATGGGTTTTAAACGCATCTGGTAGTGCAACTGCTGGGTCGTTAACGGGTAAGATTGGACTTCTTTCTGTTGCCTAATCGCTTCTACAGAAGGTCCCCACAAAAGTGGGTAAAAGGGGTTAGGAAGCAAGTAAATGCGGTGGCGATGAGCCAATGGTGGCACCAATTGGGTTGGGGCGCTGACGCTGGCGTCAGGAGGAATGAAACGGTTTAGGAAAGCAACAATAGCAGTCGACTGCTCCGCCGACAAAGCATAAGCATTATGATAACGGATAATAGGGAAGCCATAACGGAAAGCACCAAACAAAAGGCAAACAATCCAAGCGATTGCTATCACAACTTGCCAACGACGCCATAGTTTAGGTGACAGGGCATTACCAAACTGTAAGAGCCGCTTCCACGCCAGGATTGACGCAAACATTAACCAAGGCATGATCAAGGCTGAATAGTGGTAACCCAAATGATGCATAGCAGGGCGATCACTCAACACCAAAAGCAAGTAGGTTGGTAATCCAAAGGCAAGGATGTCCGCTGACCACAGAGGTAAGAACGCTAAAGGCGACAGCAACAAAAGTGGATATTCATCAGCCACCATTGCTTTTAGCACTTTGACAGGATGGGTAAGGATGCCCCAGATGATTTCGGCGGGTGTTTGCCCCCATTGGGCGTAAAGGGATAAGTAAGCGGAACGCTCTACACCACTCAACAAGGCCATAAGTTTCATTGAAAACCACAACCATGCCAAATTGACGAGTAAGCCCAACCACGCCCATCGGCAACGCTTGACGATTGCTCCATAAGCGCTCAGGCTTGCCAAAATAAAAGCGATCTCTTCCTTGCACAGCACACCGCCGCAAATAGCTATAAAAAAGGGCTTTGAGAGACCTCGCTCAATCGCATACATTGCCCAGAGCACGAAAGGGACGGAAAGCACGACGGGATGGAAATCAAAAAGCAGCATAGTGAAAGTTGCTGGATGGAAAAAGTAACCGACAACTATCAAGGCAGCAGCCCATGGCTTTGCCGTTTCATGAAGGGTAAGGCGATAAATTGGTATTGCACCTATTGCCAAAGCCATAGTTTGACCGAGAAACAACCAGAAAGGGTGCTCCCAGAGGCGATAGAAGGGAGTGAAAAGATAAAGGATTGGTGTGAAATGGTCAGCGAAGATATTCATGCCCCGCAGGGTCACAAATGGTGATGTTCTCTGTGCCAGCAACCAAACGGCTTGTTGGAAAATACCCAAATCAAAAGCGGAAGCACCAAGACAGGCAAAACGGCGCATTTGCAACATCATGGAATAAACACTGAAGACAAAGGATATTGAAAGAACAACCCATACACATTTTTCCTTGCAAAAAGGCAATAAAGTATTAATTGCTTTCAAGGCTCATCTTCACCCACTTTCTTATCTTTACCGCAACATACTTCGCGATCTGGATTTTGGACAAAACCAATAATCGGCAACCGCAGGAAGGGTTGTTTACTATCTGTCGTTTCAATATAGACATCTCCCTTAATTTCTTCACCACCTTCAGCTTTCCTCAAATCTAATTTGACGGAAACTTCTACACCTGCCTGATGGGGAATGAAGCTGACAGTTGCCAACTGACAATCCGACCATGCTCTTTTGATGCTTGAAAGATACAGACCTTTAATAATGAGTCTACGGATCAGTTGCTCACCTTTATTCGCGAACCCGAAAAAGAATTCGGTGTCGCTCAATTGCCACTTGCAAGTAATTTCTGCCCGGATAGGCACATCAATGAAAGGACGCTCTGGAAGGGATGTGTAAATATAAAGCCGTTCATAAACTTTGCCTGCTGGTGGGTGAACTAACGCTACACGGATGGCAGGTTCATCACCTTCTCTAACAACGCAGGCTTTGACATATTCACGAGATGTCTCCAGACGGGTGATGCGGACCTTTCTGCCACTGGTGTTTTTCAAGAGCAACATGATGGATTTTTGTCGCCAAGGTTCTATGCGACCAAAGTCAATTTTACTGGGCGAGGGCATGAGCAAAGGGTTGACATCTGCTTGCAAGCACAAGTTGATTGGATTTCGAAAGCCCTTTAAGTAAATTTGGAGCATTTGGATGACATGCCCCACAAATCCTGTTGGCAAAAAACGGACGGTCAAAACACCGAATTCACCAGGACGGAAACGAAGCGATGATAGGTTAGCGACGGTGCAGGCACAACTTGAGGTGATGTTCTCTATAACTACTTCTTGTTGACTGGCATTAAAAAAACGAAAAGTCACTTCTACTGGGGCTCCCCAAGAAACTTCTCCGAAGTTATGGATGGTTTTGTCAAAGCGAAGTGGTAAACCGTCCCGAAAATGAGCGCGGGAATTAAAATTCCAGTAAGCGATTACCCCAATAATGCTGAAGGGAATAACAACTGCTGTCCATCTCATCCTTCCTTCTACCTCCCTTTGTGCTTTCGCGTTCGTAAGTTAAGTCCTTTGCATTTTATAAAATCGCCGAACCATGTAAAGGGAAATCACTGTTAGGATCAATCCTACACCTGCAATGAGATAGCCTACCCAAGTCGCCTTACCTATCGGCGTTTCGTAACCCATCCATCTTGGGTCTTTGAGTAACTCGCGATTTCTTGCCATCTGGAACAGTTCTTCGTCGGTAAACTGGCGATGACCTTGAATGTAAACCAGAGGAGGATTAAAACGGTTATCTTGAACAAAGGCACCAACTGGAATGTCATAGAGCTCAAAAATTTTATCTGTAAGTGAGGTATTTAACTCAATTTTTTCTACTTCATATATATCCTGATACAAAAGTGATTTTCTTCCTGATGGGTAACCATATACCTTGACAAGCAATTTTGAAGGGTATAAAAAACCTTGTTGTTGCCGATATGAAATTTGTGCTTCTAAAACCATTTGCTTTCTTTCATTAAAAGTTTTGATATTAACAGGTTTATAACTATTCTGCAAATCAACTTTAATTTCACTATATACTTTAGGATTATCTATTTTCCGTGAGAGGATGATTGCATAATTATCAGTTAATTTACTCAATTGAAGAATACTTGATTTTGCCATACATTCCCAGAATCTTCCTCTTAAAAGATGTAATTCCCAGCTTAATGGATAATTTGGTAAATCTCTGAAAACTGAATATTTAATCGAATATTGATCACTTAGATCTTTTGTGAATGATACTCTCATCTTCTTTGTAAAAATCTCTTTACAATATAAACTACCTCTTTGACCTTCTCTTATAAACCTATGGTTGATGTTATCAAAAATAAAAAGTACTTTTTCTTCTTGCTTAGGATTTAATTTTAGTTGCTTACTGATCTCTAATTCTATTTGAACTTTTTGTGGATCTTTAACATGTTTTTGTAATAATTGTTCATTTAGATTTGAAGGTTTATATTCACGCAATATACGAAAATAGACCTTACCTGAGAAAAGGCATTCTTGATATGTTGATTTTAAAACAATCTCCCATACCCCTTCTGATGACCATACTAATGTGTTGGTTAAAAGCAAAGATATTCCAATTAACACAATTTTAATTTGAATTTGTTCTCTCATCCTATAACACCCCCTTAAATTAACAAACAGAGGGGCAAGCAAAGCACCGCTTGCCCCCTTAATGTCGGTCTTAAGGGCAAGGCAAAGTTATGTAGTGAGTTTGCTGCCCGCCTGTGTTTCCATATCTAGGGTCTCCCCCTGGGCATGTCCATGTCCTCCCACCGTCTGTAGAAGTGCAAGGCTTCCATGAATAAGTAGGGTCTGTCCCATAAGGCTTGCATAAGGTTCTCCTCCAAGTTTGCACACAAGTATCCGGGAATCTATAAGCGATGCACTTCCATATTCCATCTTGCTGACTCTGAAAGCAACTACTCCAATTACCCCATCCACCCTCTACTGCTTCCAGGTTAGGGCACCCACCTGTTTGAGCATCCACAATTCGTGAAATGCCTGCCATTATGAGCATCACGCCAACCAAACCGACGAGCAGCCATCGAGAGACCAAGCCTAATTTCCGCATCGCCAGACACCTCCTAACTTGGTTTGTGGCAGCCTTTTCAGGCACCCATTAATTAAATTGCACCGACCCTCGAATTTTATTCACGATGTTTCGCTACAAATCGGGTTTACCGACGATGGGTTCAATTTCCCAACCATTTCGTGGCCAATGGTAATCCCAACCTTGTCCCGTCCACCAAGCAGCGCGTTGCAGGATTTGACCGACGCTAACCATCTTGGCGTGTCCGTCAAGGAAAGAAAACTGCATGCCTGCTGAAGGGCTCCATTCGGGTTGACCTGTTGCTTGGTTTTGACTCAACTCCTGCCGATGGTAAACGCCCAATTCGTGGAAAGAAAAAATGCCTGCAGGTTGAGTGAACATCGCCAGCCGAGGGACATGACCGCGAACCCATTGAACCAAAGGCTCTGTAGGGCAAAGCCAATGAAAGCCAACAACGAAATAGTGGCGATAATGGTATGAAGTCCATCGCTTGCCTAAAGCGTAATTTAGGAGAGTTTGGACTTCATTGGGGTCACTGGGACACTGCCAAATTTGATCGTTTTTGCTGTATGGCAGCAGTTGGTCGCTATAAGTGCGGACACCATTGAATGGCTCGTGCCCCTCGTAAACTTCAGCGCATTCATCTATTGACAGAAAACTGGCATCTGGGATAGGAAATGCCTCATCCCAATCGCTGACATACTGCTCAAAAGCCATTCCAATTTGCCTTAAGTTGCTGAGACAGTTTGACTGCCTTGCGCTCTCCCGCGCCCGCATGAGAACGGGAAGTAACAGCGCTGCCAGCACTGCTATGACAGCGATGACAGTCAACAGTTCAATGAGAGTGAAACCTTGCTTTCTCATTTTCAACCGCCTCCCTTCCGATTTGCCTGCCCATTAATTAAATTGCACCGAACTTCCGATTTTATTCACCGACCTTGTGCCTAATTGCTGAAGCGTCTTTTTTGCTTGCTCACGGACATGTTCATTTGGGTCTCTGAGAAGAGGGATGATGTAAGGAATAGCCTCTTTGGCATTCTGTCTTGAAAGAAGCCTAAGAGCATAGACACGAACGCTTGACCAAAAGGAGCAGACCTGTCAGTTCGCCTACCCGTTGCGCCCTTGCCAGTTCCTCTAACGCTGCATCAGGGATTGGTTCGGGAGTGAAAGTCGTTTCCGCACCCATCAAGCGAAGGCATTGACCGCCACTTAAAAGGCGAAGCAAAGGGTAGCGCTCGCACCAAGCCATGAGATGAAGGAAGTCAGCAACTAAGGGAGCATGAAGAGTAATCGCTAACGGCGATCAAGGTGTCATATTGCAACGCCGTCTCAGCGAGCCGAATAAGCCCATCTACTTGCCTTTTGGCGTTTTCGCTTCCAACACCTCCGTCTTTAGGACGAAGACAATAGGGAACGGGTAACCGAGAAACTTTTCCAGCACCTTCGGCGCTTCCATCACCCTTTCTCACTCTCAACGAACAAGACACCCTTATTTTGTCTCACACATTCCCAACCATGTGCTGGACATTGCGTGGCAACTTGTTTAACTCCTCAAGCCTCCTCCCGAATTTGCCACATGTGTTCTCAATGACGATGTAGTCAAGGTCTGGGATTATGACCTCATCCCACCTGTCTCCGATGCCCCTGAGCGCTACATCAAGCATGATGACGATTTGGTTTCCCAAAGGCTCAGTTGAGTTAAGAGTTATCGCTCCATAAAACTCTTGGCATTCAGTGTAGCCTGCATTGTGCGTTCCCGTGTATGGCTTCAACATCGTCAGGTCAACGGGCTTCCCTATGCGCTTTGACACCTCTTCAGACTTTGAAGCGAAGAAATCAACCAGTGCCTTCTCCTGCAAGTATGCTGGCAAGTTCTTTTCAGCCACTTCAACGAGCGCCCTGTAGCCAACTTCGTATGCCTCCTCAATGAACGAGAACCAATACTTTTGGCTCTCTGTCAACTCATTCGGCTTTCGCCCAGCGACAACTGAGCGCCTCACGCAGGCGTTCAAGCCATCCCTCTTCGGAGCAATTCCCAAGTGCACCCATTCACCATCGCCTATGACCCTGTTCAACGCTTTCCCTATCAATGTCCTGTTGTTCTCGCCAGCGCCAAGTATGATGTCCCATCCCATCTCCTCTGCCCCCAACTCCCTCGCAACGAAGTATCCCCAAGCAGCAACTTGAGTTTCTGTCATCCCCGGCTTCAGCACCGCAAGCATTGCCCTCATGGCAGCGTCGGCTATCTTGCACGCATCGCTTATAAGTCGCATCTCGTTGTCCGACTTCTCATATTTGATGCGTTGGTAGATGTGCTGGCAATCAATCACTCCTTCCTTCCCAAACAAACCTTCAAGATACTCAACCAACGAAGCGGGTATGACTTGTCTTGGTGTGAGCAAACCGATGGCGTTCACTTTCCCACCCGCTGCAGCCTCAATCACATCTTCAATCCTTTCAGCCTTGATCGGATATTCCTCATCAGCGAGTTTGAGCATCTCAACTTTGTGCACTTGTGCCTTTGCACGCCACGCCAGTTGCTCAGCGATATAGCCACCCTCAAGCCCCGCTATTATGTGAAAGCCGTTCTTGCCTATGACACCAGCGACTTGCTCAATTTGGACATTTGTGTTCCCACCGAGATATGGCACATCGCCATCGTAGTGTTCGTCCGAGAAGACGAAGCCAACTTCCAAGCCAATCTCCCTTAGAGCCTCATAGACCTTGCGTTGCCTCTCAAGGAACTCCTCGGTTGGGATGCAAAACAACTTATCCACAGTTTCGCAGTTCGCCAGTATCTTCTCAACGAGTTTGCACTCCTCACGAAATTGCGACAGCCTGAGTTCACCAACTCCCTTCATCTCGTTACACCTCCCATGCTTCAAAGTTCAAACGCAAAATTTGACAGAAGGCTTGCAAGCAAATTCTCCTTCGGGAATGCGTGCCCTCTATGCTGTGCGAAGCATTCGGCGAACTTCACACCGACTTTCTCACCAGCCATTGCAGCCCACTGCCTCATGCGATGAATGTAATCGTCAATCCCATGATGCTTCAAGAGCCATTGCCTTTGGCTCTCATGGCACTTGAGCATCTCCTCCTTCACTTCCATGACCGAAGTGATGTCAATGAAAGTTTGCATCTTGACCTCCCTTCCGAAGTGGTCAATGCCCTCAATGGGCATGCAGTAGTAAAGGTAAGGGATTTGGCTTGTGGGTTTTGCCGATGGGAACAAATCCGTCTTCATGTTTGGTGCACTCGCACAAAAGCATGCGTGCCTTACAAGTATGCTCGTCATCTCGTGGTCAAGCATGTAGTCGGTTGGGTAGTGAGTGAAGACGATAATTGGGTCAACAATCCTCACGACTTCAACTGCTCGCTTTATCGCTGTCTCGTTGACCGTCACAAGGAAGTCCTTCAAGCCAGCGCAATGGTAACTCCCATGAAGCATCTCAGCAGAGCGCTTCGCTTCGTTCAATCTGATTCGTGCAATCTCTTCGGGTGGGAGTTCGGCTGAACCGCCATCGCCTGCGGTCATTGTTGCTATGTGCACTTCGTAGCCAATCTGGTGAAGCAAAGCGAGAGTGCCAGCGCAAAGGAATTCAGCATCATCAGGGTGAGCCATAAAAGCAAGCACCCTCTCCGCCATAGTATCCCACCACCTTCTAAGGTGTCATGAAATCTCGCTTCCGAGCCTAAGTATAGTGTCCACAAATTTGCCTTGCAAGTGGGTTATAGGGCGTTGGCTGGCATAGCGCTTAAAGGCTTGAGAGTGTGCCGAAGCAACATGAAAGGTCAGGGCTTATAATTGATAAGCAGTTGGTTGCTCTTCATGGAAGCAACAAGGGAGGCAATTTGCTTGCAGTGAATTTGTTCGGACGACAATTTACCGCATTGGTGAAGGGGTGACGGCGATGGGAAGAAGGAAGAGGCAGAACGATAACCTACAAAACAACAAACTGAAGGATTATCGGCACACGGAGGCGCAACGGAGAAACAACCCGCCAGCAGGGATTGCGCCGACTTACGAGGTTCGTGAGCGACAGATAAGGCAATACGAATATGACCCGCATTTAGACCCACAGTTGGTTTGGGCAGGGAAGGCGGAGCACACCAGTTTTGAAGTTGATGTCGTCTCCCTTCACATCCACGAACGCATCTCAACTGCTGCTATCCTGCGAGCCGTCCGAAGACCCGAACCCGTCCAGCCGTCCCTTTTCGGCGAAACACCGTTGCCAGCCGACAAGGAAGTGGAGTTTTACCGACACGAAGTCGGTTGGACGAACCGACTGATTTTGGGCGATAGCCTTTTGGTCATGAATTCTTTGCTGGTCAAAGAGGGAATGGCAGGCAAAGTCCAGATGATTTATGTTGACCCGCCCTACGGCATCAAATACTCGTCAAACTTCCAACCACGCATTGACCGAAGGGATGTCAAAGACAGGGACGAAGACCTAACCCACGAACCTGAGCAAATCAAGGCTTACCGAGACACTTGGAAACTGGGCATCCATTCCTACCTGACTTACCTTCGTGATCGGTTGCTTCTTTGCCGTGAACTCCTACACGAAAGCGGTTCTATCTTCGTCCAAATCAACGATGAGAACCTGCACTTCGTCCGATGCCTGATGGACGAAGTTTTCGGGAGGGAGAACTTCGTGGCAGTGATTAGTTTCGTCAAGACCAGCGGTAAAGGCGGGGCGCTGCTGGATGTGGTCAACGATTTCCTTCTCTGGTATGCCAAAGACAAAACGAAGGTCAAATATCGCCAACTCTATCTGGGAAAGGAGTTGGGTGAGGAAGGCACGAAGGGCTACCAGCATGTGGAATTGCCCGACGGCACAAGGCGCAGACTCACGAGTGAGGAACTGCGCAACCCAGAGGTTCTCCTTTTTGATGCGCGAGTGTTTATGGCAGGTGACATGACTTCGCAAAGTGGTGGTGAATCAATCCGATTTCCAGTGGACTTTGAAGGACGCACCTTCTCCCTAACCAAGAACTACTGGAAGACGAACCGAGAAGGCATGGAGCGGTTGCGACAGGCAGAACGGCTTTTTATAGTTGGTGAAAGTTTGCGTTATGTCCGCTTTCTGGACGAAGTTCCCGTGCGCCCTTTGACCAATGTTTGGACAGACACAGGGATTGCAGGTGCGTGGGCAGGTGAAAAACTTTTTGTCGTCCAGACCAACACCAAAGTTGTTGAGCGCTGCATCCTGATGACGACTGACCCGGGCGATTTGGTTTTTGACCCGACCTGTGGTTCAGGCACTACGGCTTATTGCGCTGAGAAATGGGGGCGGCGCTGGATTACCTGCGACACATCTCGCGTCGCTTTGGCTATCGCCAGACAAAGGCTGATGACGGCTAAGTTTGACTACTACGAACTTGCTGACCCAGAGCGTGGTCCTGCAGGCGGTTTCATTTACGAGACCGTCCCACACATCACGCTGGAATCCATCGCCAAGAACACGGAGATTGACGAGATTGCTGCAAAGTATCAACCTGAAATTGACCAAGCATTGGCGAATCTCAACGAAGCGTTGGGCAAAGACTGGAAGGAGTGGGAGGTGCCGCGTGAAATTCCCAACCCTGTTTGGTCAGAGGAAGCGAAGCAAGCCTATTGGCGTTTGCTGAAACTTAAGGACAGCATTCAACCTGAAGACAGACAGGAAGCCGAACGGTTGTTGAAAGCCATTTACCAGCAAACTGGTCACCGTTGGACGCTGAAGGAAATCCCTGAGCCAGTCCCGCCAGAGGGCTGGTCAGATGAAGCGAAAGAAGCCTTGCGTCGCTTCTGGGAACTGAAGCGAAAGAAGCGCCGAGAGATTGACGAAAGCATCCAACGCCATGCGCCACAGGAAATCCTTTACGACCGACCGAAGGTGCGGAAAGAAGTCGTTCGTGTTTCTGGACCTTTCACCGTTGAAGCCATTCCCGTCCCTGTCGTTGAAGACCCGACGCAAATGACCATCCCGCCTTTTGAAACTCAGGAGGCAAGCAGTCGCATCTCCGACAGAGGTGGCGATTACCTTACCGACATGCTGAACCTTCTCCGCCAACAAGGTGGTGTCATCTTTCCCGGTGGCAGACGGCTTTTGTTGGAGAATTTGCGCCCATGCGCCAACTTGGGCTTCCTTCACGCAGAGGGCGAGACGAAACAAAACGGCAAGAGTTTGAGGGTAGCGATAAGTTTCGGACCACCTTATGGACCCGTCACCGCTTACCAAGTTCAGGAAGCCGTTGCAACCGCCAGAATGAACGCTTACGACCTTTTGCTGTTTGCTGGGTTCAGTTTTGACCCTGAAGCCCAGGGTTTGATTCAGCGTGTCCCTGTTCCCAACTTGCAAGTTCATTTCGTCAACATCGCACCCGATGTGCTTGTCGGCGATTTGCTAAAGACGACCCGTGCCAGCCAGATTTTCACTGCTTTCGGGCAACCTGATGTCAAGGTTGAAGCGCAAAAGGATGGGACATATATCGTGAGGCTTTTGGGCGTTGACATCTACGACCCAATCACTGGCGAAGTCCACTCGGAGAGTGGCGACAGGGTTGCTGCATGGTTTTTGGACACCGATTACGATGGCAAAACCTTCCACATCTGCCAAGCCTTCTTCCCTGGTGACCCTGATGCTTGGGAGAAACTGCAGCGGGCGCTGAAAGCCACCATCCCTGAGGAAGTCTTTGAGAAAATGCGAGGCACCATTTCCTTTCCCTTCAAACCTGGCGAGCACAAACGCATCGCCGTCAAGGTGATAGACTTTCGTGGCAACGAAGTGATGAGGGTGATTCCGTTGGAGGGATGGCGATACCGATGAGATTTGACCCTGAAAAGCACCATCGTCGCAGCATCAGGTTGAAAGGCTATGACTACAGGCGACAAGGAGCGTATTTCGTCACTATTTGCACGCATGATCGGTTATGCCTGTTTGGCGAGGTGGTGGGAGGCGAAATGAGATTGAACGAATATGGTCGCATTGCGTTGGGATGCTGGAAGGAAATTCCGTTACATTTTCCCCAGGCGGAATTGGATGCGTTCGTGGTGATGCCGAACCATGTTCATGGCATCATCGTTTTGACCGTAGGGGCACGGCATGCCGTGCCCCTACAAAACGGCATTTCCGAAAAAACGGAACAATTTGGTAAACCGGTTGCAGGGTCTATTCCCACGATTATCCGTTCATTCAAATCCGCTACCACCAGACACATCAATGCCTTGCGTGGCACGCCCGGGTCACCCGTTTGGCAACGCAATTACTACGAACACATAATCCGCAACGAAGAATCCCTTAACCGCATCCGTGAATACATCAAGACCAACCCATTGCGCTGGGCGATGGACTCGGAAAACCCTTATCGGGAAGGGATGGACAAATTTGATGAATGGATGAACAGATTTGTGCGGAGGGGACAAGACGATGCTTGTTGACAACCCAATCATCAACTCGCCCTTTGAGGAGCCGAAGAGGCATTGGGTTTACGAAGAGGGTCAGCCTGTCATAAAGGAAGAGAGAAGACCCGCAGGCTACTTTTTGCGACCGAGAACTTTTAAGGAGCAAGCAGCACTTTTTGAAGAGGAGTTTGTGCCACTGGAACTCGTCAACACCATCCGAGAGCGCGTGAAGGAATGGCGGGAACGAGATTACCCAGGCGTAACGAGCATAACCCGCAGCCTTCTCAAACACTGGAACAATCCAGATCGGGAGCGAAAGTTATTTTTCTGCCAGCGGGAGGCAGCGGAAACACTTATTTGGCTCGTGGAAGCACCACACAGCGAAAAGCAAGGCATTGACATCCCGAAAGACAACGGTTTGACCAGATATGCCATCAAGATGGCTACTGGGTCGGGCAAGACCGTCGTTATGGGCATGGTCATCGCTTGGCAAGTTCTCAACAAGTTGGCGAACCCGCAGGACAAAAGGTTTTCTGATGCCGTGCTTTTGGTTTGCCCTAACTTGACCATCCGAGAGAGGCTTCAGGTCTTGTTGCCTTGGCACCCTAAAAACTACTACGAGCGCTTTGACTTAGTGCCCGGAAGTTTCCTTGAACGGTTGCAGCAAGGGCGCTTCCAAATCACCAACTGGCATTTGTTCCAACCGAGGGATGACAGCCGCTCCAAAAGCGTCGTCCAAAGGGGCATGGAAAGCGACAACGCCTTTTGCAAGCGCGTGTTGAAAGATTTGGGCAACAAGAAAAACATTTTGGTCATCAACGATGAAGCGCACCATGCCTACCGCCCAGCACCGTTGCCCGAAGAACTTCGGGAACGACTTTCACCTGAGGAGATAGCGGAGCGGGAGGAGGCGACGGTTTGGGTGAGCGGTTTGGATCGGATCAATGCGGTGCGAGGCATCAACTTTTGCGCCGATTTTTCGGCGACTCCCTTTTACATCCGAGGCAGCGGTTATGAAGAAGGCACTCCCTTCCCTTGGGTCGTTTACGACTTCGGGCTTGTGGACGCAATAGAGTGTGGCATCGTGAACGAAGCGGGAATTTGCCGAACGATTGCGCAAGACGGTTGACACCATCGGGAAGACGGAGTGGGAAGGCGAGGGCGAACCGCCGGGCAAAAACATCCGTTGCGTCATCTCTGTCGGGATGCTCAATGAAGGTTGGGATGCCCAGAATGTCAGGCAGATTTTAGGTCTGAGGGCTTTCACTTCCCAGTTGCTGTGCGAGCAGGTGGTAGGGAGAGGGCTGCGTCGGCTCAACTACGATGACTTTAGCCAACCTGAGTATGTGGATGTTTACGGCGTCCCATTTGAGGTCATCCCAGTGAAGAAAAAGCCATTGAGCCGTTCAGTAGTGACAAGTGTCTCCACGCTCGTTCGTGCCCTGCCAGAGCGCAAACACTTGGAAATCACTTTCCCGCGAGTGGAAGGCTATGTCGTTGATGTCCGACAGCGAATAAAAGTTGACTTTGAGAAATTGCCCTACATGGTGATTGCACCTACCATTGAACCGACGGAAGTGGTTGCAAAACCCGCAGTGGGTTACCGCATCGGGCGACCTGACAGGTTGGCTCCCGGTCCAGAAGTCCTTCACGACCGCAACCCGTTCCATAGCGAGAAACGGTTGCAAGAAACTGTCTATGAAATTGCTGCCGAGATAACGAAGAGGTTGAAGGACAAGGGTGAGGAGTGGACTATTCGCCACATCCTTTTCCCGCAAGTTTTGGAGATTGTCTGGCGATACTTGGAGGAGAAGGTTGTCTTGACTGAGGACGCGCCCATTGAGGATGTTGCACTTTTGAAATATCGCCAGCGCATCGTTGAGAGGTTGACGGAAGCCATTGAACCCGACACGGGAACAGGAGACCCGCCATTGCTGCCCGTTTTGGAACGGTTTCGTCCCGTCGGGTCAACTTCCGAAGTTCTCTTTCGGACATCCCGCCCTTGTGTTGGGGCGACAAAAAGCCACATAAGCCATGTCGTTTTGGATTCTCCGAAGTGGGAACATAGCGTCGCTTTTCAACTGGAGCAAATGCGAGAAGTTGTAGCCTATGCAAAGAATGACCATTTAGGTTTCGCCATCCCTTACGAATGGCAAGGAATAAGGCACGAGTATCGTCCAGACTACTTGGTGAGGGTTCGTTGTCCTGATGGCAGGGAGTTGAAGGTGATTTTGGAAGTCAAGGGCTTTGAGACGGAACAAGACCAACAAAAGGAAATTGCGGCAAAGCGGTGGGTGAAGGCGGTAAACCATCACGGCGAGTTTGGTCGGTGGGAGTTTGTTGTCTGTCGCAAACCAACAGAATTGCCCTCCCTTTTGCGCCAGTTACTGAAAGAGTGCTGTTAAGTTCAAAGGGAAAGTTGCAATCCAATTTGCCTGAATTTCCCCTCCCTGACCAAGTGGTTTCGTTGATGCGCGTGATTGACCACACTCGCAAGATTTTTACGCCCACCCCGATTTGAACCATTCGCTTTGACGATGGCTCTAAATAGGGTGGAAGGCAGGCGAGGGCGATGAGACACTGGAAGGACAAATGGCTGGTGCAGAGAATTTTGAGCGGCGACAAAGCGGCTGGAGAGCAGTTCGTCATTGAGCACTATGAGGCAATCTTTCGGTTTCTGCGGAACTTGACCGGGAACAAAGAAGATGCTGAGGATTTGACCCAGCAAACTTTCCTTCGGGCGTGGGAGGCGTTGCCAAGTTTTCGCGGCGATTCCTCGCTCTCCACTTGGCTTCACTCCATCGCCTACCGCGAATACACCCACTGGCTTCGCTCCCGACGCGAATTTGTGCCATTGGACGAAATCGTTGACATGCCTGATGAGCAAGCAAACCAAAACTTGGAAGCAGTTTTGCTTCGCTGGGCAATTTATCGCCTTGACCCAGAGCATCGGGAGGTTTTCGTCCTTTACTATGTGCAGGGCTTTTCCGTGAACGAGATTGCGAAGATTATCGGAGTTCCTGCGGAGACGGTGAAGTCACGGCTGTTCTTTGCTCGCCAAAAATTGAGAGAACTGCTAAGCGATGTAATCCCAGAGCCTGTTAGGGCGATGGGC
>Ga0079997_105673_pt1 | contig 39244 bp, 24 predicted proteins | sample PerSpoCPS_CMetaG_FD_69200 | JGI IMG/M metagenome (GOLD analysis project Ga0079997, IMG submission 69200) | Archaeal communities from Yellowstone National Park, Wyoming, USA - Perpetual Spouter C (PS_C) MetaG (SPADES assembly) (version 2) | ecosystem: Environmental > Aquatic > Thermal springs >... | reverse complement strand
GGATTTTTTTGCGTCTTTGGGTTCATCGGCTCCTCCCCGTGGGTCGACGGCCGTTAGAAATGCTTATGGCATCCCCACTCCCATGAGGTTTTCGACAGAGCAAGGGGTAATCGTTCATTGCCTTACTGCCGTATTGCCTTATTGCCCGACTCCCTATACCCCTCCTCCATTTCCCCTCTTCGCCCGTTACCCGTTACTCGTCACTCGTTACTCGTCACCCGTCACTCGTTCCCCGTCACTCCAAAGGGGACTTGCCGCTGAGCCACACAGGGCGGGTCCGTCGTACGAACCTCGACCTCCAGACGGTAGCCCCCCGCCGAGAGGCCCCGGTAGGGAAGCAAGAAGAAGTTCGTGACGACCTCCGGGGCCGAGCCCTGGAACTTCAGGGTCGTCGGGGGCGTCTCGTTGACCGGCTGGCCGTCGGCCCGGTACAGGCGAAAGAGGACCTGGAGAGCCTCGGCCTTCCGAAGGGCCGGCGGGAGCAGGACCTGATAGAGGCCCCCCAGCTGGCCCTGAGGCGGGAAGTTCTGGAACGGCGTCAGACGGAGGAGGTAGTTCTTGTACTGCGCATGCCCCCCAGACGTCCATTGGAATTGGGGAACGGGGGTGTCCGCCTGGCGGACCTCACTGCTCAGGATAAAGCTTCCGACCTCGGGACAATTCGTCGGTCGAAGGTCGGGCCACTGCCACCGGGTCGCCATCGCTTTCCAACCACCGGCTTCGAGGACTCCCCAGGCGACGGTCACACCGGCCTGGCCAAGGGACAGGACCTTCGAGTAATGGACGGCCGCCTGGGCCTTCTCCAGCTCCGGCAAGTCCTTCAGGGGGACCTGAATCGGCAGGCGCTCGTAGCCCTTATCGATAACTTTGAGGTCCGGCCCCCGGACGACCCAGGCGACGTGAATTTCGTCGTACAGGACGTCGGGCGTCGTCGTCAGGGGCGTCAGGTTCCGAATCGGGATAGCAAAGCTCATGTGGAGGTCCAGGGCCTGGGGCGTCCGCCAGAGGTGCCGGAAGGATATCGGAAAGTCCGGCCAGGGATAGAGGTCCGCAAAGTCGAGGGCCGCCGCCAGCTGGCGGCTGACCCGCAGGGGCCAGGGAATTTCGGCGTAGGCGCTTCGGGTCCGCACTTTCAGACCGGGCCGGCGGACTTTCACCTGAATCGAATGATGCCGGATATTGTCGGGGAGCGACCCGAGGTCAAAGCTGATGAGGTAGTAGTGCCGAAAGTCGTCGCCGACCTGCTGGAAGAACTTGTCGAGACCCGTCGGCGACGTCCAGGCAATGCCTCCCGTCCGTTCGGCGATACCCGCCATCTGGTACTGGACGTTCACGACGTTGAATTCCGGCGTGATCGTCGGCCGGATGTTCGTCTCGGCCCCCCACTCGGGATGGGGCTGGGTCGGATTGACCCAATAGACGGTCAGGCCTGCCGTGTTGGCCGAGCGAACGATTTCCTCATAGGTCCGGACTTCCGTTGAGTACGTACTCAGTTCCCGCTGAAACTCCTGGACGATCTGGGTTTCGAGAAACGGCGGGATGTCATGCCGCTGAACGTTCCATCGGAAGGCCTGAAGCGCATACGAAAGGTAGTAGTTCCCCGTCGGGTCAAAGCCCTCCGAGACGAAGAGGACGCTTTTCCGACCCGGCACGTGAGCCAAGAATTCAAAGACCGTACGCAGGGAATTCTCCAGGTTTTGGGCGACCCGCCGGTCTTCGAGGCCCATGTTACGGGCCGTGTGGAATGCATCCCGGGCGATTTCTTCGTAGCACATCTGCCGACGGTCCGGCACGTCATAAATCGAACAGCCCTCCAGCCGCTCCAGGATGCTGTCGAGGGTCGAAAGCCGACTGACCGTCCAAGCGGCACCCCGCACGCCCGCTCCGACCCGCTCCAACGTCTTCAAGACCAGGTCCACGTCCTGGGTGAGACCATGCTCGACCCGAAAGCCGCCCTGGGCGTCTAAGCTCACGAACATGAAGTAGGCCCCCATCCGATGGAGCTCCTGGAGAAAGCGGCTCAGGGATTCCCGAAGCGTGGCCAGGGTCAACCCGCCCGTGTGGGCCTTGTCGTACAGGATGATGAACGTATTGAAGGGCGTCCGGGGCGGTACGGCACCCGCCTGCTGATAAGGCCGGATGACCTCGCCGGTGACCTGAACGGGGGGCGGTGCCTCCGGACCGGCCGGCGGCTTCTCGACGGCGATGAGGTCTACATAACGGACAGGATAGGCCTTCCCGTCGACGGTCAGCTCGAAGTCCTCAGGTCGGAGCCCATACACGAACTGGCCCTTTTCGTCGTAAACGAAGACCTCGACCTGACCGAGACGGACCTCGACCCGGGCCTGAGCCCCGGGAAAGGTGTAGACCGGTTCCTGGGGGGCCGGCTTGGGAGCCTCCTGAGCCGGGACCGACAGGACGCTCCCGTAAAAAAGGAGAGGCATGAAGAAGAGGAAAAGGTGAGGAGTAAAGAAAGGAAAAGGGTCGTCTCGAAATCTGGCGCCCGTCATGACTCCAATCCTCCTCCTATCTCATTTCTCCCGGTCCCCGCACACCCTCCTCTCATCCCAGCCCCGCACGCCCGTGCAGGGTTACCCCATGAATGCAGACCCGGTGTGCGCGTTTTCCAGCGGCCGGGCTCGGTCTTCGGTGCTCGGTGTTCGGCCCTCGGCGTCGATTCGGCTCTGGTGCCGGGTACCAGGTCCCAGGTGCCAGATAGCCGGTACCCGATACCTGGTACCCGGTACCTGACACGGGGTATGCAGGATACAGGATATAAGATGCGGGATGGAAGTGACGAGTCACGAGTAAAGAGTGACGAAGGGGAGAGGTGCAGGAGGGGTCATACGGCAATAGGGCAGTAGGGTAACAGGGCAGTAAGGCAATCGGCTATCTCCTCCCTCACCCGTCCTTTATCGTACTTTAGGATGCAGAATGGGACTTTACCTTCCCCTCAGCCCTATCTTGCATCATGCATCCTGTATCCTGCATCTTGCACAAGGTGGAAAATCGGGGGCGCCACCGTTCGGCGACGCCCCCGAAGAAGAAATCAGGCATTCAGGGAAGTGATTTTACCAGCTGAAGCGCAGACCCAGCCGGAGCGCAAAGGGCGCCGAGCGGGCCGTCACCCGCCCGTAATCGGGGTTCGTCGGAGCACCCGTCTCCTCAAATTCCAGCATTTCAAGTTCCACGTTCTGCTGGTAATTCGTCGCCGCCTGCCGGTTGAAGATGTTAAAGGCGTCCAGAACGATGGCCAGTCGTCGGCCCCCGGCAATCTTGAAGGTATAGTCGGCGTGCACGTCCGCGTTGAAGATGGTCTCCGTCCGCTTGAGGAGTTTCCCGTCCGGCGTCTGGATGCCCGTACCCCGCTTCTGGAGATACCGCATGCCGCAACCATACAGCAGGATGCAACCGTTCGGGGCCAGCGGCGTGCCCGACTCGACCGACAGGCCGAGGCCCAGGTTCAGGCCGAAGTCAAAGCTGTAGGACCCGAAGATCCGAGCCACGTGAAGGCGCTCGCCCGGTAGCGGTCCGTCTACATACGTAAAGCCCATAATATTGTCGTTCTGGGGGAAGTCATAGAGCGCCGTGATGTTCGGGTCCGACTGGCCGTACTCAGGGAAGTAGAGGCCCGAGTAATGACCCCGCAGGCTCGCATAGCGGTAAGCGGCCTGGACCTGCCAGTTCTTGCTGAACCGCTTCGTGACGGTGAACTCAAAGGAGTTGTAGTCCCGCTTGGGGTCCGGGAACAACTGGCCGGGACTGCTACAACCCAACACATGCCCAGTGGCCGGGTCAAACATCTTGATATCGTCTCCCGGCTCACACTTGTAGTCGGCGCTCGGGTTCGTCACGACGAACGTCCCGAAGTCGACCGGCAGACCGGAATGGGATTCACCCGTCACGAAGATGTCATAAGCCGTATTGAGCTGGGTATCCTCGATGACCGCACCGATCCAACGACGCTGGTAGCGGGCCGACACGACGATGTCCTCGAAGACCTGCCGCTCGAAGCCGACGGTGAACTCATGGACGTGCTGGGCCTTCATCTTCACGCCCTTGCACCAGGGCTCGTCGGAGATTTCCTGACCCGTCGCCTTATCGATGAAGGACTTGCCGTCACACCAGATCGTCGGCGTCGCACCGTATTCGATGACCTGATACTGGAGGCTCAGGTCCCGGATGTAGCGGAGCCAGTCAAAGGGATCGGCATTCAGGGGGGCGACCGAAAAGATGTCGATGGACTCCTCCGACGATAGGGACCGGAATACGGCGTCCAGGGGGATCTTCTCGTAGAACCGACCGTAGTAGGCATAAATCTTGCCCTTCCGATCGTTCAGGAAGTCCCACACGAAGCCGACTCGCGGAGACCAGTTGTTGGACAACGTGACCTCCTGGGCCAGGTTCCCGGCGCCCTCCAGATGTTGACGCTCCCACCGGACGCCGAGCTTGAGGGTCAGGTTCGGCAGGATGCTCCAACTGTCCTGAGCAAAGAAGTTCAGGTAGTCCGTCGAGACCTCCAGGGTATTCGGGCTGACCCGATTTCGCCGCAGGTCCACACGGGCGCAGGGTATGGAGAAGCCACCCAGAGATGTGCACCGCGGGTGCCTGTAAATCCGCCACCGGATGATGTTGCCCGTCGTCGTGCACTTTTCCTTGATCTGACCCGTCGCCTCATCCACAAACTGGAAACAGTACTGCTGACCCGTGTAGTCCGTCGTGTGCTCGTAGGTCAAACGCTGGAAGTTGCCGCCGATCTTGAACTCATGCCGCCCGGCCAGGTTCGGGACGATGTAGGTCAGCTTCAGAGTCCCCTGCAGGTTGCGGTTCTTGTCGACGCCGACAAACCCCAAACCGCCGTAAAGCCGGGATGGTGTCGAGCGCAGGTCGATGATGGACTCGATGTCCTTGAAGTCCTTTTCCGTCGTCTCGTCGAAGTGGTTTGCCACTTGCGCCTCGACCAGGAGGTTCGACCCGAACATGCCCGTCCAACGGCCGACCTGGTTGTGACCGCCGAACCGCAGGGCCTCCTCCACATTTTCTTGAATGTCCCGCAGGAAGCTAGCCTCGCGCCACAGACCCTTATCGCCGACGCCGGGGTCGCCAAACAGGGAGACCTCCAGGATGTGGTTGGGGTTCACGTTAAACGTGAGCTTGCCGGCATAGTTGTAAATCCGGCGGGTCGTCGTGTGGCCGGACTTCTCACAGAACTGTTCCTCCGGCCCGCAGGGGCTGAGGGGGAACCCGGGTGGGGCCACACGCTCGACCTGAACCCACGTCGGGTCAAAGGCGAGGAACCAGAACAACTTGTCCTGAACGAGCTTGCCGCCGGCGTCGAAGCCCACGTCAAACTGCTGGGTCCCGATCGTGTACACCTCCGGTACCTGAACCAGCTCGATGTGCTTCCGCTTGGCCTCCAGGGCTTTTGGCTGAAGGTACCCGAAGACGTCGCCCGTAAAGGTATTCCCGCCCGACTTCGTGATGACGTTCACGACGCCGCCGAGGGCTTCCCCGAATTCGGCCTCATAGCCGCCGGCCTTGACCTGGACTTCCTTGACGTAGTCGAAGTTGATGCCCGTCCCGAGGGAGCCAAACACGATGGAGTAGGAACCCAGGGCGCCGTAAGCGGCGTTCGTGATGTTCACGCCGTCGACGATATAGGTGTTTTCCAGGCCCGTCGCACCCGCAATCGACGGGTTGGTCAGGCCGACCGACGCCGGACTGCTGACGACCTGAGGAGAGATGTATGTCACGGAAGCAAACGTACGCCCGACGGGGACGCTCCGCATCAACTCGTCGGTCACCGAAACGCCCACCGCCGTAGACGTTACGTCCACGACCGGCGCCGCCGTGACGACGACCTCCGCCCCCGGCTGGAGCGTCACGTTCAACGTGATCCGCTGGCCGAGGGCCAGCGTCACCGGCGCCTTAAAGGGCGCAAAGCCCTCCAGCCGGACCTCGACGTCATACCGGCCCGGTGTCAGGAAGGGAATCGAGAATTCCCCGTTGACGTCCGTCACGACCGATCGCTTGACGCCCGTCTCGGACGTCGCCGTGACCGTCGCCCCCGGCAGGGGCTTGCCCTCGGGGTCCACGACCTTCCCGAAAATCGAGCCGGTCGTGACGCTCTCCTGGGCCCAGGCCATGCCCCAGGCGACGACGGCCAGGAGTCCCAGCCAAATCGCCACTCGTCGCATAGATGCCTCCTATGCCTATCAGGGTGATCAGGATGCAGGATACAGGATGCAAACCCCGTGTGCGGGTTTGGCTCGGTCTTCGGTGCTCGGTATCCGGCCCTCGGCCATGGAGGGATGAGGGGCGAGGGAGATACGACCTTCCCGCATCCTTCGTCCAGGCCGAGGGCCGAGAACCGAGGGCCAGATACCGAATCCGGTACCCGGGACCTGGAACCCGGTACCAGGCACCTGTCTTCGAAAAACGCATACACGGAGTATGCATCCTGTATCCTGCATCATGCATCCTGCATCTTCCTTTATAGCAAAAAGTGTTCCGGAACGGCGGAGACCCGGGGGTCGGCTCGAGTTCCGCATCCGAGGCCGATGCGGACCGGTCTTGCCCCACACCCCCGTTTCGGTCCGACGTCCATTTTTTTGAACTCCCGACGGGGTATTCAAAAAATTGAACGTCTCGGTGCTCGGTGTTCGGTCCTCGGCGTCGGACCGGCTCCGGTGCCGGGTCCCAGGTGCCAGGTGCCAGGTTCCGGGTACCGGTAGCCAAGATCCGGACCCTTCCTATCCTGCATCATGCATCCTGTATCCTGCATCTATATCTTAACAAGGCAATACGGCAGTACGGCCATATGGCCATAAGTTATTACCCGTCCTTCGTCACCCGTCACTCGTCACTTCACCACTTCGTCACTCCGTCACCCGTCACTTTTATCATGGTTGACCGCTCCGATATCGCTCGACATCTTCGAACAGACCCCTACGCACTTGGACAACACGAAGGTCACTATTACCTCGTCACCCGTTACTCGTCACTCGTCACTTCGTTCTCTATCCCTTTGCCGAGGCCGTCGGGAGGGCCTGCAGGATCTCGACGACCGTCGTGTAATGGGCAGGCCCCAAAATGTTCTGGACGCTCAGCAGGTGGAGCATGAGCGTCTCTTCCAGGAAGTGACGCAGGTCGTCCAGTGTGATGAGCCGTTGGCGGAGGAGGGACCGGAGCTGGGGCTCCCAGTGATCGATCCGATAGTCGGGGCCCAGCGTGAGACGCTCGAAAACCTCCGGGTACATCGCCTCCATGCGGGTCACGTTCTTCTGGAGGACCAGGGGGGCCAGTCCCTCGATTTCCCGCTCCAGATAGCGGCCTACGACCGAAAAGGCCGTCGAGTAAAAGTCCAGGAGTTCCTGAAGCGTCGGAGTCGGCCGGGCCACGGGCTGGAGCTGAAGTATGCCCCGATACAGGAGCGTCCAAAGGGCCCGAAGGTATGCCCCGTCTTGAAAAAGAGGGGCCCGCAGGAGTTCCGCCAGCCTCACGGACCCCTGGACCAGGTCGAGGACCTGCCGTTGGTGGGACCGGAGGGACTCGGGCGTGGGAGCGGTCGGAACGCGAACTTCCAATGCCGTCCCGATCCGGGTCAGTTCGTCCCGCAGGACGGCGACCTCCGACATTCGCTCGACCGCACGTTCGACCCAGGCCGCGACCGGGACGGCAACCATCCGGGGATGGGGCACCCAGGCATGCGGGAGCCACAGATAGCAGACGTCGGGGAGGGCCTCCAGGACCCGACTCAAGAGTTCCCCATAGTAGTCCGTCCAGAAGGCTTCCCACTCGGGCCTTTCCATGACGGCCGAAGGTAAGGCGGCCAGAAAGTCCCCCGGGGCCGGCGAGGCTGGCGGCGACGTCCAGGTCTCCAGGGCGGCCTCCGAAAGCCATCCGACCGACCGCCAGCGGTCCAACAGATACTCGGCCGGGTCCTCACTCCAGGCAAAGACGACGTGGCCGTCCAAGACCCAGAACCAACGCTCCCCACCGGCCACCTGAAAACCCAGGAAGCCGCGGGCGGACGTCCGCTCGAGCCATTTCAGACACACCCACACGGGGACTTCGCCATGGGTGCCACGCAGGGCCTCCACCGGCGCCTCCGTTTAGGGGATGGGAAATCGGACCACCGTCCCGAGTCGGTCGGCCGACGGAGCGTTTCATGATACCTGCCTCTTGACCCGTCGGGCAATCCCAGTCCACCCGTCCCTTCGTCACCCGTCCCGGACGCCCGGCATGAGTCGCTCTTCCCCGGATCCCCAACCGGACCGAGCCGGGCATCCGGAGGGAGCCCTCGTCAAAGGCACGGACATGACGTAAAATCGGCATGGTACGATCGCTCGGATGGAGGGACGGCGTATGGTTGCCGGTATCACCGGTCTGGTCGGTCGACTCCTTGAAGGTCCCCTGGACGTCATCGTCTGGGGCCTGGCCCGCCTGGGGATTCGACCCAATGTCCTGACGCTAACGGGCTTGTTCCTCAACATGGTCGCCGCCGCCGCGCTGTACATGGGTCGGTTTCGGTGGGCCGCCGCCCTGATTTTGGTAGCGAACCTGCTGGACGTCTTTGACGGACATCTGGCCCGTCGCACGGGGCAGGTCAGCCCCTTTGGGGCTTTCCTGGACTCGGTCGTGGACCGATATGCGGACCTCGCCCTCATGTCCGCCCTGTGGCTGTACTACAGTCGGTCTCACGACCACGGTATGCTCTTTGTCATCGGACTGGCCATCATGGGTTCCGTCATGACGAGCTATACCCGGGCCCGGGCCGAATGCATTATTCCCTCCTGCAAGGTCGGGTTCTTCGAACGTCCGGAGCGCATCGCCATGCTGGTCCTCGGGGCCTTCCTGGACCGCATGCCCCAGGCCCTGCTCATCATAGCCGTGTTTGCCAACCTGACCGGCATCCATCGGATCGTGTATACCTGGCGGGTCCTGTCGGCCCCCGGTCGGGCCTCCTAAATCTGACCGGGTGGACGGGCATGAATGGGGGCCGAAGCGATACGGCCATGAGGGAAGGAGGCAGTAAGGCAATAATGAGGCAGTAAGGCAGTAGGGCAATAGGGCAATAAGGCAGTAAGGCAATAAGGCAGTACGGGCAACGATTTATGGACCTTCGGGTTGTCTAAGTTCGTAGAGGCCTGGTCTAATAGGTCAGGCGTTATTTTATTGGCCACCCATAATAGAAGTGACGGAGTGACGAAGTGATGAAGTGACGGGTGACGTTGCCATATGGCCGTACTGCCTTACTGCCCTATTGCTATGCTGGGTACATGGGACGAGACACGAACCGCTGTCCATGGAGAGCCCCCAGAACTTTTTCAAAACGAAGGTCAATATTACCTTGTTACTCGTCACTTGTCACTTCGTCCCTCTATCCGGTGAGGTACCGCCCGACCCTCGGAGCCGATCCCCACGAACTGGGACAACGCGAGGTCTGAACAGGGCCATCGGTTTGGAGTCGCCCGATGCGGTGGAAGACGTCGGTCCCATGGGAGGTCTTCGCGGGAGCCGGCCTGTGGGCGCTCGGATTCTTCCAGCAGACCCCGTCGGCCTCGAGGCCCGTCCTGGCTGTCCTGGGGGCGGCGCTCTGGATGCGGGGGGCCGGCCGAGTCGATTCGGCCAGTCGAGCCGTGTGGGTCGGCTGGACGGCCGGGTCGCTATTTTACGGCTTCATCCTGGCGTGGCTCCCGGCAACTGTGGCCACTTACTCGACGACGCCCGAGCCGGTTGCGTGGCTCTTGATCCTCTTGCTGGACGCTTACTTGGGGGCTTACTGGGGCCTTTGGCTGTGGGTTGTCGTACGCCTCCGTCGGTATCCCTGGGGTACGTGGGCCTGGCCCGGAGCGGGGGCGCTCTTGTGGGTCGGCCTTTCCCAAGTCCGTTCGACCCTGCTGACGGGCTTCCCATGGGGCCAGATCGAAACCCTCTTAGTCGAATGGCCGGGGCTGGTACAGTGGGCCGACCTTCTGGGCGGGTTCGCCCTCGGGGGATGGCTCTTGCTGGTCGGGTGGGTCTTGCAGGCGCTGGGCCCGAAAGTCCGACCCCGCACACTTCTCGGGGCGGCCTTGCTGTGGACCCTCCCCCTCGCCTACGGACAGTGGGTCCAGCGGCACTGGCGAGTCTGGGAGACTCGGACCGAGACCCTGGCCGTGCGCATCATCCAGCCCAGCATTCCCCAGGACGTCAAGATGACAGCCCTGCAGGCCTTGGACTGGTTCCGGCGGCAGGTCGAACTCAGCGACCTGGGTCGACCCGGCCGGGTCCAACTGGTCGTGTGGCCCGAAGGCTCTGTCCCCTTTTACCTCGGACCGGATACCCCCTGGTGGAATCTTTTACAGGACCTCCAAGGCCGCAACCGGGCCTATCTACTCCTCGGGGCCGACCGATGGGTGCGTCGAAGTCCGCCGGTCGTTCATAACAGCGTGTTCCTGCTCGACCCCGACATGCGGATCGTAGATTTCTACGACAAAGTTCATCTGGTCCCCTTTGGAGAGTATGTTCCCCTGCCTTCCGTTCTTTTCTTTATCGACCGAATGGTCGAGGGGATCGGGGACTTCACGCCGGGCGATCGTCTGAAACCCGTCGAGTCGCCCTGGGGACCCCTGGGCGTTTTGGTATGCTTTGAGAGCATTTTCCCGACCCTCAGTCGGGACCTCGTCCGGTCCGGTGCCCGCCTGCTCATCACGGTCACCAACGACGCTTGGTTTGGCCGGAGTTCCGGAGCCTTCCAGCATTTACTCCATACGCGCCTGCGGGTCGTCGAGACCCGCCGAGCGCTCCTGTTCGTGGCCAACTCGGGGATCTCGGCACGTCTGGACCCCGACGGGACGCTTCGGTGGAAGACGGCTCTGTGGGCGGAGACGGCCGTAGACGACGACCGAGTCCCCTTGGTAGCCGAAGGCCTTACCGTCTGGGTTCGATGGGGCAAGCTCATCGATGGGAGTTACTGGCTGGCGGCCTTGGGTCTACTCGGACTCGCCGGGGGGCCAGGTCGCCGTATTCGCCAAAAATCGTAAAGCCCAGCGGGCGTCGATGCGGCCCGCCCGCATTCCTTCCAAGACCTGGACAGCCAGGGGCATCCTTTGAATGGAGGGCAGGGCCTGGATGAAGTCCGGAAAGGCCCGCAGGGACCGTAGGGCTTCCGACGGCAGGGCCGTCCCTTCATAGAGGGCCTCGGCTTCCTGCCAAGGAGCCCTAAACTGGCAGAGCGAACATCCTCGGGAGTAGGCGCCGAGGTCGGCGGGGGAGAGCTCCGATTCCAGGAAGCTCGGGACGACGGGCCGGGCGGACGGCAGACGGTAGGGTTCGGCACACCATTCACAGTTGACCCGGGGCGTGACGACGGCCAGCCAACCTCGAATACGCCCCGCCCGGATGGCGGACGCGAAGCCCATGTACCACAGCCGGTACATCGCATGGAGCGGCGTCGGGTAAGCGACGCTGACCAGGACCGGCTTTCGACTACTGGCCAGCAGGAGGGCCTGGAACATTTGGGGCGTGCCGTTCCATTCGGCTAAGATGCCGCCCGACTCGTCGATATGCTCCTCCAACCACCGGGGAAAGGCTTCCGTCGGGACGATTTCGGCCAGGCCATCCCACCGACCCCACCGGTCATGGACCCCGACCCAGGGGAAGGGTGTCTGCTCCGAGAGCCGCTGGATCAGCCGGACCGTCCACCACGACTTAATCACATCCGCGGGTCCGACCAAGAGCCAGACCCCCGCGGCTTCCTGGACGGCCCATCGGTGAAGGGCCTCCCAGAGATCTTCTTTCTGGACGTCTTCTTCTATCGAACGTTGCCACCGGCCGGGCTCGATCAGACGGACCCAACCGAGCCGATGATTCCCCCGGCGGGCCAATTGAAACAGCCACGCCAACCGTCGCTGAGAGAGGTCGACCCACCAAAGGCCGGACCGCTCCGGGAAGAAGGCCAAGTCCATCCAGGCTTGGCTCATCTCCGCCTGCCGCCAGACTTGCTCGAATACCGCCGGCTCCAGGACCCGGACCGCCCGCTCCGGCGTGTGATAGTCGACCCATGCCTCCGCGTCCGTCTGATGAATCGTGAAGAAGGGTCGCCGGAGACGAATGCTTTCCTGAAGCTGAAACGCCCAAAAGGTCCCCTCCACCTGCCGGAGGGAAAACGACCAGGGTCGGAAGACGTCGACTTGAAAGCCGACTGCCTCCAGTCGGGCCCATTCGGACCATCGCTTCCGAGCCCACGGACGCCATACGTCGGCTGGAAGCAAGACCCAATGGACGGGTCGGTCCCATAGCCAGGCGAGGGCCGCCCGCAGGGACGCCGGGCCCCATCGGAAGCTCCCGAAGACGAGGGCTTCCCCCTGGGGTCCCCATGGAATCAGACCCCAGGGACGGACGGCATCCTCGAGTTCCGGGTCGACGGGGTCGAGGTCTCCGGTCGGACCGGTAACGGGCAAAGCCGCCATGGGGATACGCTGGAGAGCATAAAAGAGTTGACCCGCCGAGACCCAACCCCTTTCGACGGCCCGCGCCGCAAGGACGAAGTCGTCTGCCGTCTCCTCCGCCGACCGAAGGAGCTCCTGAACTTGAAGGGACGTCAGCAGACCGGCCGATACCAGCCACTCCCCCACGAACGTCACGGCATGCTCTGGACCTGGGGTTTACTGCCCGGCACGACCTTCAGGACCTGCGAGATGGCGTCTTCCGCTTCCCGACGGGTCGCATAGGGTCCGACCCGGACCCGATAGAGACCCCGCGCCGCCGGTTCCATATAAGCGGGGAGCCCCTGGGCTTTCAGTTTCTCGACCAAGGCATGGGCCTTAGCCGAATCTCGATAGGCGCCGACTTGAAGGACAAACTTGCCTCCCGCCGGGGGCAGGGGGGACTTTGCCGAAGACGGGGCCGGTGACGGCTGGGAAGGCGGGGCCGGAGCCGACTCCGTCGGAGGCCCCGGCGATGGAGGCACCGGAGGCGAAGGGGAAGGAGCCTTATCATCCGTCCCCAACGGGGTCGGACCTGCCGAAGGGGACGGCGATGGCTTGGGTTCTTCGACCGGTGCCACCGGGGGACCCGGCTCGGTGATGACCGGGGGTGGCGTTACGGATGTCGATAACTGCTCTTCCAAGTGGCGTTGGCCCCGACCGACCCAGAAGCCCAAGAGGAAGGTAGCCCCCAGGAGGACGATCTGGACGATAAAGAGTAGAACGACCCGGCGTCTCGTCAGGGGGACCTGAACGGCGTTTTCCGGCGGCGACTGAAACCGTGCCATCTCGGTTTCCCTTCCTATCCAAGTTTCAGGATATTACCTTGTATCCCGTCAAGTCAACGTCCTCATGAACCCGTTCGGGCGAGATGAGCCTCCCCATCCAAGCCCACTCCCCGGGAGAGTGTCTAACAATTCTGAAACGGATGATGAACCGATTCGGTGAATCCACAGGGCTCAGCTCCCAGGTCCTTGCTGTACGGCCTCATCGCCGTATTGCCCGATTACCCTACCAACCCCGCCGCCCCCTGCGCATGGTCTTTCAGACACCCTCTTAGGGAGATGGGTCCCGGAGAGCCGAACGGGTCAGCAGATAGCGTTCGATGCTCCGGTAGAGGGCCTCGGCTAAGCGGGTCTGGTACTTCCCATCGGCGAGCCGGCGTGCCTCCTCGGGATTATCCAAGAAGCCGACCTCGACCAGCACGGCCGGCATCTGAGCGCCCATCAGGACGCGGAAGGGGGCCTGCTTGACGCCCCGGTCCGGAAGGCCCAACTCCTGGTTTAGCGTCTGCTGAATCGTCTGGGCCAACCGGCTACTTTCCTCCAGGTAAGCGATCTGCGCCATATCCCAGAGGATGAGAGCCAGCGGGTCGGACGGATGAGAAGACCCTCGGGGGGCAAAGGCCCCGGGTTCGCTGGCCGAAAGGCGCTTGCGGGTCTCTTCGTCCAGCCAGTCTGTGCTCAGGTAGTACGTCTCGGCACCGGTCGCCCGGCCCCGCATGGCCGCGTTGGCGTGGATGCTGATAAAGAGGTCGGCGTGCAGGTTGTTGGCCATGGCCGTGCGCGTGTCCAGGTCGACGGTCCGGTCGTCCTCCCGCGTAAGCATGACTTGGAGGCCCAGCCGACTCTCCAGCAGGTGTTTCAGGAGGCGGGCGATGCTGAGCGTAACGTCCTTTTCCATGATGCCCGTGGGCGACACCGTGCCCGTCTCATTCCCCCCGTGACCCGGGTCGATCACGACGACGTCGATCTCCGCCGACGGCGGGAATTCCCGGCGGGGTTCGTTCTGGGCCGAGGCTGTCCAGATCAAGCCGCCCGCCAGGACCCAGCCTACAGCCACGAAGAGGTCCCGCCTCCACACCATCGGGCACGGCTCCCGAATGCCTTCCTGGAGAACGTCGGGTCCATTCTGGATAGGTCCTGGAGGGGTGTCAACATGCAGACCCCGGTGTGGGGGGTTTCGAAGACAGGTACCCGGCAACCGGGTTCCAGGTACCGGGTCCCTGATGCCCAAATACCTGATCCGGTCCGACGCCGGGGACCGAACACCGAGCACCGAAGACCGAGTCCGGCCCCTGGAAAACGCGTCCAGCGGCTATAGATCCCGCGTCCTGGGTCAGGAACACCGGGGACTGGCCCGTCCTACGGAGCGCCAAATTGTTGCTGTCGGCGGATGTACCGGTCCGCACACTCGCGGCTACAGAAGTAAAGGGTCGTCTTTGGGCCGACGGCCTGGACGGCGCGGGACCGGGGCACATAAGTCCCACACACGGGGTCTTGGACGAGCACGTCCGGCGAGTCCGCCCGGCGAGCGGGCTTCCGGGGTGACCGAGTCCACGCCCGTAGCCATCGCCACACGAGGATCGCCACGAGGACCCAGAATAACCAACGGGCGATGCGTGTGAGCCAACCCCACATCGGGCTCGAGACCGGGTCAAGTCGCTAAGACGAGGGCCGATCCGCGGACTGCTTCATCCGCTGGATCATCTGGCGGACAAAGTCGGCCATCGGGTACTGGGGATGTTTTTCCAGGAGCCGTTCCCACACCCGAATGGCGGCGGCTCGGTCTTTTCGGTACATCCCGAGGACCGACCCCTTGAGGAAGAGGCCGTCGGCGTGGTCCGGGACCAGCTGGAGGGCCCGGTCGGCCATCTGTTCTGCCTCCTCAAAGCGACCGCCGTTCATGTAAAAGAGGCCGACCTCGGCGTACACGTCCGGGTCGTCGGAGCGGATCTCCATAACCTTAGCGTAGGCTTCTTGCGCCTTATCCATCTGCTGGGCGACCGTATACAGACGGGCCAGAACGCGCCAGGCCTGCCAGTCCTGGGGGTCTTGCTGGACCCGATTCAACTGGGTCTGAAGCTCCTTCTGCCATTCGGGGTCACGCGCCCAGTCCTTGTCAATGGGCGGATGGTCCGGAGGGAGTTCCGGCCGATTCGGAGCCGAAGCCGTTCCCCGGCCGGGAGCGCTGGCCATACCCGGGGCCATCTGCTGGCTCATCTCACCCGGCGAGGGACGGTCGACCCGCTGACGCCCCCCGGCGATGACCCATCCGAGGACAAAGCCAAACGCCAGGCTGGCGACGATCAAAGCCCATGCCGTTCGTGGGGCCATCCTTCACCTTCCCCGCCTCCGGGTCGTGCGGTGCGGCTCACGGCGGAACGTCGGCAGAGGACGTTCGTCCCGGAACACAGCTTGTCCGCCGTAAACGGCTCCGCCCCGGCCCATCGGCATTCTCCCATCAGTCATGAACGTGGCCGATGCGGAGGATATGACGCTTATTGATAAACCAGACCCATGGTTGATTCTGGTCGATGACCGGAATAAAACGATAAGGCATATTTAGAAAGTCTTGGACTCGCGAGAAACCCTCCCGCTGGTGGACGATGACCAGATAGCCGGAAAGGGACGTTTCGGGGTACAACTCTATACGGACCCGCTCCCGGCGGTCCCAAGGCGTGTGTTTCTCCAAGTCGACGATGCTGTCGAAGCTCCATCGAGCCCGGCAGAGAGCCTGTTTGTTGACGATCCACACAAAGGGCGGGTCGGCCGTCGCAACGGGCAGGAACTCCCGGTCGTCGTTGAGGGGCGTCAAAACGTCCTCCAGGGTCACGATTTCACTGACTGTATCGGATAGGAACAGACGGCCGGTCCATTGATGGTGACCGAAGTCAAAGAGGAGTTCGACCGTCGTACGGGCATTCATCAGCTTTCCCCCACACTCGAAGCGATTTGGGGTACGGGGGCGGCCCTCGACGGGAATGCCCCACACCGTTCCATGGAGCCTTCCCGGACCGACTTCCCCATCAGAAAAGTATGGTCCACTTCGGCGACAGAGCAAGGCTTGCAGAGGCGTAGCGGTTCCCGAGTGGGACCGCCGGATGTCTTATTGACCTTCGTTTTGAAAAAGTTCTGGGGTTCTCCATGGAGAGTGGGTAGTGCTTCATCCATTTTTGACTTTCGAATATGAGGGGCTACCTTCTATCCCCAGGATCTGCTCCCCTTCCCAGCAAAAGGAAATCTGGACGGAGCACTATATGAGGTGCCCCCTCTCTATGACAGAAAGGATTCTCCTCGCAAAATCGGCCTCACCATATTTTCGTATTAATGCCAATAGCATCCGGTATCTGCTCGTCGGGTGATATAGTCTGGTACCGGTAGCATGAGTGAGTTCCTTAACTAGTTCATCATAATCGAGAAAGTCAAATTCTGTAAATTCATAATCGCGTCGTGGTAGCACCCTTAAAATCTTCGATAGCTCCTGACGGTCAATATCGAGAGGCACATGCACGCATAAGCAAATATTGAGTACACTAGGAACTCTGCTTACATCGCTGCTTTCCAAAAACACAGACAAAATTCTCACATTTTCCATAACATAGGATTCTTCATCCAACCCTAGCTCTTCCCACAATGCCCTCGTGACCCAGTGTCTAAGAGCACCGCTTCCTCGGCGTCCCTCCTCTAGATCTCTATACGAGAAGCTCTCCTCAATCGAACATGACCAGTGATCCCCATACCATTCGGTCCTTGGTGACCGTTTGGTAATTAAGATGTAATCATCTTTCGTAACTACTACGGCATGCATGCTCAGGTCGTGAGGAAACGTTATGTTCTGCCTGCCCGTGACAACATCGTCTATAATGCGACCAAGCAGGCTGGGATCCTCATGAAGCATCCTTTCGCGGAAAAACAATACCTGACTGAAACGCGCTTCCTTGGTGTTCAGGACGAGCGTCGGTGTATCTGTGAACACTCGAGGGGTTTGTGTTAACATTATCACGGTTCTATCATCCATTAACTTCTTTTCGTAATAATGTTTATTCTTATACTCCATGTAAGCGTCTCTGACGCCCACGGGGAATTCAAATTGCGATGTATCGTGCCTAATATCGACTTCAGATAACATCCATCCACGATCTGGTTCTGGGCATAGCGCTAAAGTGATTGCATTGTCAACCCCAAGAGCATTGTATTTCGCAAGTGAGGGATGTTTGAGCCGTTCTAAGATGGCAAGCAACATATTTTGGTAGCTCAGACGCCTCCTCAGCAACCCTATAACAGGCGATAGGCCAATCAGGATAACAACCCCGGCAATCAGAACCCACGTTGACCAGTTGAGAGGGCGGTTCTTCACTACGAACATGGCCTTCCAGAGATCCGAAAGTGTTTCCGCGTTTGAAAGCTCATTGGTTAGCCTTCCTAAGAGTAGGCCAACCAGGAATGAAACCGATCCCCATTTGTATTTGGCAAGGAGTCTGTGAGCCTTAAATACGAAAATGCCCACGCGTATATAAACAATGGAAGGAGTCCCAGGTTGTAGTCCGTGACAAACCATCGAGTCACCACCTCACCGAGGGAGGATTCCCTTTATGATACATCATAAACGATCACCACCGCCCTCCGGTTGGACTGGCCATTGGCGCAGTTCGGGGAAGTCGAATCTGCGTTCGGTTCGCTTCGGATGGGTCGCCGTGAAAGCCCCGGACCGGGCCGTTCGGGAGCTCCCGACGAAGTCCTGCGGACCTCCTCGGGGACCCGAAGACTTCTATGACCGCCGTCCTTGTCTACCCCTCCGCTGGGAACGGAGCCATCCGGATGGTCGAGACCCTATTCAGCCATACTCAGTCCACACTCAGTCCACACTCAGCCATATGTGGTTCCACATGGGGAACTACGTCATGTGGAAGCATGTAGAACTATGTGATACGCATATAGAAACACGTGGCCCGAAAGTGATACGCATAAAGTGAGGGGTTCCTTGGGGGGGAGGTCCCGACGTTTCATGGGGCGGCCTCTCAAACCCCCGTCGGGGCATTCCCGGAGGGGGATTCCTTGTCAGCGGCGTCCCCGGTCGGGTGAAAAGCCGTCTGGGGTCTCCGCCTTCGTGGGGGTCGGTCGTCCGTCGGGACCCGTGCCCGCTCCTAGACGCTCCGGGTCAAGCGTCCTGAGGCGAAACCCGAAGACGACGGCGTCTGCAGTCTGCCGGAAGGCCCAGGCGTGCCCGGCAGGGTCGAGACCCCATCCAGCTACTGTCAGCCACACTCAGTCCATATTCAGTCCACGTCACGTGGAATACTCAGTCCACGTGCAATTCCACGTACGTGGTTCCCCATGCCCGTGGACATCGTGGGACCCCGTGGCGTTCAACGTCGAAGGGGGTAACTAAGGGCATGGTGGAAAGGGTCGGGGGCCGGGTCGGGCGATGAGGCCCCCTGGCGACCCGAGGGTCTGCCGGGCATGGCTTGGCCGGGGGGTCGGGACAACCTTCAGCAACCCGTTGAACACCGTTCAGCCAGGCGGGTCTCCGGACGTTCCGTCAGCCGGAGCGTCGGGCTCAGGGGACGAAGCCGGGGTCCCCACCCAGGCGACGGCGTCCCCTTATGGACAGCCGGGACCATTGCGGCTCGGAATCCATGCGGGTGACGCCGGCTGACACCGAACCTTCGACGAAGCCAGGCTCGAAGCCCCCGCAGCGGGCCCGGCGGTCACCGGCCCCCTCCCTCGTCTACCCCCTCCGATCGGAACGAGCCCGTCCGGATGGTCGAGACCCCACTCAGTCACACGCAGTCCACATTCAGCCACTTTCAGTCCACTTTCAGCCACATGTGGGTCCACATTCAGTCCACGTGGGGGTCCACGTACGTGGCCACGTGGACCCCATGGCGTTCAACGTCGAAGGGGGTAACCAAGGGCATGGTGGAGAGAGCTGGGGGTCCCCTATGCCTCCGGAGCGGGGCGACCCGACGGTATTCCGGGCATGGCCGGGGTTCGGGACAACCTTCAGCAACTTGTTGAACAACGTACCCCCTCCGGCGTGGACGACGTGGGGTTCAACAGAGCCGATTCCCGTCGAAGGGAAGCGGTCGGGGTCCGGGGGGCTCTGAGGAGCCGACCCAGGGCGACCCGAGCAGGGAGGTTGGGCTCCCACCTCCAAGATCTGCCGGAATCGGGCTTCGGCCCAGCGGTACCCATCATGTCCCCCCGCTCGGCCCAGAGCTCCCCGAGGGATGGAGGGTGAGGGCCTGCCGGAAGAATCGTTCGGCCTCCGTCCATTGTCCCCGCTTGAGGACCATATTCCCCAGGCTGTGGAGGGCGGCCCCGTTGGCCGGGTCGATGCGCCGAACTTGCCGGAAGGCCTCCTCCTGCGTCCCAGTTGACATGGGGGCTATGCTACAGCGTGGGTTCTCCGGGGGATTCTGCGGTGAAGACTCCGAAAGCAAGGGAATCCCACCGGGGCAGAGGGGTAGCCCCTTCATGAGGTGCTGAGCCTCTGGCCAATGCGGGTATAGACCTTGCGTCACTCCCCAGCTGGGCATTTACCCCTCAGCGGGTTTCCCTTGGCCATGCTATGCAAAGCCATGCATAGCCGGGAGGTCCCCTCTCTCCCCGGATGGAGCACCGGAAGGGGGTTATGGAAGCCTTTTCCAGAGACCCGGGTCCCGGCAACGGGAGTTCTCCAGGAGTTGCATACACCGAGACACCTGCCCGAACGTAGGCCTCCAAGGGATGTACAGCCGCTTCCGAACGCTCCGGGCCAGGCGTCCCGAGGCGTCTGCAGGCTACCGGAAGGCCGCCGGCATGCCCGGCAGGGTCGAGACCCCATCCAGTCACTGGCAGCCGTACTCAGCCACATTCAGTCCACATTCAGTCCATACTCAGCCCACATGGGGAGCCACGCTCAGTCCACGTATGTGGATCCACGTACGTGGTTCCACATGCCCGTGGACATCGGGGACCCTGTGACATTCAACGCCGAACGGAGTAGCGAAGGGCACGGTCGTAGAGGTCCGCCAGTTCGGGCGGTAGGTAGGAACGGCCTCGAACGACCAGCTCCCGCGGAATCCCCCACAGGGCCCCGGCGATGCTCCCCACGATGGCCCCCAGCGTATCCGCATCGCCCCCCAGACGGACCGCATCCCGCACGCACCCCCTCAAAGGACGACCCCTCCCGAAGCGGCAGGGTGTCCTCGGCCCGTTCGGAAAACCGATAGGTCCCCCGGAGCGCCTCTACGGACGTCTCCCACACGTACCCAAACGACTCGGCAACGCCCAGGACGACTTCAGGCGGGGCTCCGACCAGGGCATGATAGATGGCATGAGTGACGGCTCGGGCCGCCTGGACTCCCTCGGGATGGTCACGCGTGACGGACGGTCGGTCGCAAACCTCCAGACCGACCTCGAACTTCACCTGGGCGATGGGGCTCACCCGCATGGCCGCCCCGTTGCCCTTGCTCCCATAGGGCCGGGGGTCGTCCGACAGGAGCCACCGTCGGAACATCTCCCCGTAGCCCGCTGAAGGATAGGCCCGGCCAAAACGCCGATAGGCCTCCTGAAAAGGACGGCCCTCCTCCAGGGCCCACAGGGTGGCCAGCGTCAGGACCGTGTCGTCCGTGAAAAAGCATTCGGCGTCCAGGAGTTCGAAGTCGGCCCGAGACGGCGGGGTGTACTCAAACCGGGAGCCGGCGATGTCTCCGAGGACGGCCCCGATGATGGCGTTGCGGATGGTCTCGCCCGCCATGGGTCATCCCCCTGCTTCAACATCGGTAGGAGTTAGGCAGTGGAAACGGAATCGAACCCAAGCCATCCGTGGGGCCGGGTACGTGAATTATAGCCGTATTGCCGAACTGCCGAATTGCCGTCTGTGCAAGTCCGAACCGGATTCGCTGAAAGGTAGAAGACCGCATCCCGCCGGGCATGTAAACCTGATGGGCGCTTTTTCCGATACGTAGTCCCCGCCTCGGTCCTCGGTGCTCAGCATCCGGCCCTCGGCCATGGAAGGGTGAAGGGTGAGGGGGATGCGACCTTTCCTCACCCCTCGTCAGGCCGAGGGCCGGACACCGAACCCGGTAGCCGGTACCCGACACCCGGTATCCGAGGCTTGGTACCGGATACCTGACAGGTAGCGAGCGCGAGTCGGGAGTGGCGAGTGCCTGCTCGCCCCTCGCTACTCGCCGCTTGGCGACGGCCATACTGGGTCGGCAAGACCAGCTGGAAACGGTATGTCCTGGGGCGCACCGGGCACTTGGGGCTGGAACAAGCCCGGTGGAAGTCGGGTCCCCGACGAAGCCCAAAGGACTTCGTCGGGAGCTCCGTCTGGGTACCTAATGACCTCCGTTGTGAGCTTCCTGCCCCAGCCATTCAAACCTTTCATGGGCTTCCCGTTCGGGACCGCTCCGTGAAAACGGATGAGACCTCAGCCTTAAGGGATTTCTTGTACGGGCTGTCCCGCAACCGGCCCAGGAGCCTGACGAACCCGCGGCCTGTCGGAGTAACCAGTTGGTCACCTCTTCTTATCTTCAAGACCCCAAGCCATCCCTTCCCAGGGGCCTTTAAACCCTCCGGCCCCACCCAGGCGAAGCCAGCGGGGACGGAAATGGAAGCGCTACTCCGGTCTGTTCGTGTTCCTCATGCAGGAGCCGTGGCGGGCCATCGTCCGGGCGGCTTTGGCTTCCTTCCTGGCTATCATCTTCCTTCCTGTCCCAACTCATGTCGAACCTGAGGCCGCTCCGTGAAAACTGATGAGACCTCAGGAGCTCGTTATATAGCGTGAAGCGGTCATCCGTGCTACTATCACTTTCAAAACGGGCGGCTCGCTCACAGACCTGTCGCGTAGGAAGAGGCGATGGGTCATCCGTCCCTTCGCGCCGTGGGGCGCAGAGTCCGGTCTCGGCTCCTTCGTCTCCGGATTCACGATCTCCCGCGTTTCCTCGCTACCCCTGTCCGGAAGATGCCCGTATGGATATGGATAGCCACCCCGATCTTCGGCGGCGTCCTTCTCCTCAGCGGGCTCGGCCTCTACCATAGGACCCCGAAGGTGTTAGTGAAGTTCCTTGAGTTTTTCCTGGAGTTTATCCTGAATAGACATTTCTCCTTCGAGGCTCTAAGGGATCTGGTGAGGGATCTGGCTTCGTATGGTGTCATAGTGGGCGGGGCGCTGATCGCGCTAGAACTCTTGGGATTGTGGGCCCTGCATTGGGCAGTGCCCCAGGCCCGGTTCTGGGAGGCAATAAAGGCCCGAGGGATCCGGGTGGTGTGGGATGGGGAAGCGCGCGATTTCCGGGAACGCCTGCACAGGGCTATCGAGTTTCGCCTCGGCCTGGGGCCCACCGGCCGGCTACTCCACGCTTATGTGCCCCGGCCGGAAGAGGAGGAAATCCTCCGCTTTCTCCGGGAGCGGGTTTGGGGGCCTGAGAAGCAGGCCTTCGGCGTGGTGGTTGCCGGTCCTCCGGTGGCCGGCAAGACCCGGACGGCGATGGAGCTCGTGATCCGCCTGAACCTGCCCTTCGTTCTGGTCTGGCCCCGGGGCAGGGAGGAGCGGCCCTCATCCTTCCTCAGCGGGGTGGCGCTGCCGGTCCGCCGGGCAGTTGTGCTGGCGGATGACCTGCCCTTGAGGCCCGGCGGGGAGGGCTCTTCCCTGCCCGAGGAATTGACGGCGCTGCTTTCGGCTTGCCCCGGGCTGGCCCTCATCGCCACGGCGCGGCAGGACCGCATCCCTCCGGATGTGCGAGGGGTGCGAGTAGTGACGTTGCAAGAGATGAGCTGGGACCCATGCCTGGAGCAGTTGGCGCAGGAAGTGGCGCGGGCGGAGGGGCGGTCGTTGGAAGAGGTAAAGCGCCGTTTCACGGGCCATCCCGGGAGCTTGGTGGCCGGGCTGGAGGTTTTCCAGCAGCTCTACGACCAATTGCCTGAGGAGATGGGCCGGGTGCTGGGGGTGCAGGAGTCAGTCAGGCGGGATCATCTGGGGGAGATCGGCCGGCGGTTTCTGCAGGCCGCGCGCGCCCTGTGGGACCTGGGGGTTCGGACCCTGACTCTGGAGCGGGTCTGGTCGGTGGTGGAGAAGGCGGGAGGGGAGACCGTAGCGGTCGCGGATCGAAGCGAGGTGCAGAGGGCGCTGGAGGAACTGGCCTTTTTGTGGGTGGAGCGAGGAAAGCGGCTGGAGGTGGCGAGGTTTTACGAAGGGATCCTGGCCGAAGCGATCCCTTCGGGGGATGGGTGGTGGGAACAGACGGCCTGGGAGACGCTTCGAGATCGAGAAGATGCCGCGGCGTTTGTGGAGATCGGAAATGCATGGATTGAGGAATACAGCCCGGCCTACCAGCGCAACCCTCGGGAGGCCCTGCGGAAGGCGATAGCGGCCTATGGGGAGGCACTGTGTTTCTACCCCCCGGATGTAGCCCCACTGGATTATGCAAAGACCCAGAACAACCTGGGGAGGGCGTATGAGCGTTTGTCCGAGCATGAGGAGCCGGTGGAGAATTTGCGGCGGGCGATTAAGGCCTTCGAGGAGGCGCTGCGTTTCTACACCCCGGATGTGGCCCAGCGGGATTATGCAAAGATTCAGAACAACCTGGGGGTTGCGTATTGGCGTCTGTCCGAGCATGAGGACCCGGTGGGGAATTTGCGGAAGGCGATTGAGGTCTTCGAGGAGGCCTTACGCTTCTACACCCCGGATGTAGCCCCGCTGGATTATGCAAAGATCCAGAACAACCTGGGGCTTGCGTATTGGCGTCTGTCCGAGCATGAGGGGCCGGTGGAGAATTTGCGGCGGGCGATTGAGGCCTTTGAGAAGGCCTTGCGCTTCTGGACTCCGGATGTAGCCCCCCTGGAGTATTATGCAAGGGCCCAGAACAACCTGGGGGTTGCGTATCGGCAGGCCTTGCGTTTCCGCACCCCGGATGTAGTCCCGCTGGCTTATGCGGCGACCCAGCATGAGATGGGTCTGGCCTACCGGCGGCGGGCGGAACTCCAGACAGACCGGGCCCAGCGCTGCGCGGATCTGCAGGCGGCGGTCCGGGCGTTTCGGGAGGCGTTGCGCTTTCGCACGCCGGAAGCTACGCCCCGCTGGCATGAGGAGACCCGCAAAGCCCTGGAGGAGGCCGAAGAAGCCTTCCGCCGGGCCGGATGCCCCGGGAGCCCCTGAGGCCGCCAGCCCCGCGGCGGGCGCAAGGCCAGAGCCCGGGACTCTTCCCCTACCGGCGCCCCGATGGAACCCGCATCGAGATCTGAACATCCTTCGATGGAAGGCCTCCGCCGGAAAGGAGGTCCCCATTATCGGCCTTTCGATGGGTGCTACATCCTCTACCACGAAGCCGTCATCGAACGCTCCCGCCCCGAAGGCATGAGCCCCATGCTGGCCGGGAAGAATGTGGGGCTGATATTGCCAAGGCGAGTCGAACATGTAGGCACGCGGTATACCCCGTGTGCGCATTTTTTGGGGGGTAGAAAAGAAAGCATGGTTCCCGTTACCCTGGGGGAAAATCTTCCCGGGAGGAGAACCATGCCCATCGAAGACTTCGTTATAAGCGTTTTCGTGTGGGTCGACGATACCCTGAAGGCTCTGTTTGGGTCCCGCAAGCCGTGGCGGACCCGGGGGCCGGCCCCCCGCTTGGAGGATAGCGAGGTGCTGACGATGGGAGTGGGTAGGGGAGTTTCTGGGATACGACCAGGATAAAGGGATTTATTCCTACTCCGTCGAAAAGGGAATCAGGATGTCTGAAGAACTCCCAACGTCGGTCGACCCATGGGGAAGAGCCGATGAACCCTCGGCTGATCCTTGCCGACTCCTCCTCTCCGGGGAACCCCATCATAGCTCCTGCTATTTCTACCACTCCATGAGGTTTTCGACGGAGCAACCTGAACCCACTCAGGCCGGTCGGGTCACTCCCGACTCGCCCCTGGGGGAGATGCCGTCACGCACCCTCTCCGAATACCTCAGGAAAGCGTTGCACTTGGCTCCCCAGGTCCTCGTCCCAGCGAATCACGATGACCCGCCAGCCCCGGGCGACTAACTCGCGACGCAGACGCTCGTCAATACGGCGCTGCCCCGGCGTGTCGTGGGGCGGCCCGTCGCAGAAGACCAGGACGTTGGGATCATAGAAGAAGTCGGCAATGCACCGAGGCTCCGGGACGGACTTCTGGGCATCGTCGGGCAGGCGGAAGCCCTCCCGCTCGAGGAAGTCCAGGAAAGCCCGCTCGAAGTCGGACCCCGCCCACGCCCGCAGGTGGGCCAGATGCTCCTCCCGGCTTCGCGGACCGACCCGTGGCCGCACCTGCGCCTGCGTCAGCTGGAACAGGAGATCCCGGATGGCCCGGCGGTCCAGAAGACGAGCCTCCAGCTGATTGGCATAGCTCAATAGGCACTCATAGCATGCCTGCGGGCAATTGGGCCGGGTATCGTTCCCCGCTTCGTCAAAGTGGCAGACCTCGAGGCCGGCGCGGGCCGTCTGGACGAGGGCATTCGGCTCCTCCACCAACCGGCGCAGGACCCCCAGCCCGCCCTCCGCAGCCTCATAGAAGAGCAAGGCCCGCCACTCCCCCTTCCCTACTCGGGCCACGCCTAACTCCGTTTCCTCCAGCTGGAAGGTTCGCTCGATCCCCCGCTTGAGGGCATACTGGAGGCTTGCCTGCCGGACCTCGTTGTTCTGAAGCCCCGGCTCCAGTAGCCGGACCAGGAGCAGGTTCTGGGTCTCCTGCACCCACAGCCGTAGCCGTTGCCGGTTCGACGAGGCCCCCACGCCCCGAGCCCCGTGGTCCCGCTCGTCCTCCCCGAGAAGCTCCCCGGAGTCCAGGTCCACCATGAATCCTTCCGGCCGGCCCTTCCAGCCGTGATTGATGTGGGCGAGGGTAGCGGTCGGGGCATAGACGAGCCGCAGGAGCGCCTGTTCCCTGGCCACGACATCGGCCTCCACGATCCGATGGCCGGACTCGGCGGGGGCAAACCGATAGGCGAGCTGGATCTCATAGCCCCTTCGGATGCGCTCCTCCTCGTTGCAGGTGATCCGCTCCCGGCGCCGGAGGCGCACGTTGGGCAGCTCCAGAAGCGTCACAATTCGACTGTTGGCTCCGTCGAAGAGGGCCCTGCAGACAGGGCAGCGCTCCAGATCGGGCTCGGCGATGGCTCCGCAGGTATGACAGAGCCGCCGGACGGACCGGCGCTCGCCGAGGCCGCCGGGCGGGGACTGGAAGCGATCGACCTGCCACTTGGTTCCCTCGTGGTAGACAATGTTCTCCGGGGCAAACTCCCGGATGGCCAGGGCACGAGGCCGGGAGATGAACTCCCCTTCCCCCCGAGGCACCCACGCCCGGACCGGGAGAGCGGGGAAGTTGTAGCCGGGTAGGAACCCTTCCGACGCCAGGTATCGGTAGGGATAGAAATCGCTCTCCTCCCGAGCGACGTCGATCTGTAGCAGGAGATTGAGTTGCCGCCGGGCCTCCTTCTGGCGCATCTGAGCGCGCTCCTGTTCCTCCCGGCTGCGCGCCCGGTCCTCCTCGGCTCGAGCCTCCTCCAATTGCCGCCGCGCGCTCCGGTAGAGCTCCCGCCAGCGGTCGAAAGCCCGGTCGAAGGCCTGCGGGGCGTCCTTCAGGATCCGCTCCAGCCACCGCTCGTTGAACCATCCGGTCCCCTGCAATCGGGAGCGATCGAAGGCGAGAGCACGCTCCAGGCGGTCCCGTAGCTTTCCCAGCTTCTCTGGCCCCAGCTGGAGTTGAAAGACGGCCTCTTCCCGAAGAGGAAGCTCAGGGAAGCGGTCGGTATCCACTACGTCGGCGATGGACTGGCGCAGGGGCAACCCCACCTGGGCCAGCCACTCCGCCTGGATGTGAGCCCGCAGGAGGGCCTCATTGGCCAGATCGAGGCGGGGCGCCCGCACCGCTCCGGCCACCATCTCCGCCCGATGACGGAAGAAATACTGGTCGTGGGGGCTCTGGGCGTGGCAAAAGGTGAAGACCAGACCCGGCTGTCCCTGGCGGCCGGCCCGGCCAGATCGTTGGGCGTAATTCGCTGGCGTAGGCGGGACGTTGCGCAGGTGCACGAGGTCCAGGTCGGCAATGTCGATGCCCAGTTCCATGGTGGGAGAGCAGACCAGATAGGGCAGGCGGCGGCCGAGGGTCAGGTCGTTCTGATCTTCGGGGAGCCAGCGGAAGCGCCGTTCCCGTCGCTCCCGCTCCCCCGGCGCCACCACCTGGGCGGTGTGCTCCCGCGCCTCCAGGGTGCCGAGGGTTCCGGCGGCCTCTCGGTAAAGCTGACGGAAGAAGGGGTTGACGGGCCGTCGGGTCTCCGGCGTCCCCGAACCCCGCGCATACACGGGATCCGGGGGAGGCGGGGTGCTGTCCCCACGCCGCCAGAGGATGCGCGCCGCATCCAGGCGGTATCCAAGGAACGCCCCCCGGCCCATGGGCTCCTCCCGGAGGAACCCCTGTTCGGTCAGCACCCGAAGCAGAGTACGAACAAAGTCGTCGAACTCTCCGGGCCGCAGGCCGAGCTCTCGGCAGAGGTAGCGCCCCAGAGGGGTCCGGGCGCTCAGGCGACGGAACCATCCTTCTTCCGGGAGTTCGCCCGGCTTGACCCGAATGACGAACGCCGCGGCGGGCCGCAATCGCTCCTCAGGCTCCAGCCCCCAGAATTCGTTGAGATGTTGCCTCACCCGCTGTTCCAACTTACGTCGGAAGTCTTCATCCGCCAGAACCCAGGCATGGATGGCCAAATGCTTACGGAAGTGGTCGAGGATCGCCCGCAACACCTCCATCCGGTCCCAAGGCGGAAGCGCCTCGAGGGCGGGGAGATCCCGCCACAGCTCCGACCGGGCGCTGCACTCCTCAAGCCCCTCATAATCGATGCGCAACAGACCCGCCTCCTCCAGGTTGGGCATAACCACCCGCCAGCCCCGCCGGAGGTCGAGGTAGAGCCGGTGCTCTGTAAGATCCCGGAAGGCCTCCCACACTGGACGGGCCGCCGGGGAGTCGGGGTTCAGCCGGGGGTTCTGGGCGATGTCCCGTAGCGTCAATCCCATACGCTTTACGACCTCGGATGCCACAGCATCGAACCGGAGTTCATCGCGTTCCTCCAGCGCCCGGCAGAGAGCGGAGCGCAGGAGGACGGTCTGAACGAAGTCGTTGAAGTGGCCGGCCTGCAAGGAGGCGTCCTGACGGTTGTCGGTGAAGGTGAGGAGCTTATCCCGGGCCGCTTGGGTGAGGGCAGCGTGCCGCAGAAGGGAGACGGCCAGGACCGTCGTGGCGGACGAGCGCCCCTCGCTCGAGAGGTAGGTGAGCTTGGTGAACTCCCGCTCCCGCGCGTCGTAGTATTCCCCACACGAGAGGCACAGCCACAGCCGCCCGGCCTGCCACCACATCTTCACGGCCCCCGGGACCTCCTCCGAGAAGGAGCCATCGGGCCGCACCCAGACGGGCTGCGGGACCCGATCCCGCCAGGTGTTCCGCAGCCGGCCGTTGGCATCCCGCCAGTCGTCGGGGATCTGTTCTTCGCTCCAATCGTCGGCGAAGGTAAGGTATCCGGCTTCGAGGTCCTCTTCGGCGACCTCCTCCCCCACCGGGTAAGGGAGGAAAAACCCCTCCCCCCGCAGGACGTGGTAATACTCATGCCCGCACAGGCGGCAGAAGCGCAGGGGATAGAGGGGCCGCTGGGCGTCCATCTCCCCCTCCAGGGAGAAGGATCGTCGGTCCGGGGGCTCCAGCGTGGCGTAGAAGGCCCTCCCCTGGGAGATGAACTGGTGGAGCTTAAAGGCGAAGAAGGGCTCCGGAAGGCGCTGGTTCAGCTCGGCGGCCCGCAAGAGTAGCCGCTCGAGGGCCTCCCGGCACTGCTCTTCGGATGCACCGGTCTGCTCCGCCAGCTCCCGAGCGACCTCGGAAAGGGGCCGAGGGTCACGTCGGCGCAGGCGGCCGTCGGGCTCTACCTCGACCCCCACGGCATATTCGAGCCAGCGGGCCAGCGGATGCCGCCGGAACGTCTCCGCATCCTCTGGGATCAGGCCGTCGAGGGCCGCCCGGAGCGCCTCGGGGGCCGGCGGGCCTCCGACCGTGGCCGGCTCCAGGGTCTCCTCGACGACCTGATCCGACGGGATGTCCGCGCCGAAGAAGACGCTGGCGAACTCCGCCACCGCCCGGCGGCGCTCCTCAGGGGTCGATCGGGGTCCGGCCACCAGGGTGGCGCTGGTGCCGATGTGGATCACGGGGGAGCGCGCCAGCCGGGCCTTGAGACGGCGGACCAGCATCGCCACGTCCGCCCCCTGGCGGCCCCGGTATGTATGGAGCTCATCGAACACGAGGAACACCATCCCATCCCCACCCGCCACTCGCCGCTCGCCACTCGCCAACAACGGACGGTCTTCGGGCCGCACCAGCATGAGTTCCGCCATCACGTAGTTGGTCAGCAGGATGTGGGGCGGGTCCCGGCGGATGGACTCCCGTTCCCCCTCCGGCGTCTCCCCGGTGTAGCGGGCAAAGCGGACGGGGAAGGGGCGACCGGTGCGGCCCTCATACGACTGCTTCAGCTCCCGGAGGGCCTGGAGCTGGGAGTTGGCCAGGGCGTTCATGGGATACACGATGAAGGCCGTGGGGCGGGGGAGATCGGGGTTCCGGAGGACCGCATCCACGATGGGGATGAGGAAGCACAGCGTCTTCCCCGAGCCCGTGCCGGAGGTCACCACGAAGCTTTTGCCCTCGCGGGCGAGCCGGATGGCCTCGACCTGGTGCCGGTAGAGGCGATAGGCCGAGCCGTCCCGTCGGCGGAAGATTTGGGCCGTCTCGGGGTGGAGCAGGCCCTGCTCGACCAGCTCATCCGGGGTGGCGTCCAGCCGATAGGCAGGGGAGAGCTGGAGCAGGGGCTCCGGCCACAGCCGGGCGGCCTTCATGAGTTCCTGCTCCGCGAACGCCCGGATCCGTTCATCCCGGATCCAGAGGAAGGAGCGAATGAAGCCCTGATAATCCTCAAGAACCCGTCGGTGCAGAGTGAAGACGCCCATAGCCTGAACCACCTGATGGATGACCTTATGCCCCTGTCAGTAGGCGATCCAACGGTCACCCTTACTAATTCCTCTAAAACAGAAAATCATCCTGCTCTGGTGTTTCCTGTCCACTTAAAGAAGGAGATCTTGCCAAGTTTCTGAGCTTTAGAACCATCTCTTCTACTTTCTTCCATCCCTTATCAGGGCTGTTCGGATCGAGGCGTTCTGCCACCCACCGGGCAATGAAAGGTTTGGAGTCCATGCCCTGCTCTCTGGCCTGCTCCTCAAGCTTTGAATAGTCTGCAAAATGGGATTGCATTGTGCTTTCAAAGTCTATTCCGAAAATTGTATACCGGTCTTCAACTATCCATCCCTGTTCTCTAACAAGTTCATTTATCACTGTCTGATCAAGCCCCACTGCCGTCAGGGCGTCTTTCCTTTTCCTCCTATCTCCGTCATCGCTCTCGTCATTATCAAACACGATGTAGCACGGTATTCCATACGCCGTGTAGAGTCGATACCACTTTGCCAGATTGCCCTTCCCGCCGACGCTAATGATGCCAATTCCTTCCTTTTCAACTTGCAAACCGCGTTTCGCTAAAAGAACGGGCAAGGCAAGCGTCTCGGTCGGCCCCTCCACCAACACGACTACTCGCGCAAAAAACCCCGAAAGAAGTTCTGTAGTGGCGTTGGCCGCATAAAAAGGAAGAATATTGTCCTCCGTGACGCGCTCACGAGGGGCGCCAAGGTCGATACATTTCCTCACAAGTTCTCCACGCGTGAGCTGACGCACTCGGGTTGAGCCGTTTTCTTTATACACAAGCACCAGTCCCTCCAAACCCTCGACGGATATGAAAGCCGGACTGTGGGTCGTAATGAGCACCTGGAGTCCCTCGGAACATCGCGACTTCAACCGCTGGGCGAGCCATTGCTGGGCCAAAGGATGTAGGTGAGCCTCAGGCTCCTCGATCACCAGGACGATCCCCCGATGGAAAGATTTTGCGTAGGCATACGCAAATGCGAGCGCCAAGACTTGCTGCTCCCCAGTGCCCATCTCCTCAAGGGTCCGAGGTTCGTTTCCCTCTGTAGCCTGAAGGCGAAGGGCGTGGAAAAAGTTCACCGGGTTGTAAGCCTCGAAGTCCACTTGAAGTCGGTGCGGCATGCTGGCGATTAAGTCCCCCAGTTCTCTCTGGAGGCCAGCCACAAAGCTGCTAAATTCGGGTATCTCGTGAAATTTCTGTTTGATCCCCTCGAAAAGTGCCTTGAGGTCGTCGCGAACTGCCTCATTCTCGGTGAGCGCGCGATGGAAGCGGTGCATCAGGCGGCTCAGGAATGTCCATTTAGAGGCGTAGCTGAGCTCACGGCGAAGATTCCGCTCCGCCTCTACGACTATACACATACAGGTATCGCGATCTTCAGTCCTCACGTATCTCTCCCGACCTGCACCATCGATCCCGCAGAAGTAGACGCGTTCCGGAGTCGCAGGGTCATACCGCCAGACGAGCCGATTGCATCCACTAACTCCAAAAGGTTCAGTCGGGTCAAACTCGATCTGGATTTCGATGGGCCGTGAGCGATCGCGACCGAAGAACTCGTGGTCCTCGGGCTCGTGGTTGCCAGGCCAGGAAGGGCCCAGCACAAGCTCGAGCGCCCTCACGATATTGGACTTCCCTGCGTTGTTTTCCCCCACGAGGACCACCGGCTGGCCAGAAGGAAAGGTAATCTCAATCCGCTTGCCAATCGAACGGTAGCCTTCGATCGTAAGTTTGTGAATCCTGGCCATTTTCTATCCTCCGCTGAGCTCCAGATTTAACTCGAGGAGCCGATGGAGCACTTCCCGTCGAGCCTCCGGCGCAATGGTATAGCGTATTTGTCCGCGGTCGTTGGGGTAAAAATCATGCTGTAAATTTATATCCTCCCACCCGTAGCATGCCAGGACCGCCCGGTCCATCGCGGCGTGCAGTTCGCGCAGGCGGACGACGTCGGCGTCGGTGCAGGCGGGGTCATGGAACAGGTTGTAGGTCTTCGTGAGGCCGATCCATCGGCGGAGCATGATTTGGCGCCGATGTTCGTGATATTCCGCCCCGATCCGTGCCGCCTCGGCAAAGGGACCTTCCAGAGCCTCCACCCGCCACTCGCTACTCGCCACTCGCCGATATTCTTCCGGCGGAAACGGGAAGGTGTCGAAGCAGTCGGTGGGCGTGTAGCGAACGTCGGTTCGTAGACTGGAGGCCTGTTTTCGTAGCCACACCTCATGCACGCTCGATTGCAGCAGGGCAAAGTGGTAATCGTCGTCGAAGGCGAAGACACCAAGCGCGTGAGAGAAAATATAATTCTTTGGCACAAAAACCATCATGTGGAATTCACTCGTCAATGCCCGCACCAGCACCCGCCGCAGAGGGGCGATGGCGCGGCGCATGCCGGCGCGGTAGGCGCCGAACTGCCACCAGTATTCGCGGTTGCGCTTGTCGCCCGGGCCACGTAGCCGTTCGCGCTCCGGCTTGACCCGCTCTTCCACGATCCCCAAGAGGTCAGGATACTGCTTGGCCCGCTCTAAGTCCCAATCATGGAAACAAATCACCCAGCGGCTGGGCTTTTGCTCCGGGTGGCTGTTCAGGTCTTCGCCGTTCAAGTAGGGGAAGAGGCAGTCGGCGTTGCGAGGGTCTTTGGCCAGGAGCGCTTCGGCTTCTTCCGGCTCCAGCACGAAGCCGATACCACGCACAATATCGCCCTGAAACGCCTTGCCTTCGTTCTGTCGCAGACGCTTGGGCTCCGCTTCGGGCTCGGCGTCCAGGCGGGAGGAGATGAAGGGGACGGGCTGGCCGTCGAGGATGGGTGAGTAGCGAGTAGCGGGTGGCGAGTTGCGAGATTTGTGGATGGCGACCAGGTTGACTTCCACGTTAGCGGCACCAGGCCACTTGATGAAGCGCTTGGCGAAGGTGATGACACCGCCCTGGTGGAGGATGACGGCAAGGCCGCTCTCCCGGGTATCGCCCTGGCCGATGGTGTTTGTGGCCACCAAACCCATGCGCCCGCCGGGCTTGAGGAGGCTGTAGGCCCGCCGGTAGAAGACGGCGCAGAGATCGGCGGTGCCGCTGTAGGGTTCGTAAGCCACCTCCAGCCAGTGGCGGTACTGGTCGCCCAGGCTCCCGCTGATCTTCAGGCCTCCCATGAAGGGAGGGTTGCCTAAGACGACGTCAAAACCCCCCTCCACGAACACCTCCGGGAACTCCAGGGGCCAGTGGAAGAAGCGGTGGCGCTCGGCCAGCTCCCGAGCCCGACCCGCCAGATCTCCGCGCAGGGTCGATGGGTTCTCCAGGGCACGGCGCACGGCGTCAGTCGTGGGAGGATCCCCGCCGGTCAGGTCCCAGAAGAAGGCGGCCGTCCACAGGTCGCAGGCCAGGCGCTGGCACTCCAGGCGGCTCCGCAGTTCGCGGTAGCGCCGGGCCTTCTCGGCGACCGCCGCGGCGGAATCGTCCGGCATCCCCTCCAGGTCGCTTACGACCACGGCGCTCTCTAAGAGCTCCTCCTCCAGTTTTGTCCCAAGGTCAAAGGCTCTCTGGCCGGCCCGCTCCTGTTGGTTGTGCGCCTTCAGGGTGCGGATCCGGGTCCTGGAGATGGAACGGTCCCGGTCATAGGCCTCATCCGGGATCCCCTGCCAAAGGACTTTGGGGTCAAAGACGCCCACGAGCGAGTCGCCGCAACGGATGCGGTGGTCCAGGAAGGTGAGGGGTCTGCCCGGCACCTGGCTTTCGATCCACAGGGCGACCTTGCACAGCTCCACGGCCAGGGGGTTTTTGTCCACGCCGTAGATGCAGTGGGCGATGACGTCCCGCACGGCCTCGCGCAGGGCCTCGGGGGAAGGCTCGTCCTCACCGGTGCGGACACGGGCGAGTTCCCGGCCCAGGCGCTGGGCGACCGCAAGCAGGAAGTGGCCCGAGCCGCAGGCGGGGTCGAGGACGCGGAGGGAAAGCAGGGCATGTTCGGCGAGTAGCGAGTAGCGAGTGGCGAGTGGAAGGGCATTCCAGACTTCATCTATCGCTTTCTCAGACGGCGTTGAAGCGTTACGATCTGACGGTTCAAAATCTGGATCCGGTCGAGCAGGGGTCGAGTCTGTTCCGGTTTCATCAAAGCGATCCTTTGGGCGAGCATGACGTAGGTCTCCAGCTCCCGAAGGCTCCCCGATGCGATGTTGAGAAATTGGAGGAATGCCCGGGTGCTCCTTCTCGCCCATCCCTCGGCGATGTTCGCGGGGATCGACACTGCGGCTCGGCGCATCTGGCCCGTTAATCCGAACTTCTCCTCGGCTGGGAAAACTTTGGTAACTTCGTATACCTGCTCGGCCAGTTCCATGGCTTTCTGCCAGATCTCTAAGTCTTGATAGGATTGAACGGGCATAGGCTTCTCCCAGGAGTTGATGGATTTCGTTCCTCACTGCTCGCCACTCGCCCCTCGCTACTCGCTGTGCCCACTCCAGGCGTTCCGTTATCGCGGGCTCCAGAGCGCTTCTCACGAGTTCGGCTACCAGATCTTCCGGAGTATAGTAGGAGCCCGTAGACTTGCGCTCCGTCCCCCGCGCGAAGTCGAAGGTCTTGCCTGCAGGATGGTCCAGGATGATGGGACGGTTGTCCAGCAGGCTCTCGTAGACCGACCCGAGCTCCTCCACGTCCAGGGCCGCGTAGTTCACCCGCCGCTGGGTGTGTGTCTCCTCGTCGTAGTAGTAGACCAGGTGCCGGAAGGCCTCGAGGAGATCTCGGTTGGAGATGGTCCAGCTCTCGAGGGCGAGCGGTTCGAAGAGGCCGCCGTCCAGCACGGGGAGGCCCAGGAGGGTCGCCAGGGGCTTGCCGTCGGCCTGGAGCACCGGCGTCGAATCCCGTAGGAGGTGCCAGAGGACCCGGAGCCCGCACCACAGGTCATCGTGGTTCGTGTAAGCCTCCCGCCGGTCCACGAGCCGCTTGAGGCGGGTGATGCTGTAGTGTTCCCGGTAGAGGTCGTTTCCACTGAGGAGGCCTCGCTCCTCGGTCACCATCAAGAACAGGAACCGATACACCAGCCGCAGCAGGTCCCGGTAGAGTTCCTCCGCCCGCACGGCCTCGGCCGACGGCCTGCGCCGCAGGAATCCGTTGGCGAGTCGCTTCAGACACTCCTCCACGCCGTCCCGGAGGCGGTCCCGGGCGCGGTTGCCCTGCTCCACCGCCTGCTCGTGGTAACGCTCGAGCCAGCAAGTGTGGGCATCCTCGATCCCCTTCGGAAGGCGGGTCCGGTGGAGGAGGCGGTAGAGCAGGACGAAGTCGATAAAGCGCTCCTCTTCGAAGATGGCCTCCAGGTCGAAGGCCACGTAGGCTTGGCGGCGTAAGAGGGTGGACCTGCGCAGGAGCCGTAGTTCAAGGCCGTTCGTGACGATGCCCCAGAGGTGGTCCGACCGGTTCAGGAACTCCTGCAGGAGCGCGTGAGGGGAGACCCGGGGCCGGCCCGAGGGGTCCACCCGGTCCAGGCTCCGGCGGGCGCCCACGATATGGACGGGCGGAGCGTCCTCGTTCTCGCCGGCCCGGTGGGAGACGGCGAAGGGCTGGCCGCCCAGTTCATAAGAACGGGAATTGTAGCGGAGTTCGTAACCCAGCAGGCCCAGGAACGGAATCATCCACCGCTCGCGGGTGAGGGTCGTGGCGGGGTCATTCTCGAGAAGGCGATCCAGCCCGCGTCGGAAGACGTGGTAGAGGTCACGGGCATCCTGGAAAACGGCGGCGATCTCCTCTACAAGCGAGCGTCCGGCGGAGAGGTCGAAGTCGGCGGGCTTCTGCCCGGGGAGCGCTCCCTCCTGCAGGCGCTCCAAGATGTCCGGGCCCAAGAGCCCGCCCTCCAGCCGCACCGCAGGCCCCCTTCGGGCCGTCGGCTCCAACGCAGGGGCTGCTGAGAGGGCTACCGCCATCTCGAAACCTCCACCTCCGGCTGTAGCACCAGCAGGCCCAGGACGTCCGGGGGCCAGTGGGGTTCGACCCGGAGCCCCCGCACCGGTCGGCCTACGCTCTGCCGGATCCGGCGATGGGCCTCTTCGAGTTCTTGGGCCCGTCCTTTCAAAATCCCCCACAGGTGATTCGCGTCGGGGGCTACCTCCACGAGGCGCCGGACCTCCTTCCGCATGAGGTCCACGAGTTCCCGCTTCTCGGAGGCCGGGAGGTTTGCGCTGGGCTCGGCATTCAGGAGATCCAACGCTTGGTCCTGCGGGAGCCACCGGTCCACGAACCCCTCAAAACCGGTCACCAGGACTTCCTCGGCCAGGAGCGGCGGACGGTCCGGCTGAAGGAGCTGGAACCTCGGCCGGAGCAGGATCAGGGTCGTCAGGCACTGCACGGCACGGGTGCGGATCGCCCCGCACCGGGCGGCCACGGCATGCTCGGCTCCCTCCAGGGCCTGCTCGAACACGTAGCGGGCCAGGGCCACGACGAACGGATGGTTCCGGCCGACGTATTCGGCCCCCTCGGGCGTGGGGCTGGTGAACGAGATCGTCCAGCGTCCCCTGGAATCATTGGGGAGCGCGTGACGGATCGCCTCGGGGACTCCTTCCAGGGCCCCGGGTTGCGTGAGCACATGCCACACATCGGCTTGCTTTCGGTCGGGGTGCACCTGGATTCCCAGCTTCTGGCAGGTGAGCAGGACAAAGTCACGGACGGCCTTAGGATCCCCCAGGACCCGGTCGGTGGCCTCGAGTTCCCGCTGGACCTCCTCCGGCTTGAGGGCCCGCTGGGCGAAGCGGGTGCGGCTCTCCCGCTCTCGCCGGACGTCCAGATCCCACTTTTGATGGAGTTTCTCGACCCACGGCTCTGAGAGGGGCAGTGCGGTCTGCAGGTCGGTAAGCCGATTTCGGCCGAAAAAGAGGGCGTTCACGAGAGCCTCCACCACCAGGCGCTCCTCTTCGGGGATCGGCACGTAGGTTCCCAGGGCGTCACGGATCTCGCGGGCCTTGTTAAGGAGGACCCGGATGACGGCGCCATCCACAGGGTTGTCTACACCGTAGTAGCGGACGGCTTTCACGACGGGGGTCTGCTGGCCGTAGCGGTCGACACGGCCCTCCCGCTGTTCCAGGCGGTTCGGATTCCACGGCAGATCGTAGTGGATCACGGCGTTGAAGCCGTCCTGAAGATTGATGCCCTCGGAGAGGCAGTCGGTGGCCACCAGGACCCGCCTGGGTTCGTGCAGGAGATGATCCACCCGAAGGCGTCGCTCCTCCTCCCCGACCCGTCCGGTGAGGCAGAGCACCCGAGCATCAGGGAACTCCTCCGGCAGGGCCTTCTCCAGGGCCTCGGCCACGTATTCCGCCGTCTCCACATAGTAACACCAGACGACAGGGTGATACCCCTCGCGCAAAAGCCCTCGCACAATCTCTATGCATCCCTTGAGTTTGTTGTCTTGCTCCGGTGTAATCTGCTCGGCCATCTTCTCCAGCCGGCGCAATTTAACCTTTTCGGGATCGGTGAGATCCGCTTCAACCCGCTCGAGGAGAGGAGTTGGGGCTTCATCGCTCGGGAGCCGATCCGTGGGCTCATAGACGTAGTAGATGTCCTCCTCGTCTTCCTCTGAGGCGAACGCCTCTCCTTTCCGCCGCTTCTCGAGGGCCACGCGGGCGGCCCGGGGGCTGGACATGACACATCGCAGGAGGGCCAGGGCGCTCCACCACCGAAGCCGACGGCGATATGGCTGGAGGACCTCGCCGCTGCGGACGATTTCGGTGCAGAAGTCGTAGACGGCCTTGAAGAGGTCCCGATACGCCGGCGAGAGGCGGTAAGTGGCCTCAATGGGATCCCTCTTGGGGAAGCACGGGCGGTCCTCCCACTGGACCTCGATGTCCCGGCGGGTCCGCTGGACAAAGTGGCGGGCCAGTTCCGCCCGCTGGGGCTCCGACAGCGCTGTGAACTCCCAGCCCTCAAAACGGGGGTCAAGCAAACCGAGAAGCTTCTGGAATGCTTTAGGGATGCCGCTATGGGGAGTGGCGGTCAGGAGGATGAGATGGCGTTCCCGGTCTCGGGCGAGTTCCTGGACAAGCTCATAGCGCAGGTGCCGGTCCGCCCCGTGGCCGGGGACGACCCCGTGGGCCTCGTCCACGATGACGAGCTCCGGCGCCTTGAGCAGAAAGCGCGGACGGTTCCGGGGAGACTTAATGAAGTCGATGCTAATGACCTGCACGGGGTAGTGCTCGTAGATCGTGCGGTCGGGCGGAATGCCCCGCTCCAGACGGCCGATGGTGCCGGTTCCGATGACGACGGCCTCCAGGTGGAATTTCTCTTCGAGTTCCTTTTGCCACCAGTCGCAGAGATAGGGCGGACAGAGGACGGCCACCCGGCGGATTTCGCCCCGATCCCACAGCTCCCGGACGATGAGGGCGGCTTCGACGGTCTTGCCGACGCCCACATCGTCGGCGATGAGGAGGCGGACCGGGTCCAGCCGCAGGGCCATCATGAGGGGGACAAGCTGATAGGTCCGGGGCCGAACGGAGATGCGCCCCAGGGAACGGAAGGGCGTCGCTCCCTCCCGAAGCAGGAGTCGGGCTGCCTGCCAGAGCAGACGCACACTCTGGACGTCGGCAACTTGGCGTGCGTCGGGAAGGGGGAACTGGGAGAGTTCCACCCGCTCGGTCGGGAGCGTATACCCGAGCAGGTCGCAGAGCCGACGGTGGACGGCCAGGGCCTCATCGCTGGTTCCCGTCAGGGGTCGGAGTCGGAGGACCTCATCCTCGGCGGCGATGAGAACCCAGTCCCGGTTGCGGAAGCGGACGATGGCACCCGGCCTCATGTCCCGCCCCGGGGTCCCCCCCGAAGGCCTGCGGACTTCGGAGGCGATCCATAGCGGATAATGATAATGGCCACCCCTGACCGATACAACATCAGGCCTGTTGGCGCCTGTTCCATCAGGCCTTCAGGGCACCCAGTAGGCAAAGGGACTCCCGGGTACCTCCGCCCACTTCCCCAGTGTTACGGTGAAGACAAGGCGGTTGGCATGCATGGACCTCCCGGCTTTGCGTTACTCACGTTACCTT
>Ga0079997_109505_pt1 | contig 39364 bp, 29 predicted proteins | sample PerSpoCPS_CMetaG_FD_69200 | JGI IMG/M metagenome (GOLD analysis project Ga0079997, IMG submission 69200) | Archaeal communities from Yellowstone National Park, Wyoming, USA - Perpetual Spouter C (PS_C) MetaG (SPADES assembly) (version 2) | ecosystem: Environmental > Aquatic > Thermal springs >... | reverse complement strand
CATACATCGCCTGACCGCCGGGAGTAGGGAACTTGCCGTCATAGTCTTGGGCATACATCTGGAACGCCATCCCGATGTTCTTCATGTTGCTGGTGCAGACGGCTTGGCGGGCTTTGTCCCGCACCCGGCTAAAGACCGGGAACAGGATTGCCGCCAGAATGGCGATTATCGCTATCACGACAAGCAACTCAATGAGGGTGAATGCCGAGTGCACAGCAGCGAATGGCAAGTAGCGGGTAACGGGTGAGGAGACATTCTTTCTCACAAAGATGCAGCCCCGCATCATGCTCAATCTACCTCCTTACAAGACTTCTGATTTGCTGCTCACGCTAAAATTATGTCAGCCTTTTAGCGGAAACGCTTCAAGGCGGTGTTAAGGTGCAATTAAAGGCAAATCAAGGGATTTCTCGGTGGTGGTGAGTGAATGCCCAAGCGATTTGGCGTCTTGCTGATTGTGCTATTCGCTCTCGTTGCGTTCGTTTACTTTTTGAAGTTGCCGTCATACCTTCCCCTCGTCTCGCCTGTGGAGCAAGCCTTGAGGAAGTTGGTGAAAAGCGCCGAACCGAAAATTCGGCTGGCTGCGCTCCTTGAGTTGCAAGAGATTGTCAAAGAGGGTGCTATAACTCCGTTGCAGCGCGAACAGGTCTTCAAGAGTTTGCTTGAAATCGCAGCATCTGACTCCGACGAACGAGTGCGTGGCGGAGCCTTAAGGCTTTTGCTAATTCTGTGGGGCAAGGGACAAGGGACAGGGGACAAGGGACAGTTGATGGGCAAGAAGATGCAGGAAGTTCTGATCCAAGCCCTCAGCCGTTCCCCGCAGGAAGCAGCCATTGCTGTGGAAGTTCTGCCAAAAATCGCTGACGAAGGCACATGGCGGATGCTTATGGACGCCTTTGATTCGGAAAAAGACCCGACTGTGCGAGATAGGTTATCGCGCATCCTGTGTCAAATGCCAACGACGGTTTGGCAGGACTTTTGCAGTCGGTTGGGGAAGGAACCTCAAAAGTGGCAAACCATCGCCGACAAACTACCTTCTCCGCCGACCTCGTTTAGGTCAACTTTAGTTCAGTGGGCGTTGAGCGGGGAAATGAACCTTCGCAAAGGCGCTCTCATGTTGCTTGCAAGATTTCCCCCGTCACCGCAGGAATCAGAGCGACTTAAACCTTTAGCCAACTCCCAAGACAAAACGGTTCGGGCTTTGGTTTTCGGCATCTGGGCTCAATCGCCATCAAAAGCGCTTGTTCAGGAACTTCGCAAGGGCTTAGCAGACGAACCGACCATCGCATACTTTGCCAGTGCCGCCTTGTTGAAGTTGGGGGAGTTGAGACCCGAAGAGGGGCGGAAATTACTTGCCCAACCTTATGCTCCTTTAAGGGCTCAAGGCGCTTTGGCATTGATGCCGTCCCGATTGAAGGGAGACTGGCTGGCTCTCACAAGGGCGCTGAAAGACCCAGACCCAGAAGTTGTCCGAAACGCGACAGTCGCTTTGGTGGCAAAAGGTCCTTTAGGGCTTTCGGTTGTGCTCGGGGTTTACGAAAAGGAAAAGTCGCCCGAAAAGCGGGCTGCAATGCTTGCTGGCATGTCAGGAGTTTCGCATCCCAAAGTCATCGCTGCATTGGTGAGGGCACTGCGATTTGGAGATTGGAGGGAGCGAGGGGCTGCATTGGCAGGGATTTCGTTCCACAAAGACAACGCCTTGCCCATGCTGAAACAACTCGCTCAATCTTCCGACAAGCGTGACCGCTTGGCAGTCATAGAGGCTTTGAACGCTATCAACACCCCAAACGCCTTGAAGTTGCTCCTTCAAATGGCTCGTTCCGAACCTGACGAGCAAATTCGTTGTGAGGCTTTGCTTGCCCTCAGCAATTATGGTGTCAAGGAAGCAATTCCGCTTCTCGCTGACTTGGTGCAAAAGGGAGAGCCCACAACTGCGAGCACGGCAGCAATTGGGTTGACAAGATACGGTGAGGAGGGCAGGAAAGTTCTCAGAAGGTTGCTCAACTCGGAAAGAAGGGAAACAAGGCTGGCGGCAGCAAAGGCATTGGCGACCCTCAACGATCCCGCAGCGATTGAAACCTTAAAGCAGCAAGCGAACACCGCTGACATCCCACAACGCATAACTGTCCTGCAATTAATGGCTCGCGCTGGTGACGAGAAGGCATTGCGGGAGTTGATAGGTTTCTTGAGCCACGACGAACCAGTAGTTAGGCTGAGAGCACGGCTTTCCATCTACGCGGTAGGCAAACAAGCCATTCCTTTGCTCATTCAAACTTTGGACAGTCCCGACAATAAGTTGAGGGCTGAATCGGCGCTGATTTTAGGTGCACTGAATGCCGATGTTGCAAGGGAGAAACTTGCGTCGCTTCTTAAAGACCCCGACCCTCAAGTCAGGGAAGCGGCGCAAATGGCTTTGAGCCGATTGGAAGAACCAAGCAAATAGTCAAGGCTTGAAAGCGTTCGCGAACTTCAATCTTCGGACTTTATCAACCCTGTCTTCTGCATCTCCCTCTCAATAATCCTGAGCGAGATGGCGCGACCCCGTTTGCTTTCAATCTCTTGAGCGGACTTGATGGCTTGAACAAAAACTTGAGCGGCTCGTTTAATCTCCTTTTTCTCCGCCAAAATTGTTGCAATTCCTGTAAGCACTCTTGTGCGCCTCGATGCATCTTCAATTTTATTAGCAACTTTGATGGCTTGGTCAAATTGACCTGCTCCTAACAATTCTGCTGAAATTCTCATCAATGCCTCGGCACGCCACCCTACACTTTCAATCTCTTGAACAGCCTCAATGATTCGGTCAAGAACTTGGACTATTTGGTCAGGTTGGCTCATTTTCATCAATGCTTCTGTAATTTTCCCAAACGCCTCAATGCGCAACCTCAAACTCTCAATCTTTTGAACGGTCTCAATGGCTTGGTCAACTTGTCCTGTTTCCAGCAGCATTAACGCCTCGTTAACTAACTGCCGATCTTCCATTTCTGTCCTCCTGTCGCCATCCAGCACTTTCAGTTTACCGCAGCATAGGTTGACCTAACAGTTTCTTGCCCGGCTTTCCTGTCTCTTTTCACTCCGTCGAGACAGTTTGGTCGGCTTGTTGGGAGATGGGAACGATTTTCACGAACCAACGGTCAGCCTCTTCCATAAGCCGACGAACCTTATCGGCTTCCTGCCATTGACCGCTCCGTTCCAGTTCCTGAGCGTAGGCGCTGAGCAGTTCTCTAATGTTGCGGACATCGTTGTCCTCAACGGGCAGGATGCTGACCTTTGCGCTTTTTGCCAACCTTCGTTTCAACGCTGCTTCGTCAAAACCTTTGTCAGGAGCAAGCCGAACATAGACCACGCCGCCCGTCATGCCTGCGCAAATCCAAGGACCTGGGTCGCCCAACACGACGGCTCGCCCTGCGGTCATGTATTCAAAGGCGAACCCTTTCAGGTTTGCCCTTGCAGCGATGTTGATTAGCCCTTGACTGTCATCAATTGGCTCAGTTATTTCGCCACCGAAGACGACATCAGCGCCAGAAAGGCGGATGCAAGCGCGGCTATCCGCACAACCTTGCACGGCGAAGAAGCCTCTTTGGGCGCCGTAAGCGAAACTCTTGCCGACGCTTCCGTCCAAACGCGTTCCTTCGTGGTTCGTTCCCTTCAAGATGACGATGCTGCCCCCGAAAGCGCCCTTCCCAACTCCGTCTTGAGCGCCGCCTTCAACGCGAATGCTGACTTGCGGGATATTGAAAGCGCCGAGCCCGTTGCCAGCGATGGTGTGATGCAAGCGCAACTCCACTCGCTCAAGCCCCTTCAATTTTGCTGGTCTCAGTTCCATTGAATCTTTCGGGTTCGGCAAGCCAATTTGAGACCGAACGATGACGCCGGCAAGGTGAGTCCCGATGGCTCGGTCGGCTGCTCCTAACCGGCTGTCCTCGTAAACGATGCGCTTTCCGTTGCGTTCAACCTCGTCCAAGATGACTTGGGTGATGAGTTTTGTGGTGTAGCCCAAAGGTCGGTAAACTTTGCGAGTCGCCTCAGCGCCGTTTCGTTCAACGATGACAGGCTTAATCAAGTCCGTCAGGTCAATCAAATCTTGCCCCCTCGTTTGCACCAGCAGGTCGCTTCGCCCGACCAAATCTTGCAATCTGTCAACGCCTAACATTCCCGTCAGCCGTTTGAGTTCTTCGCCCATCCCACCGAAGAAGTTAACTAACGCCTCAACGGCTTTCGCGTAGTCTCTCGGCTCAAATCGTTTGAGCCCACGCCTTTGCGCTTCTTCTTTGCTCTCAATTTGAGTGGCTATGCCGACATGGCAAGTGTCCAATTGGCAACCGCGACAGATGGTGCAGCCGATAGCGACCATCGCTAAAGTTCCAAACCCTATTCTGTTTGCGCCCAGCAAAATGCACCTCAAGACATCATAAGCGGTTCTCATCCCACCGTCAGCCCAAAGTTCAACTTGGTCGCGGATGCCCGCTTCCAGCAAAGCACGATGGGCTTCCTTGATCCCAATTTCCGCTGGCAAACCTACATACTTGAGTGCGTGCATTCTGGCAGCACCTGTCCCGCCGTCAAAACCCGACAAGTTGATGACATCCGCTCCCGCTTTGGCGATGCCGACAGCGATGACGCCAATGTTGGAGACGACAGGGACTTTCACGATGACTTTCGCCTTCGGGTTGATGGTCTTGAGTTCGCTGATGAGTTGGGCGAGGTCTTCAATGCTGTAAAGGTCATGGTTGTTGTTGGGCGAAATCAAGTCAACGCCGGGAACGGCGTAGCGGACAGATGCGACTTTTGGAGTGACTTTGCGACCGGGCAAGTGACCGCCTTCGCCCGGCTTTGCGCCTTGCCCGATTTTGATTTCCAGCCAGTAGGACGAGTTGCAGTAATAGGCGTTGACTCCGAACCGACCCGATGCTATCTGCTGACCGCGGTTGAAGGGATAGCGCCCAATCAAATCCTTCAGTTCGCCACCTTCGCCTGTCAAAGCCAACATGTTGAGCCGATAAGCAGCCTCAGCGTAAGCGCGATAGGCAACTTCACCTTGCGAGCCAAAAGACATGGACGCAATGACGAAGGGCAAATCGTGCCAGCCAATGCCGATGTCAACTTTCTCAGGTTCAACCCATCGGGAAGGGTCATCCAAAAATTGGACATCAAGCAAGTGACGCAAGGCGATGGGATGTTCACGCTCCAACGCTTTGACCCGTTCCTCATACTCGCTGTAATCGCTTTCGCCGTTTGCAACTCGCCCCGCAGCCTTCCAGACATGCGGGTAGAAGCGAAAATCACGCCTCAAAGGCGAGTGTCGCTTTTGTCCCTCGTCCCCCGTCCCTCGCCCCACGCCCCAAAGCGAGTTATGTCGTCGTCTCACTTCCGCATCCCAACGCTCCAAATTGAACGCTGCTTTTTCGCTTCCGTAGAAGTTTTTGCACTCGGTCAGTTGGGCAATTTCTGGTGCGACGCCGATGGAGGCGAAGTTTTTGCCGTAACCGCGCAACTCGTGCGTCCCCATCGTAGCGATGACCTTCTCAAGCCCTTTGCTCAACCCGACAATCACATTGGTCAACCTTCTGGCTCGCTCCCACTCGTCAGCGATGGGGCATTCGGGCTTCTCGCTGCACAAAGCGACATCGTAGAGCAGATAAGGCACAACTGCGTCAGCGCCTAAACTGATGGCGAAAATCAAATCGTGCAAATTCCGCAACGCACCCGAACGCAAAACGATGCTGCAGCGCCTGCGCAAGTTCCGTTGGCTCTTCGGCAAATCATCGTTTTCTGCGTCCCAAGTTTCCCTCAAGGCTTTGTCCACGCTCGCAACCGCAAGGTGAGGGTCAAGGAACAATTTCCCGTCAACGAAAGCATCGCTGTCATCCAGCAGCAAAATGAGAGCGCCTTCTATCACCGCTTGCTTTGCTTGCTCGGTCAATTGCCGAAGCGCCTCGCGAGCGGTTTTGTCTCGGTCATAAGCCAGCGAAAGTCGCTTGACAGTTTCACTCTGTTTCCAGCCCCCGTTCTTCAGCCCCTCAAAATAAGCCAGAACATCTTCCAGCGTTTTGGCGTTGGCGTTCTTTGCCGCTTGTTCTGCCAGTTCCCGAGAGAGCAATCCCGCTCGCTCAAGGTAAGTGGCGTCAACGAGCAATGGAGTGTCAAGTTCCAACAAGCGTGCAAGCGTGTAAGTGTGCAGGCGTGCAGGTATCGTTTCGCTCAATGCTTGCTCCTTTACCCTTGTCCCCTGCCTTATCTCCCTTGCCCCCTGCCCCCTGTCCCTTGTCCCTTCCAACGGTGGTCTTTGCCCCAAAATCGTTTGCGTGTTGAAGTGTTCGGTTTCGCGCTCTCGGTCCATTGACGGGTTCGTCACGACAGCGACAATTTCCTTGTAGTAGTCGGCAAGGTTATGCCCTTCAGGCGCTAAAACCGCCAGCGGACCATCGTATCCGAGAGAACCGATGGGTTCGTTCCCTGACGAAGCAACCGCTTCAATGTAGTCAACTTCCTCGTTGCCCCAACCGAAAGCACCCATCAGGTTAACTTTGCGAGAACGCTCGCTCGTCAAAAGCGGATGGGTTGGGAGCGAAAGGGAGGGAGTTTCGTTTGCTACCACTTCTGCACCGTTTCCACCTGAAAGGCTTTCAAATCGCCCGTTTTGTCCGTTGGGCAGAGTCCACCTTGAAGCGACCGCACTGACAGTTGACCGCGCCGCTCCGACAGCAACGGTCTCCATCACTTTCTCCTCTGCTGCAAACCTTTCCTGCCATCGTCGGTAGATGTGCCACTGCAGTTGGTGGTAAGGGATGACTTCAACTGAGCCGTCGGCGTGCAACTTGACGGCAATTTTTTCGCCCGGCGCTAAAGGTTTGGGGTCACGAACCAGAGTTTCAAAGGGCAAAACGCCCCGTTCGCTGGTGAACACAATTTCCTTCTCCGTCTCGGCAAACCACAAAGGTCTCAAGCCCAAAGCGTCCACGCTAAAGACGCATTCGTCGGCGTAGCGGGAGACGATTGCAGCAGGTCCTTGAGCGAAAGGACCGAAAGCGGCTCGGTAATAGCGATACATCTGCCTCAACTCTTCAGGCAGCCACTTCAACTCCTCAAGCACTGGCGGAAAAACGATTTCCATCGCCTCAGCAAGGCTGAAGCCGTAGTCAATGATGAGAGTGTGCAAAACCCTGTCAAGGTCTTGAGAGTCCGAACCGTCTTTGGGTAGTTGGACGCCCAGCATTTGCCCTTCACGGCGCAACTTCTCAATGGTGTTAATTTCGCCGTTGTGACCCAGCAACGCAAAGGGTTGCGCTCGCTCGAAAGTTGACCAAGTGTTGGTGGAGTAGCGGCAGTGACCGATGGTGACGCGACTGAGGCAGTCTGGATCGGCAAGTTCGGGGAAGTAATGGGCGATAATTGACGGGCTACCATAAACCTTGTAAACGACGGTGTAGCGGCTCATTGATACTGGGTGAAGGGGCGTCTCTCGTTCAATGCGCAACTGAAGGTGAAAGAGCCGCTTGTCCATCACTTCGTCGGGAGCAGGTTGCTCAAAGACGGCAGCGATTTGCCAAAATTCGGGCTCAACCTTTCGTGCGTTCCTTCCCAACGCTTCCCTGCGAGTGTTGCCCAATCGCTCAAGCAGAATGCGGATGCCAGCGTCGGCGAAAATCAAGCGAAGTTGATGAAGGAGTTCCTGTGACCTTTGCTGCTCGGTTTTGGGCAAAAAGAAGTGGGCAACGAAAAACCTTTGGCTTTCCGACCAAGATGGATTGAGGTTTGCCTGCTCCAGATACTTTGCCCAAAGTTTTCTCGGTATGTCAATCATGACGCCGCATCCGTCGCCCTCACCGCTGATGATGCCGGAACGATGTCCCATCTTCTCAAGGGCTTGAAGAGCCCGCTTGACATTGCCGTGCGAAGGTGCGCCCTTGCGGATATTGCAAATCAGCGCACAACTTTCGTGCTCCCTGCGAACCAACTTCCAGCCGTGAAAGCCGTTTTCCATGACTTCTCGCCTCCGCTAAAGTGAGCCCAAAGTTTCGTTAGCACAAACTTGACAGCTCGCGTTAATTTGCGCGCCCAAAAACTGATGGGTCAAAATGGTTGCTTTCCAAGTTTAACACACTGCCTTCGGATTTGTGATGCCCGTTGGACATGGGATGGAAATGGTGGCGAATGGTGAGTAGCGAGTGGCGAATGATGAACGAAAAACTCTCAACCCGCAACGCATTTTTACGCATTACGCTTTACGCTTCCAACCAATTTCGGGGCTAACGCCCCTCCTGCATGCCATTCTCACGCTTCACGCATCACGAATCACGCTTCACGCCTCACGACATATCAACCCGCCTCATCCTGAACTCCCTGAAGCCGTCAGACATTTCGGAACCGATGAACCATTCAACTTGCTGTTGGATGGCTTCATTGTAAGTTTCGGGTGTCGCCCAATCTTCCCCGATGACCACGCCCATCGCCGCTGCGCCAGCCCGCCTCAGGGTTGCCGCTCTTCTTGCTGCCCGCTCAACATCGTATCTGTCAACTCGCATGGAAACTTCAACGACAGCGATTTGCTCGTCCTTCCACCAAATCAAGTCCGCCAGCAAAGGGTCATCTTCGGGCGCTATGAGCCCTTCTTGCCAGAAAGGAGCGAGCAATTGGGTTAGTCTCTGTTGGACGATAGGTTGTTCAGGTGAGCCTCCCTGCCCGCCATTGAAGATTGCGGGCGCCCTTCGGATGACTTGCCTTTCATAACGCTCTCCTTCTCTCCGACCCGCTTCACCTCTCTGCCATGTCACCAATCGCTGCAACTCTTCCCAAGTCCGCCTTTGGGCTTCAACCAATGCAGCGATTTGCGCTTCTGTCCGATTTTGAGCCTCAATTAGGGCAGCAATTTGTTCGGAGTGTTGACGCAGGATTTCAGAATGTTGGCGCAAAGCCTCCTCCGTCCGCCTTTGGGCTTCAACCAATGCAGCGATTTGTTCAGAGTGCTGACGCAGGATTTCAGAATGCTGGCGCAAAGCCTCTTCTGTCCTCCGCTGGGCTTCAACCAATGCAGCAATTTGTTCGGAGTGCTGGCGCAGGATTTCGGAATGTTCTCGTTGAGCCTCTACCAGTTCCCTCACTGCCTTTGTCAGTTCTTCCACCTTTTCGGGAAGCGTCAGCAACTCCTCAGTCAAGACGAGCCGGCGGACTTCCTCCCTAAAGGCATGGTCAGTTCGCAAAAGCCTTAAAAATTCCTCCCACAAGGTCTGCATTGGGCATCACCGAGACAAATTGTGGCGCGCGAAGCGTTAAATGCGCCACTTGCGAATGCCTTCAAGCATCGGAACGCTTCAGCCAAAAGAGCACAAAGGCAGTCGCAGTTACAGCACCTGTGAGAAAACCAGATGCACCGACGAGCCACCAAGCAACAATTGGGCTGTGCCCTTTGAGCACGCAAAGCAAGTAGGTCAGCGGGATGCAAAAGAGCCACTGGGTCAAGATGGCGATGAGTGCAGGAGTTCGGGTGTCACCAGCACCTTGCAAAGCAGCACCAGTCGTCATGCTTATCGCCCAAAAAGGTTCGGCTAATGCAGCGACTCTTAGGTAATAAGCCGTGTAGCGGTGAGTTGTCGGGTCTGTTGAGAGATAAGAAGCCAGCCAATCGGATGCGAAGAAGAGGACAGCGCAGACGGGAAGAATGACGACGATGCACCAAAAAGTTGACATCCAAGTTCCCTGCCAACCCCTTTTCCAGTTGCCTGCACCAACACTTTGCCCCACGATGGTTTGCGTTGCCATGCCAAAAGCCATAGCAACCATGAAGGCTAAAGACTCAACCCTTATGCCCGCAGTGAAAGCAGCCACAGCCTCCGTCCCGTCCCTCGCTCGGTTGAGAAGCGAGAAAAAGACTACCGAGCCGAATGCCCAAAAGAAGTTCTGAACGCCAGCTGGAATCCCGAGCCTCAAAAGTTGGCGGTGGTAGCCGCTTTCAAAAGCAACTAATTTGTCTGTCGCTGCGTTCAATGGGCTTTTTCTGATGAAGAGGGCAAAAACCGCAACGGCGACAATGCGGCTGAAAGCCAAAGCAGAAGCCGCACCTTTGAGACCCCAAATGGGCGTCAAAGTCGCATTTGCGAGCAAGTGACAAGATGTGGCGATAGCGGAAACGAAGAACGGAGTCCTCATGTCGCCAATTCCCCTAAAAGCAGCGCCCCAACTGGCAGCGAGGTTCATGAGCGGGAAAGAAGCGAGGGCGATTAAAAGGTAAAACTCAGCAACCCTTCGGATCGAGATTTCAGCACCCATCCCTTGCCAAATCAAGTCCCGCAAAAACCAAGCTGCTGATGCTAACAACCCGAAAAGAATTGCCTGTTGAACCGCAGCCCTCATGAAACCTCTTGCCCCTGCCAAATCGCCAGCGCCCCACCTTTGAGCCACTAAAGTTGTCGCACTCACAGTCACGATTGTGGTCAAGGTTGAAAGCAACCAAGTGATTTCGCCCACCAACCCAATTGCTGCCAACTCAACTTTTCCGAGCCTGCTAACGAAAACGGCTTCGCCCAGCCAGCCTACCGTTTGGACGACTTGCATTAAAAGTGCTGGCAAAACCAGCCTTAAAAGTTCACGCCCCAAACTCGTGTTAACTGCCGGTTCCACCCGACAGCCCATCAGCCCTCACCTGCACCGAGAAAATCCTTCACACCGACAAAGTCTGTTGCAACGGTCATTAATTTTAGGCGGCTCATATGGTAAAATCAGCACAACCGTCGTCAAGGAGTTGATGAGCGGTGCTTGTTCTGGCTGTGGCGATGTTGTCGCAGATTTTCGCTCTTGCCAATGAACCGGTCAAAATTTCGGGCAAAGTTTTGCGTCCTGATGGGAAACCTGCGGATTTCGCATCGGTAACTCTTATCGCCGAACAACCTCTGGGTGTCGGCGAAACCATCTTTCTGGAAACTTTGTGCGACGATAAGGGTCAATTCCAACTGCAAATCCCGCACCCAAGCGACTTACCTGCTTTTGCCATTGCTTACAAGAAAGGCTTTGGAGTCGGGTGGGCGGAAGTCTCGCTAAAGTCACACTCGGTTTGCACTGTCAAGTTGAACCGACCTGCAGTTTTGGCTGGGACGGTCAAGCCCTCTTTCGGTCGGAAGGTCGTCAGCATCAAAGGCTTGCGCCCCATCGGGTTATTTGATGCACCGTTAATCCCGTTGCGCTTCAGAAGTGTCGCTCCAGAATTTTTGCGAACCCAAACAAGCGACGAAGGTCGCTTTGTTTTCAGCGATTTACCAGAAGGCTGCGTCGCTGTAGTGGAGTTCAACGAACCGCCATGCCAATTTGAAGTTCCCGTCGCGGAAGGATTGGAGATTGAGTTGCCGCCGACGAGCGTCATTAAAGGGCAAGTTTTAAAGCGCTCGGACAAAAAGCCGCTGCCGAATATTGAAATCGTCTTCCTGCCCGTCAACCTTGAGCCGAAAATCACTGTCAGACCGCTGAGTGTCCGGACCGTCACCGATGATAACGGTCAATTTCGTGCCGCAGTCCCCGTAGGAAGGTGGGAATGGGTGGTTTGGTTTTCTGCTAAAAGCAACGGTGACGAAGGAGCAGGATGGGTCATCTCCTCGTTCCCCAGAAAGGTGCCGATTTTATCGGCAGGTGAGACGGTAAACATCACCATTGAAGCGCAACGCCCGAACATAGTTAGAGGTTGGGTCGCCGATGCTCAAACCCGTTTCCCACTCCCACGACTTTTCGTTGAAGCAAGGATTGCTGCATGGAAGTTCCTCTGCGGTGTGCCCATTGCACCTGAGTTCTTCACAATTGCGGAGCAATTGCCCGAAGGCGCTTACGAGTTGCGATTGCCCGATGGTTTTTGGGTTCTGAAAGTCGCTGACGAGGGATGGCAAAGCGAAGGCGTCTTTGTTGAGGTCTTTGGAGGTTCTGTCATTGAAGCGCCGACCATCTTTGCCCGTCCCTTCCCAACGGTGAGGGTTTCCGTGACCGATGAAGAAGGCAGACCGATTAAAGGGATTGTTGCCGATGAAACTGGCAAAGCAGTTGAGACCGACGAAGAAGGCTTTGCAGTTTGGCAAATCCCGCCAAACCGTCCCGCCCGATTGATTGCCACTTCACTTGACAGAAAATCATGGGCAACGAAAGTGGTAACGGCAGAGCAAGAGGAGGTTCGACTGAGGTTACAGGCTGGAACGAAGGTCAAAGGAGTTGTTGTCAACCCTTCAGGTCAACCCATCGAAAGCGCTTTGGTGAGTGTTTGGGCAATTTGGGACGAGATGGCAGAAATGGTCTGTCTGCTTTCGCAAAAGACAGGTGAGGACGGGCAATTTGAGTTCACTGTCCCGTCCGATGCCAAATTGCAACTCAGGGCACAAAAGGGAAACATGCAACTTCTCTCGCAAATCCTTCCCGCTCCGTCCCTTGACTTCGTTAAATTGGTCTTGCGATGAAAGCCAGTAGCAAACGAGTTCAGCGAGGAACGAAGGTGATGTCGCAATGAAAGCGTGGCAGAAAAGCGTTATCGGCGTTCTGGTTCTGATGGCGCTGATGAAAAGTTTGGGCGTAACCGATAGTTTGAACCGTTGGCTGACCGATGCCCATTGGCGGTTTCGTGCCCACATCAAACCCACGCCTTTCCCCGATGACATTCTCATCGTAGCCATTGACGACAAAAGCCTGAGAAAGTTGGGTCGGCTTCGTTATTGGTCACGGAAGCGATACGCCCAACTTTTGGAACGGCTGAGACTTGCTAAGGCAGTTGGCATTGACATTTTGTTCGCCGAGCCGGACGAAAGGGACCCGCAAGGCGACGCAGCTTTCGCTGCTGCTATCCGCCGTCACGGTCGTGTCGTCTTGCCTTTCCATCAATGGCAAGGTCGCATCCTTTCAGAAGTTGAGCGAAAAGCAACAGAGCAACTGAAGGCGAAATTGCCGCCAGCACCTCAAGGTGAACCTTTGGATGTCCCCATCGCTTTTGCTGAGACCTTCCAACCGCCCTTGCCGTCTTTGTTGGGTTCTGCGTCAGCGGTAGGTTACGCAGATGTCAACGCCGACATTGATGGCGTTTACCGTGCGCCGGTCCTTTTGCGCCAAACAAACGAAGGTAAGTTGATGCCTCATTTCGCTTTAGCCGTTGCCTGCGTGGCAGAGGGCAAGAAATTGACAGAGTTGTTGCAAAGCAAACCTCTTTCATTGCGGTTTAAAGACAGGATAGTGCCTTTGGATGGTGGCGCAATTTGGCTTCACCATATTGCCCGAAGGAGCGATTTGCTGAAAGGCTTAGGTTCACCCGTCCCAACCGTCAGTTTCGTGGATGCTTTAACGATGCAACCAGAAAAGTTCGCAGGCAAAATCGTTTTGGTGGGCGAGACGGCAACGGGAACAACAGACATCAGACCTACTCCGTTGGACAACGGGCTTCGTGGTGTTGAGTTGAACGCCGAAATTATCGCTAACTTGCTTCATCTCCCGCCAGTTCGTCCCATGCCCTTTGCCCTTCAGTTGCTGCTGATTTCTTTGGCTGTCGGCGTGCCTTTGTGGCTTTACTCTGCGAAAAATGTCCGAACGGCAACGGTGGGTGCTTTCGCTTCAGTTTTCGCCCTTGCGGTTTTGATGGAAGCAGCCTTTTGGTTAGGTCTTTGGTTGCCCAATTTCGGTGCGCCCCTGTTGGCTTGGCTTTCATCAACTTTGCTTATGGGTTTGCAGCGACTCGCACAAGAGGAAGCCCAGAAAAGACAAATCCGCCAAACCTTCTCCCTCTATGTCGCCCCCGAAGTTGTGGAAGAAATTGTCAAGAACCCAGAAATTGCACACCAAGAAGGCGTTCGGCGACGAGTGGCTGTCTTGTTCTCCGACATCAGAGGTTTCACCAGTTACTCGGAGCAAAACCCGCCTGAGTTAGTCGTCAGGCAGATGCGTGAGTATCTGACGGAGATGACCGCTGCTGTCCAGAACCATCGTGGTGTCTTGGACAAGTTCATTGGCGATGCTGTCATGGCACTTTACGGTCCTTTCCTGCCCGAAGACGCCAACATTAGTGCCCTCGCTGTCGCTTCCGCTTTGGAGATGCTGGAGCGGTTGGAGAAGTTGAACGAGAGTTGGCAAAAACAAGGGATGCCGACATTTCGCATTGGCATCGGCATTCATGTTGGCGAAGCGATGGTGGGAAATATCGGTTCAATCCAAAGGGTGCAATACACGGCACTGGGCGATACGGTTAACTTGGCTTCAAGGTTGCAAACGATGACGAAGGACTTCAAAGTCCCGCTGTTGGTCAGTGAAGAAGTGAAGGAAGAAGCCGAAAAAGTTTTGGGCGACGCCGTTTTGTTCGCCGATTTAGGGACGGTCACCGTTCGGGGGCGTGAGAAACCTGTCCGGGTTTACTCTGTTCAACGCAAGCAAGAAACGGCAGACCTCGCCTTAGAGGCTGCCAGAAACATAACTTCGGTCGGAGGTGATTGACTGTGTGGCGCAAGTCAAGCAAAGTCCAGCCCAAAAATGAAGCCGAATTGATTGCCGAATTGATAAAGCAGGCGGAAAGGGAGCAGATGCGAAAGGAGCGACGCAAAAGACGACGCCAGTGGTTTGGATGGCTGCAGGAAGCGCCGGGTTGGCTCAAAACCCTGATAACCTTAGCGCTTGTCGTTTTGGTCGCTTTGATTGCTGACGGCATTAGAAGGGAAGCGAAGGAGTTCAAAGCGACACTTGCCGCTTTCTCCGGTTCAGTTTCAGTTTTCCAAAGCAGAACCAACCAATGGGTGAATGCGAGCCCTGAGATGGCTTTGCACGACAAAGATGTCGTTCGGACAGGGGCAAACGGAACCGCAACTTTGGTCTTTCCTGACGGCAGTGCTATCCAACTTGAGCCGAATACGGAATTTGAGGTCAGGTTGTTGGATTTCGTTCGTGGCGGAGTTCGTGACAGGTCTTTCATGGTGAGGTTCGGTTCGGCGGTCGCTTATGTCTCCCAATTCTTCGGGGCAAGGTCGCAAGCGACGGTTTGCACTCCGACAGCAGTCGCTGCCGTTCGTGGGACAGGTTTCCGAGTCGTTTATGACCCAGCGACAAAACAAACCATCGTGCAAGTTGTTGACGGTTCAGTGCACTTCCGAACACCCATCACTGAGACCGCTTCTCAACCAGGTCAAATGGCAGCAGCCAGCGGTTACCAACTTGTAGGAACTCAACCTTTACAGCCCGATTCTCAAAGAGTTCTGGCAGCAACGGTCACTCAATTGCGTCGTTTTGAGCAACCACCTAACCTGCTTCAAAGGATTGAGTGGGCAATCAACAACGCCCTTGACCCATTCCTGCAAATTCTCGGGTTGACGCCCGGTGGTTGGAGTTACGCCGCCTCCAACTTCGCACGGAGGACGATGTGCATGGAAGCCCTGAGGCGACTGAGGACTCATCTTGAGAGCCTCAATGAAGTCCCCGACTACCTCAACCCTGTGACTTTGCAAGAGTTGACGGGAGTGCATCCCAAAGAAAAGGAACGCATCCTCAGCGCCTTTGCAGGGAACATGCTGGAGAGTTACCGCAAAATTGGTCGTGACCAATACATCGTCCGAGCAAGAGCCAAAGACAAGAAACGAACCCTTTACGAGATGACCATTGCCGAAATCAGGCAAGTGCCCGAATAGTCCGCCACTTCGCCCTTGAAGGATTGGATGCACCCTCCAGTTTCGTCAACCTATGAAGGGTCGTGTTCCTGCCCAACCGAAAAGTTTCGGCACGGCAGTAGCCGTGCCCTCCGATTTTTCGCCGAATGATTTCGGCGCTCAAAATTCCGTCATCGTCAAAATATTGGCTTTTATCGCTATTGACTGCCTTACCCTTCAGGAACTATGCAACAACTCTGCGATTTGAAAAAATTTCATGTAACGGCGAATCGCTCAATTCGTTCAACCAAATCCATCGTCTTCGCAGCGTCGGTGAAGTTCGTCAAAGGCGTTTCGTCGTTGAGGATGCAGGAGATGAAATGTCGGGTCTCATCAAGGTAGCCATAGGTGATTCGGCGGTCAGTTGTGCCCGTCAGTTGCTTGTCGGTCACGATTTCAAGGATTTCGCCTTGCCTGTGGATTTCCGCTCCTTCTGGTGCTCGGATGTAAGCGCTGATGCCTTTCCCGTGAACTTCAAATCGCTCATACCGACTGCCAGCGGTTCGGGATGCAACCAAGACCCCGACAGCGCCGCTGTCAAACCTGATGACGGCTGCAAATTGGTTGTGGGAATTTTCCCAACGCTCATACTGAGACCAAACATGAGCAGCAACTTCAACGGGTTCGCCAAGTAAATCGCGCAGGATGTCAACAGCGTGGATGATGTCGGTTCTCAAAATGCTCATGCCGTAGTATGGACCTTGACCGAGCATGTCTTTGTGGAACTCAGCCAAAGCCAGCGAAATTTCACCTTGCTTTAAAACTTCGGACTTGGCGTATCGGTAGACGGCAGCGTAGCGACGATTGAAACCGACGCAAGTTTTGACTCTCTGTCGCTCAGCCTCTTCCGCCATCGCCCATGCTTCGTCGCTGTTGCAACCGGGTGGCTTTTCAATGAACACATGCTTGCCAGCCTTTAAGCAGTCCAGAACGATGGGCAAAAGTCCCATCGGTGGCATGATAACATAGACGGCATCCAAATCTTCCCGTTCCAGCATCCGCCGGTAATCAGTGTAGCGGTGCTCTTTCCGGATTCCATACTGGTCTGCGGTTTTGTTTAGTCGCTCCTCGTTCAAATCGCAGATAGCCACAAGTTGGGCTCGGGGCGTTTCAACGACGCTGGGATAGTGGACAGCGTTCGCCATACTACCTGCTCCAATGAAACCGACGCGGACGAAATCCATTGCCTTCACCTCACTTGCGATAAATGTCCTCGCGCTTGCCAATCTTGACGATGCGGACCTCATCCTCAATGATAGCGTAGATGATGCGATACTCAGGGTGGTGACCAAATCGGTAAGCAAACAAGCCTTTATAAGCCCCTGTTAGAGGCTTGCCAACTTTGTAAGGGTCAGAGGCGATGCGTGGCAGATGCTTGTGGGCGATTTCGTCCTGCACTTGGGGAGTCAACCCCCTTTAGGTCTCGACTCGCACCTTTGGTGATTGTCAACCGCCACTTTGGCATTGGTTTTCCTCCCGCTTCCTTGAAACCTCCAGCCACAACTCCTCAAAAGGAACGGTTTCTTCCCTCAATCTCGCCTCCAATTCTCGTTTCAATTCTGGGTCGGTCGCCATCAGGTAATCCTCATAGTCCAGCAATGCTTCGTCCAAGAAAGCCCAAAGCCAATTTTGCTCGTCAGGTGACATCTGCTTCACTGCTGTCACTAATGCGTTCACAACTGCTTCCCCGTTCAGAACGCTAGCGCTTACCCGTCCGTTAGGGCTTCTACGCAACTCCAATTCTGCGTTGATTGTTTGTTCACCTGCTGAAACCGATAGCGAACATAGCCACCGGACAGTTGGGTGAAGGGCTCGACCTTGAAGCCAAATTTCGCCCGAAAAGGGAACTCGCAAAGACATTGTGGCTTTTTCCGAGACCTCTGGCTTGTGCTCTTGCGAAAAGAATTGTCGCAATTCGTCGTGGAAATGGGAGAAGAACCGATAGCGCAATTTTTTAGGGAGCACCCAGATGAAGGCTGCAAGCCAATGTAGTTTCTCCCATCTGTCAGCGCTTAGAGGGGTTATCTGTTGGGGCGCTTGTGTTTCGGGTTTTTCGACTTGCTGTGACTTTTCCGTCGTAATCGCCAATCTCGTTCACCTCCAACCTTAAAGGCTAACGCAAGCGAAACCGTGATGCTGGTCATCGCGCCAGCAAGACTCAGCCTTTTCAGAAAGCGTCGGGGATGTGTTCAATGCGTTTAACTCGTCCCAATTCGTCCAAGTCAACGGCGATGAGGTCAAACCTTCGGTCTCGTTCCGACCAACCTCGTTTAGCCAGAAACAATTCAGCGGCGTTGCGGATGCGTTTTTGCTGGCGGGGCAAAAGTCCTTCAACGGGAGTCCCAAATTCGTCGGAGGAGCGAGCCTTGACTTCAACGAAAACGACCAAATCGCCTTTGAGAGCCACCAAGTCAATTTCGCCCAGTTTCGTTCGGACATTTTGGGCGACAATTCGGTAACCGCGCCGACGGAGAAAAAGGGCTGCCTCCCTTTCGGCTCGCCTTCCCCGTTCGTAAGTTGAAAGCGGTTGTTTCCACTTTTGCACCCATTCCTTCAGCGCCGATAACCATTTCATCTCCGACTGCACCTTCTCGCAGTTTGCTTGTCTTCAGTGCTGCCTTTGTTTCTTTCCTTTCGTCTTCATTTTGCAGCACAATAAGAGAACAAGGCAGGTGATGGGCGATGAGAAGACTTTTGAAATTATCGCTCATTGTTGCTGTAGTGCTCGGCTTGGCTGTATGGTGGTGGATGCCTTCAAAAGTGGAACGAATTCCCTTGGGCAATATTGACCCAAGTTTTCAAGGTTGGTGCGTCACTGACCTTGATAGCGACGGTGATGCAGAAATCTTGATTACATACCCACGACGAACAACAATCTTGATGGGGCTTCAAAAGGACAACCTTGAGTTTATGGATTTGCACGGCTTTGACAGTGTTGTTTTGCCCTCAAGTGAAAACCCTCATTCTTTGTTGCTGCCACCAGCAAAAGCAGTGCCCGCGAAAATAAATGGGCAGTTCAAGTTGGCGAGATTGAAAGGCGGTCAGGTGGTTTTGGAGCCGTTCCCGAAGGTCAAGCAGATAGACCATGTGGTTTGGGTAGATGCTGATAAGGATGGTAAATGCGACGATCTTATCGCCCGCGATGGCAATAAGCGTTTTTGGTTCAAGATGAACGAACAAGGAGAGTGGCAATTTGAAGCGCCTTTGCCCTCTGGACCAAAGCAACAACTGATAGGCGTTGGTGATTTGGACGGAGACGAAAGACCTGAGATAGTTCTTGCCGATAAAAACCATGTTGTTTTGTGGGGCGACGGCAAACCCAAAGCGAATTTGGGCACACTTTTGCAAGCCCAATTGACCGATATGGATGGAGACGGTCAGAAAGAGATTGTCGCTTTGCGGAAAGAAGGCTCGTTTTCTCGGTTAGTCATCTGGAAGTATGACCCAACAAAGAAGCAGTTGGTCTCGCTTTCGTCTCCAACCTTTGAAGCATTGGTTACTGCAGTCATTAATGGGCAGAGGCTCCCTACACGGCTGGATTCACTGATGGTCTCAGATTTGGACGGTGATGGGTTTAAGGAAGTTGTCGTTTATGCCAGTATGAGTGAATGGCTTTCTCTTTCAACGATTCACATCCTATCCCCTTCACCTTCGTCCAAATTACACGCTGTCCAATCCTTAACATCCGCGCCGTTATGGCTTCTGTTTTGTTGGGACGGGAAACGATTCACAGGAGGGAAACTTAAACAACCAAAGGAGATGCATTGCCCCGTCACTCTTGTTAACATGGGAACTCAGAATTTTTTGATCGCCGAGGGATGGAAGCACATTCGCCGATTTCAACCTCGTTTGCATTCCCTTAACCCGCTTTATCTGACTTGGTGGGAGGAGGGAATTGTCAGGCAAGGTGAATTGTGGCAGATAAGGCGAGAAGAGAAATCTAAGCCCTATCGTTTCGTAAAGGTCGCAGATTTGCCCGGCAAAACAGAAATGATTGCGGACCTCAACGGCGACAAGTTTCCAGAAATTGTTTGGGTGCGTGAGATTATGGGAACTTTTCCGCAACCTTCAACGGTGATGATGGGCGTTATGGGCTGGAAATTGGGGAAATGGCGCAAAGCAACATGGGTCTTAAAGCAGCAAAGCCCTTTCCAGCAAGGAGCATATCATCATACTGGTGCAGTCATTGTAGTTACCTCGCCTGCTCTAAGAATCTTGCCCGCCCTAAGAGCCTCGCCCGCCAGAATTTTGCCGATTAAAGTTGTCAAGGGTTTTGACCTACTCATCGCTTCTCCCGATGGCACAATAGAGCGGGTGCGAATTAGGTAAGGTGAAGGTCGTAAAGTTTAAGTCAGTTTCACCCTCAGTTCAATCATGCGCCGAATTTGAAAATTCGCCAGCGGAGGTGCAAACTGGGAATGGCATTTCGTGACCTGCGGGAATACCTGCAAACCCTTGAACGGCGCGGGGATTTGGCGCGCATAAAGGTTGAGGTTGATTGGCATCTTGAGATGACCGAAATCATTGACCGAACGGTCAAGCGAGGCGGACCTGCACTTCTCTTTGAGCGAGTCAAAGGCTACGATATTCCCGTCACCGCAAACCTTTTCGGAACGAAGGAGCGAGTGAAGTTAGTGCTTGGTGGTGACCCAGACGACATCGCAAGGGAAATCGCATCGTTGCTAAAACCCGAAATCCCCGAAACGCTGTGGGAGAAAGTAAAGGTCCTGCCGAAACTCGCCCAACTTGCCAGTTTCCCGCCAAAAAGGGTCAGGACGGGACCATGCAAGGAAGTCATCAAGAAGGGCAAAGATGTGAACCTTTTTGAGTTGCCGATACCCAAGTGTTGGCCAAAGGACGGCGGTCGCTACATCACCTTGGGGCTAAGTTTCACCCAGACTTCAGACGGCAAGGGCAAAAATGTGGGCACTTATCGGCTTCAAGTTTTTGACGAAAGGACCTTGGGCTTCCACGCTCAGACCCACAAAGACGGCTACAGGCACTTTCTGATGTGGGAGCGGGAGGGCAAAGATATGCCCTGCGCCGTTGCATTGGGTGGTGATCCGGTTTTGGTCTACTGCGCGACAGCCCCTCTTCCCGAAGATGTCGACGAACTGCTTCTGGCGGGCTTTTTGAGGAAACAACCCGTTGAAGTGGTTCCTTGCGAAACTGTTCCTCTGGAAGTCCCTGCTGACGCTGAAATCGTGATTGAAGGCTATGTCAAGGCTGGAGAGCGCAGGCTTGAAGGACCTTTCGGCGACCATATGGGCGTTTACTCCCTGCCTGACGAGTATCCCGTTTTGCATGTGACTTGCATAACGATGCGTCGAGACCCCATCTACCCACATACGATTGTCGGCAAGCACCTACACGAGGATTATTGGTTGGGCAAAGCGACCGAGCGAATTTTCCTGCCCCTCATCCGATTGATCCTGCCAGAAGTCGTTGACATCAACTTCCCACTTGAAGGCGTCTTCCACAACTGGGCAATCGTCTCCATCCGAAAACGCTACCCTGGTCACGCCCGCAAGGTCATGCACGCTTTGTGGGGCTTAGGGCAGATGATGTTCACGAAAGTTTTGGTTGTCGTCGACGATGACTGCGATGTCCACAATATGAGCGAAGTTCTCTGGCGGATGTTCGGGTTCATAGACCCGGGTCGCGACATCGTTATCGTTGAAGGACCTGTAGACGATTTGAACTTTGCCTCCCCTTTGCCGAGATACGGGACCAAGATAGGAATTGATGCCACCCGCAAATGGAAAGAGGAAGGCTTCAACCGACCTTGGCCCGAAGACATCGTGATGGACGAAGATATCAAGCGGCGAGTTGACGAAATTTGGGAACAGTTGGGGATAGGGTGACGCTACTCGCTCCACAAATCCTTTTGGTGCAAAAACTCCCACAGCGCCTTTGCCGCTTTTCGGTTCATGTGCGGGACTTTCGCCAGTTCGTCCACAGATGCTTTCATCAGCGCATCCAATGAACCGAAATGCTGCAAGAGCGCCTTTTTGCGGACAGGACCAATTCCGGGAACTTCATCCAAGATTGTCCTGAGCGCCCTTTGAGTTCGCCGCTTGCGGTGAAACTTGAGAGCGAACCTGTGGGCTTCGTCGCGAATTCGCTGGAGCAAATGAAGCGCTGGGCTGTTAAATGGCAAGGCAATCGGCGCCTCCGAGTGAGGGAGGTAAAGCAACTCGTGTTCTTTCGCCAAAGCAGCCACTGGCAGGTTCAATTTGAACTCTTTCAACACTTGCAGCGCCACCGAAAGTTGACCCTTGCCGCCATCAACCAAAAGCAAATCTGGAAGTTGGGAGAATTTGGGGTCGCCGTCGAAATAGTGCCTGAACCTTCTCGTCAAAACCTCCCTCATGGCAGCGTAATCGTCGGGTTGTGGCTTGCCAGTCGTTTCGTCCAAAATCCAAGCGCCTTTGACCCTAAACTTGCGATACTCGCTCTTTTCGGGCTTACCATCAACGAACACAACCATTGAGCCAACGGTTTCAACGCCCATCGTGGTGGAAATGTCGTAACACTCAATTCGGTGCGGCACCGAAGGCAAGTTGAGGTGAGATTGAAGGGAGCGCAAGGCATATTCTCGTGCGATTTTCTCCTGCTCCTCGCGGAATAACTCTTCCCTGAGTGCCTGCTCGGCATTCCGCTCGGCAATGTCCAACAAGTCTCTCAAAACCCCACTGGCGGCGGTGCGAACTGCGACGGGTTCGCCCCGCTTTTCGCTGAGCCACTCAGCAATCAGGTCGGCGTCTTCCAACTCAACGGGCAGAAGCACAATTTTGGGGACAGGCACACCCGAAGAATACCTTTGCTTCACAAAGGCGCTCAAAATTTCAGCAGCACTTTGCCCTTCCGCTACTCGGACGATAAAGTGTTGGTCGCTCAAGAGCATCCCACCGCGAACCAAAAGCATTTGAACGCATCCAAGCCCCATCTCGCTTGCGAAGGCGTATGCATCAATGTCTTCTCGTATCGGCAGATGAACTGCCTGCCGTTCGGTCACGGTTTGGATTGCACGAATTTGGTCCCGCAGTTTCGCAGCCTTTTCAAATTCCTCTCGTTCCGCCGCTTCCCACATGAATTGCTCAAGTTGCTTGACAATTTCGTTCCTCCGACCTTCAAGGAACTCGCAAACTTGGACCGCAATTTGCCGATACTCTTCCTGACTGATTGCGTTCACGCACGGTCCTGAACAGCGATGCAAGTGGTATTCAAGGCAAGCCCTCGGAAGTGGCTTAGTTGTGTCTCGCCAAGGGCAACCGCTTTTGCGTCGCTCGTTGACGACCGTTAGTGTCCGAATGCCGAAAGTCCGCTTGAGAAACTCAATTGTTTCCCGCATAGCCTTTCCGTCGGGGTAAGGACCGAAGTATCGTGCCCCATCTTCTTTGGGCTGACGGGTCACAATGAGCGCAGGAAAAGGTTCGTTGAGGGTGACCTTCAGGAACGGGTAGGCTTTGTCGTCCTTGAAGCGTATGTTAAAAGGCGGTCGGTGCAACTTGATGAGGTTGCACTCAAGTATGAGTGCCTCTTTCTCGTTGCGCGTCGTCAACACTTCAATGTCGGCAATCTTCTGGACCATTTCCCGCAGCCAAGGTCTATAAGCGTCCTCGCCGTGAAAATACGAACGGACCCTGTTGCGCAAGTTGACTGCTTTGCCGATGTAAAGGATGCGACCTTGCTTGTCCTTGAACAGGTAAACGCCGGGTCCTTCCGGGAGCGCAGCAAGTTTCTCAGCCAACATCGCTTCCCTTTTCAACATGGCTTGAAAGCGCCCTTTGGGTTCTCAGGTTCTTTCGTCCTTAGGAATTTTGCCGCTTCTGCCCGTAATAAGCCGTCGGTCTATATTTGCGGAAGAAATGTTTGTTGGGATGGGGCAAGGGGTATGGGACTTTTGATGGCAAATTTCTCCACCACCGAATTCATTCAGCGGCAATTTAGGTGGCATAGTTCTTGCTGTGCCGAAATTTTTCGGTCAGTCAGAATGCGAACCTCAAAACTACTACTCGCCACCCGCTACTCGCCATTCGCTATTCGTTGCCTTCCCGACATGCCGATTTGCCGACCTCACGATTTGCCGATAAGTTCGGGAGGGCGAACACTAAAATCAGTGCGGAGTGCAGAGGTTGAAAATTTGGCAGAAAAAGGCACACATGACCGAGTAAGGAATGGGGTGCCGCAAAAGCAGCACCCCGTTGCGCTTTATTTGCTTCTCTATGGCGGTGATGGTTGCATTGGCTTTCCTACCCCAGGCATTCCCGGTGGAGGTGCTGTCTTGGTGATGGGTTCGCCTCCCACGCCAGGTTGGGGCTTAGGGATGAATATCCAGTAAACTACGCCCACCAAAATTAGGACGACGACGATGATAAGAACGGCGAGCCACGCTGGCACTTCCCGTCGCATTAAAATCACCCCCTCATTCATCATCCCAACCGCCTTGGCTGGGACCAAACCTTAAGGGACCGCCCCATTTCCTGGACTTGATGTTCATCCATCGGAACCACTTGGCATGTCCATCGGCGAAGGTGATGGCAGAACCACCTAAGTGGCGGGTGAGATTTTCCAAAGCAGCATCGCCACGCTCTGCCTTCAACTCACGCAACGCGCTTGTAGGGCATCCCCTCCAACCTCTGCCTAATTCGGCACATAGGCTTCTGTTGGCAAAGGCTATGCGGACATTCACGCGGAAAGTATCATCTTCCGCCCAAGGGTTGAGGAAAGTATCCCAGTTGTCGGCAATTACTGCAATCTCTGCAGGGGCTCTCATTCCTGGCAAGCGCCCAAATCCACGACCCCAAGGGTCTGCTTCCCTAATTGCGGAGTTGTGGATTGCCTCGTTGAAGCCGTAGTTAACACGGCGGTTGGGTCGTCGGAATAGGTCATGGTTGGAATGATTGGGATAACAACTGGCGAGCCATTGCCACTCAAACCTTGCCGATGGACAACGGAAGACTTCCAAGTTGCGCAAATAAGGGTCTAATTGCTCAAACCAAGCAAGTGCGTTGCGACTACGCTGAGCCCATCCATCACCCCAACAAGGTGTCCGCCATGCAGGAAACGCTTCATCGTAGTCGTTGACATACTGCATCATCCCCATCCCAAGGTTCTTCATGTTACTGACGCATGATGCTTGCCGAGCCTTCTCGCGAGCCTGGCTGAACACTGGGAACAGAATCGCAGCCAGGATCGCGATTATAGCGATTACGACCAGCAACTCAATCAGCGTAAATCCGACACGCTTCATCTTCGCTCCCTCCTTTTTCTGCCGAGGTGTGCCTCGGCGGTTTTTAACTGCCGTGCGCCATTATGGCACAAAAAAAAAAGCGATGTAAAGAGTTGGGTTGCGGCAGACTTAGTTGCGGCGAATTTTGAGAGAAGGAGGGTAAGGGCGATGGATGAGATTGCAAGGTTGTTTGAGGGATTGAGGGTCGCTGATGTGTCGGATGGGATGGACGCAGTTGGGCTCAGGGATGTCGGGCTCGTTGACCGTGCCATTCGCCCTATTTGGCGCGGGGTGAGGATTTTCGGGCGAGCAATTACGGCAAGGTATGTCCCGACAAACGAAGTCGTCCCAACGATGTCGCCTGAAGAGTATGCCGAATACTCGCGCCGTTGGTATGCCGAAAAGTGCCCATATCCTTTCCTGCAAATCGCTCAGCCCGGTGATGTCCTCGTCCTTGACCTAAGTGGCTTGGAAGTTGGCTTTTGGGGCTCAAATGTGGCGCTGGCAGCAAAGAAAGCAGGAATCGTCGGCGTTATCATTGATGGTGGCTGCCGGGATACATTTGAGATTGAGAAGCAACGATGTCCCGTTTGGACTCGGCACATTGCACGGACAACGGTCATCGGTCGGTTAGAGTTTGCCGGCATGAATGAGACCGTAAATTGCGGCGGCGTTAAGGTTCGTCCCGGCGACATTGTTGTCGCTGATGATGACGGCGTTATCGTCGTCCCGAGAGAAGTCGCTCCCGAAGTGGCAAAATGGGCTCGCAAGGAACTTGAAGCCGATAAGCAAGCGAGGCGAAAACTTTACGAGGAACTGGGCATGCCGTTGGATGAGACCGTCTAAGTTTCAGAGGGCACGGCTTCTACCGTGTTGAAATCTCTTTAGTCGGTTGGGCAGGAGCACGACCCTCCAAAGGTTGGCAAAACTGGAGGGCGCATCTCCTGATGCGCCGAAAAATTTTTCGGCAGTGCAGGAGCACTGCCCTCCAGAAAACTACTCGTCATTCGCTGCCGTTTTGGCTCGGCAGGAGTCTCGCCATCCCAATTTTTCGCCGACTAAAGTCGGCGCTCAGGTTTTTCGTCATCAACTACGGGTTTAAAACCCGTAGCGTGAATGGTTTTGGTTGCGTCATCAAATACGGACTGAAGTCCACAGCATGATTTGCTTTTGATTGCGTCATCAACCTTGAACAAGGCATGGTGATTTGCCGTGCGTTTGCGGGAACTGATTGCGAATTTGCCGACGGCTAAATTGATTGGTGGCGATGTTGAAATCACCGACATAACTCACGACTCTCGGAAAGTCGTTCATGGGTCTCTTTTCGTTTGCTTGAAAGGCTTGAAAGTTGACGGGCACGATTTCGTTCCCGATGCGATTGAGCGTGGAGCGGAGGCAGTGGTTGCGGAGCGGGAAGTTCCGACGAACGGAAAACCGTTGGTCATCGTCCCCGACACGAGGGAGGCATTGGCTTGGCTTTGCCATCGCTTTTACGGTGAGCCGACAAAATCGCTGACGCTGATCGGTGTAACGGGAACGAATGGAAAGACAACGACGACCCACCTGATCGCTCATTTGCTCAACGCCCATAATCCCGATAGCGCTGCTGTGCTTGGAACGGTTGGCGTCAAGTGGCGAGGAGAGTGGCACGAACTTAGTCAAACGACGCCGGATGCACCGGAATTGGTCAAGTGGCTTGCACGGCTTAGGGACGAAGGCGCTCGCTTTGTGGTCATGGAGGTTTCATCGCACTCATTGGCTCAGAAGCGAAGCGATGGATGCTTGTTTGACGCGGCAGTTTTCACCAACCTCTCTCGCGACCATCTGGACTTTCACGGCGATTTTGAAAGTTACTTCGCAGCGAAAGCGAGGTTGTTCACTGACTACGCCGAAATTGCCCTCAGCAACGGCAAACCCTTCCACGCTTTCATCAATGCTGACGACCCATACGGGCAACGGTTGTTAACGATGTGCCCTGCTCCCAAAACGGCTTACGGTTTTGGCGAGGACGCAGATTTTCGCGCCGTTGAATTAAGCCTGTCTCCTTCCGGAACTCAGTTTTCCCTCGCCGTGAAAAATGACGCGATCCAAGTTCATCGTCTTTCCCTTCGCTTGCTCGGTCGTTTCAATGTAGCCAATGCGCTCGCCGCTATAGCAGTTGCTCGGCATTTCGGTGTCCCGTGGGAAGCGATTGAATCGTCGCTCCCAGAATTCAAAGCACCTCCGGGAAGGCTTGAAATCGTGGATGCAGGGAAGCCTTTCACCGTTGCCGTTGATTACGCTCACACCCCTGACGCCCTTGAGAAAGTCCTCTTGACCGTTCGGGAGTTGACGAAGGGGCGGGTCATTGTTGTTTTCGGGTGCGGTGGCGACCGAGACCCGACGAAACGACCCGAGATGGGCAGAATTGCGACTCAGTTGGCAGATTACACTGTCATCACTTCCGATAACCCACGAACGGAAGACCCGCTGCAAATCATCGAGCAAATCCTTGAGGGCGTCGTCCCCAATTCCGCTTACCATGTTGAACCCGACAGGAGGAAGGCAATCTTCCACGCAATCTCTGTGGCTCAACCAGGCGATTTCGTTCTGATCGCAGGCAAAGGGCATGAGACCTACCAGATAATCGGCACCGAGAAAATCCCGTTTGATGACAGGGAAGTCGCAAAGGAAGCAATGCAAGAAGTTTAGTGCAAGCGTGCAGGCGAGCATAAGTGCATTCGTGAGCATGTGCCTTTCTGCCGTGAACGATTACACGCTTGCGTTCATGGGTTCTAAATCGGGCTAAATTTTTCTGGGTGAACGAAAATGGGAGAATCGCTTTGGCAGTTTTTGAAGCGAGCGCTTTCAAAGTTGGGGCGAGTTGAATTGACGGCTCGCAGGGCGGTTGAAGGGACGCTGACGGGTCGGCACAAGAGCCCCTTTCGCGGCTTCTCCGTTGAATTCGCCGAGCACCGACCTTATTTCCCCGGCGACGACCTGCGATACTTGGACTGGAAGGCTCTCGCCAAACTTGACAAACTTTTCGTCCGCCAATTTGAGCAGGAGACGAACATGCGCTGCTACTTGCTGGTTGACGCCAGCGGTTCAATGGGCTACGGGAGCACAAACGGCAGCAAATTTGATTACGCTGCCAGATTGGCTGCATTGCTTACCTATCTTGTTTTGCGGCAAGGTGACGCAGTTGGCTTGGCAATTTTCAGCGAGCGGCTCAAAAAGTTCGTTCCTGCCCGAAGGTCATCGTCGCATTTGAGGGTCGTTTTGGAAGCCCTTGAACAAGTCATCCCGGAAGGACGAACCCATCTTCGTCGGGTCATTGAAGAGTTGTCTGCTTTGCTGAAGCGGCGCTCGTTACTGGTCATGATTTCCGATTTGCTGGACGAAGACGAAGCGCTCTCAAAGGCTTTACACTACCTCCAGCGGCGGGGTCATGATGTCCTTGTGCTCCATGTCCTTGACCCTGACGAGTTGCAGTTTTCGTTTTCGCTGCCTTCAACTTTCATGGACATGGAAGAGGCTTTTCGGTTGATGGCGGACCCTGAAGTTTTGCGTTCGGCATACAGGAAACGAGTTGAGCGGTTCTTGGAAGATTGCAGGCAAATTTGCGGTCAAGCAGGCGCTCACTATTTCCGGCTCACTACGGAAACCGATGTGCCCACTGCTTTGGGTCTTTATTTGGCTTGGCGTTCGCGAAGAGGGTCTCGGTTCAGCGGATTTCAACTCGGAACGAGCGCGGGTTGACAACTGCCCGATAGCCCCCGCACAAGACTTCCACAGTCAAATCGTAAGCCCTTCTTTGTGCCCCCAAAGGTGTCAAGTAAATCCAAGCCGTCATGGATTGCTGCGGTGCCAAGCCGGGAAACACCAATTGAACGCTTCTCGGAGTTCGTTGTGGTGGGTAAATTGGCGCGGGTTGACTCCTCACCTCCGAGTGCTCAACTATTTCGCCCCTCAAAATGACGGTGCATGGGTCTAAGGCTATCCGCTCTGCGTTGGTGACGACCAAAAGCAACTGAATTGGTTCGCCGATAGTGTATCGGTTTCTCGTCATAATAGCCTGAGCAGTCACCAAAGCAGACTCTGGCATCTCTGGTGGCGCAATTGCTGGGACGATGAAGAGTCGGAAAATAACAAGGAGAAAGACAGCAATCGCTGCTCCCCAAGTCAGCCCTCTGAGCAGAGGATTTGACAAAGCGACTTGCCACGCTGGCGGCTGGAGGTTAGGGAGGTTTTCTGGGCAAGCCCAAACATGGTCAGGTTCAGGAATGTGGAAGCGACCAGTTTCGTCGCCGAAAGTGAAGCGAATGCGGTTGTTAGTGCACTCCCAAGTGACGGTATCGGCAAACTTGCAATAACGGCATTTTCTCAAGTTTTCACCGCACCTCGGACAACGAATGGTTGTCGGCTGCGGTGTGAAGACAAGCCCGCACTGTGGGCACCGCCACAAGATTGTTGCTTGCCGCTGCGCTGTTCCCGCCGGTTGCTGCATTGAAACCCACCTCCACAGGTGGGGACATTTGAAACAGCCGTTGACATTATGGCATGTCAGAAAACAAACTGCACCACTCCGACACCGTAAGCAGGGAGCCGAACCCTGACCAAAGAAGTCGGCGGCAATTCAGTGTAACTTGGAGTGTCCCGTCCCTGCAAAACCCGAACCCTAACTGTTCTCATCCGCTCTAAACCAATCGCTTCAAGCAAAATGTCAACGACATTGGGGCTCGTGTTGACGAGAAGGACATTGTTGGCGGTCTTGGTTTTGCCTCCGAGAATGAGCAAGGGCGCAAAGTTGGTTGCTGCCGTAACCAAAGTCGTCCCTGTCGGGAAGTATGTGTTGCAAGCCCAAACTGACCAGTAAATTGGCTGAGGCGTGCCAGATTCATCCAAAAGACCCCAACCGTCACTGGCGAGTTTATAGTGAACCAAAGTTTCGCATTTGCCAGCCATTTGCGTGAAAAGCGCAGCGAGCCACGCAGCACCGAAAGAGTTAGCAACTCGTTCGTCAACGGGTCTCCCGTCTTTCGTCCTGATAGCGTTAGGCGCGCATTCGGTCACTTGGAACGGGACACCCGAAGGAGGGTAAATTTGCCTCAGCCATTCGTCCAATCGGTTGAGCGGAACTTGGTCGGGCAAATCGGCGCTCACAGTTTCACGGGCAGCCCTCATCAATTCCTCATCGCTGACGCTGGCGTTATAGGCGCCGTAGAAATGGAGTGTGAAAAAGTCAGGTCGTGGCGCTCTCGCGAAAAGAAGTTGCAATCTTTCCCTCCAAGCCCCTCGTTCGCCCCATCCCCCAACTTGAACTGTCGGCGAAATTTGTTTCATCGCTTCCTGTAAGGCGGAAAAGTGAATTGCTAACGCTTCTGGACGAAGTTGAAGGGGCGGTTCGGAAGGTCTCTGGAACAACTCGTAAATCTTCACGGTTGGCAACAACCTTTGAACCCAGAAAGTCACCTGCTGCTGGAAAGCGCCGGTGGGAAGGTCTTCGGGCTTGAGAGGCGAAAGGGTGACGACAGGGACCATGTTGAGCCTCTGAACTTGAACAGCCCATGACTGGACCAATTTCGCCGAAGTTTCAAAATCTCGTTTCGCCATCAATTCGTTGACGAAAACCCTCGCCCAGCCGAGCCTCAAATCGGCAATGCGCTTGCGTGCATTTGGGTCTTGAAGGAGTGAAATCGCTTTCTCGTCCCAATGCGCTCCCCACCTAAGCAAATTTGTCTGCTGCTCCTGCTGAAAGTCCACGACAGCGCGAGCAGTGATTGTTGGCAAGGAAGGGGCAGCGACCTCGGTAGCCAACTCGTCCATGATGAAGAAGAAAGGAGCGAAAGGTCCAAAGCGCTCAATTCGCAGTTCCTTCAAGTATCGGACGAAAACCGTCGCAGGTGTTCCATCCTCATCTCGGAAGGCTTCCCATCCTAAGTGGACTTGCTGCCAAGTGGTTGGTGTTGTGAGTTCAACTTTGAATGACCGCTCAATCCCTTGCCTTTCCGCCACGAGGACGAAACTGACGGTTGATTGGTTGCCGTCACCGACCCACCAAAATGTCAAGACTTGAGATTTCTTTGCGGAAAGTTGTGCGCCATCTAAGGGCAAGACAAATCTCCCCCATTCGCCCTTGCCGGCGCGTCTCCAAACGAACAAACCTGCCTGTTTGCCACCTTCGGGCGGGGTAAGGGAAGTAGTCGTAAGATGGACAAGTGGCAATCCCTCGTTTTCGGTTTGTTTCGTCTGAATAAACCACTGCTTGACTCCCTGCTCAAAGTTTTCCAACACCCAAAGTTCTTGCGGGAAGGTTAAGTTAGCCCAAGCGAGCATTTGGAGTGCTAAGCAAAGCCAAAGCCATTTTTGCTTCATCGCTTCATCCTCTCCCTTCTCCTTTTTGCCTCATTTGGAGCGACCTGCCGTAACCAACTTCTCCCTCTGCGGCAGCGGTCGCCCCGATAAATCCGATATCGCCTCCATCACTTGCCAAGCAAACGCTTCCAACGATTCTCGCCTTCCATCACCCTCAAACCATAGCAATTCGCCAACTTTCACTTTGAGCGGGGCGGGTCGCGGGAAAAATTTGCCTTTAGGCATCAAAAGTTCACTCCCGAAAATCGCGACGGGCAAAACCGGGACTTTCGCCCACGCAGCCAACAACGCCACTCCCAACTCAGGCGGTCGGAGTTGCCAATTTGGGTTTCTCGTCCCTTCAGGGAAGATGACAAGGCAACGACCTTGACGCAGGAGACTGACGGCTTTGCGCAAAGCACGCCTATCGGGTTCACCCCGCTTGACAGGAAATGCGCCTAAAGTTCGGATGAGGGCAGCGAAGGGAGGAAAGCGGAAAAGTTCCTCTTTCGCCATAAAGGTCAAAGGTCTGGGGAAAGCGCAACCCAAAATCACAGGGTCTAAAGTCGCAGTGTGGGTGGAGGCGATAATAACGCCGCCCTCGCTGGGCATCCCCTCAGCACCTTCAATCTTCAGTTTGCAGAACTTGAACGCAAGGAAACGGCAAAGATACCAACCGAGCCAGTAAAGGGCGTTCATTCGGTCTGCCATAGCGCATCCCAATACTAAGTTTGTCGCTGTCGCCAAAAAGTTCACAAAGTTCTGGGAGAGTGTTCTAAGAGGTTCGCTTAGCGATGGGCAAACCTATCCTCCGACCTTCCAAAGCCTTATCGTTTTGTCGCGGCTACCCGAAGCCAACCATTTGCCGTCAGGCGAAAAAGCGACGGAGGAAACATGATCTGTGTGAACTTGAAAAACCTGCACAAACTTTTGAGCCGAAAACTCGTAAAGGGAAACCTGACCGCTGTGAGTTCCGATCGCCAACATTTCCCCGTCGGGCGAAAAAGCAATGCTCGTGGCTGCAGTTTTGGGAAACGTTAAAATTGCTTCCAAATCACCTTCCGGAACCCTCCACAGCCTGACCGTTTCGTTCCAACAACAAGTGGCTAAGGTCTTTCCATCCGGGGAGAGAGCAACACACCTAACCCAATCGCCGTGATCAGGTAGCGTTAACAGCAACTCACCTTCAGGCATCTTCCAAACTTTCACAATTCCCTCGTAAGTCCCAGCAACGAAAAAATCTTCTTCAGGCGAAAAGGCAACCGAGTAAACAAGGCTCATGTGGACATATGTCTTCACTTGTTCCCAAGTTTGGGTATCCCAAAGTTTCGCCGTCTTGTCCGCACTGCCTGACAAAAGCCATCTCCCCGAAGGCGAGAAGGTGACCGAGTTCACCCAATCGGTGTGACCGCTTAAAGTGGCAACAAGTGCGCCGTTTTTGGTCGCCCAAACCTTGACTGTCTTGTCCCCGCTCCCTGTAGCGATTAACGAACCATTGGGAGAGAAGGCGACAGATTTAACCCAGTCAGCGTGTCCTTTAATTGCCCAGACTTGCTGCCAGTTATCTAACCTCCATAGCCTGACGGTATGGTCTTTCCCTCCAGAAACCAAAAATTTCCCTTTGGGTGAAAACGCGATTGCGTTCACCCAGTCAGTGTGCCCGATAAGTATCCCCGGCGACTTTTGCTTCCCGAAAACCAAAGAGAGCCATCCCGTCACCGACAAGTCTATGAGCCTCCCTCAAGCGGAAAAGTTTCCGACGCCCAACAACCATTATAGCGCAAATTTTGGCTTAAGTATTTGTAAGCCGAAACAAGGCTTTGAGGGGAAAACTGACGCTGTTTTGATACTTCGCCGCCTTTTCTCCGGGTTCTTATTGCTGCAGTTCATAGAGCCGACGGTAGTATGTGTTAGCAGCAACCAACTCTTCGTGTCGCCCTTCCTCAACGATTTGCCCGTCTTGCAAAACCAAGATTCGGTCGGCGTTCTTGACGGTGCTTAGTCTGTGGGCGATAAGGATGACCGTTCGCCCTTGCATTGCTCGCTCAATTGCTTGTTGGACGGCTGCTTCGCTTTCCGCATCAAGGTGGGAGGTGACCTCATCCAAAACCAAGATGGCGGGTTTTTTGAGCAAAGCCCTCGCCAACGCTATCCGTTGCCTTTGTCCAACTGAAAGGAACGCTCCGCCTTCACCGACCCAAGTATCGTAACCGTTTGGCAGCCGTTCAATGAACTCATGGGCGTTTGCCAACTTCGCTGCTTCTACAATTTCTTCATCTGTTGCGTCAGGGTTGCCCAAAGCGATGTTCTCCCGAACTGTCTCGTCAATAACGAAAGTGTCTTGCAAGACCAGTCCAATATGTCGTCTCAAGGAAGCGAGCCGAATTTTTCTGATGTCATGTCCGTCAAGCAAGATGCGCCCTTCTGTTGGGTCATAAAAGCGCATCATAAGCATGGCTATCGTAGTCTTGCCTACACCGCTGGGACCGACGATTGCTACCTTCTCACCGGGGCGAATTTTGAAACTGACACCCCTCAAAACTTCATCGCCATTTGGATATCGGAAGCGGACATTCTCAAAAGTCACTTCACCTTTAACTGTTGGCAAGTCAACTGCGTCAGGAGCATCAGTTATCTCCGGCTCTGTGTCAAGGACTTGAAAGAGTCGTTCTGCAGCGCCAGCCACTTGCTCCCTGACTGCCTGAATTTGTGTCAGTCGCCTCGTGCTTGATGCGAGGGTGTAGAAATAGACCATGAAAGCCAGTAGATTCTCTGGTCGCAGCCAACCTTGGATAACGAACACTCCCCCGATGAACACGCCTGCGATAACTCCCATCGTCCCAATCAATTCCACCGAAGGTGAGAGCAATGTCCTGAGACGAATTGCTCTCAGGGTATGTTGATAGACTTGTCGGTTGCGTTGGTCAAATTGCAGCAAAGCCTGTTCCTCAGCACTAAAGGCTTGGACGAGTTTAATCCCACTAAGGCTTTCTCGCAGCAAGGCAGTTAATTGTCCTAAAGCGACTTGAGTTTCATATGACGCCCGTCTCAACCTTCTACCCAGCCGCCACATGAGCCAACCGACAAGCGGGAGCAAAACTAAAGCGATGACCGTCAAAGGTGGACTAATGACAAGCATCAAGACCAACGAACCTAAAATCAAAACAGGAGCAGAGACCAAATCCTCAATCCCGATTGTGACCAAAGACTGAAGGGCAGCGACATCGTTTATGATGCGGGCTAAAAGTTGTCCTGTCCGTTCGTGTTCAAAGAAAGAAGGAGGCATCGTTTGCAAGTGAGTATAGAGACGGCGCCGTAAATCCAAGACGACTTTCTGGGCGATGTTATTTGCGAGGAAAGTGTGGGCAAAGGAGATAGTTGCCCGCATGATGGCAACCCCAACCCCAACGAGACAAACTGCTCCAAGCAGAGTGAGTCTATTTGACGCATCGGCAAAAAGCCATTGCAGTCCCTTTTGGACGCTCCGGATAAGCCAATCCCCTTCCCCAGCCCGAACCCCAGATTCAATCAGTGGTCGTAACAAGTGTTGGGTCAACCAAATGAAATAGAAACGCAATCCTTCCGCCGCACCGATAAGAAGGACACATGCTACCGCTCGTTTCCAATAAGGGCGGAAGAAAATCAAGAGACGCCAAAAAGCGTCCCTCTCTCTCTTCGGTTTACTTCCGTCAGACCGATTTGAAGCCAAAGACTCGGCAGTTTTTGCTCTCTGAAGACCCATTAAGAACTTTCACTCCCAACGGTGACTGCTTCAACCTCTGGTGCAGGCTGAAGGGCGAGTTCTAACACCTCGTCCATGTTTTCAACGAAGTGAAACCTCAAAGCGTTTCGGATATGTTCGGGAATTTCAACCAAGTCCTTTTCGTTCTGGGCAGGCAAGATGATCTCGGTTATGCCTGCCTCTTTTGCAGCCAAAACTTTCTCTTTGATTCCACCGACAGGCAAAACTCGTCCCGTCAAGGTAATTTCGCCGGTCATAGCGACATTGTGTCTTACAGGTCTTCCAGTCGCCAAACTTGCCAAAGCAGTCGCCATCGTTATGCCAGCCGAAGGTCCGTCTTTCGGTATAGCGCCTGCAGGGACATGGATGTGGATGTCATGTTTGCTGAAGAAGTCTTCAGGGATGCCGAGTTGCTCCGAGCGAGAACGGACATAACTTAGGGCAGCCTGAGCGGACTCCTTCATAATTTCGCCCAAGTGACCAGTGATGATAAGTGAGCCCTTGCCCGGCATCTTTGTCGTTTCCACAAACAAAACTGAACCGCCGAACGGCGTCCATGCCAGTCCCGTAGCCACGCCAACCTGTGGTCTCCTTTCGGCAATCTCCTCCAAGAACTTTGGAGGTCCGAGAAATTCAGCGACATTCTCCGGCGTGACTACGACCTTTTCAATGTTACCTTCTGCCACCCTGCGGGCTACCTTTCGGCAAATGTTAGCGATTTCTCTACTCAGGTTTCGAACCCCTGCTTCCCTCGTGTATTGTTTGATGATGACTGACAACGCTTCGTCGGTGAACTCAATATGGTCTTGCGTCAGACCGTGTTCTTTCAGGTTTCGTGGAACGAGATAGCGCTTTGCTATTTGCAACTTCTCCTCGTGGCTGTATCCGGGCAATCTTATGACTTCCATTCTGTCAAGGAGTGCAGGTGGGATTGTGTCGGTGATGTTGGCTGTGCAGATGAACAGGACTTGGGAAAGGTCAAAGGGAACATCAAGGTAGTGGTCAACGAAAGTATGGTTTTGCTCCGGGTCAAGGACTTCAAGGAGAGCCGCTGCAGGGTCGCCCCTAAAGTCAAATCCAAGTTTGTCAACTTCGTCCAACATGAAGACTGGGTTTTTCGTTCCAGCCTGCCTGAGCCCTTGTATTATTCGTCCTGGAAGTGCACCAACATAAGTTCGCCTGTGACCTCGAATTTCCGCCTCGTCCCTTACCCCGCCCAAACTGATGCGGACGAATTTACGACCCAAAGCACGGGCAATACTTTGACCCAAACTCGTCTTGCCCACTCCCGGCGGACCAACGAAGCATAAAATCGGTCCTTTCGTGTCCTGCTTGAGTTTGCGGACTGCCAGAAACTCCAAAAGCCTTTCCTTCACATCGTCAAGGTCGTAATGGTCTTCGTCCAAGACTTTCTTTGCATGGGCGATGTCCAAGTTATCTTCGGTCACTTTGTTCCAGGGCAAACTTATGAGCCAGTCAATGTAAGTTCGGCTTACGGTGTATTCAGCTGCTGCAGGGTGCATTTTGGACAACCTGTCCAGTTCGCGGAGCGCCACTTCCTTGACCTCTTCTGGCATCCCCGCTTCCTCAATTTTCTGCCTCAACTCCTCAATTTCCGCCTCCGGCGTCTCACCCAATTCTTTCTGGATTTCCCTCAGTTGCTGCCTCAGGATGAACTCACGCTGAGCCTTGTCAAGTTCCTGCCTTGCCTGTTCTTGAATCTTCTGGGTCAACTCCAAGACCTGGATTTCCCGCGAAAGCAGCGGGACAAGTTCCCTCAATCTCTGGATGGGGTCAGTCATCTCCAAAAAGCGTTGTCTATCCTGCGGGGTCAAGTTGAGGGCAGTGACAACAACATCAGCAATTTGAGCAGGCGAAGTCAGCGAAGCCACAAGGTTTATCGCCTCATCGGGTACGGGTAGATGAGGGGAAAGTTGAATCACCCGCCTGAATAAGTCCAAAACGCTATTGACGAGCGCCTGCACCTCAATGGTTTGCTCAACGGTTTCATCTACGATTGAGTATCGCGCTTTAAGATATGGGTCGGTTTGCGTCCACTCCTCAATTCGGACTCTCGCAATCCCGCGAAGGAGCAGGTGGATATGCCCATCAGGTGACCTCATCATCCTCATGATGTTGACCAAAGTCCCAATTTGGTAAAGGTCATCTGGTGGCTGCGGGTCTTGGATGTCCTTGTCCTTTTGCATCACTGTTATGAACACCCGCAAATCAGCGGCTACGGCATCAACCGCCCGAACGCTTTTAGGACGCCCGACATCCAAAGGTGTAACCATCATCGGGAAAACCACATAATCTCGCAAAGCCACGACAGGCAACTCTGGTGGCAACTTTTGTTTCAAGTCTTCCGGAATAAACACAAACTTCCCCCCTTGTCTTCAGCGTTTGAGTTCCTTCTCCAACTTTTCGTAAGCCTTCCGCAATTCATTGAGACGGTCAGCAACTTGGTCGTGCTCATCAGCGAGTTGTTCGCAAATCTCTGCCAACCTTCTCTGCTTCGCTTGGCGATACTGTTTTGCCAGCACCTTAAATTGGCTCTCCAGCCTTTCAAAGGAATCAGCAAGGTCCTCACAGTATTCAGCCATCTGGCTTGCCCATTTTTGTGATAGGAAGGTTGACTTTTGTTCAGCCTTGACAGCGACCCAAATCAAAGCGAGCCCGACGCAAACTAAGATTAAAACCCCTAACCTCATGGCTATCCATCCTTCCTTTTCACGGCTTAATTGTCAACAATCTTGCTTGTTCTGGAGACGCTTTCTTAGGGATGCGGATTTGAAGTAGCCCCAACCTATATTCAGCCGTTATACCATCAGCGTTGATGGCGCTCGGTAACGGGATTCTGCGCTCAAATGACCCGTAAGGAATTTCCAAAACCAGATATTGGACATCTGCACTCACAAGTGGCGGGCGACGAACACCGCGAACGACGAGCAAACCATTGGGGTGATATTCAACTTCCAAATCGTTTTCGCTCACACCAGCCACATCAACGATGACATAGTAAGCCTCATCGTCTTCACAAACATCAACTGCAGGCTCCCAGTGGCTTCCAACTTGCATGTAAACCCTTTGAACCCAAAATCTCATCTCCTCCATGCCTGAACGCCTCCAAAGTTGATTATGGCACTCCCGGCTCACAACAGAAAACATCGGAGAATGTCACGCATCATCCACTGTAGGCAAAAAGTCATTCATCTCCAAACAGGCATAGTAAGCCAGTCGTTGCTATCATTGAGTGTGATGAAAGGTCAGAGCAAAAGGCGACAATGCGTTGGCGCTACCCTACGAAACTTGAAAGGGGCGACAGCGCATGTGGGCGATAGAGACGGACGGCTTGACGAAAATTTTTCGGTCGCTGGGGCGCAATCCCCTCGTCGCCGTCCAAGACCTTAACTTGAAAGTGCCCGTCGGCAGTGTCTTTGGTTTCCTCGGTCCGAACGGGGCGGGGAAGACGACGACACTGAATTTGCTCTTGGGCAACTTGCGCCCGACGCGTGGGACGGGACGCATTTTTGGCTATCCCATCGGCAACCCTGAAGTTCGTCGGCTCATCGGCTACTTGCCCGAAAAGTTCCAATTTCACGATTTCCTGACCGCCGAAGAGTTTCTGGACTTTCACGCCCGCTTGCTCGGTTTGCCCTCGTCGGTTCGGCGACAACGCATTGATGCCGTGCTGGAGTTCGTCGGGTTGCAAGAGCGGCGTCGGTCTAAGGTGCGGGAATTTTCGCGAGGCATGTTGCAGCGCCTCGGCATCGCACAAGCCTTGTTGAACGAGCCGAAGTTGGTCATCTTGGACGAACCAACTTCCGCCTTAGACCCGCTGGGTCGTTGGGAAGTGCGCAACCTCATCCTGCGCCTCAAAGAACAAGGCGTCACCGTTTTCCTCAACTCGCATCTGCTCAGCGAAGTGGAGATGACCTGCGATGCTGTCGCCATCCTCAACAAAGGGCAGTTGGTCTTTCAGGGCAAGTTGGACGAGTTGCTGAGCGAACCGTTAGAGTTGGACATCCGTTTCCAGAACCCATCACCATCGTGGCGGGACATCGCTGTCAAGTGGGGCACTGTCGTCGGCGTTAATGGCGATATGTTGACGGTGCGGGTTCGCACGGAAGATGCCATCCCTGATTTGATTGCGGCGCTCGTTAGCAACGGTGCTCGGCTGATGAGCGTCGTGCCGAAACGCTTCTCGCTGGAAGACTTGTTCGTGCAGGTGATTCGCAATGAACTGCGCTGAGCCAATTACCGTTCCTTTGCCGTCGGTGTCATTTTGGGTGAGATGGGTGACGCCCGTTTTGGTCATCGCCCGATTGACGATCAAAGAAGCGACAAGGCGGTGGGCGTTCGTCGGCGGGTTGCTGTTGGGCGCAGGGATGATGGCGTTGTTGGCGTATGTGTTCGCCAATG
>Ga0079997_116746_pt1 | contig 39756 bp, 47 predicted proteins | sample PerSpoCPS_CMetaG_FD_69200 | JGI IMG/M metagenome (GOLD analysis project Ga0079997, IMG submission 69200) | Archaeal communities from Yellowstone National Park, Wyoming, USA - Perpetual Spouter C (PS_C) MetaG (SPADES assembly) (version 2) | ecosystem: Environmental > Aquatic > Thermal springs >... | reverse complement strand
AAGGTTTGAGGGGTTATTTAGATAAAAACCGAAAACTTTTGGATAAATACCACATAGCTTTACTCAGGAACGAGGCAAGGGAAGGGGTGGGCTTTATGCTTGACTGGGGAGAGTTTTATCCCGACTTTATCCTTTGGCTAAGAGAAAAGAAGGGAAACAGAATGGACATAGTTTTCGTGGAGCCAAAGGGACTGAAGATGTTGGGAGAGGTGTTTGACAATGAAAAGGTCAGGTTCCTTTCGGAGGGATTGAGGGAGACCTTTAAAAAGGAATATGAAAACTTGCAAGTGGAGATAAAGGGCTTTATTCTCTCTACCACTCCTTACGAAGAATTGCAAAGAGGTCAAGCAAGCATAAAACCCAAAGAGAAATACGAGGAGAAAAACATACTGTTTTTAGAGGATAGGGATTGGGCTGAAAAGCTTTTTGAAAGGGTTTTCTCTGCGTAAGCGGAATATATATGGCGTTTTACTCGTTAATGATGACTTTTAGAAGGTGGTCTATATGGAGCTTCCGTAAGTTTTCAATGCCAAAGGGGTTTTCTAAGTATGGAACTTTAAGGAAAGGTGTTTTTTCAAGACTGCACCTGTTTATCACCTTATACACCTTAAAATTCCTAAGATGCTTCTGGAGACTATCCCCTTCTTCCATAGACAGCGGATCTTCGTTGGTAACTGCAAATACGATAGCCTTTTCTCTCAAGACACTTATAACCTTTTTCACTCTATTCTTTCTACTTCTTAACAGTTCAATAAGATTATTCCTCCTTCCCATAAAATTCTCAAGCTTTTGCTTTTCTTCTGCTACTTTCTCAAGAAAAGAAAACCAGTTTTCCAGTGAGTTCATGGTATAAAAAAGCCTTACCATTTGTCCTGTAGGAGCGTTGTCTATTATTATGAAGTCAAAAGGTTCTTCAAAATAGTCAACTAAACGGTCAAGTAAAGCTGTTTCTAAAGCAGTAGGTGAGTGCTTTAGTTGTATCGCATACTCTTCAAGTCCTGAGCTTAATGTGGGAATAGTCTCCTTTAAAGCAAGAAGGACTTTTTTTGAATATTTCTCTACGAGCTCCTCCGCTAATAACTCTTGTGCATAAAGGTTGTGTGTTATTCTAGAAATCTCAGAACCTATTTTTGTCTGAAGTATGCCCGAAAGGGAGTGGGCTGGGTCTATAGAAAGCAAAAGGGTTTTGTGATGTTCTGATAACTTAAGGGCTGTAGCACAAGCTAAAGTGCTTTTACCAACACCACCTTTACCACCAAAAAGTACTATCCTTAACAGCATGGAAGCATGTTAAAGCCACCTTTTTCTATACCTAAGCTCTTGTGCCAAAGATGAAACTCTTCAAGTAGGTATGGGTAAAGGTCAAGAGCGTAAATACCTAAAGGGTTATCAAGTCCAAAGTACTCCGCAAAAAGAAAGAACAAGAGGGTGTCCCTCAGATAGGAGCAGGACACCTCCACAGGTTTTTTAAAATGAAGTTCAACAAAGCTTGAAAAGTAAGACCTTATTTCAGAGAAAGGATCCACTGGGCAAGTTCCTTAGCTTCTTCATCAGTCACATTTTGCGGAGGCATAGGTACCTGTCCCCAAGTTCCTACTCCTCCATTCTTTATCCTTTTGGCAAGCTCATCAACAGCTCCTGGTTGACCTGCAAACTTTTTGGCAACATCTTTATACGCTGGCCCCACTTTTTTGGTGTTTATATCGTGACAAGCAAAACAGCCTTTTTGTTGAGCTAAAGCGGTCATGTCCTTAGCAGGCCCTTGGGATTTCTGTTCAGCAGGCTTTTGCTCACCAGAAGGCTTGCTTGGTTGTTCTTGTTTCTGTTGTTCGGGCTGAGCTGGTTGAGCTGGCTGTGCTGACTGCTCTGGTTGAGCTGGTTGAGCTGGCTGTGCTGATTGCTCAGGTTGAGCTGGTTGTGCTGGTTGTCCTGCCGGCTGTGTCTCCTCAGCCTTCTTTTGGCAGGACGCAAGAAGGGCAATGCTGAGAATTCCGCTCAAAAGTACTCTCTTCATGCTTCTACCTCCAAATGAAATTTAACTGTAATTATATACAAAAAAGATGAATTTTTTATGAACAGGGTTTATAATTGATACGATGATGGATATAAGAGAAATAATGGAGGTCTTACCTCACAGATATCCACTTCTTCTTGCTGACAAGATCATTCATATAGAGTTAGGCAAACGTATCGTTGGGATCAAGAATGTTTCCGCTAATGAGCCCTACTTTCAGGGACACTTTCCTGGCTTCCCCCTGATGCCAGGTGTTTACATACTTGAAGCTATGGCTCAGGTAGGTGGCATTCTTATGATAAAGTCTTTAGGTTTGGAAATAGGCAAATACGCTGTAGTTTTTGCTGGTATTGATGAAGCAAGGTTTAAAAAGCCTGTATATCCAGGAGATCAGCTAGTTCTTGAGTTGGAAGCGATTTCTCTGAAAAAAACCCTTTCCAAAATGAGGGGTAAAGCAAGCGTAGATGGACAGATGGTCGCAGAAGCTATTCTTTATGCCGCAGCAAGAGAGTTAGAGGAGTTAAAAAGGTAGCTTCATAGCTCTAATGCAGAAAAAACCGCCTTCTTGCCAAAAACCTTTCCGTATCTCTTTTGTCCTTAAAGGTTGCTTGTCTTGGGGTGCTTCGAATAAAGTTGTGTATACATCATCAATACTAAAACCAGTTTCCTTTAGCATGCTGGCAAGTTGACGGTAAGAATAAAATTTAGCATTTTTGTAAATGGGGTGTCCTTTCTTGGCTTTGTCTTTGTAGAACTCCGCCCAAGGACTGTCCGAAAGTACAAGTCCCAACAACAGAGAACCTTTAGCTTTGAGCACTCTGTTAGCTTCCTTCAAAGAAGCAATAGGATCTTCAAAAAAACACAAAGAAACTACCATGAGAGCTTCATCGAAAGCTTTCTCTTTAAAAGGTAAAGCTTCCGCTTTACCTAACACTCCGTGTATGCCTCTTCTTACAGCCATTTTAAGTAATTCTTTTGATGTATCTATACCATAGCGCACACCCAAGGCAAAGGCAAAACGCCCGCTTCCTACCCCTATCTCTAAGGAAATCTCAGACTGCTGGTAAAGTTTCTTGAGACACTCAAGCTCCAGCTTATATGCAGACATTCCAAAAGGCTTTTCGTACCAAAGGTCGTATGCTTGCGCGTACTCATCAAAGACCCACATCCTTTAATCCCATGTTTTGTTCATAAGCTTGTAAAGTGTTTAAAAGTAGAGCTGTTATGGTCATGGGACCTACCCCACCCGGTACAGGAGTTATGGCACTTGCTTTGTGTTTTACGCTCTCAAAGTCCACATCTCCCACCACTTTATCCCCTAACTTGGATATGCCCACATCTACTACAACAGCACTTTCTTTTATCATGTCTCCTTTTATGAGATGAGGCACACCGGTTGCTGATATGAGTATATCCGCTTTTTTAGTGTACACAGTTATATCTTTCGTATGTATGTGGCACACGCAAACCGTTGCATCTCTCCACAACATCAAAAGTGCCAAAGGTCTGCCCACTATAAAGCCAGCACCTACTATCACCACATCCTTTCCTTTCAGGTCTATACGGTAGTGTTTTAAAAGTAAGTCTATACCTAAAGGGGTACAAGGAACAAAACCTCCTTCAATGCGAGCCACCAATCTTCCCATGTTTTCAGGATGAAAGCCGTCCACATCTTTTCTTGGGGATATGGAGAGTATAACTTCTTGCTGGGATATGTGCTTAGGTAGTGGCAACTGGACAAGTATGCCGTCTACTTTTTCTTCACTGTTTAGGTAGGCTATTAGGTCCAGGAGTTCCAGTGTTGTGGTGTTCTCAGGGAGGTGATAAAAAAGAGATTTTATCCCTACTTTTTCGCACGCTCTCCTTTTGTTCCTGACATATATATGACTTGCAGGATCATTACCCACCAAAACCACCGCCAAGGTTGGCTCTCTATATCCTTTTGAAGTTATAGCCTTCACCTTCCTATTTATTTCTTCTCTTATGTTTTCTGATAAAGTCTTTCCATCTAAAAGGAGGGTCATCGCTTTTAAACCTTCAGAGCATGTTATAGATTATACCATCATAAAAACCCTCCCTCTTTCATAGAAAAGTAGCTAAAGGCTGTAATTATGATGTGGTCAAGGAGTTCAAATCCCAAAAGCTGACATGCATCTTTTATTCTTTTAGTAAACTCTAAGTCCGCTTTTGAAGGTTTTGGTTGTCCCATAGGATGACTATGGGCTAGTATAATAGAATGACAAGCACTTTTTACAGCTCCATAAAGTACATCCTTTGGGTCTGCAAACACAGAATTCATCCTACCTATAGCTACCGTTTCATAGCTTACAAGGCTGTTGGAGGGACTCAGATAGAGTGCCCAAAGATGTTCTCTTCTGTTATCCATCTTACTCTTGAGAAATTTGTAGACATCTTCGGGCGTATTTATAACCACATGAGCGTGCGGTTCGTATATGCGTCTGCTCAGTTCAAAGATAGCTTTTATTTGGCACGCCTTTACTTCTCCTATCCCTTTTATCTCTTTTATAATCTCTTCAACGCTCATGCTTTTGAGTCTCTCCCACCCGAGCCTAACTATTTTCTTTGAAAGAGAGAGTACATCGTCCCTCTTTGTCCCAAAGCCTAATATAATAGCCATTAACTCTTCGTCAGAGAGTGCGTCAACACCTAAGGTTCTGAGTTTTTCTCTTGGTCTTAGCTCCTGAGGTATCTCTTTAAGCTTTCTGCTCCTGTACATATTTTTCCACCATCAGTTTTCTCACCTTCCTGCTGTCAGATTGGATAACTAGGAACTTTAGTCCACAACAAACAACCACCTCGCCCTTACGGGGTATCCTTTTGAGTTGGTATATTATAAAACCTCCCAAGGTTAAAAAGGGTCCATCAGGAAACTTTATACCCGCTACCTTTTCAAATTCGTGCTTGTCAATCATGCCATCAACAATCCATTTTTCCTTCTCTATTTCCTTTATGGGTTCTTCTGACTGGGTGAGACTGTCCCCTATCTGACCCAAAACCTCCCTTACTATATCATCAAAGGTAACTATGCCCAATACGATGCCTCTTTCGTCCACCACAAGACCCATGCGTGCGCTGCTTTTCCTAAAAGTCTCAAGAGCATCCTGCAGAGGTGTAAACTCAGAGAATATACTGAGAGGTTTTACGAACTCTCTGATGGGTGCTGATGGAGGATTGTCTATTATATCAAACATATCCACATAGCCTGTTATGTCATCAACCCTTTTCCTATAAACAGGTAGTTTGGTAAAACCGCTCTCTTTCATCCTTTGGAGAGCTTGTCCCACAGTAGAAACTTCGTCTATCATAACCACTTCGTAAATGGGTTTTACCACTTCCGAAAGGGTACTTTCTTTAAGCGCGAGGAGTTCAACAGCGGTTTTTATCTTTTCATCCTGAAGCTCTATTTCTTCCAAAAGTTTCATTATGTCTAACTTGGTTAACTTTTCCGAGTACCTGCTTTTGAAAAACTCCGTAAGCAGTCTGCTTACCTTTTTTGAAAATATAAGAAGAGGGAAAGCTACCAATTTGAGCTTGCTTAGATACCATAGGCTTGGTATGAGAAGTTTGTCTGCATGCTTTTGAAAGAGGCTTTTAGGTATAGCCTCTCCCAGTACTAAGGTAAAGAGGACTAAGCTAAGAGAGATAAAAACCTCATAACCTTTTATGTAAGGCATGTAGTCCGACAAGGTGATGACTGCCATAGTGTAAAAGGTGCTTGCAAAGACTACACTTACTGTATAACCCAGCATGGAAAGGGTGATGTACTCCTCTGGGTTTTCGTAGAAGTCTCTTAAAAACCTGTATCCTGTCTTTCTGTAAAGGGCAAGGACTTTGCTCCTGTCTGTACTTATAATAACCATTTCTGCGCCTGCAAAAATCCCTTCAAACAGTATGAAGAACAAAACACCAAGAAAAAAGCCTACAGCCTCCATCCTACTATTACCCTGTCCTGACCTGCGTAATCTTTAAAAATATCTACTCGGAAACCTTTTTCTGTAAAGAGCTTCTTAAGGATGGCTCCCTGATCATGCCCTATCTCTAACGCAAAAAATCCTCTGTCCTTTATAAACTTCTGTACTTCCTGGGCAAAGCGCTCATAAAACTCATAACCCTTTTTACCTCCTATAAGAGAGGTCCAACCTTCAAGCCTTACACCTAGGGGTAAATTTTCCCACTCTCTTTGGGATATGTAAGGTGGGTTAGAAACTATAAAGTCAAACACCATACCCTCCACAGGCTCAAACATATCTCCCTTTTTAAGTATAAGTCTTTTCTCTACTTTGTGCATCTTTGCGTTTTCTTTGGCAAGTTCTAAAGCCGTGTCTTGCACATCATCTGCATACATAATGAGGTTCTTCCTTTCCAAGAGTAATGTTATGGATATACATCCTGTCCCAACACCTATCTCAAAGCCCACATATTCCCCATCGGTGGGGATCAGCTCAAGCACCTTCTCACAGAGCAACTCTGTTTCAGGTCTTGGGATTAGCACGCCTTCTTTTACCTTAAAGGTCCTTCCGTAAAAGTCCCACTCTCCCAATATGTACTGAAGAGGATAGCCTTCTTCAAGTAGTTTCATGGACCTTAGGTACTTTTCCTGTAGATCTCTGGACACCTCTCTGTCCTCAATAAGGTATATATCACCTGGTTTTACTTTCAGAAGGTGTGCCAGAAGGAGCTGTCTTTCCCGCGGGGATACTTTGCTGGTTACTTTTAGGAGGTCTTTCAGTCTCATCTTTTATAAGGGAACCTTTCCTTGATGGATTAGTAAGAGCAAGAAGTAAAGCCAAGAGCATGAAAAAAAAGCCCAGCCAATAAGTGAACTTGGTAAGTATAGTGTCCACACCACCTGGACCGAAAACACCTTGACCCATCCCACCAAAAGCAGTTCCTACATCTCCCCTGCTCCTTTGAAGAAGCACAACTATTATAAGCAGTAGGGAAACTATAACAAACAGCACAAGCAAAAAGTAGTACATGGCATTATTATACCACCTAAAGATATAATTTTTTATATGAGACTTGGCGTAAATATAGATCATGTGGCAACTCTCAGACAGGCAAGGAAGACCTTTGAACCAAACCCTGTATTTGCAGCACTCATAGCTCAACAAGCAGGGGCAGACCAGATAACGCTTCATCTTAGAGAAGACAGAAGACACATACAAGATAGAGACTTGGAGCTCATAAAGGAGCTCCTAACTGTGCCTGTGAACTTGGAGATGGCACCCACTGAAGAAATGAGAGGAATAGCTCTTAGAGTAAAGCCCAACAGGATAACGCTTGTTCCAGAAAGAAGGGAGGAAATAACCACCGAAGGAGGCTTAAATGTAGCAAGTATGAAAGACTTCCTAAAGGATTACATAAAACCCTTTAGGTCCGTAGGTATAGAGGTTTCCTTTTTTATTGAACCCCATACAGAGCAAGTGTTTGCATCCAAAGAGGCAGGAGCGGACGCGGTGGAACTTCACACGGGCAAGTTTGCCCATCTGTGGAAGGAAGGAAAGACTGCCCAACTCAAGGAAGAGATAGAAAAGCTAAAAAGAGCGGGTATGGAAGCAAAAAGTCTTGGGCTTAGGGTTTACGCAGGACATGGACTTACCTATCAAAATGTGCGCGATTTTGTAAGGGAATTAAAAGGTATAGTAGAAGAGCTCAACATAGGACACTCCATAATATCCAACTCGGTCATATTCGGTATTGAAAGAGCGGTAAAGGAGTTTTTAAACTTGATAAAGGATTGACAGGATGTTAAATTAATAAAACATGGCACAAAAAGAGGAACTTAAACCAGAGAGCATGCAAGAAGAGGTAGAGGAACTTCGTAAGAGTGTATTTAAGCTTTTTGAGATCCTTTTACCACCTAAAGAAGTAAGAAGGGAAGTGATGAAAAACCTCTACATGGCAGAACTTTCTATGCTCAGGATACTCAAAACTCTCTTAGACTACAAGGTATCACAGTTAGAGAGCAAAGCCCAAGGAAAAGAAGAAAAGAAGGAAAGAGCTAAAAAAGTGCCAGTAGAGTGATCACCTACCGTATGTTAAGCACAGCTCTTTGAGTTTGAAAGACAGTTCATCGTCTGGCATGTCTTTTAGCCTCCATTCCCAGTTTCCTTCCTTTTTGCCTGGAGTGTTCATCCTTGCATCTTGCCCTAAATTCAAGAGGTCTTGCATGGGAACTACACAAGCCTTAGATACAGACATGTAAGCAAGTCTTATAAGTGCATAGCTCACATCCTCCTCGCTTAGTTCCCTACCCAAATATCTAAAAAGCCTTTCCTTTGATGAGGGATCAAGCTCTTGCAAGTACCAGCCTCTTACCGGCATGTTGTCGTGTGTGCTTGTATAAACAAAGGAATTTTTGTTGTGGTTGTGAGGCATGTAAGGGTGGTTTTCCGACTCAAAGGCAAAAACAAGCACTTTCATCCCTGGAAAACCAAAGCGGTCTCTTATATCTTCCACATCTTTAGTAATAAGCCCCAGATCTTCTGCAACAAAGGGAAAATCTGGAAACTCCTCCTTTAACTTAGTGAAAAACTCCTCTGCAGGCGCACTTACCCATCTGCCCCGCACGGCAGTTTTTTCGGAAGCAGGCACTTCGTAGTAGGCAACAAAACCCCTAAAGTGATCAAGCCTCAGAAGGTCAAAAAGTCTTAAGTTATGCCTTATCCTTCTTATCCACCAAGAAAAGCCCTCCTCCTTTAACCTCTCCCAGTTATATACAGGATTTCCCCAAAGCTGACCCTCTTTGCTAAAATAGTCTGGTGGTACACCCGCAACCACATAAGGACTATTGTGCTCATCTAGCTTGAATAGATCTTTGTTGGACCACACATCGCTACTGTCAAACGCCGGGTATATGGGAAGGTCACCCATTATTTTTATCCCTTTAGAGTTCGCGTAAGCTTTTAGAGCCTTCCATTGCTTGAAAAACACGAACTGCAAAAACTTCTCTTTTTTAATCTTGTCTTCAAGTCCCTTTATACTTTCGCTTTCCCACACATTCCATGGTTTTCTGTATTTGTCCTTAAGAACTTTGAACCTACAAAAATCTTCAAGCCAGTATGCGTTTTCTTCAAGAAAATTTCTATACTCGTCGTTTTCGCTAAAGTTCCTGTAAGCCTTTTCTAAGATATTTTCCTTTATACTCCAAGCGGTGGGATAATCCACCTTATCCCCTTGAACCTGACAACCTTCTAAGTCCTTTTCAGAAAGTAAACCATCTTTACAGAGAAGTTCAGGACTTATAAGTAGTGGGTTGCCCGCAAATAGAGAGATGCTAAAGTAAGGGGAGTTTCCATGCTCCACACAGGTGGGATTTAAAGGAAGCACTTGCCACAGCTTTTGTCCAGATGCGTACAAAAAATCTACAAATTGGTAGGCGGTAGGACCCAGATCTCCTATGCCAAAAGGTGAAGGTAAAGAGGTTATGTGAAGAAGGATACCTGCAACTCTCACGGTATAATTTTAACATGCTAAAGCTTTTGTCTTTCTTAGCTATCTTTTTCTTTTCCTGTCAGCCAGTGCCAAAGGATGTACCCATAGAAAAGTACAGAAATCAATTCATAAAGGGAACTGTGGATTTATCCCCTGAGCTTAGAAGCAAGATGCCCAAGGGGGACTATTTTCTGATCATATCAGTTAGAGACCTTCAAAATCCTATGCCTATAGCGGTCTTAAGAGTAAAAAACCCGGAAATGCCTTACGCATTTAGGATCACAGGTAAAAATAAGCTGGACAACAACAGGATAATGGAAGGAGATGTAATCATCACTGCAAGAATAAGCAAATCTCCTATGGCAGAAGTTCAGAAAGGTGATCTTGTGGGTACCATGCAAACCAAGGTAGGCACGCAGAACAACAGAATACTCATAAACACGGAGGTAAGGTGATGATAAGAAAGCTCCTAGAACTTGGACATGCTATAGCGCTTCTGCCTGCCATTAGCCTTTTTATAGGAGCTACTTTTTTGGGACTTTATGGTGTTTACATACTATTAGAGACTCTTTACGGAGTTATCTTTAAGCCAGAAATAAGAGATCCCGCAGTGCTTTCCACCAAGTTTATATCCGTTATGGACATACACCTTCTTTCCATAATACTGTACATCTTCTCGGTAGGTCTTTATGAGCTTTTTGTAGGAAAGCTTAATGTTCCAGAGTGGCTCAGGATCACAGACATAGACCAGCTTAAGGCTAAGCTTGCAAGTGTGGTGATCCTTATACTGGCAATAACCTTTACAAAAAAGCTTGTTGAGTGGAAGAATCCCGTAGACACCCTGCTGTTCGCATTAGCTATAGCGGTCATCATAGCTGTTCTTATCTTCTATTACAAGGTGAAAGAGGAATAATCAAAAAGGTATGATGCTTTTAATTGCGTAGTAGTTTGCAGGACATTACTATTAAAGTCTGTAATGAAAAACATATACCTGGATACGAGGCTTCTTGAACTTTTTTGTTGTGTTTACGAAAAAGGAAGCATAGCAAAGAGTGTTAACTGTTTGCACTTATCTCAGTCCACCATAAGCTTCCACATAAACCAGCTTGAAAAGTCCATAGGTTTAAAGCTCTTTTACAGAAAAGGCAGAAGACTTGTTCCCACCAGCAACGCGCACATACTTTACCCATATGCAAAAAAGATACTTGAGCTGAAACTTCTTGCCTTAGAGGAGATAAAGCTCATATCTGGCTCTTACAAAGGACACATAAGAATAGGTGCAAGCTCTGTCCCAGGGACATATCTTCTTCCAGACATCTTAGGAGACTATTTGGCAAACAACCCTAACAGCAGTGTAGAGGTAATTGTGGAAGATTCTATGAAAATACTTAGCATGGTAGAAGAAGGCAATGTAGATATGGGTTTTATAGGCTTTAGGTGCACAAACCCAGACCTTGAGGTGTTTGAAATGTGGGAGGATACCATACACTTTGTAGGTAGCAAAGGTATACCCAAAAACTTATCTCTTGACGACCTTCTTAAGTATCCCTTTATACTCAGAGAGGCATCTTCTGGTACTAGAAAGTTTGTAGAGAACTTGCTAAAGACAAAAGGCATAGACCTCAGGGACCTAAACATCATAGCTGTAGTTGACAAAAACCATGTGATCCTTTCCTTACTCAGAAAGGTTCAAGCAATATCTTTTGTCTCTTCTTACGCACTAAGAGATAAAAAAGGACTGCAGGTGATTAGAGTAATGGATTTGGAACCTATAAAAAGGAACTTTTATCTCATTTATGACAGGAAAAGGCCCCAGAGTCCAGCAGTAAGGTTATTTATTGACCAAATGCTTCAAAGGAGTCTGTCTAAAAGCACTACAAACAAAAAGATCAAACTTATGTAACCGTTAACAGTAAAAAAGGCTTTGTTTATCTTGGAAAGGTCATGGGGTTTTATAAGGCTATGCTCGTAGAAAAGAAAACCTGCAAGAACCAAAAGACCTATAAAGTAAATATAACCTAACTGGGAGGAGATGAGACCTACAAGCATAAGGGAAAAGAAAGTGATAGCATGAAAGAACCTTGACAGAACTATAGCTGACTCTATGCCAAATCTTACAGCTACGGACTTTATGTGATGTTGTTTGTCAAATTCATAATCTTGAAGAGAATAAAGTATGTCAAAACCGGCAACCCAAAAAGCCATGGCAGTTCCTAACAAAACCGAAAGTAGAGACACCTCTTCATTCAGAGCCACATCCACACCTATGGGTATGAGAAAGTAGATCACTCCAAGAACAAGATGCGGAAAATTTGTAAAGCGTTTCGAGTAAGGGTAAAGCCAGAGGAGAAATATCACCACAGGAGATAATAAAAATGCGTAAAAATTTATAAAAAGCGTGGAAAATATAAACAATACACAAGAAATGATGATAAGAATTATTATTTCGTGCTTTTTTACTCTACCGGAAACATGCACCCAGTTTTTAGTTCTTGGGTTTTTCTCGTCTATAGGTAGGTCTATAAGCCTGTTTAGAGACATTCCTGCAGTTCTTGCACTGACCAAAGCAAAAACTATCCAAAAAACCTTCCACCAGCTTGGGAAAGATTTATACAGTATTAAAACAGAAGCTAATGCAAAGGGAAGAGCAAATACTGTGTGTTCAAACTTTACCAACCTTGCATAATCTATTAGCTTGTCTTTTAAGCTCATGGTAATATTTTATAAAATCATCAGCACCAATGACATACTTAGACATAGACCCCCCTCACGACGAGCTGGCGGAAAGGGCCATACTGGGAGCCATGATCCTTGATCCAGAAACTATACCTCAAGTGCTTGAATACCTCAGAGAGGAAGATTTTTACTTGGAAAATCATAGACTGCTTTTTTCTCTCCTTTACAAGCTTTGGGAAGATAAAGGCAAAGACTGGGATGACATAGTTCTGCGAGAATATATAAACAGATATGGGCTAAGTGGAAAGATAGACATGTCTTTTGTTTATGCTCTTGTTGACGAAGCGGCAAAAGGTGCTCTGTTGGAAGAAGCCATAAAGCTCGTAAAAGAAAAGTCAGGACTTAGAAGCCTTATGGAGCTTTCTATAAATACTCTCAAGGGCATAAAGGAGGAACCAGACTTTAACAGACTTATTGACTTTATAACCCACAAGGTGCTTGAAATATCTGAAAAGCAAACCATAACCCACTATTACCATGTAAAAGAAGTGGTAAGTAAAGTCATAGACATAATAGAGAAGCACAGAAAGGAAGAAAAACTCATCACAGGCAGGGCAACAGGCTTTTTAGACCTTGATGTACTAACCACGGGTTTTCATCCTTCGGACCTTATCATAGTGGCTGCAAGACCAGGTATGGGCAAATCCAGTTTTATGCTTTCCATGGCTATAAACATGGCAATGGAAGAAAGAGTTCCTGTAGTCATATATTCCCTTGAGATGAGTAAGGAGCAGCTTACCATGAGAGCGCTTTCTATGCTTTCCGGGGTGCCTCTTCAGAACATGAGGAGAGGTTTTATAAAAGAGGAAGAAAGAAATAAGCTTATAGGTGCAGCTATTGAGCTCTCGCGCTGTGAGATATACATAGATGATACACCTACTCTTTCAACTACGGACCTGAGAATAAAAACCAGAAAACTAAAAAAGGAGAAGGGTGTGGAAGTTGCCTTCATAGACTACCTTCAGCTTCTGAGACCTCCAGTACGGAAATCCTCAAGACAGGAAGAGGTAGCAGAAATCTCCAGAAACTTAAAAGCTTTGGCAAAGGAGCTTTCCATACCAGTAGTAGCCTTGGCACAGCTGTCTCGCCAAGTGGAACACAGAAGCGACAAAAGACCACAGCTTGCAGACCTAAGAGAGAGTGGACAGATAGAGCAAGATGCGGACCTTATTATATTCATACACAGGCCCGAGTATTATAAGAAATCCCCTCCGCCCGAAGAGCAAGGCATAGCGGAAGTCATAGTTGCAAAACAAAGACAAGGTCCTACAGGGATAATAAAAGTAGCCTTTATGAAGGAAACTGCAAGCTTTAGACCCCTTGAATCTGCGCACATGCAGAAGATAGAAACTTACGAGCCTGATTTGGAAGAGTTTTCTGAGGATGACTACGACCTTGATTTTTAATAACAATTCTTTATGTGCCTTTAAAAACTTTTAATAGCGAATAACACTACACCGCTTTATATTTATCATTATAGGAGGTGGGAACCATGTTGGAACTTCTTTTGAGCAAAGAAAGACTAAGTCCAAAGGAAAAGCTTATTTTCTTCAGAAGCATGCTCAAATCTGAGATGGATGTCATTAACGAGTACTGCGTAGAGAAGAACATTCCAAAGAGATACAAGGTAGAGCTTTGCCACCTTCACAATATTAAAAAAGTGAATGTAGCCCGGCTTTTGAGCATTATAGAGTTTTACGATCCTGAGTTTATAAAGATCCTCGCCCTAACAGACCCAAGGGTAAGGACTTTTATAAAGTATTATCTTGATTTTCTCAAAACAAACCCTTACGGTTACGAAGCTTTGGAACCACAGAACCTGTTTGGAAACTGGGACTTCATACGCTACAAACTAAAGATACTGTTTCCTGAACTTACTCTTGATGAAATAGACAGGTTCAAGTTCAAAAGGAAGGAGTTTGTAGAGTATGTCAAAGATAGGACGGGTGAAGGAGAGGAGGTCATAGAGTCAAAACTCAATAAGGCTACCTGGTACGAATCTGTTCCTTATCTTGAGCTTGAAGAGGAGATGTCAAGAGAATGGCATCCAGAACCTATTATGACAGAAGAAGACTGGGCTTTTATAAAGAGACACATAAAGGGTAGAAAGAACATATTCATAAAGGAAGGTGAAGCTGAAAGGTTCGTTTATGTTGATGTGGATATACCCGACGAGGAGTTAGACAAATATAAAAAAGACAGAGAAGGACTGAAAAAACTTTTAATGCAGAAGTACAACATAGACAACGACGGAGCGGAGCAGATCCTAAGAAAGGCAGGATGGGAATCCGATACCTATCATATAGTACCACCTATACATACAGACATCGTTTTGGATTACGGTGAGCTTGAAAAAGCTGTAAAAAAAGAGATAATACGGGAAGATAGAGGAACAAACTATCACGAGCTTGCTAATTTTATAAGGCATTTGGGTGGACTTGAACTACAGCAGCTAAATTACTACGAACTTATTTACGATAAAGTGGAGGACCAGGTACGGGACAAAATTGATGTGATCATAAGAACTCAGAGAAGGATACTGGGTAAGATGTTTGGCATATTCTACACAGTAGATCCACTCATGGCTGAAGCTATAATTACCATAGAACCTTCACGGATGGAATTTCTTAAAGGACTTACCGTAAAGGAAACAGTAAGAGGCAAAGAGTTTAGTCTTTATTCTAACCCAACAGCATGGAAGATAGTAAAGGAGAGGATAGCTTCTCGTTTTCCAGAAGTGAGTTCTGAAGAGATAGAAGGTTTTAAGGGTAAGAGGGAAGAGTTTGTTAAGTATCTTGCGGAAAAAACCCGTAAACTTCCTGAGTCTGTTGACAATGCCCTTGAGGAGTGCGGATGGACAAAGAGCGAAGAGATACCCGCCTTCCTCAGACAGATAGGACCGTGAACCAACTCAGGAGCTTCCTGCTTTAACAAAACAAGTGTTTACTCCGAATACTCCTTCTCTGTGGAGCCCTTCCCCATATTACATTGCCCATTGTATATGGCGCCCTTCTCTATTAGCAGCTCCTCCACTTGGATGTTTCCATCCACTCTGCCCGACGCTCTGATCTCAAGGCTCTTGGCTTTTATATTTCCCTGAACTCTTCCATAAACTATTACATTTTCAACATTCAGGTCTCCCTTTATAGACCCTTTTTCTCCAATTATTAAACCACCACTACCTTTAATGTTTCCAACTACATCACCATCTATCCTCGCAAGCCCCCCGGGAAGGGTTAGATTTCCCTCAAAAACACAATCAAGACCTATAATAGTGCGCACTTCTTGAGAACTTGCCTCTGTTTCTTTCCTCCTCCCAAGCATGCTATAATTATATACCGAAATGAGGGAGTATATAACCATCATAATAGCCCATCATGAGGGAAAGGCACCCAAAACCATAAGAATTCGCAAAAGATACATAAAGGCTTTTGGAGTGTTTGCTATGATTTTTATTTTGTTTTCTGTGTTTTCTTACTCTATGAGCCTTAAATTCCTTTCAGAAAAACAGCATCTTATAGCAGAAGGGCACAGGCTCACCCAAGAGATAAAGAGCGTAGCCTTAGAAAGGCAGGAACTTAAAAAAGAGAAGGCATTGCTCACCTCAAAGTTAAAAAATTTGGAAGAGAAGTTACTTTTGGTAGAGGACTACCTTTCAAAGAGGGGTCTCGTGAAGAATTCCCTCGCTGTGGGCGGTGCAAGAAGAGCCAAGGAGGCATCTTACGATCCCTCCTACCTTCAGTTCTTAGAGGATCGGGCGGACTATCTGCTATCAACCTTGAAGGGCATACCCTTGGGCTATCCTCTGTATGGCAGGATCACCTCCAGCATGGGCTGGCGAAAAAATCCCTTTGGAAGAGGTTATGAGTTTCACTCGGGTATTGACATAGAAGCACCAATGGGTAGAAAGGTTTTTGCCACCGCGGAGGGGGTGGTGGAGTTTGCTGGCTGGTATGCAGACTACGGCAAGGCGGTGATAATAAGGCATCCCTCTGGTTACCTTACCCTCTACGGGCACCTCTCTCAGATTGATGTGAAAGAAGGTCAAAAGGTTAAGGCAGGTGAGGTGGTGGGAAGGGTAGGCTCAACGGGAAGAAGTACAGGACCACACCTTCACTACGAGGTAATAGAGGGTAACAAACCCATAGACCCTGTCAAGTTCTTAGCGTGGGAGTAAGTGAAAACCCTGAAAAATTTTCAGAGGAAAGTTTAGTTAAAGCTCTATCTTTCTAAGAGCTTCTATACGATCGCGCACCGCATGGTATATCTGCATCGTCGCTTTGGATTTATTAAGCGTATAAAAGTGTAGCCCAGGTATGCCGTTATCCAAGAGGTCCTCGCATTGCTTTATGGCAAACTCTACTCCTATCTTGGTTGTTTCTTCTTGATTATCTGCGTAAGGCTCTAAGCTTTTTACGAGCTTATCGGGTATGGTGGCACCGCACATGGAAGCGAATTTACTCACCTGCTTGAAATTGGTTATAGGCATGATGCCAGGTATTATGGGTATGTACACACCTTCTTTCTGGCACAGCTCAACAAATCTGTAATAGTAATCGTTTACAAAAAACATCTGGGTTATAGAAAAGTCCGCACCTGCGAACACTTTTTCCTTAAAGTATCTTATTTCCCACTCCATGTTTGGTGATTCTGGGTGTCCTTCGGGATAGGACGCTACACCTATAGAAAAAGCTTCTTTAAAGTTTTCTCTTATAAGCATTACTAACTCGTAGGCGTACTTACACGCATCTGCAGGCGGTTCAAAGTTTTTAGGTATATCTCCCCTTAAGGCTAATATGTTTTCTATGCCCATCTTTCTGTATTCCTCTAATATGCTTAAAATCTCCTGCTTTGAGTGGGCTATACATGTCAGATGAGCCATAACTGTCAGATGAGTCTCTTTGTGTATTTTTTCTACTATCCTCTTGGTTCTGTCTCTTGTACTTCCCCCCGCTCCATAAGTTACAGAAACAAAAGTGGGTGATATGTGTTCAAGGTTTCGTATGGTTTCAAAAAGCTCTCTTTCTCCTTCTTCTGTCTTGGGTGGAAAAAATTCAAAGGATACGCTAAAGATCCCTGACCTTAGTATCTCTCCTATCTTCAAGCAAAACCTCCGCAAGTCTTATTATAGTCATCTTACAAGGTGCTGGAGACTTAACAAAAATAGCCAGAGCGCTTATGAGTTTGTCAAGTTCCTCTCTATTTTTCTGCGAAAATTCATAAAGGTAGCTTAAAGAGTTTTCTACTTCTGCGGAGAGACTTCTTTCAGTAAGTACATCCTGTATATCCCTACCTTCCGAAAAAGCCCTGAGAACCTTGATTATCTTACTTACAAGGTCATCCCTGGTCCTTGCCCATCTTAGGTCCGTGTATTCCGTTATTACCCTATAAAAGGTTCTAAGCGTGTCTTGCATTCACTTACTTAGTTCTTGCAGATCCTTTATGAGCTGCTCCACATCTATGGCAGGCATGGTAAGGGTTCTTATGGTTCCCCTCGAGCCGAGCTCAATAGCCATCTTCACTATTGTGTCGTTATCTGGCGCTTCTAAAATATTCACAAAATCGTAAGGACCCATAACAGCATACTGAGCTATGAGCTTTACACCAAAGCGCTCCATCACCTCTTTGTCCACTTCCCTTATCCTCTCTGGCCTGTGCTTTAGCGTCTCCATACCCTCATCTGTCAGTGTGGTTAACATCACAAAAAGTGCCATTTTTACTACCTCCTCAAAATAAATATTTTAGCTTCTCAGCAGGAAAAGTCAAAAATTTCTTTCATAATCCTTTGTACGCCATATGGATCCAGAAGAGAACAAAGACCTTAGTAAGAGGTGAGAAGTTCTATGTGTTTGCTCAGATCCACGAGCTTGCTCCGTAAGTGAGATCATGGTATATGGAAAGCAATGCCTTTGCACCTTCTCCCGCAGCGGTTATAATCTGCTTAGCGAATATGTTGGTGCAATCTCCAGCAGCGTAAATGCCTCTTTCAGAGGTTCTGTTGTTGCAGTCTATTATTATTTCTCCTCTGTTTGTGGTTAGAACGCCAAGCTCTTTAGCAAGTTCTGAGTTGGGCTTTAGACCAATCTCTACAAATACTCCCTCTACATCAAGAGTATAAGTTTCCCCTTTTTGGATGTCCTCCAAGACAACCTTTTTGACCTCTTTCCCATCTCCATCTATTTGTAGGATCCTGTGATTGAGAAGAGGCTTAACCTTTGGATTTCCCAGCACTTTGTCCCTTAGCACTTCGTCTGCAATAAACCTGTCTGATATTTCCACTATGTATACCTGCGAAGCGTAATTGAGCAACTGCTCTGCCGCCTCAAAACCAGAATTCCCACCACCTACCACAACCACCTTTTTATTTTTAAAGAAAGGAGCATCACATGTGTAGCAGTAAGATACACCTCTTCCTGTGTACTCTTTCTCACCAGGAACCTTTAGTTTTCTGTGTTCAGCCCCCGTGCAAAAGAGCACGGTTTTTGCTTCGTATTCTTTCCCAGAAAGGGTCTCAAGCTTAAAACCTTGACTATTTCTTTCCACCTTAATAACATCGTCCAATATGGGTTTTACGCCAAGCTTTTCCATCTGCTGTATCATCTTCTCTACAAAGACTATCCCATCCACCATGGCATATCCAAGATAGTTTTCTATTTCTCCAGCTTTTATCACCTGTCCTCCCACTTCGCGCGTTATTAAAAGAAAATCCATCTTCTTCCTTGAAGCGTATATGCTTGCGGATATGCCAGCGGGTCCACCACCTACTATAATAAGCTGGTGCATCGTATAAAATTATATAAAATCACTTCACACTGTGAGTTTTGTAAGGTACTGGTATGTACTGAACGGAAGGCACCTGGGAACCCATGGGTTGAGGGAACAGTTCCATAAGAGCGTATACTTCTTCCGGCACATCTGTGCTTACATTAAGTCCTATCTCTTTGAGCCTTTCAACACTTAGAGGATAATCGTGAGTGTACTTGCCTGTAGCAAGCTCCTGAGCTATGCTCTTTGCCTTATTCTCTTCTATACCGTTATTTTTTAAAAGATTCACCAGGTATTCCACCATTTGATCTATGGCTTTTTTAGCTACATCCGCCAGTATAAGGGTTTGATCGTCTATCTCATTGATGTTTTTAAGCTCAAGCACTTTAAGTATGGATGCAGCAGGCATCTGTCCCAACTGTGGGTCAACAGGACCAAGTACCGCATTGTGATCCATAATGATCTCGTCCGCAGCAAGAGCTATAAGAGTACCACCAGACATAGCATAGTGAGGTACTATAACTCTTACTGGAGCTTTGTGTCTTGAAAGGGCATTGGCTATCTGTGTAGCAGCAAGGGCAAGACCACCAGGCGTATGTATGATGAGGTCTATGGGCATATCCTCTGGAGTCATCCTTATAGCCCTTAGAACCTGTTCTGAGTCCTCTATGTTTATAAATCTGAATATGGGAACTCCTAACAGTGCAAGGCTTTCCTGTCTATGTATTAAAGTTATGACCCTGCTTCCTCTTTTTCTTTCAAGCTTTTCTATTATGGCTTCTCTGGCTTTATCCAGCAGAAACCTCCTCCATACAGGCAGAATTAGGAAAAATATTAGTAGTAAAATCCAGAAGAGATTAAAGATGTACGCTACCGGATTAAAGTAAGTTTGATCCATAAAGTACAATTATAAGTCAGTGTTTGGTCAAATAACTAACTTTTCCAACTCTCTTCTTTTTATTATCTCTATGTATCCTCTCTCTGTGTTTATAATACCTTGCTTTTTCCACTTGCTCATGACTCTTATGGTTGTCTCTACGGTGGTGCCAGTCATCTCTGCTATATCAAGTCTTGTTAGGGGTGCTTCTATTATTATGGTATCGTCGTACCTTTTTCCTATTCTATCCGCTATCTCTAACAGCACTTTTGCGATTCTCTCTTCCACCTTTCCTCCCGCTATGCTCTTTATGGTTTCGTAGGTCTGTATGAGGTTTGCTGTTGCCTCACAGGTCATTTTTATGGCTACTGCAGGGTGTTTTATAGCAAGGTTTATAAAGTCTTTGTTGGATATGTAAAGCGCTTTGGATTCTGTCATGGACTTGGCTGTGTATGTGTTTTTAGGGGCTTTTTTACCCCATTCTATCCATCCAAACACATCGCCTGGGTATACAAGCCTTACTATCACTATGCGTGCATCCTGTGTCTCTTTGAGTAGTTTTATGAGTCCCTCTATGAGTATGTATATGCCAGGTTCCGCTTCCTCTTCAAAGAAGATGTATTCGTTTCTCCTAAACTCTTTGACTTGCATATACTTTATAGCCTCTTTTAACTCTTCTTCTCCTAAACCTTCAAAGAGGTGTATTTGTTTGAGCATATCCAGCTTTATGTGCATATCTTCCCTTTCTCTAATAGCCTCTTTTGCCATCCTTTACCTCCTACTATAACTTCTGGTCTAAAAACTACATAATCTGTGTGAAAGGGTACTCTGTTGATACCACCAAATGTATGGTTATCTCCTATGGCTATATGAATGGTACCAAGTATTTTTTCTGCTTCCAACACATTGTCAGCTCTTTTAGCTCCTGGGTTTGTACCTATACCAAACTCCGCTATGAACCTTGCATTTTCGTACTTTTTAAATACATCCTCAAGGGTGTATCTGTACGGTTCAAAACCATCTATCTCCTCCACAGCGCCGTCTTTAAATTTAAGGCTGATAGGTCTTTCTAACCTTCTGTCAGGACCGTAAGTGATCACGAGCTTTCCGTAAGCGGATGTCTCTAAGGGTGCAATAAATGCCTCTCCTGCAGGGAGGTTTCCAAAATCACCCCTTGTGTGAAATAGTCCCGTATCCGCTATGGCTTTCCTACCTTGAAGGGAGAACTCTACGCTTGTGCCTTCCTCACCTTTTACGATCGCCCACTCTGCTTCTGTTAGTATGTCTGCTATGTCGCTACTTAATCTGCTTACTAAGTTCCAATCTACACTCATGGGACCCTCAAACATGTCAGGATCAAAAAGAGGCATAGATGCATAACGCGCACCAAATACCTCCGTAAGAAGCTTTCTGTAAAAGGTATGGGTTGTGGAATAGTAAGAAAATGCTATCACAACTTGAGGGACATCTTGTGCATACTCCTTGATGATGTTTATCACCTCTTGCTCTGGGTAAGCCTCTTTGTTGAGCAGTTTTTCTAAAAGCCCTTTTTCTTTTAAAAGGTCTATTGCCTTTCCCCCAAAGGTTGCTCTCCATACCTCTTCTGGTGGTTCTTTACCGTGAGACTTAAGGGATGCATAAAGAACATACCTCACCTTTGTGGTGATCCTTTTGGCAACCTCCAAGAATTCTTCTAAAAGCTCTACTAAGTAATCCTTTTCGTCATCTACAAGCAAAAGTAAACTCTCTTCTTGTTTTAGGTCCATATTCACTTTATAGAGCCTGTATATATGCTCTTCGTACATGGTAATAAAATTTAAACCATTTTTTACTAAAAAGGTATCTTCAAGGTACCAATAAGGTATTTAAGGTCGTTATCTGTAAATAAGAGTCCTACACCACCAAAAGCGCCTCTAAGTTTAGAATTCAAAAGGTCATCTGCTCCAAAGCGCACAAACAGGGGTCCACTTACTTTGTAGTTTACACCCACTTGAAGGTTAGGCTTGAGGTTTTTATCTTGGGGTCTATCTCGCCTTCCAAAATCCCATAGGTCAGAAGTAAAGGTAATTTTCTTGTTATAAACAAGGTCAGCACCAATACCTCCAGTGGATTCCTTTAGTCCTCCCCTGAGCACCAAGCTTTTGTCTCCCATTATAGGAAATATCCTCGCATACTGTAGCGTAAACTGGGGTTTGAACTCCTTTTTTATTACGGTCTGGTTAGGAAGTATCTCTTCCCTGTAAACCCTACCTCTTGAGTTTCCCACCACTTCAACAAGATAGTACTTCTGCTCATCAGGTTGCAGAGTTATGCTCAGTATTCCCTTTGAATCACCTGCCTTGTAAAGCTCTCCTCTGAAGCCTATGTAAAGATTAGTTTTATCTGCTACTTCTCCCGCTTTGGCAAAGGTTCTTGTGGCAAAGTTTATATTTCTGTATAGTTCCTCGTCTTTGACCAGCTTACCCAAAGTGCCTTCGCCTTTTTCTATTCTTGCAACGATTCTGCTGAGGTTCTCTGTAAGTTCTGCAAGGTTTGAGGTTGTTGTCTTGAGATTCTCCCTGTTTTCTACCACAACCTTATTGAGACTATTAGAAAGTTCGTTGAGGTTTTTGGCAAGCTCGGGAAGTGTTACTTTAAGTCCGTATGTAAGCTCTCTTAGGTTTTCAACGGTTTGTCTCAGATCCTGCCTGTTTTCAACGGTGAGCTTATCCACATCCTGAGCTAACCTGTCCACAGATGCTATAGCAGAAGGAAGGGTCCTGTTTAAGTTTGCTACCAGTATATTGAGGTTCGCTATGGTCTGCCTGAGATTTTCTCTGTTTTCTATAGAGATCTTGCTTAGGGTACCCGAGAGCAGTTCAAGGTTTTGAACTATCCTTCTTATGTCCTCTCTGTTCTCTGCAAGAATCATCTGAAAGTTTTCCACCATCAATCTTATAGCCTCAGAAGCGTTGGTTAGTTCCTTTACCATTCTATCCGTGTCTGCATAACTGTATGTTTTGGTTATGGCAGAACCCTCAGAGAGGACACCAGAGGAGGGGTCGCCTGGGTTTATAGATAAGTACTTGTCTCCCATAAGTCCCAATGTGCCTATCTGGGCGCTTGCATTTTTATAGAGCTGTATATCCTTATCTATTTCAAACACTACTTCTACTTTTCCGTCTTTTAACTCTACGCTACGTACCTTTCCACTCCTTATTCCGGCAACCCTCACCTCTGCACCTTTTGATAGTCCACCTACATTGTCAAAATAAACCTTGTAAACCTTTACGCCGGGTTTGAAAAAGGGGATCTCTCCAAAAGTAAGCACAAGAAATGCAAAAGCAAGGGATACAGCAACTACAAAGGCACCTACCTTAAATTCCGCGGACAGTTTCATGTAGTTTATATTAACCCATTTCTCCCTGATGACATTTTGGCAATGTTTTGTCCCTTTGGCAACACATCCTTAAATGGGTGCATTGAAAAACAAGGCTTCTTTGTAAAGAGGGTGTTGGCATGCTTTTTGCATACAATGTTGAAGGAGGTGCACCATGAACAGAAGAAGCTTTTTTAAGCTCACTGCGGCGATGGGTTCCATTCCTGTATTGAATAAGTTAGCTTATTCAGCACCTGCTAAGGTCAATCCTGTTGATTTAAAAAAAGACACACCCATAGCGGTTGTTTACCACTGCGACTTTCCACAAGAAGCGCGTTTTAGCGCCATGCTTACCAACATAGGGAATCACCTCTCTGTATACGACAACGACCCTTTCAAGATAAAGATAGTTGTTGTAGCGCACGGTCCTGGAGTTAAGTTTTTCATGAAGGACCTCTCGGGAAGCCCATGGGAAAACGAACCCATAAACATTCCGGAACTTGCAAGAAGGGAAAAAGACTTAACTTTATACGGCGTTGAGTATTACATATGCAACATAACGCTGACACGCTTAAGGCTAAATCCGGATAAGCTTTATGATTTTACCAAGATAGTGCCTTCTGGTGTGGGTGCCATAGGAGAACTTCAGTCAAAGGGTTTTGCGTACATAAAAGTTCAATAAAAGGAGGAAAAAATGAGAAAGGGGAAGATTTTAAGCTCAGGATTTTTGATGGTGTGCCTTTTTGCTCCCGAATTTGCTCATGCCATAAGGCTTTCCGGTCCTGCGGAGGAACAGTATCTTGACATTAACTTCCTGATGCAACTGTGGTTTAGGCATCAGGATATAAGCTCTCAAAATAGGCCTAACTTTGTAAATGCGAGTGATAGAGATGATGTATTTTTTAGAAGGATAAGGTTAAGATTCTTTGGTAGCGCTTCTTCATGGTTTAAGTTCAACTTGGTTTTGAGAGACAACGACTTTGGAAGAGATCCCTACGATGCACCCTTTGGTGGACAACCTACACATTCCAAAAGACAAAGCAACAGAAATACTGGATACATTCACGAATTTGATGCCATATTAGTTCCAAGTGCTATGACGGATACTAGAGGAATAACTCTTGATTTACATTTGGGTTATCCAAGAGTACCTTTGGGAAGAGAGCAGTTTCAGAGAGCTTACGATAACATAGATTTAGACAGAACAAATGCCTCTTTAAGATGGACCCATTTAGCGATAGGAGATGTGACAGGTAGAGCTTTTGGAGGTTATGCACATGTAAGAGCTTCCAATAAGGGTAGCGGCTATTCAAAAATCACCCTTGACGGATTTGTTGGTGCTTTCGGTGGGTTCAAAAATGTTAAAAACCCGTGGGATGAGTCTGTTGTAGGTGTGGGCGCAAGTACTCCCCTATGCGGGTATACATCTCCTAATCCCGCAATAAGCACTTGCCTTTCCAAAGCAAGGGGCAACTCTTCCAATAACTTTTTGTACACTTTCAGGGCAACGGTACAGTTTGGGGAGCCAGAAGGCAAGCCAGTTATATACAACTGGCTGTATAGGGATACTTACTTAGGAAAGAGGAAAGGCATTACTTTAGGTGTATCTTACGCCTTCCAGAATAAAATAAGCCAGCACATAATTACGGATACTCAGGGTATATCCCCCGGATTTCTTGGCAACGGAGCCCCTTACAACGGTGCAGGAACAGTAAATGCGAGAATACCATACCTTCTCTTGCCCAATCCCATAGGAGTGGGTAGTGCCGCTGTATCCAACAGTCTTTTAGATAATAAGGTGGATATGAAGTTTTACGGAGCTGATATCTCATGGCATCACGGACCCATATCCTTTGTGGCGGAAGTTGGGCAGGTAAAGTTTAGCAAACTACTCCTTGCTGATGGTGCTAACAATCTGTATCCAGGAAAGAGCATAAAGAATGACTTTTGGCTTGTCAAGGCAGGTTACATGATAAACCCTAACGCGGTGCATAAGTTTGAACCTTACATTAGTTACTCAGAGTACAAACCTCAGATAGTTCAGGTGGGTAGCGGTGCAAACGCAAGACTTTACGGAGATGCTACCGACTTTGTGGGTGCTAACCAACTCACAGCAGGTCAAGACAGATCAAGCCTTGGAAAGATAAAACAGGTAGGCATTGGAATAAATTACTACTATAAAAGTGAAAACTTCAGGTGGACTGTAGAGTACACAAGGTTTGATGAGCAAAGGAACAAGATAAACAACGATGCGGTAAGCGTGCAGTTTCAGTGGATCTTTTAGAAGCTGTCAAGCCCCTACTCACCTCCCTTTTCTTCCTTTTTTTTCTTTTTTAAATACTCATCAACCATCACACCTTCCTTGAGCCCCCAGTCGCTAACTAAGATCTCCCTCTTTCCAAAGAGTACCATACTCCTGTAAAATATGACTATTCCCGGGATGATGACCTTAGCTCTTTTTGGCTCTATCTGAGGAAAGTTCTTTACCCTTTGCTCTTCCTTCATGGTGCTTAGGGTCTCAAGCCAGAACATGACACTATCAATGCTCAGCCTTTTGCCGTGCACCATATGACCTTTGTAAGGGAAGATGCCGTATTCTATGGCTGCAATGGTGGTTATAGTGCCTCCCAAACCTACAAGTGTTTGGCAGTCTTCTTTTACCTCCTTTATCTGCTCATCTAAAAAGTTTTTCAAAGACTCAAGTTCGTAATTAAGGGGTGGATCGTGCTTTATGAACTCTTCTGTTAAGTTCACTATACCAAAGGGTAAAGAGACTACTTTGTTGGGTACAAGGTTTTGGCCGCATACATACTCCGTTGAACCACCACCTTGGTCTATTATGCAAAACTTACCTTTTGGTCTTAAAGAGTACGCTACCGCAAGGAAGGCATATCTTCCTTCTTCTTCGGGGCTTATTACCTTTACTTCTAAACTGAGTCTCTCCTTTACCATACCAAGAAAGTCTTTAGTGTTTTTTGCTGTCCTTAGAGCCTGTGTGCCTACCGCAACTATGCTGTCTGCTTTAAACTCTTTTGCTTTATTCATATAATCTTTTAACACGCCAAGGGTATACTCCATTTTATCTTTTTGTAAAAGCCCCGAGCTTTTGACTCCTTCACCTAAAGCGGTTATATTACCTTCTTCGTAAACAAGCTCAAGCTCATCTTGTATGTTCCCTATACTGAGTCTGCAAGAGTAAGAGCCTATATCTACAACCGCTACTCTCAAAGTAAACCCCTCAGATAAGGATTGAAAACCCTCTCGTGTCCTATTGTAGTTTCTTCGTAATGTCCACAAACTACTAAGGTATTGTCTGGAAGCTCACTAAACACTCTAAGCAAGGATTTTTTGAGATCTTCTAAACTGCCACCCGGCAGGTCCCACCTTCCTACGCCACCTTTGAAAAGAAGGTCTCCTGCAATGAGAAGTTCCTGATCCTCTGCATAAAAACAGCAAAGTCCTGGTGTATGTCCCGGTGTGTGTAGCACTCTAAGGTTGATTTCTCCTACTTTTATTTCTTTTCCATCTTCTAAGAATTCGTCGGGTTGAGGGCACGGAAGGTTAGCTCCTATGTGCTTTTCAAATCCGGGCCATATGGGGTCGTTTATAAGGAAAACATCTTCTTTGTGTAAGTAAAAAGGCACACGGAATTTTTCCTTAAGGGTCCTTACCTGACCCACATGGTCTATGTGTCCGTGCGTACATATTATAGCTACAAGCTCAAGCCCTTGAAGTTCCTTTTCTATGTTTTGCGCATCTGCGCCCGGGTCAAACACAACAGCTTTGCCTTCTTTCTGATCAACCAAGATGGAACAGTTCACGGAGAGCAGGCCTACGGGAAGGATCTTGAGTATCATAGCCCTTTGAGTATAAGGTCATAAAGAGCGTTGGGGAAAAGGCCTAAGGACAATACAAACACCGCGCACACTAATATAACAAAAGCTTCTCCTACAGACACTTCAGCCTTTTGCCACTTTCTTTGGCTTCCTTCCATAAACATGTAAACTATCACTTTAAGATAGTACCCTGCAGATATGATGCTTGCCAGTAAGAAAAGCAAAGCCAAAGGCAAAAACCCCAGCTTTATAAGACCTGCAAACATACCCAGCTTGCCTATAAAGAGAGCCATAGGTGGTATCCCTATCATAGCAAAGAGGAAAAGAGACAGAAATATAGCCAAGAGGGTATCGTGCCTTCCCAAACCTTTATAGTCCATAAAGTGATGGGTGAAGTTTTCTCTCTTTTCAAGAACAGCAAGTATCACAAAAGAGCCAAGAACCGCAAAGGCATAAACGGACAGATAAAAGAGCATGGCAGAGTTTAAAAGCTTATCCCATACGACTACACCAAGCAGGAAGTATCCCGCGTGTGCTACGGAAGAGTATGCCAAAAGTCTCTTTACAGATCTCTGACTGTAAGCAATAAAGCCAGCGTAAAACATGGAGAGCACGGATAGAAGGATCACCAAAAGCATCCATCCTCCTATCTGTGAGAAAAGCATAGCCATTTTGGTGAGTAAAAAGTAAAGAGCCACCTTGGGAGCTGTTGATATGTAAGCAGTTATAGGTGTAGGAGCCCCCTCATAAGCGTCTGGCGTCCAAAAATGGAAGGGAACGGAAGAAACCTTAAGAGCTAAGGCAGAAAGGATCAGGAACATACCTAGCAAGAAAAGAGTATTATCCTGAGCATATTGCCTAAGCGTTAAGCTACCTACAGCACCGTAGTAAAAGGCACTACCAAAGGCTAACATGGCTGTACCTACGCTACCTATGACCAGATACTTATAAGACGCTTCTTTTGAAAGATACTCCCTTTTAAAAGTGCCTATGAGTATGTACATGGTGATTGATGCGAGTTCTAAGGATAAAAAAAGAAGTGCTAAGTTAGCAGAAGAAACAAGAAGAGAAAGCCCTAAAGAAGCCAAAAGCATCAGATAGGCAAGCTCGCCGTACTCTGAACTTTTTTTGAGAAAGTAGTCGTAGCTTGCAAAAAGACTCAAGCCTGTGATAAGGTATATCAAGCCCTTAGCAATAAGGCTAGAAGTGTCTGTGTAAAGAACACCAAAAAAAGCTTGCGTAGGGGTTTGTACTAAAAACAAGGAAAGCATGCTCAGCAAAGGAACAAGCCCTGCTACAAAGATGAGCAATTTATAATGTTTCCTGCTCAGGAAAAGCTCAAGGAAAAATACTACCAGAGTGCCCACTGAAAGGAAAAGTTCGGGTAAAATGGCATTCCAGTTCACCTTTAGCCCCCTAAAATGTACCTTGAAGTCTGTTCAACTATTTTAACAAAAGGTAGAGGGTATATACCCAACAAGAAGGCACAAGCTAATATGAGCACAAAAGGTACGAAGTGATGAAGCTCTAAATCCTTAAGATACTTCCACTTTTCAAGCCTATACTCGGATATGGTTTCTTCTTCAAACATGACCTTTTTATACATGTATAGAAAGTAAGCAGCGCTGAGTATCATACCTGTTCCTGCTATAAAAGCCCACAGAGGAAAGTTCTTAAAAGTGCCCAGAAATACCAGAAACTCTGCAACAAAACCAGCGAGCCCGGGAAAACCTATCCCCGCAAGACCGCTTATCATGAAAACGACCGCAAGCTTTGGAAGGTATCTGGCAAGTCCTCCAAGATCATCCATATGGTAGCTGTGTATCCTGTCGTATATAAAGCCGGCAGACATAAAGAGTGCTGCAGAAGAAAGCCCATGAGCTATCATCATGTATATGGCACCGTTTAAGGCGTTTATGTCTGACGCAAAGGTGCCTAAGGTAACTATACCCATGTGGCTTATGGAAGAATAAGCTATAAGCCTTTTTATGTGGGTTTGAGCTATGGCCATCATGGCAGCGTATACGATGGCTACCAAGCTTAGGATGAATATGAGAGGGATGTAGTACTTGCTAGCTTCTGGAAAGAGAGGTAAAGAATAGCGCACAAAACCGTAAGTACCCATCTTAAGAAGCACAGCAGCAAGTATCACAGAGCCAGCGGTAGGAGCTTCCACATGAGCATCTGGAAGCCAAGTATGAACAGGCCACATGGGGATCTTCACCGCAAAACCTATACCGAAAAGCAAGAAAGCTAAAAGCTGTAGCCAAAGGGGATAGCTGAAGTTCTTGTGAAAAGCATAATCAAAGGATATTTGCCCTGTGTTTATGTATGCGTAAGCTATTAAGGATGCTATACCCAAAAGCAAGAACAAGCTACCAAAAAAGGTGTATACAAAAAACTTGTTGGCGGCATAAACCTTCCGTTCGTGCCCCCACAAGCCTATTATGAAGTACATGGGAATGAGCATACCCTCCCAGAATATGTAAAATAGAAAGAAGTCCAGAGCGGAAAAAACACCCAAACATGCGGTTTCAAGCATCAAGAACAAAGCATGATATAGGTTAGGTCTGTCTTCTACCTTCCAAGACCATATAAAAGACGCAAAGAACATGATGGCAGTCATAAGTAGCAAAGATATAGCCATACCATCAACACCTACATGGTAAGATATGCCTAGCGTAGGTATCCATGTGTACTTAGTCTCATACTGAAAACCTGCCTTGCTCCAATCAAAACCAAGAAACAGGGAAAGTACAAGCAAAAGTACTACACCTGAAGTCAATAAGGATAACATTTTGGAAAACTTCTCTCGCCTTACCAAAAGTATCAAGATACCAGCAAGCAAAGGCAGGAATATGGCTACGCTTAACATTCATCACCTCCAGAAGGTTATTAGAAGAAGCATCAGAACAAAGCCTATGTATATAAAAAGATTGTAGTGGTTTATCTTACCTCTTTGGAATAAGGTCAGAAAGCTCCCAAAAAACTGCGCACTGTAGTAAGTGTTGTTTACTGTGCCGTCTATAAACTGTCTTTCTATGAGAATGTGTACCACCTTAGACACCATCAGATAGCCTTTGGCAAACACCTTATGGTAGAGCCTCTCTGTGTAAAACTGCTCCCTGAAGGTGTCTGCTATGGGCTTTAAAAGACTGTAGGCTCTCTTGTGGTCTATAAGACCCCTTGAGTATACTCCGTACGCTATGCCTATACCTAAAAACGCTACTATGAGAGAGCCTATGGCTATGTTTAAGTGTATCTCTTTCTCGCTCCCTAAGATCTTGCTGTACGCTCCTTCCCAAAAGCCACCTATCGTGGCAAATACTCCTAACACTATCATGGGTATTAGCATGATGAGGGAACTCTCGTGTGGTTTATGCTCGTACTGTTTATCCCCGTGAAACATCACAAACCCTTCCCTGAATATGTAGTAAGCTGTTAGAAAACTTACTAAGCTCGCAAGAACTCCCCACGCTAATCCCCCCTGATAGGCACTTGCTATGATCATGTCCTTGCTGAAAAATCCTGAAAAGGGAAATACTCCTGATAGGGCTAACGCTCCTACTATAAAGCTCCCATAGGTGATGGGCATGTACTTCCTTAGTCCTCCTGTTTGGTATATGTCGTACACTTCATGGTGAAAGGCTGTTATTACTGAACCTGCTGCTAAAAACAGTAGTGCCTTGAAAAAGGCGTGTGTGGTTAGGTGAAACATGGCGGATGTCTTGTCTCCCACCCCAAGAGCTAAATACATGAGCCCCAGCTGGCTCATGGTGGAAAAGGCTATGATCTTCTTTATGTCTGTGTGGGTGGTCGCTGCAAGAGCGGAAAAGAGTGCGGTGATGCCTCCTACAAGAGCTACTACTTTTAGGCTATCTGGAGAGTTCTCAAAAATGGGATACAGTCTTGCTGTCATGTAGACTCCTGCTGCTACCATTGTGGCGGCATGCAGTAGGGCAGACACGGGTGTGGGACCTGCCATGGCGTTGGGAAGCCATGTGTGAAGAGGTACTTGTCCTGACTTTCCCACTGCACCCCCAAAAAGTAAAAGAGCACTCATGCCAAGTATGTACTTATCCACTTGGCTCACCTTTTGGAATATGTCTGGCAGGGATAGGCTACCAAAAAGGTAAAAAGCCAAGATGATGCCAAAGATGAAAAGCCAATCTCCTATCCTGTTCATTACAAAAGCTTCTAAGGATGCATCGCTTGCCTTCTTCTGTGTGTGGAAGTATCCAATGAGCAGGTAAGAGGCAAGACCCACACCTTCCCAACCGAAAAAGATGCCAAGAAGGTTATCAGACAGGACTATGAGTAGCATGGCAAAGAGGAAAAGAGAAAGGTAAGCGTAGAACTTAAAGGTCCACTGACCAAAGAGGTTGTGCATGTAGCCTATGGAGTATACAAAGATGAGAGTAGCTACAAAGGTCACTACAGATGCCATGATAGAAGACAGGGGGTCCAAGTAAAGTCCGAAAGAGATAAAGGGTAAAAAGTCATACAGCTTTATAACGAAGGGTGCTGATAGAGCTTTAGGTAAAGAGACTAAAGAAAGAAGGAAAGATAACCCGCCTGCAGTGCAGGTAATGATGGCAGAGAGCTTGTCTCCCAAATATTTTCCTGCCAAACCCACTACCAAAAAGGCAAAAAAGGGTATCAGCAAAATAAGCGCTTCCATGTTAGTCTCTCAGATGGACAGTTTCTGAGGAACCTTCATATCCCCTAAGTCTGAATATGGCTATTATAATACCTAAACCTACTGCTACTTCTGCCGCTGCAACAGTGAGTACAAACAGAGCAAAAACCTGACCCTCGGTAGAACCAAGCATCCTATCTATGCTAACAAAGGCAAGATTTATTCCGTTAAGCATAAGCTCCGTGCTGACAAGTATTGTTATGAGATTTTTGCGTATGAGTATTCCCAAAAAACCAGAAAGAAAAAGAAAAATGCTAAGAATAAGATAAAACTTTTCAACACTCACTCCTCTTTCCTCCCAAGGAGGATGGCTCCTATCATAGCTATTAAAAGTATAACAGAAGCCACTTCAAAAGGAAAGAGGTAAGAAGTAAAAAGGTTTTTGCCTACATCTTTCACATTATTACCGCTTAGGACATTTAAAGGTTCTGCAAACTTTCCTTTCAAAGTCATATAAGACATAACCCCAAAAGCTATCATAAAAAAAGGAATGCCCCACAAAAGCTCCTGTTTGTAAATGCCTTCAAATCGCTTTACCTTTTCCCAAGGTATCACGGTGATGATAAGAACATAAAAAACCACTATGGCAACAGCGTATATGATAAGCTGGAGACCTGCCAAAAGTTCTGCACCCATCTGAAGAAACACACCAGCCATGGCCAGTATGGCTGACAAAAAGGACAGTATTACATGAACAGGATTTTTCATAAAGATGGTGCCTAAAGTGGATACTATCAACCACAGGGATAAGAAGGCTGTGATTATCCACTCCACTGGATCTTCCCCCACAGTTTTTCTCTTTGCTTATCATCTATCCATATCCTGTCAGGTTCGTTGCCTCTTCTTTTCTTCCAGTCTATGGCATGCCTTTCAAGGTCCTCCATTCTGAACACACCTTGAGCCCTTGAGTAGCCTGCAAGCTCGTGTAGGTCCGTCATAGTAAGGCATCCTACGGGGCACGCATCCACGCATAGCCCACAGAAGAGACAGTTATAGAGGTTCATATCAAACCTTACCACTTTTTTAGTACCGTCAGGCATCTGAACCGCTTCTATCCTGAAAAGCGTGGGCATAGGACATGCAGTCTGACACATATAACACGCAACACATCTGCTTTTACCCTTTTCGTAGCTCATAAACTTACCTATGGCTTTAAGGGAATCTGGCTCTGTACCGTCCCAAACAAAGTGTCCGTGAGCTCCTCTGTATCTTTTGGGTAAAGTGAGCTTCTCAAGAGGATAGTTGATAGTTATGGGTTTTTTGAGCAAGTTTCTAAAAGTAACAGACAGGCCCTTTATAAAATCTACAAAAAGCAAAGTTTCCACTAAGTTTAGAAAAGCCTTTCTATCCACCTTTTTTATACCCATAGCTTAGAGTATTTTACATTATGAAATAGCTCAGTGAAAACTTAATGATATATATCATAATTTATGTGGGGTTAATGAATGTATTATTACCTTATGATTTGCCTAAGTCATTTAGAGTTATGTCCTCACTGTAAGAGGATAGCTCTGCAGGTGTGCGAGTATGATGAGCCATATCCAAGAGTTAGCGCAGAGTGTCAGTGCTGTGGGTATAAGGCACACGATGTGCCTATGAGACTTAGTAAGGAGGATTTTAAAGTCATTCTTGATAAGCTCGGTAGAAAGCTCATAGGTGAAGTGTGCTTGGACGATAGGTGTGGTTCTGATAAAGTGCTTAGACTTCTTCAAGAAGGTAGTTATGCGGAATACAGGTGTCTTGATTGTGGTGCAGAGTGGAACAGCGACGATGTGCAAAAAGCCATAAACCGTGTTAAGAGCGTGCAGGGCGCCATAAAAAATGGCAACAGGCTCTTAGATGTGCTAAAAGCGGGAGAAGGTGAGTGTCCCCTTTGCGGCTGGGATGTGGGACACATACACGTAGGGTATGCAGTAGCCATAGAGTGCTTTGTTTGTGGTTATCATAGCAAAGTGGAAGAGATCATTCCTGATGTAGACCTTACCACCCTTGAGTGTCCTCAGTACGAAAAGTCGGAAGAGACAGGATGATAAAACCCTTTCAAGAGTTTAGTAGATACGCAGAATGGAAGGAAAGGTTTTTAAAAGAGCAGGAAAGGATCAAAAAGATACAATCAGAAGTGTTTAATGTACAAGATCAAAGACTTTCAAAAGCGATGGCTTCCATGTATGTAGGAGGTTTAGAGCAGAGGCTAAAAGACGAAGAGATAAAAAGATGGACCGATTGGGCGGTAGATAAAACCTACAGAACTTTCAACACTTTTCCGCAGCTTTCTGATTTAGAGCTTTCCTTTCTCTTTTACTGTCTGGGCAAGCTCTTTGTGCCTCTTTTGCTTCATGAAAAAGGTGTAAAGTCCGAGAGCTTCAAAAACCTTTCGAAAGAAGAACAAGAAAATGCTGTTTCTGAGGTGCTTGATACCATATGGGAAAACCACCTCATACGCATACTGCAGATAATACCTTATGTAGGTTTAAACTCCACAACCAAGTGAAAGCCTTTTGGGTCGTATAGAGCTCTTACAGACCAGCCGTGTACCTGAGCTATATTTTTAACAACAGCTAGTCCAAGACCCATTCCCTTTGGATTTTCCGAATGATAGGGAATAAAAATCACCTCTTCTTTTCCCTTTTCTATACCTTTGCCGTCATCCACATAGTTCAAAACCTCTTCATCTATACTTATATGTATACTTTTTGCTCCCCACTCTATGCTGTTGTTAAAGAGGTTAAGAAACATGTCTCTTAGCATTTCCTTGTCTGCGTAAACCTTTTTATCTCCTTCCACCTTAACACTTAAGCCTGCATATAGTCTTGATAAGTCTTCTATGAGCTGTTTCAGACTAAGCTCCTCCACCATAGGTTCGCGCTCTACAGATAGATCTCTGAACTTTTTTATCATGTCTTTTATTCTGTTTATCTCTTCAAAGATAAGGCTTATGGATTGGGTGATCTCTTCCTTATCTATGGGCTCCTTGTTAATAAGACGCAGCAGTCTCTCAAGATTTAGGCTTATGGGAGTAAGAGGGTTCTTTATCTCATGAGCTATTCTTTTAACCGCATACTGCCATGTTTTAAACCGCTCTGAGAGAATAACAGGTTGAAGATCCTCGTATATGTATACCTTACCTTCCTTGTGTTCTATTATCACTTGCCTTATGTATGCATCTTTCTTTAGCCTCTTAATGTCTTCCTCATTTTTTACTTCCTGACCAAACATCTTTATAAAGCTTGCGTTTACCATAACTCTACCGTCCTGATGCACATAAGCGACGCCTACAGGTAAGGCGTTTATGAGTTCTTCTAGCACTTTTTTATCGTTCTCAAGCTTTGTGTAAATTTTCCTCAGCTCTTCCCTCATCCTCTCAAAAGCTTCCGAAAGCTCTTGGATCTCATCACCTGTGCTGGGTATGTTTACCTTTATGGAGAAATCTCCTTTGGATATCTCTTTGACCTTTGAAGATAGCCTTTCAAGCGGAAGGCTTATGTGCTTTGCCACTAAGTTTCCGAACCACACGGAAGCAAGAAAAGTGATCAGAGTAATCAGCACGAGAAAGTAAAGGTATATGCCAGATATGATGTCTTTTGACTTAACAATATTTCTGAGTTGTTTTGAAACATCATAAAGAGAGTTTATGTTTCTCAAAGTATCTTTATCTCTTCTTAAAGCTATCTTGTATTTACCAACACACATAAACACCACGCTTTCTTCTATAACTTCCTTACAATTTTTTACTGGAGTTATGCTTTCTACCTCTTTTAGTCCGCTAAGGTAGCTTCTTGGGTCTTCACCTCTACTTACAAGAAAGGTGAAAAATTCCTTATAGAGTCTTATTTTCTCCCTTTCTCTGTCTTTTAAAGCCTCATAGAGAATTTCTGACTTCTGAGCTATATCTTTGAGCTGTGAACTTATTAAGGTCTTGGTGGATTGCAAAAGAATAACGGAAGTAGCAAAATTTAGAAAAATTACAGGAATAAGTATGTACAGAAAGAGGGCGTTTGATAGCTTCTTTCTAAGCTTTTTTCTTGAGCCTTCAATATAAACTTTTATGAACTTCCTGAAAAATATGGCAAAAACTATTATAAGAACTAACAAATCTATGTTTATTACGAGAAGTATAAGGGGGAAACCTACATGCCATACTTTTCTAAGGTTATCAAGAATTACTATATTTATGCCAAGAAATATGAGGAAGAACGCTAAAAAGGTTAAGTAGAGTTTCACATTATACCCTTCTCCTTTATGTGCTGATGCTTTATCACCTCACCTTCAGACCAGTAAACAGCCATCTCCGCTATATTTTCCGCGTGGTCTGCCATCCTTTCAAAATGTCTTCCTACAAAAGATAGGTTTATAACCTTTTTTATGTTTCGCGGATCCTCCATCACATAAGTTATTAACTCCCTCTCAAGCTGATGATAAAGCTCGTCCACTGTATCATCTCTTGTAATAACCTTCTTAGCAAGTTCCACATCTCTTTGGAAGAAGCTCATCACCGCATCTTCTATCATGTCCTTTACATGGCCAGCCATAAGGGTTAGGTTTACATAAGGTTTAAGTGGTGGTTCCTGAGCGAGGAGTATAGACCTCTCCGCTATGTTCTCCGCTTCATCCGCTATTCTTTCCAAGTCTGAAACTATTTTGTATATTCCCATGATGAGCCTTAAGTCTATAGCTTCTGGTTGGTATAGAGCTATCATCCTTATGCACCGCCTTTCTATCTCTACCTCAAGCTGGTCTATCTCATCATCACCCTTTATTATGCTCTCTGCTATTTCCATATCTTGTTTGTTAAGGGACTCTATGGCTTTATCTACCGCTTTTTTTACGAGTCCTGCCATCTTAAGCACCAATTGTTTTGTTTCCTCAAGTTCCTCAAACAGCTTCATAATGTACCTCCTTTAGTATAACTTTATACCCTAAATGGTTAAAAAAGTGTTAAGTTCTTTTGAATACTTTATAAACCGCAGAAAAGTCAAGGCCCCCTATACCCATAAACCTTGCCATGCCGTAGGCCTCTTTAATGTTCTGAAGTGCAAAAGAGAAAGCTTTTGTATCTCTCAGAAGGTCTTGTGCATAATGAAGGTCTTTGTATATGAGGTCAACGGAAAAGTGGGTAGAAAAGTCCTCTTCCAAAAGCTTCTGCTTTTTCACATCAAGTATGTAGGATTTCCCTGCACCTTCGGATAGTATGTCTATCAAAAGTTCTTTGCCAAAACCTACAGACTCGCCTATAGCTATAGCTTCCGCAAGTACATGCATAAAACCACCAAGTACTATATTGTTAATAAGTTTTAGCTTTGTACCATTTCCTGCCTTTCCCACATAGTAAATCTTTCTGCAAAATTTCTCAAATAGTGGTAAGCTTTCTTCGTACTTTTCTCTATCTCCACCTACGAGCATAACCAGCTGTCCCTTTTGTGCAGGAATTACACTTCCAAGCACCGGTGCGTCAAGATAGTAAGCTCCATACCTTTTAAGCTCTTGATAAGCTCTTTCCGTGTAAGCATAATGATTAGTGGTCATGTCTATTATGGTTTTGCCCTCTATGCCTCCTTCTACTAGTCCCCCTTTGCCAAATATTACCTCCTCGGATGCTTGACTGTCAAAGACTATAAGGAAAACCTTATCCACATATGAAAGGAGATGTGCAGGCTTCTCAACAGTAGGAAAGCCAAGTTTTTTAACTTTCTCCTTGGTCCTGTTCCAAACTATAAGCTCAACACCCTGAGAAGACAGCCTTTTGGCTATCTCTGTACCCAAGTGTCCAAGTCCTATAAATCCTACCTTCATGACACAGCCTCACAAAAGATTCATTATGGATGCGCTCACCTGCTCCCAGTCCTCCTGGGTTAGACTTGCGTAAACTCTCTCCCCATCTGCCATCATGTCCCATGTGTTTCCTCCTGCAGATTCCACAAAGCTCTTTAGCTTGTCTCCTTTATTTTTGGGAACACTTATTGTGTATGTCTTGTTTTGCCAATCATCCTCTCCCCTTTCTACATAAACATCTATCCATACATCGCCCACTTCATAAGAAAGCATAAAGCCCACAGGCTCCGCAAGACCCATAAGCCTAGCTATTTCTGCAATGTGAAACTTGATCTGCTCTCTTTCGTCCATATTAAGATCTTAACAGAAGTTTTAAAGATAATCATACCCAGGGTGATCTTCTCATTTACTTTGGCTTTTAGTGGGTTCTCTAAAGGTACTATATCTATATCTTCTTCAAGAGGCTTTGTATAAGCCTCTGACCACAGGTTTATCCTTTTTACACTTTCATAGGATAACCAGCTTTCTATTGCATCTTGCACTTGATCTTTGGGAAGGTTTTTGAGTCCATGCACACTTCTTGTCCAGTATCCAGAAGAGAATAAAGCAAACACAACACCGCAAGAACCTTCCAGCTTTGCAGGATAAGACCTTTCAAACTTGGATGTTATAGCTTTACCGCTAACATCTAAACACTCAAATTTAAGAACCTCTTCCGGTTTGTACTTTATAAGTTTTTCATCACCATTCTTAGGATGAAGATGCCCGTAGTACAAAACATACCTATTTCCTTCTTTTTCTATCCACAGATCATGGGACGCTGCAAAGGACCATATAACCAACAAAGGAATAAGAAACTTCTTCATATGCATACCCTACACCTCCGTATTACTTTTTTTACAAAAGTAATATTAACGATTAGTCGTTCATCAGTCAATGTGATATAAATCATAAAAACTAAGCTTTAGTACTGTATATCTGGCACCTTGCCCAAAAGGTATAGCATCTCATAAAGAACTGTGTTCAGTGGCATTTTATATTCTTTGTGGTTCCGTTTGACCCTTAAATAGACAGTCTTTCTCTTTTGCCACAGGTCCAACTTGCTGTAAGGTGTTATAAAGGATTCGCTTTCGTAGAGGGACAAAGAAAGCACCGAAAATAGAAAGAGATTTTTCTTCTCCGAATAGACCTCCTCCCTTTCCCACCCGGGACCTTTTGTGGAAAACACCTGAAGGGCAGAGTGATAAAACCATTCCCCATCAAGCTTGAAATCCTCGTTTTTTACACTGGCTGGCTTTATGGCTATGGCGGTGCTGAGCTTATCATCCTTTATTTTTAGCCTTTCTTTTAGCCTTTCAAACTCGGTGGTGTAGATCACAAAACAGTCCTCCTCTGCTTTGCTGGATATATGGGCGGTGGGCAATTCGGAATACTCTACAAAAAGGCTCTTTTGTTTTATTTTTTCCCTCTTTTCGGATTGGGCAACGATCTCCTCCAAGTAGGAATCCTCCCACCTGCCGGCGGTTATAAAGCAAAACCTAACATTTTCAAAAGAAACCTTCTCCTCTATCCACCTTCTCAGTCTATCCTTTTCAGAGTCAAGCCCACCGGTTAGCAGTATGGTTTTGTCTTCCACTTCCACCTCTGCTCTGTTTCCTTCTACCTTTAACGAGTAAATTTCATACAAAAAGTGCCTGTAGGGTTTGGCTTCCGGGCTGAACCTCTGATAGCAAAAGCCCGTGGAAGGTTTCTCAAGGATAAGGTAGATGTTTAACTCTGGTGGAAGTTCAAAGCCATCAAATTCAAAGCTTAGACCTTTGTAATCCTTCAAAAGAGTTCAGACGTGTGCTCTTCCGATCTAGGTTTCTCAAGGATAAGGTAGATGTTTAACTCTGGTGGAAGTTCAAAGCCATCAAATTCAAAGCTTAGACCTTTGTAATCCTTCAAAAGACTGATAAAAAGGTTTTTAAAGATAGAGGTTATCTGTTTTCTATCCTCTGCGTTTGGGTTTGGATTAGAAATTGCTTCTATAGTCTTTTTGTTTAGGGTTTGCACTGGCACGCCAAAGAAATCATAAACGAAGCTAAAGTAATCCCAAAAGCCATAGCCACCATTTTCTTCCCGAACATCTGTATTGAGTAGCAAAAGGGCTCCCACCAAGCTCTTTTCCCTTTCTGCAATAGCCTTCAGGTTCTTTATCCTACAGGCAAAGTAAATAAGGTTAAAGAGCAGGTCTAAAGAGTC
>Ga0079997_112126_pt1 | contig 39856 bp, 35 predicted proteins | sample PerSpoCPS_CMetaG_FD_69200 | JGI IMG/M metagenome (GOLD analysis project Ga0079997, IMG submission 69200) | Archaeal communities from Yellowstone National Park, Wyoming, USA - Perpetual Spouter C (PS_C) MetaG (SPADES assembly) (version 2) | ecosystem: Environmental > Aquatic > Thermal springs >... | reverse complement strand
GGCGGCCAGCCCCCAGGGCTGGCCGCCGCCCCCGGCCGCTCCGCCCCTTTGGGGCGGAGCGGCCAAAATATCTCGTTTCTGATTGCAAATGGTATTATACCATTTTGAAGCCAAGGCTTTCTTGATGTGAAGAGGGGATGGGCGCCTCCTCACAGCGGCTGCCAGCGCGCCCTTTGGGCGCTGGCAGCCGCCCAAAAAGTTTATAAAGGGAAATGGGATTAGCGTAGCTATCGTTTTTCGCTTGGAAGGGAATAGGGCATGAGCGAGGCGGTTGCTACTCTACTTTCACCTTGAAGCGCCGCCGAATTTCCTTTCCGGAGGAGGGATAATACACTACCTCGGCTTCCCCAGAAAAGCGCTTTTTATCCAGCGTAACCTCCAACTCTATTTCCCCATATTCATTGGCGTCAAAGTGGGCGGCACCGGCTTTTTGACCTGCTTTATAGGCCCGAATGATAAACTTGGAGCCGGGCTTGAGCCCTTGAATATGGATATAGTAGGTCTGCCCGCCCTTGATAATCAGGGGGTCTGTCCAGCTAAAAGGGGCTTTATTCACGGTGATAATGGCCTCTTCCCGGCGTGCGACAACCGGCGGGGGGGCGCTTGACTCTTCGTCCCCTATCACTTCATTAGGATCGTAAGTCTGAGCCCAAGCCCAGACGCTCATCCAAAGCCACAGACACCGCCAAAGCATAGGATGAAGATACGAGTTTTCTTTTACACTCGGGGGAGCCGAGAAAGAGATTTAGTTTGCAGGTACCACAGGAGAGTCAGGCAAAGGCTTACCATCCAAGCGCCGAAAGCGATGCTGAGAATCGCCATCGGGAAGCTGCCGGTGATTGTAATGAGCGTCCCGGGGATGAAAGATCCGCCTACCCCACCTATGAGCACGGTAAGGCCATTATAGAGTCCGGAGGCGGCTCCTACCCGATGCGCCCACACCATGCTTTGCAAGGTGGCAAACTCCTGGGCATTATAACTGCTCTGGAAAAAGACTCCCAGCACCAGTAATCCCAGGATAATAGAGGTGGATTTGGTATAGGCGGTGAGCCATACGCAAATCCCCGCCAGGAAGAGTCCTACAGCCGCTAAGGGAAGGCGTTGGCCCATTCGGTCGCCTAAGAAGGCCCATCCAAAAAGCCCTACTATCCCAGCCAAAAACACGCTGAAGAGCGGCCCACTGAGCGCATCAAAAGGGATGTTGTGATACCGATGGAGGTAGCTGGGGAGCCAGTTCAGCATGCCAAAGATGCAAAAGGCATTAGCGGCGCCCGCAGTCACATAAAGCCAGAAGAAGATAGGTTGAGGCGCTCCATATCCCTTCAGCGCCTCCCGCCAAGAGATGGCCGGGGGATGGAGGGGGGAGAGCCGCCCAGCATCTTCTGAGGGAATGAAGCGCAGGATAAGGGGCACGCTCACCAGAAGCCCCGCACTCCCCAGTACCAGAAATGTCGCGCGCCAGCCCAGCCTCTCCGCCAGCGGGATAATTATCCAAGGCCCTGCCATAAGTGCCGCCAGAATCCCACCCACGTATACCGAGTTGGCCCGGGCCCAATGAGACGGCGGAAAGTACCGACTCACTATAGCGCTATTCGTAGGCATGTGCACGCTTTCCGCCGCCCCTAAAAGAAACCTAAGCAAAACAATCGCTGGAACCCATTTCCCCAGCGGATAAAAAAGAAGCGTTACTACGGAAAACCCTACTACCGATGCCAGAAGGCTCCGCCGCAGCCCCCATCGCTCTGCATAGGGGCTAAGAAATATTTGCGTTAGTCCAAAAGACACATAAAACGCTCCTAAAATCCACTCTCCATACTGCCCTACCTCTCGGTCGCTCCACCCGAAACTCCGAGCCAGCTCAGGAAGAATGATAGCAAGGTTATTGCGGTCCAAATAGTGAATAAAAGTCGTAACCGCCAGAATCGCAGGAATGTGCCAGGGCAGACGAACCATAAAGTGCAAGGTAGGATTTAGAAACGGTGGGGTAGGAGGGCGCTTGCGCCAGAGGTTTGCTGTAGCTTTGCAGGGGGAAGGCCGGAGGAGTCTTTTGGGACGGGTGGCTGATGGGGCTTTCCCAGCGAGGCAATTTTGTTGAAAAGAGATATTCCTATGCAGGAAGAGGCTTTACGAGAAGCGTTACGGGCAGTGATAGACCCCGACCTCAAGGTCAATATCGTAGATGGGGGCATGGTGAAGGGCTATGCCTGGAATGAGGAGGATAAGCGGCTTTCGCTCACCTTGGAGCTGACGACGCCGGCCTGCCCGCTCAAGGGCTACTTTCAGGAAGCTATCACGCAAACTGTGCGGGAAAGGTTTGGCGATGAGTGGCAGGTGGAGGTGCAGTTTACATCGCGAGCGCTGGCACCTATCGGGAAGGACTTACCAGTGCGGTATCTGGTTTTGATTGCTTCGGGCAAAGGCGGCGTGGGAAAATCCACCGTGGCGGCTAACCTCGCTATTGCGTTATCTCAACGGGGTGGAAGGGTAGGGCTATTAGATGCCGACATCTATGGGCCCAGTGTGCCTATTCTCATGGGCTTAGAAAGGGCTCGCCCCAAGGTACGCGAAATAGAGGGCAAACCCTACTTAGTTCCTATAGAGAAGTACGGCATTTACCTCATGTCGCTGGGCTTCTTGGTGCCGCCGGGGCAAGCCACTCCCTGGCGAGGGCCTATGGCCTCCAATACCTTGCGCCAGCTTCTCTTGGAGACGGCATGGCCCGAACTGGATTACCTCATCGTAGATATGCCGCCAGGGACGGGGGATATTCAGCTTACGATGGCTCAGCAGTTTCGGCCACAAGGCGCTGTCATTGTTACAACGCCGCAGAAGCTCGCCATCGCCGACGCCGAAAAAGCCCTCCAAATGTTTCGCATGCCAATGGTCCAAGTCCCCATCGCCGGCATCATTGAAAATATGGCTTATTTCTGGACCCCCGAGCTGCCAGAAAGAAAATTTCCTATCTTTGGCCAAAAAGGCGGCCGTATGTTAGCCGAAAAGTATCAAGTGCCTTTTCTCGGCGAAATCCCGCTCTTAGAAGCCATTGTAGAACGGAGCGATGCCGGCCTGCCCCCCGCCTTAGAAAAAGATACCCCCCTCAGCCAAGCCTACCACGAGATTGCCGAAAAGCTCATTCGGGAATTAGCGACCCTTTCTACCCCCGTCTCCCCGTGAAGCCCACCGTAGAGGCGCTGAGCGCTTTCCTCCAGCCCATCCGGGCTTACCTAGCGCAGGACGGGGGCGATATAGATTTCGTAAGGGTAAGCGAGGACGGCCGCATCCTCTACGTGCGTCTCAAAGGCACCTGTCAAACCTGCGAACTCAATAGCACTACTTTGCAATTAGGCGTCTTAGAGCCGCTGCGTCGGTTTTTCCCCTCCTTGGAGGCGATTGAAGTAGTGGAGGAATAAGGGTTTTTGGGTACGCCGCCGCCAAAATAACGCTCATACAAGTATCTGAGTAGTCCCTCGCCATCCTTCGCCAATTATGCTTATATTTGCCTTATGAGCTTACGAGTCCTGCTTTTGGGAGCGCTCACGCTTTGGATAGCGAGCTGCGACAAGGTCAAGCTCCCTGACTCCACGGACACCCTCACCGAAGAAGAAATTGTCGCCGGCCTCAAAGAAGCTCTCCGCGTCAGCACCGATACCGTTACCCGACACCTGAATCAGATAGATGGGTACTATGGTGACTCGCTGATTCGCATTCTTTTTCCGGAGGACGCATGGAAAGTAAAGATGGCGATAGAAGCTTTGCCGGGCGGCGAGAACTTAATAGCGGATTTGGTCCTGAAGATGAACCGTGCTGCCGAAGAGGCCGCTGACGAGGCGAAACCCATCTTTTGGCAGGCCATAGAGGCGCTCACCATCACGCAGGGCATGCAAATCCTCAAAGGCGATAGCACCGCGGCCACCCGCTACTTAGAAAGTCAAACTCGGGACTCCCTCTTCGCTCGCTATAAGCCTCGCATTCAAGAGGCCATGGAAAGCGTCGGCGCCCAGCAAGCCTGGACCGAAATCGTGGACCTCTACAATAGCCTTCCCACCACCCTAACCCCCATTCAAAACCGCGACCTTTCGGCGTATGTTACCGATAAGGCGCTTTACGGCCTCTTCCTCAAAATCGGCCAGCACGAAACCCGCATCCGCCGGGATGTGAGCTACCGGGTTACGGACCTCCTGCGCAAAGTCTTCGCCCACGCCAATAGCTAAAGCCAATTCCCTACTAATGGATGGGCTAAAGCCGCCGAACCTCCAAGGAATATAAAGGGGGCCCTCTCCTGTCGGGATGTGCCATAGGAGCCCTAGCCGCTTTGCTGGATGAGGCCTACCTGCATAGCCAGAAATAAACACTATCCCCGCCGATTGCCCACCCCAAAAGATGTTATCAGAGCGCAGAGAATAAGCATAACCGATACCCCTTATCCCATTCACTTCCCTGCGGTATAAAAGCTCTGCCCTTCAGCGGCGCTAATTCTCTCCTACCTTTGTCCAAATGGAAAGGTATCAGGTTGTCATCATTGGAAGCGGTCCGGGGGGATACGTGGCGGCCATTCGAGCCGCCCAGTTAGGGTTTTCCGTAGCTCTCGTGGAACGCTATCCCACCCTCGGCGGCACCTGCCTCAATGTCGGCTGCATCCCCTCCAAAGCCCTCCTCGACTCCTCCGAAAAATATTATGAAGCCCGAAAGCACTTTTCCGAACACGGCATTGAAATAGACCCCCCTACCCTCAACTGGGAGAAGATGAAAGCCCGCAAAGACGCCGTCGTCCGCCAAACCGTCAGCGGCATTGAGTACCTGATGAAGAAAAATAAGATAGCCGTCTATCATGGTCATGGGCGCTTCGTCTCGGCTAACGAAATCCAAGTCGATGGTGGGCCGCGCCTGTATGGCGAGCACATCATCATTGCTACGGGCTCTAAGCCTACCCCCCTCCCAGGCCTCCCTATAGACAAGAAGCGCATTATTACCTCTACGGAGGCTCTGAGCTTGCCGGAGGTGCCGCCTTCCATGGTGATTATCGGGGGAGGGGTGATCGGCGTAGAGATGGCTTCCATTTATGGGCGGCTGGGTAGTCAAATAACGATCGTGGAGTTTTTAGACCGAATCTTGCCGGGGTTGGATAAGGAGGCCGCCGCCGAAATGCAAAAGGCCCTGTCAGCAGACTATGGTGTGCAGTTTCTTTTAGGGCATACGGCGGAGGCTGCGGAGGTGGGCCCCGAAGGCGTAACTCTGACTATTCGCCCACGAACGGGAGGCGAGCCAAAAACGCTCTTCGCCCATACCGTGCTGGTAGCCGTGGGCCGCCGCCCCTACACAGAAGGCTTAGAACTGGAAAAGGCCGGCCTTAGCACCGACGAGCGCGGCCGCATCCCAGTCAATGAACACCTCCAAACCGCCGTCCCGCATATTTACGCGATTGGCGATGTTATTCAGGGGCCCATGTTAGCGCACAAAGCCTCGGAGGATGGTATCTTCGTTGCTGAAAGATTGGCTGGCCGAAAACCCCACTTAGATTATCGTCTCGTGCCGAGCGTTGTCTACACCTGGCCCGAAGTCGCCTCTGTAGGCTATCTGGAAGAAGAGCTGGAAAGGCTGGGGCGCCCCTATCGCGTGGGGAAATTCCCCTACCGGGCCTCTGGACGCGCCCGCGCCGCCCATGAAGTACGGGGGTTTGTTAAAGTTATCTCCGACGCCAAAACCGACCAGCTTTTGGGTATGCATGTAATAGGCGCACGAGCAGCCGATGTGATTGCCGTGGGGGTGGCGGGCCTGGCTTATGGGGCTTCAGCGGAAGACCTTTTCCGGCTACCCTTAGCGCATCCTACTTTCAGCGAAGCTATCAAAGAAGCCGCTCTGGGTGCCAGCGAAGGCCAACCTCTTCACATCTAATGGCCCGCATCGCCCTCCATACCCTTGGCTGCAAACTCAACTTTGCGGAAAGCGCTACCCTGGCCCGAGCTCTCGTCGCTCAGGGCCACACTATTACCGATTGGGATGCGCCCGCCGACATCTATATTCTCAATACCTGCACCGTTACCCATCAGGCCGACCGTAAAGCGCACAAACTCCTGCGGCGGGCTGCTCGCATCGCCCCCAATGCCCACCTCGTAGTTACCGGCTGCTACGCCCAGACCAACCCCGACGCCTTCCGAGATATTCCCCAAGTAAAGGCCATTATCCCCAACCTCCACAAATCCCGCCTGCCTGAATACGTAGAGGCCCTTTTGCGGGAAGCGCCCCTTCCCGAGTCCGCGCTACCCTCCTCCAGCAAAGGGACCTGGACTTTCTTTCCCAGTGCCTCAGGAGAGGGACGTACGCGAGTCTTCCTCAAAGTCCAGGATGGATGCGACTATAAGTGTAGCTTTTGCACAGTTCCCAAGGCCCGTGGCCCCAGCCGTAGCGCTCCCCCCGAAGTTATCCTCCAAGAAGCCCTTCACTGGGCCCAAAAAGGCTACAAAGAAATCGTCCTCACCGGTATCAACTTAGGCGACTACGGCAAACCCCACGGTATCCCCTTCCTAACCTTGCTCAAAACCCTGGAGGCCTCCCTCCCCCCCTCCGTAGCGCGCCTGCGCCTCTCTTCTATTGAGCCCAATCTCCTTTCCGACGACATTTTGGACTTTATAGCCGATCATCCCCGCTGGGCACCGCATTTTCACCTTCCTCTTCAGAGCGGCAGCCCAGAAATACTTCGGCTGATGCGCCGGCGCTATACCCGCACCCTTTATGAGAACCGCATCTCGGCTATCCGGAAGCGCTTTCCCCATGCTGGCATTGGCGTGGATGTCATCGTCGGCTTTCCCGGAGAAACCCAGCTCCATTTTGAGGAGACTCGGCGCTTTCTCGCAGACCTGCCTGTGAGCTACCTCCATGTTTTCCCGTACAGCGAGCGGCCCGGCACCGTAGCCGCGCACTTACCCGGCAGCGTGCCTTGGCCCGAGCGCCTGGCCCGCAGCGAAGTCCTGCGAGAACTAAGCCTGCGCAAAAAGCTCACCTTCGCCCAAAGCCTTCTGGGCCAGACTTTCACGCTCTTATTGGAGACTGAAACCGAAGGTCTGACCGAAAACTACCTGCGGGTTGAACTGGAAAAGCCTGCTGAGGCCGGCGCGCTCATTCCAGTGACTTTGACGAAGGCGGACTTTGAGGAGGGGGAGGTGCGGGTGTTTGGGCGGCTCCTGACCGAGCCAGCTGATCTACCACCTCATTCCAATGGTGGCCCCTATGAGCCGGCACCTTCACCCAGGTGATCTGGACTTTATCCCGCACCTTCTGTAGAAAGGCCACATATCGTTTCGTGAGGGGGGTTTTAGCCTTCCAACGGCCGGTCGCCCAGGCCTCCAAGCCCTCGTAGTCATGGTAGATGGTGCACGTAGGCACTTTATGGCGCACACACCAGCGCAGGGCTTCTACGACAGCATAGATTTCGCCGCCTATCTGCCGATGACCAAGGAGGTCCGGGTCAGCCGGCACAGGCCCCCCGGCCCGATACACCTCCTCACCATCCCGCCGAATCACCAACCCATACCCCACCCCACCACCCTCCACCCATGCCCCATCCACATCTATCTCTACGCCCTTGCCTTGATACACCTCCCAAAGGTACGACCCCTCTCCTTTACGCCCTCTTAACCAGAGTCTCGTACTTTTGTATTATATGATCAGGCGCTGGTCATGGCTGCTGCTACCGCTCACCCTCCATAGTCAAACCTGCCCTTATCTGCGCTACATCCTATTTGACGCCTGTGGGCCCGGAACCCAGGAGGGCTTCAATGAGCACTTAGTCTTCTTCACACCCCTAGATATGAACATAGATGCGCTGCGCGTCTCTTTCCCCGTCTATCCGAATCAAACCAACTTAGATAACGATAGCCCTACCCGGTGGGTGTGTTATGGATGTTCTTACTCCTGGACTTGCGATAATACGGTGATCTCCAATATGAACTCTAATGCCTGCGCAGGGACGACCTATACTTGTCCCAGTAGTGGTACCACTATCCCCGCTAATAGCCTGATTATCGTGTTTACGGGGGTTCCTACGACGCTTCCTTCTCTTAGTAATCTCTGCGGAGCAGGCACGGTATATGTGCTCTTCACCAGCAATACTAACGGGTGGGGCCGCTACCGAAACGACCCTGACGATACTCAGAATCGCCGCACGCGTATTGCTTTTGACGGCTTTCCAAGCTGTTCCATGACGGTAAACTACAGGGGGATTTCTACGCCTGCTGATGGTAACTACCTGCTTATAGACCCTGCTATATGCATCGGCAGGACGGAGGGGCAAAATGGTGTGATTCCTTCTACTTCGGCCTGCTACTACTCGGGGAGTGGGTCTAATGGCGTTTCCTTAGGGAACGCTGGGTCTAACTGCGCTTTGCCTGGGCTGGGTACTCTTCCTATTCTTTGGCAGGAGGTTCGGGTGGTGGGGGGGCGTTTGCGGTGGCGGGCGCTTTTTGAAGGGGAGGCGGAGCGGCTGTTTACTTTGTGGCATCAGCCGGAGGAGCAAGGGACGGCTTATATTTACCGCGTAGGTCTTGGGGCTAAGGGGGAGCTTCCGCTGGAGCGGGGGGGGTTGTATTACTTGACGGTAGAGTTAGCCGATGGGACGCGGGTGCGCAGTCCGGGCGTTTGGTATGAGGGGGATGCTCGGCCGTATATTCGGTATGAGGGGGGGCGTCCTATTTTAGAGCGGAGTGGGGAGGTAGCGGAGCTGCGGGTTTGGGATATGAGTGGGCGGCTGGTCTTATCGGCGGCAGCGCCTGTGGAGCGGGAAGTGCTCAGTCGGCTTGGGGGGGACGGTAGGGGCGTGTACAACCTTCTTCTGCATCTGCGTAGTGGGGAGGTACTTCAAGAGCGGCTTTTGGTGGAGCCGTAGGTGGTACTTTTGAGGGGTGCGGGCCTTAGCCATAGATTTGGGGCTGAAACGAACGGGTTTGGCTTGGACTGATCCGACCCAGCGGGTGGCGCTACCCTTAGAGGTCGTGCCCACCCACCAGCTGCGGGCCCGCCTGGAAGCCTTAGCCCCTGAAGTAGCGGTCTTTGTCCTAGGGTATCCGCGACGGCTTAGTGGCGAACCCACCGACCTTACCCCGCATGTAGAAGGCTTAGAGCGGTGGCTCCGCCAGCGCTTCCCCGAAAAGGAGGTCGTGCGGGTAGATGAACGCTTTTCCACTCATGAGGCCGCACGAGCCCTCCAAGCAATACCCAAGGCCCGCCGAAACAAAGGCGCCCACGACATAGCAAGCGCTGTTGTAATTTTGCAGGCTTATCTGCTACGGAGAAGGGGATGATTAGGCCGATTGTGTGTTATGGGTCTCCAGTTCTTCGTCGCAAGGCGGAGCCTGTAGATATGACGGACCCCAGTTTGCCTGCGTTAATAGCGGATTTGTGGGAAACTATGCGGGGGGCGGATGGGGTGGGATTAGCGGCTCCGCAGATAGGCGTGAGCAAACAGGTCTTCGTGGTAGACGCCCGAGCCTTGCAAAAGCCCGACGAAACCCCCTTTCAAGGAGTCTTCATTAATCCAGAGATTACCTGGTATTCAGAGGAGAAGTTTGAGTACGAAGAGGGGTGTCTGAGCATTCCCGGTGTGCGGGAAAAGGTGTGGCGTCCAGCCTCTGTGCGGGTGCGCTATTGGGATGAAAATGGACAATCCCACGAGGCGGTCTTCTCAGGCATCGTAGGACGGATTATTCAGCATGAGTATGACCATCTGATGGGGAGACTATTCATAGACCTCCTTCCTGCCCTTCGGCGGCAGCTTCTCCGGTCTAAACTCCATAAAATCCGAAAAGGTCTCATAGAGACCTCCTATCCCGTCTCTTATGCCCTTTAACTACTACGACATCGTAACTGCCCTTACCATTGGAGTCCTGGCTTTGGCAGCCCTCTTCTTGATAACGCAGAAGGCTCGTCTGCTATGGATTTTAGCGGTGGCGTGCATTCCGTTTTCTTCGGAAATCATAGTGGAACTACCTATTCAGGCCATGGATTTACCAGTTTTATTCTTCCCTACGGATTTTTTGGCTGGTATTATCACGGGCTTTATTTTCTTAGCTCTCCCCATTTTGGGGGGTCAAAGTGGAGGTAATCTCGGGCTTAGGAATAGCAAGATATTCACTTTTTGGGTGTTGTATCTTTTCTGGATGTCCGTCGCCACCCTCTTATCTGTTCATCTCATTGTTTCAGCCAAGTTTTTTGTGATGCAGTTTGCGTACATGTTGGCTTATGGGGGGCTGGGGTATTATCTCATGCATAGGGGAACGGTGGATATAGAGTCGGTGTATAAACGTTATCTGATTGGGGCTTTGGTAGCGACTTTTTTCGTTTGTGTGACGGAACATATTATTTTAGGCCCTACTCGGGATACTGTAGATCAGGCGATAAAGCCTTTTTTTAGGGAACATACGGTGTATGGGGCTTTTACGGCATGGATGTTTGTGGCTTACTTTATCCTGTGGAGGAATTCCATGGTATCGCTAAGCTTGTTAGTAGCGCTTTTATTTTCTGGGGCGGCTCTTTTTTTGAGTTATAGTAGGGGGGGATGGTTGTCGGTGCTAGGGGCGTTGGGGCTGTGGCCTGTTATCAGTTGGCTTGGGCGACTGCGGCGCAATCAGGCCTTAGCTACTGTGGCAGGGTTGGGCCTTATTTTAGCAGGAGGGATTTCATTTCTTTTATCGCAGGGGCAGATGTGGTTGGAAGACAAACTTTCTGAGCTTTTAGGGGATACTGGTAAGAGAATAGCGAGCTCCTTTGATGTAGAGAGAGACGCATCTAACTTAGGGCGTATTCACCGATGGATAGTGGCCTGGGAGCTTTTTGAGAAAGAGCCTGTCCATGGGATAGGGCCTAACGCCTTTCCTGAGGAGTATCACGCGCACAAACGCCTCTCCATGCTTTTTGAGGCGATAAAAAAAACAGACTTGGTCTATGCGGGTATCCATAGCGAATATCTCACAGCCCTTACCGAGATGGGTCTTCCGGGCCTATTGCTGTTGGTTGTTATGTATGGATTGACGTTGTATTATCCTTTTCGTTATGCAGTGTCTACGCAAAGTGAGTACCATAAAGTTACTGGTTGGCTAGTAGCTCTTCCGCTTTTGTCCTATTATCTGCATGCGTTTATCAATAACTTCATGGACCATGGAAAAATGGCGGCGCTTATTTACATGCATTGGGGGGCGGCGATGGCCCTGGAGGTGAGGTTGAAGAAGCAGCAATTTCTTGATAGATTGTCATATGCGTCTGAGTCGCATGGCTAAGCATAGTGTAGATAGTCTGATGGGCACGGTGTATGTTGCGGGCTGGGCTATTTGGCTGGTTAGTTTTAGTCGGTGTCAGGCGCCGGGGGCATATTTTTCGGGGGAGATTAGGGGTTTTCAGCGGGACTCGGTGTATTTATTTCGGTGGGATGCGGGTCGGTGGCAGCGGGTAAGCTCGGCCGCCGTGAGGGATGGGCGCTTTGCCTTTGAGGGAAGTTTATCTACGGCGGGCTTTTATTGGTGGGGGATCTCGCCGCAGGAGGGAGACCTCATATACCTTTCCCCCAAAGAGAAACCTATAATCCAAGCAGAAGTCCAGCAGCTTTTTCAGAGTTATCAGATTCAAAAAGGAGAGGAAGCTGCGGCTCTTTTGCGGTTTCGGCGTGAAGGGGCTAACTTCTTGCAGCGCTTGCAGAAGAATCCTTCTGACTCTATAGCCCAGCGGGGGCTAGATAGTTTAATAGCGGCGGCAAAGAAAAGTAAGTGGGAGGTGCTTTCTCTTTACGCGCCTTTTTATCGGGTGCCTTCTTTGCCGGCTGGTGCATTGAGGTGGGAAGACTTGGAGAGGCTCTTTTGGGAGGGTATAGCTTTACAGGATGGTCGTTTAGCGGGGCTTCCGGACCTGTTTGGGCGATTTCAGTATTTCTGGCAGGTGGCGTTGTCTATGATGCCAGAGGACACGCTGTTAGAGCGGCTGGACGGGTGGAAGCGGCTGGCGGGGGCCTCGCCTGGGGTTCGGAAAAATGCATTGGTGGCTTTGCTTGTGGTGGCGCAGCAGAGTGGGCGTTCGGATTTGCTCCTTAGTGTGGCCGAGCGGTTTGTGAAGGCTTTTCCTGATGATGATCGGAGGGGGCAGTTAGAAGCGCTTCTTCAAGCGGAGGGGGCGCTGCGGAAGGGGCAGCCGGCGCCGGATATAGAGCTGCCAGGCCCGGATGGGCAGACTTATCGTTTATCCAGTTTCCGAGGCAGATGGGTTTTGATAGACTTTTGGGCGAGCTGGTGTCGCCCCTGCCGTATGGAAAATCCGAATGTAGTGCGCTTGTATCAGAAGTATCATCCGAAGGGGTTTGAAATTTTTGGGGTGAGCTTGGATTATCAGCGGGAGGCGTGGCTGCAGGCTATTCGTCAGGATAATCTGACTTGGGTTCATGTAAGTGATCTTAAAGGTTGGCAGAGTGCGGGGGCGCAGTTGTATCGGGTAAATAGTATTCCTTTTACGGTGCTGGTGGATCCGGAGGGGCGGATTGCGGCGAAGGGGCTTAGAGGGGCGTCGTTGGAGGCCAAACTACGAGAGATTTATGGAGAGTAAAGCAGGGATAGTAGCGCTCTTAGGAGCTCCCAATGCGGGAAAGTCTACATTATTCAATCGGCTGATAGGGGCCTCTTTGGCGGGAGTAACGCCCAAGCCGCAGACTACGCGGTTTTTGATTAGGGGGCTGCTCAATCATGAGCTGGGGCAGATAATTTTGGTGGATACGCCGGGATGGATTGCTCAGCCCAAGAATGCCTGGCATGAAGCGCTCAATCGCCACAGTCGGCATGCAGCTCAAGACGCGGATGCGCTGGTGTATTTGATTTCGCTACATGGGGGGCGGAAATCCGTAGGCTCCGACGATCCGCTTTTCCCTGATTGGCTGGCGGCTCTTCGGAAGCCGCTTTGGGTGGGGGTTACGCATGCAGATGAGCTGCCCAAGGAGATGCGAGAAGCGCGCGTGCGAGAAGTGGCTTCTATGGTAGAGGTTCTGGCACCGAGGGGGGTGTATGATGTATCGCTGGATAGGCCTTTGGAGGAGCTGATCCGCGCCCTTTTTGAGGCTTTACCTGAAGGGCCTCCGCTTTATCCGACAGATGAGATTACGCCGCAGTCTGTACGGTTTTTTGTGGGGGAGATTATCCGAAAGCAGCTGTATCTACACTTACATGAGGAGCTTCCGTATGGGACGGAGGTGGAGGTGACGAGTTATCGGGAGCAGCCGGAGCAAGATTATATTGCGGCTACGATATATGTGGAGAAGGAGTCGCACAAGCCGATGGTGATTGGGCGTGGAGGGGCGATGATAAAGAAGATTGGGACGGAGGCCCGAAAAGAGATAGAGCAGTTAGTGGGGAAGAAGGTATATTTGGAGTTGTATGTGAAGGTGGCGCCTGCATGGCGTAAGTCTGTTCAGCGGCTGAGGAGCTGGGGTTATGAGGTGAAGAGGGATTCCTCTTAGAGGGCGCCGGCGGTGGAGAGGAGGTTTTGGGCGGCGAGGCGGGCGGTGGGGTCGTTAGGGTTTCCGCTGAGGAGGCGGGCGATTTCGGAGATGCGTTCTTCGGGGCTGAGGGGGTAGATGAGGGTTTCGGGGGTGCCGTCGGGGGCGGTATGCTTACGGATGTGGAAATGGGCACCGGGTTGAGCGGCAATGGCGGGGAGGTGGGTAATGAGGAGAATTTGGAGTTTTTGGGAGAGGCGGGCGAGGAAGGAGCCCATACGTTGGGCGGCTTCGCCGCTGAGGCCGGTGTCTATTTCATCTAAGATGAGGGTGGGGAGGGCCATTTTTTCGGCGAGGGCGGCTTTTAGAGCAAGCATGAGGCGAGACATTTCTCCACCGGAAGCTACTTGGCTCAAAGGAGCCAACGGAAAGCCGGGATTCGTTTGGATGAGGAAGGTTACCTGGTTGAAGCCGGTGGGGGTTATTTCCACGGGTTGGTCTTGCCATTGGAGGGGGCTATGGGGGTTGATGAGGCGCTCCACGCTGATTTGGAAGCGGGCACCTTTGAGGCCTAATTCGGCGATGTAGGCTTCCACTTCGTCGGAGAGGGTTTGGGCGGCGGCCAGCCGGGCTAATTCTAAGCGATAGGCCGCATCTAAAAGCTGGTGTGTAAGTTCAGACAATCTTTGTCGGGCTGGCTCCAGCGCATTTTCTTCGGCTGTAAGTTCTTCCAGCTCGGCCTGATAGCGCTGAACAGTTTCCATAAGAAGCTCCACGGTGGGCACTTGGAAGCGGTGTAGGAGGTGGTTGTAGAGGTCATATTGGGCTTGGATGGATTCTATTTCTTTGGGGTTGAGGGAGTAGGCTTGGAGGAGGCGGTGGAGGAGGTCAAGGGCTTCTTGGATGTTGTAGCGGGCGCTTTCAAGGAGGCTAATGGCTTCGGCGAGGGAAGGCTCTTCTTGGGGGAGGCGTTGGAGGCTTTTGACGGCCTGGGAGAGGAGGGAAGGGGGGTTATGGGGGGCCTCGGCGAGCTGATGAAGCCATTGGGTGAGGGTAGTAGCGTAGAGGTTTTGATGCTCAATGCGGCGCATTTGGGTTTCTAAGTGTGCGTAATGTTCGGCGGAGAGGTTAGGCGGGACTTGGGCGAGCTGGTTTTGGAGCCAGGTTTGGCGTTCGCGACGTTTTTCGGTGGCGGCCTCTAAGGCGTGTACTTCTTCGTTTAGTTGGCGCCAGGCGTGGTAGAGTTTTTTGTAGGCGACGAGCTCTTCGGTTAGTTCGGCGTAGGCATCTAAGAGGCGCATTTGATAGGCGGGCTGGAAGAGGGCCTGGGTTTCATGCTGGCTGTGTATCTCTAAAAGGTGGTAGCCGATGTCCCGCACTTGCTGGATGGAGAGGAGGGCGTCGTTGAGGAAGTAGCGACGGCGGCCTTGGGGAGAGATTTCGCAGCGCAAAAGAAGAGGCGAAGTGAGAGGTTCGTCAAAAAGGGCTTGGATAGCTTCTGGGATAGGGTCAAACTCTGCTTCAATGACGGCGCGGGCGGTGAGGGGGGGCAAGTCGGCTTTTGTGCCTAAGAGGGTGGCGATGGCTTCTACGAGGAGGGATTTACCGGCGCCGGTTTCTCCTGTGAGAATATTGAGGTGGGGTGCCCAGGTGAGCGAAATGTCTCGCAGGAGCGGGAGATTCTGGATGTGTAAGCGGCGTAGCATGCGTGGAGTTTGGAGCAAATTTCGTAAGATTGCAGGTGATGAGAGCCTTAGGGGTTTTATTAGCGCTGGGGGTGGCATGGGCGCAGGTTCATCCGCTCTGGCGTACCTATACCGATGAAGACTATGGGCCTTACGGGAGTGTTTGGGGAATGGCTCAGGACCCTGTTACGGGCATTCTATATGGGGCGACGAATGCAGGGGTGTTAGAATATGACGGACAGCGGTGGAATCTTATCTCAACGCCGGCGCCCGTGCGATCGCTTTGGATTAGCCCCAATAACCGCATTTGGGTAGGATGTAAAGGGGACTTTGGAGAGCTTAGGACCGACTCCTTAGGACGACTGGTGTACAAATCTTACCTGAGTTTTTTGCCCGTGTCGCTCCAGCGGGTGGGGGATGTCAATGCCGTTTTCGGAACCCAAAACGAGGTCTATTTCATAGGCTCGCAAGCGGTCGTGTATGTAAATAGTCGGGAGCTGGCCCCGATCCCTAAGGTATTTTCAGATAAGTTTGTAGCGGGTGGTGGGCTTGTAGGAGAAGAGGTGTGGGCGTATTTTTCGGAGCGGGGTTTGGTGCGGCTCACTCCCCAGGGCCCTAAAGAAATAAGTGGCGGGAATATTCTGGAGCTCCGAGAGCCTTTGGCCGCGATCCTGGCTGTAGAGCCAGAAAAAATCTGGCTTCTTTCCACGGAAGGGCGTATTTATGAAGGGAAAAGGAGGGGAGGTACCTTTGTCCCGAAGAAGTTAGGCGTATCTACCTACTTACAGAGTAATGGAATTCAATCGGCCGCTCTCCTTCCTGACAAAACGATTCTTATAGCTACTCGGAGTGGGGGTGTGGTGTGGCTTCGGGCCGATGGGGAGGTGTTGGGGACATTTTCTAAGGGAAGGGGCTTTCCAGATGATGACATTTATGGGCTTTTTGTGGATATAGCAGGCAATGCGTGGGTTGGGCATAGTCGGGGTTTGACGCAGATCCTTTTTCAGGTGCCGATTCGGAGTTATGCGCATGTGCCGGGGATAGAGGGGAAGGTGAATGCTATTTTGCCGACGGAGCGGGGATTATATGTGGCGACTTTGCAGGGTGTGTATCGGCTGCGGGGCGATAAGTTTGTAGCGGTGCCTGGTATAAAAGGGGAGGCCTGGCACTTGCAATCTTTGCGGGGGCGGGTGCTGGTAGCTTCCTCCGAAGGTCTTTACGATGTAAGCGGAGAGGCCCCCGTCCCAGTCATCGCAGGACAGTCGTTTGGCTATATTTTGCCTTCTGAGAAACAGGATCAGGCTTATGCTTATGGGCAGAGAGGCATAGCTATCCTAAGATATGCCAATGGCCGCTGGCAGCGCGCTAAGGAAATAGACATTCCTGATGTGCGTTCGGTAGTAGAGGTGGGGGACTTTTTATGGATAGGGACAGTGGCCAGTGGGGTTCTGCGATACAACTTGGCTCAGGGCGAAATCGTACAGGAGGATTTTGGTCTGCCCAAGGGGGGGTATTATGTGGCGAAGCTGGCGGGGGACATTTATGCCCAGTCTTCTCAGAAGGTGTATCGGCTGGAGGGTAATAGATTTGAGGAAGTGCCTATTCTTATGGAGCGGCTGGAAGGGGAGCGCATAGACCGTTTGATAGAACTCTCAGGCGGGCGGTACCTCTTTCGGAGCCGAATGGGGCTGCGGGTGATTGACTTAGCTTCGCCTGAGTTTCCTGTAGAAGCTACTTACCAAGAGGCTTACTTCACGCTCAACATTCGGGCTTCTCGGCCTGATGTGTTGCACATAGACGGAAACCGTCTTTGGGCAGCGTATAAGGATGAGGTAGTCTTGAGCGATCTCCTGTTTAAGCCCTCCCCCCCAACGCCTTCTCTTGTGAGGACGTTTTATGCAGGGGGGCGGCTTATCTGGGGAGGGCGTTTCTACTTGTCCGACGAAATGAAGCTTTTGACTACCCAGCCAGCTAACGCTATTCCCGAAATCTCCTATAAGGATGCGCAGGGTTACCTTCTCTTAGGCTGGGTGAATCTGTGCGGCAATCTGGGCCCGACGAAGTTTCGGTATCGCTTTCGTAGAGAGGGTAACGAAAGTTGGGCCTATTTGGAGTCGGGTTCCAGCTTGCCATTTTCGGACTTGAGTCAGGGGAGCTACCGCCTAGAGGTCCAAGCCATCGCTCCTTGGGGAGAAGAAATGCCTTCCGCGCACTATGAATTCCGCATAGCGCCTCCCTGGTGGCTCGCCCCCTGGGCTTTCATCCTGTATGGCATTTTAGCTATACTGCTGGTGTTTATCATCATCCAGCTCAATGCCGCACGTCTGGAGCGCCGCAACCGCGAACTGGAAGCTCTTGTGCGAGAACGCACAGCAGAACTCCAGAAGAGCTATAAAGAGCTTGAGGCCGCTAATAAAAACTTGGCCAAAGCCTACGAAGACCTCAAAAATACCCAGCAGCAGCTCATCCAATCCGAAAAAATGGCCGCCTTAGGTCAGCTTATTGCTGGCGTTGCCCACGAAATCAATACCCCTATTGGAGCTATCAGCGCCGCAGCTACCAACATCTCTAAGACTCTTCCCGAAACCCTGAAGAATTATCCTAAGCTTTTATCTATTCTGGGGCCGCATGCGGACTTATTCTTTCAGCTGGTAGAGCGCACCCTCTCCTTTACGGGATCTCTTACCAGCCGGGAGGAGCGTCAGTATCGGCGGCAGTTGACTGAGCTTTTAGAGCAGCACGGCGTGCCTAATGCCAGTAGCATTGCCCAAAGCCTTGTGAAAATCGGCGTCTTTGATAATATAGAGCCCTTCTTGCCCCTCCTCAAACATCCAGAAGCCAACTTCATCATTGAGATGGCTGGAAATATCGGAAAACTTCGCCTCAACACCGATAACATTGAACTCGCTGTAAATAAAACGCAAAAAATCGTGTTTGCCTTGAAGGCCTATTCTCGTAAGAGTGTAGAGGAAAAACCTGAATACATGCAAATCCCCGAAACCATAGATACAGTCCTCATCATTTACCACAATCAGCTCAAATACGGCATAGAAGTCACCAAAGAATATGAACCTGATTTGCCAGCTATTTTAGGCTTACCCGATCAGATAGCCCAAGTCTGGACGAATATTATCTCCAATGCTATTCATGCTATGCAGGGCAAGGGGTCTTTGCATATTCGGGTCTGGCGAGAAGGGGATGATATTATAGCTAGTTTCACAGACTCTGGCCCGGGTATTCCTAAGGAAATACAGGATAAAATCTTTGAGGCCTTCTTTACGACTAAGCCGCCGGGCGAGGGCACGGGATTGGGACTGGATATCTCGCGCAAAATTGTGGAAAAACATGGGGGGAAGATTTACTTTGAAAGTGAGCCAGGCAAGACGACCTTTTATGTACGCTTGCCTATCCACACGCCTTACGAAGCAAAAGCTAATGTGCAAACCCTTCAACAACTACAATAGCCTATGGAAAAGCAAAAACCTAAGCGAGCTATTCTGTGCGTAGATGATGAGAAAATTGTCCTGGATAGCCTTCAGGAGCAGCTTCGCAACACTTTTGGCGATGAGTTTGAGTATGAAATCGCCGAAAGTGTAGATGAGGCCTGGGAGGTGATTGAAGACTTGGTTTCTCAGGGATACGAAATGGTGCTCGTCATCTCCGACTGGCTCATGCCACGCGTGAAGGGGGATACTTTCCTGATTGAGCTTCATCAGAAATATCCTGACACGGTTACTATTATGCTCACGGGCCAGGCCGACCCTGAAGCCGTAGAAAATGCCTATCAAAACGCCAACCTCTATGCCTATATCCGCAAACCCTGGCGAGAAGAAGACCTCATCAACTATGTGAATAATGCCCTCAAGAAGCTGGGCCTTCGGCAGTAGAGTATGAGTGCTTTTCGTAAGCCCTATGTTATTTGCGTAGATGATGAGAAAATCATCTTAGACAGCCTACAAGAGCAGGTAATCAATCGGATTGGCGACCGATTTGAATGCGAGGTGGCTCAGAGTGGCGAAGAGGCGCTTGAACTCATAGATGATCTTTTGAATGAAAATCAGCAGATAGCGGTGATTATTTCGGATCAGCTCATGCCCTCCATGAAGGGGGATGAATTTCTTATTGCCGCTCATAAAAAGGTCCCGGATGCCTATAAGATCCTTCTTACGGGGCAAGCGACGCTGGATGCCGTTCGGAATGCCATCAACCACGCTCGCCTTTACCGCTATGTGATGAAGCCCTGGCGGGAAGAGGACCTCATGCTCACCGTGGAAGAAGCGGCCGAAGCTTTCCTCCAAAAAATCCGCCTCCAACTCTACATGCGTCTCTTGCGAGACATCAATAGCCTTACGCAGAAAATATCCGGCGAGCGTGATCTTAATCGCCTCATTGAGAAGTACTTTGAGGGTCTGGCCGATACAATCGGCTTCTCGGTCGCTAAAGCCTATATCTCCCATCCCCAATATCACATACTGCTAGCAGCACAGGCAGAGATAGAGGCTAAAATACAGTCTTATGCTTCTAAGCCAAAAACCATAGTGGCAGATGCGTATTCTAATCCGGAGTTCACTTCAAAGATCCGTCAGGAGATAGAGGAAATCCTCAATCAAGTTCTTTTGGAGGGCTCTCAGCAAGCCCTGGTGGCGCCTATTCGTCTGCAGCAGGGTGGCGCTCAGGAAGTAGGCTACGTAGTGGTGCAACGAAGTGAGGGAATGGACTTCATGCGAGAGCAGCGCGAGATTCAAAGTACCCTCCAAACACTCACCAGCCAGCTCGCCATATCTCTCGAGAATGCCGCCTTTTATAAGACGATTTTGGAACAAAAACAGGAGTTGGAGGAAAGTATTCGGTATGCTCGGCGTATTCAGCAGGCGCTTTTGCCCAACATTGAACTCATAAAGTACTATCTACCGGAGAGCTTTATCTTGTATCTACCTAAGGCCGTGGTAAGTGGAGACTTTTACTGGTTTGCGGAGCAGGATGGGAATATCTACTTGGCGGCGGCGGATTGTACGGGGCATGGGGTGCCAGGGGCATTTATGAGTGTCTTAGTAAGCAATGCGCTTTCGTATGCCGTCAATCAGCAGCGGATATCGGACCCCGGTGCCATTCTGGAGCATGGAGTGGATATGCAGGTGCGGGAAAAGCTCCAGACGCAGGAAGGTCCTCTCCGAGATGGAGCTGAAATCGCGCTCGTTCAGATAAACCTTGCTACGCGCGAGCTACTATATGCGGGGGCTAAACGTCCCCTTGTCTATTATCGGGGTGGAACTCGGTATGAGATTCCTGCTACTCCCCGAGCTATTGCCGATGATCCTTCTTTGGTGGGCAGTATCCACTTTGAGACAGTCCGGCTCAATCCTCAGGTAGGGGATACCTTTTATCTCTTTTCGGATGGATATCAGGACCAGGAAGGTTTTGAGAAGCCTCGCTTAGGGAAGCGTCGGTTTTATGAGATTTTAGACGAAATCCACAAGCTCCCCATGGAAGAACAGGCAAACCTCCTTCGGCAGAAACTTCTGGAGTGGAAAGGCAGTGCTGAGCAAACGGATGATATTCTGGTGATTGGCTTTCGCTGGACAATATCGTCTGGGGGCGAGCACTAAAGCATCTAATCCCGTGCTTTGGAGGGGGCTTCTAAGTGATTGGTACTTACCTGCTTTACCAGAAAACTGGAAAGATAGGCCTCTGCGGGATCAAGTGTTATGGCGCCGCGGTCTCCACGAGGAAGATGTCCAGAGACGCTATTTTCAGGGTCAGCTAAGTGACCTGGCTTCCCCTATGGACCTGCCTGATATGGAGAAAGCGGTCGCTCTATTAGCGAAGGCTATCCGGGAGAAAGCGCTGGTCTTCATTGCGGGGGACTACGATGTGGATGGGGTTAGCAGTGCGGCGCTCTTGGGGCGGTTTTTAGGGCGATGGGGGGTGCCTTATCATATTCGGCTGCCCACGCGAGAAGAGGGCTACGGCCTCTCGCCAAAAATCATTCAAGAAGCTATTAGCCAGCGGCCCGGGCTCTTCATCAGTGTAGATTGTGGAACAAAAAACCCCCGGGAAATAGCCCAACTCAAAGCCGCGGGCATTCCAACCATCATTTGTGATCATCATGTCGTTCCTGAAAACCCCGAGACCTGGCCCCCTGCAGATGCCTTCATTAATCCCCACCGACCCGATGCTTCGGGTGCCTATCGGGAGCTTTCGGCAGCAGGTGTCGTCTTCCAACTCCTTCACGCTTACCTCCTGTCCGAAGAAGGTGGCAACCTCACTCCTTTAGAAGAAACCATAGACATCGTAGGCGTAGCGACCTTGGCTGATGTTATGCCCCTCTCCGGGGAAAATCGCCTGCTCTCCCGCTTAGCCCTGCAAAAGCTGCAAGATGAACCTATCTTGGGTTATCAGACGCTCTTACAAGCCCTCTCCCTTACAAAATGCCGAATAGAATCCCGCGATATCGTATTTAGAATAGTTCCTCGCCTCAACGCTGTGGGGCGGCTTTATAGGCCTGAGCCTGCTTTGCGGCTTCTTTTGACTGCGGATCCGGCTGAAGCCCAGGCCATAGTCAAACAGCTAGAGCAATACAATCGGGAGCGACAAGACCTTCAGGATAAGGCTATGGGGGAAGCTATCCATATGCTTCGGGCTCGGTATGGGGCTGACCCCCGTTTATGGCCGAAAGCGCTTGTGGTGGCAAACCCTACTTGGCACAAAGGCGTGATTGGGCTGGTGGCGGCCCAGCTTACCGAGCTCTATGAGCGGCCTTCGGCGGTACTTACCCAAAGCGCCCAACCAGGCATATGGGTAGGCTCCGCCCGCAGTGTAGAGGGCGTTCCCCTTCACGAGATTATAGAGGGGTGGTGCCGCCCGTACCTGCTTAAAGGCGGGGGCCACGCCATGGCCGCAGGATTTAGCGTACAGGATAAATACCTAAGAGAGTTTGGAAAGGCCTTTATAGCCGGCGTGTCTCATTATCTAGCGCAGAGAGAGCGTAAAGTTTCCCTTTTAGATGGGGATATTCTGGCTGGGCAGGTAATAAAAGAGGAGTTAGATAGGTTGACCTCGGATTTTGAGCCTGTAGGTCCTGCCAATCCGGCTCCGCGGTATCTTTTGCGCTCTGTTCGGGTTACTTCTCAGGATGGGCGCACACTCATGATTTATGCGGCGGATGGTCAATCCAACGGGGCATTTGAGGGGCGGGTTACGTTTTCTTCTTACCGGTGGTCAGAGGACTGGCCTAAGCTGATGCGACAGCAGGAGGGATTAGTGGTAACGCCCTTTCGGTCACAAGCAGGAAGACCTATCCAGCTCAAAGTGCGAGATGTGATCATGGGTTCCCAATCCGCAAACCAATGATTAGGATATCGTCCGTCTGGCGTGTAGTGCCCATCCACCGGGCGAGTTCGGCTTCAATTAGGAGGCGCTGCTGGTGAGCTGGATGAGGCGCGATGGACTCTAAGAGCTCTAACAAGCGGCGATGCTGATAACGCTTGTTGTCTGGCGAAAGCTGGTCGCTATACCCGTCGGAAAAGAGATACACCATATCCCCGGGGCTCACCTCTAAGGTGTGGAGGGTGAACTCCGGTGCCTCGCCCTCCCAAGGGCTGCCAATCGTGATCCGATCACCAGAAATCTCCTGGCCTTTACCGGCATGCACCCAAAAGAGGGGCCGACGAGCCCCCGCAAAGAGAAGCCGGTGCCGCTTGACATCTACCTGAATAAGAGCTATTTCCATTCCTTCTTGGAAACGCTGGTACTGGGCATCCTCATGGTGGAGCGCAGCCCGCATCCGCAAGTTAAGGAGATACAAAATCTCGGAGGGTTTGAAGACGCCTTCCAGTTCTACAATCTGTTTGAGAAGCGTATTGGCAATGATAGTCATGAAGGCGCCCGGGATCCCATGACCTGTGCAATCCCCTGCCGCTACAATAACCTTGCTAAGGCGGTGGGCAAACCAGTAAAAGTCCCCCCCTACGATTTCCCTCGGCTGATAAAAGAGGAAGCTATCGGGGAAAAACTGAAAGATTTCGTTCCATGGCGGGAAGATAGCCCGCTGAACGCGCTGTGCATAGCGGAGACTGGCCATAATGTCTTCGTTTTGCTGCTGGAGGAGCTGAGCTTGTTTTTCTAAGGCTTCCTTTTGGCGGAAGACTTCTTCGGTGCGCTTCTGGACGAGAGTTTCCATGTGATTGTAGAGCTGGGCATTTTGTAGGGCGATGGCGGCAGGGGCTGTAAAGAGTTTGAGGAACTCAATTTCCGAGGGGAGGAGGGAGATAGGCTGGGAAGTATGCTTGAGATAGAGGAGGCCGATGAGGCGCCCTTGATAAATCAAGGGTAAAGCAATCACCATGCGTAGGGGGAGCCGAAGGAGGTCGGGGTGCCGACCCCAAAAGGAATCTGCCTGCACATCCGCAACGATGATATTCTCTTTAGCCTGAATGCTATGCTGAATAAGGGGCCAAAAGAGCCCTTCTACAGTTTGGGCTGGCACGTTCTGGAGGGGGGGCGCCTCATACATGTCCGCTCGCACTTGGCACACCAGCCGCAGCTCCTCAGGCCTCTCTGAATCAGGTAAAAGCAACGCCGCCTCCTCAGCATAACTATTTTCTAAAGCAATGCGCAAGACCTTGAAGATGAGCTTATCCAGCCGCATTTCCCCAATAAGCGAGAGGGAGACCCGATGTAGCTCTAATAGGAGGCGATTTTGGCTCTCCTGCTGCTGACGACGTTGCCACTCCTGCCCTAAGTAGGCCATCAGGGTTTTATCTGGCCCTTCTGCAGACAACCCCACCGGGAGAATCGGGAAAGGAGGCGGCGTAAAAGGCGTTTCCGGCGGAATAAGCGCCACCAAAATCGCCCGGGGGAAAAGCTGGTGGGCCTTAGCTAAGTAAGCTTGGGCTTCCGGCCACTCCCCTATGACCACCTCCGCCTGCTTGCCCGCAAGGGGAAGCCCCTCTAAATACCTTAGCGCCGTCGGAAGCTTTTCTTGAAATATCCATTCCCCCCTCTCCCCCAAGCTCTCCTCTAACTGCGCCTCCACAACCCTCCGCACCTCAGCAGAGGGCAAGTACCCAATGATAGTCAGCATCTGGTTTGTCAAATATAGGCAAAAAAGCGCCGGGCACGGCAGTGAAAACCTGTGGAAAAGTTTTTGTATTTTTGCTACATGAAGGCGAGACTCTTATGGTTGGATGATGAGATAGAGCATCTGGAGCCGCATGTGCAGTACCTTAGGCAGAAGGGCTTCTCGGTAGAGACTTTTACCCATCCCCAGGAGGCTCTGGCTTACATTCAGTCCCATCCGGTGGATCTGGCTTTTGTAGATGAGCATTTGCCGGGGATGTCCGGGCTGGAATGGGTTCGGCAGGTGCGGCGGCGCTATCCCTATCTCCCCATCGTGATGGTTACTCAAGATGAAGCCGAGCGTCTCGCCGAAGATGCCGTAGGCGCAGAAGTCTCCGACTTTCTCATTAAGCCCGTCAAGATACAGCAGCTGTATTCGGTATGTTTGCGTTTAGTGCAGGCCGAGGGCATCAAAGGCCAGCAGCTCATAGAGGAATATCATCGCGCTTTTGCGATGATAGCCCGAAAACTCATGGGCCCCTTAGACCATGAGGAGTGGATAGACCTCTATAAGGAGCTTGTGCACTGGGACCTCAAAATAGAGTCTGCTGATTCGGCGGAGCTGCGCGAGACTTTTGAAGCTCAGCGTGCCGAGGCCGAAACGGTCTTTGCTAAGTACTTTACCAGTCGGTACCTGGATTGGGTCAATACTTCGCAAGGCCCTAAGCCCGACTTATCCCCCGATGTGCTCAAAAAGTACTTCCTCCCCCACGTAGGCGAAAAAGGAGGCCCCCTCGTCTTAATGCTCATTGATGGCATGCGCTACGACCAGTGGAAAGTCTTAGAAGCCCTTCTCGCCCCCTACTACAATATCGCCGAAGAGCATCTCTTCTACTCTATTCTGCCCACAGCTACCCAATACGCCCGCAATAGCCTCTTCGCAGGACTCTACCCTCTTGAAATTGCTAACCGCTTCCCCCGCTACTGGGCCGACGACGACGAAGAAGGCGGAAAAAACCTCTTTGAAGAAGAATTCTTCAACGACTTCCTCCTGCGCCACAAGGTCGCTGTAAAAATCGCCTACGTCAAAATCCTCAAAACCGAAGAAGGCCGAGACCTCCTTCACAACCTCCCTAACCTCCTCCGCACCCACGAAATCGTCATCATGATCTTCAACTTCTTAGACCTGATGGCCCATACCCGGGTGCAAATGAATATTCTCAAAGAATTGGCTGCCAACGATGTGGCCCTAAGGTCGGTAACGAGGGCCTGGCTCCAAAACTCCACTTTCTTTGAAGTGCTCAAACAGCTACCCAACTATACCTCTTGGGTATTCGTAACTACCGATCACGGTATTGTGCAGGTGCGCAGACCCGTACGAGTATTAGGCGATCGGGAGACGACCACCAACCTCCGCTACAAACAAGGCCGCAACCTCAACTACGACAAAGACGCCAGAGGCCTCTTCCATATCCGCAAACCCGAAGAAGCCAAACTACCCCGTGCCAGCGCCAGCGCCACCTATCTCTTTGCATGCGAAGACAATTTCCTGGTCTACCCGACCAACTACAACGAATATGTGCGTCTCTACCGAGACTCCTATCAACATGGGGGGATAAGCCTCGCCGAAATCATTGTTCCTTTTGTGCGCCTGCTCCCTAAGAAATGACCTGGGAAAAAATCTACAGCTTGGAAGAGATAGATGAGCTGGTAGCCGAGCTAAAAACCTGGGGAAAGGGCTTTTCCCGATGGCTTCTACAAGGTCCCATGGGCGCAGGCAAAACTACCCTAGTACATCACTGGATAGGCCCTCAGGTACAAAGCCCCACCTTCACCTACATCAACGCCTACGGAGATGGCCTCTATCACATAGACTTGTATCGGTTTAGAGAGGACGATTATGCGCGCTGGGATGCCGTATATGAAGCTCTGGAAACGGGCACCCTGGTCTTTGTGGAGTGGGCCGAAAAGCTTCCGTGGCCCGTGCCCTACCCTTATGTACAAGTCTGGATAGAAATCCTAAGTCCTACATGCCGCCACTTGCGGGCACAGGTGATAACGGGAGATTATCAATGAGGCGCACCCCCTCTACATAAGCCGCTATCAGTGCTCGCGGATGAGCTGATTGACTTAGGTGCTCAATAGGTTCTAAGGAATGCTCATCCACGACCGCTAAGTACTCCACTTCTACCTCGGGGTAGTTTTCTTTGAGATAACGGAGGGTCTCTTCTATAAGAAAAGCCGTCTGGCTATGCTGAGCCGCCAGCGCCTGAAGGTACTGAAGCGCTTTGTACAGGGCTACGGCCTGTGCCCGACCCCGAGGAGAGAGATAGGCGTTGCGTGAGCTCATCGCTAAACCATCCGGCTCCCGCACCGTGGGATGCCGAACAATCTGAATCGGGAAAAAAAGTTCCTCCACCATCTTCTCTACGATACGTACTTGCTGGAAGTCTTTCTCTCCGAAATACGCCCGCGTGGGCATCACTAAGTGAAAGAGCTTAGTCAGAACTAGCGTTACCCCGTCAAAATGCCCCACCCGATACCCCCCGCACCAGAGCCGACTAAGGCGCGTAGCACTAATGTGAAACTCATCCTCCGGTGAATACATTTCCGACTCAGGCGGCATAAATACCACAGAAACCCCCAGATTTTGAAGCAGGCGAATATCGGTTTCTGGGGTACGCGGGTACTTTTCAAAGTCTTCCTTAGGCCCAAACTGGCGAGGATTGACGAAGATGCTAACGACAGTCCAGTCATTCTCGCTTAGGCTCTGACGAACGAGGGAGAGGTGCCCCTCATGTAAGGCACCCATCGTAGGTACAAATCCTACTTGTCCCTGCGCTTTTTTTCGCCAGTTAATTAGCGCTTCGCGAGTCGTGAGTACCTGCATATATTCTGTGAAGGTAAGATGCAATCACTAAGTCGCCATACACATTAAGCGTGGTCCGCATCATATCTAAGATACGGTCTACCCCGTAAATCAGCCAGATAGCGGAAGCAGGGACTCCAAAGGTCGGAAGTAACCCTGCTAAAAGCGGCAAAGACCCGCCAGGTACCCCCGCCGCCCCAATCGCTATGAGCATAGCCATGAAAACCACCAGCACCCCCTCGCTAAAACTCGGACTCTGTCCGTACACCTGCATAAGAAATAAGATAGTAACGCCCTCATAAAGTGCTGTCCCATTCTGGTTGATCGTGGCGCCGAGGGTCGTAATAAAGCGCGCAATAGCGGGAGCCACCCCTAATCGCTCCGTCGCTACCCTTAATGTTACAGGCAAAGTCGCATTGCTGCTGGCCGAAGAAAACGCCATCAAAAGCGCAGGCGCAGACAGAGAAAAGGTACGCCAAGGCGAACGCTTCGCCAAAAAATACAAAAAGATAGGATAGACCACAAACATTTGAATCCCCAGTCCCAGAACTACGACGCCGACATACTGGCCGAAGAGAGAAAAGATGTCTGGCCCCAGCGAAACGGCCGCCGAGAAAGTCAGACTGGCCACCCCAATAGGCCCCAGCCACCACAAAATGCGCCACAAAAGCCACTGACTGGCCTGAAAAAGTGCCTCCAGTACCCGATAAAGAGGCTGAGAAACTTCTGCACTAAGCCGGGCCATCGCAATGCCAAAAAGAATAGAAAAGCTCACCACCGAAATAAGCCCACCCGCTTGCGAAGACGTAAAGGCCATAGCCATTTCGTGCAAGGGGTTTTTAGGCAAAAGCGAAAGAAGGATCTGGGACCACGAGAGAGCGGGTGGGGCGGGGGAGTTCTCCGAGGTAGTAAGACGAGAGAGGGTGGAGGTGGGGAAGTTTTGCCCGGGCTGAATCACCAGAACGGTCGTAAGGCCGAGCGTAGCGGCCACTGCTGTAAGACCCAGAATAGCCAGCAGCGCATGCAAGCCGATTTTGCCCAGAGCTTCCGTCTCTGTGAGTTTGTGAATACCTGTGATGACCATGGGGACGACTAAGGGCAGTATGAGCATGAAGAGCCCCCGTATAAACAGCTCTCCAATAAAGCGGGCCCCGTTTAGCAGAGCTTCGGCAGGAAGTCCCAGAGCTTTTACGGCGAGGCCGGTCCCTAAACCTACGATCAGGCCGCCCAAAATAAGGTAGGAAAGGCGCTTATCGGACACGGCGCCGTCGGGATGAGGATGAACTTAGCTGCGGAAGGACCTGCCGAAGCAGACGCCCCCCAAAGAGACCTGCCCAGCCCAATAAAAAGCCTATTAGCCCCGTAAGTAGGTAAACCACTGGCTCCCCTACTCCAAAGAGGGCCGCTACCTTATGGCTGAGGAGCCCCTCGTTAGCAATGCCTTTCACGAGGCTAAGGCCTAGCCATACAAGTCCACTCACAACCCCTCCCATCACACTCCACACGCCCGAAACCTCCCAAAAATACCCTACTACCACCATCACATAGAGCACCCCGCTCCAATGCGGTAAGAGCCAACCGCTAAGTCCGGTTAGGATCCCAACCACCCCTAAAAAAATCCAAAACCCTTTACTTTGCATACCATGACAAAGGTGCGCATAAAAGTAGCACATTCTGGCGAGCTATGGAGAGTCTGAGGTTTACTCGTTTGCGGCAGCTGGCTCAAACTGACTCCTTTTCGGTGGCGCTTACGGCGTATCTTCCCATCCCCGATGAAACCGCTTTCCCCCCCGATCCTAAAAAGCTGGGGAAAATCCAGGAAAAAGCGGAAAAAGCCCTCGCCAAGGGAATTGATATTAAAGAGGCGGAGAGCTTTCGCACCAACCTGGATTATGTCCTGGGCATCGTCTCCGACATAAAGCACACGCAAGGCACCTGGATAATTGCCGTAACGCCTACGATAGCGGAGGCGATATTTGTTCCGTTTTTATTTGAGGACTCCATAGAGGTTTCTAAAAAGTTGGATGTAGCCCGAGCTCTTTACGCTTTTTATCGGGTGCCGTATTATTTCATAGCGGTGGTATCTGAGAATGTGGCGCGTTTTTATGAGTGTATTGGGGAGCATCTTTTTTCGGTGGAGCTTCCTTCTTCTTTGGGGGAGGCGCTGAGGCAGCTCCAAAAGGCGCGTCAGCAGCTGCAGGGTAGTTCTTCGGCGATAGACCCCCACTATCAGCAGATGTTTGGAGAGATGGCTCGGGCCGCTTTCCAGATGGCCTTGGTCAAGTACGAGGACGAGTTAGCTGCCATCCTGGTGCATTATGCCACGGCGGAGGGATATCCCATTATCCTTGCCGGCGATGATCGCTTAGTTCAGGCCGTGGCCGATAAGACTGGTCTCTCCGAGGGCCTTACCAAAATCAGCGGCATTTACGAGCTTATTCCTCCGGAACAGCTTCTTCAGCATGTTCGTCAGCATACCGAACATCACCGCGCTCTCCTCCTACAGGCATATAAGCCCTTTCTGGAATATTCAGATCCCCAAACCCCCCAAGAAATCTGGGAGCTTTTAGAAGACACGCACTATACGGGACGGCCGATACTTTTTGTGGCAGAAGGTTATACTTTCCCGGCCAAAGATCTCCTCGGAAATAAGCGCGGGCTCCTCACCCAAGACGGCGTAGACCTGATCATTGAAAAAGTCCGGGCCCGACAAGGGGAGGTCCTTTTCTTGCCAGCTGACCAGCTTCCTTCCCCCCTCCTTTTACTCATTCCCTGAAGATGCGGGCCCTCTTAGCAGCAAACTGGAAAATGCACCTGTATCCTCACCAGGCGGAGGCGCTTCTGCGAGAGCTTAGGCAATTGGAGGTGGAGGCAGGGGCTTGGTCATTTCCTGTAGTGGTGTGCCCCTCGTATCTTTATTTGCCGATGGCAATTCAGCTTTTATCAGGCACCTCGTATCAAGTGGGCGCACAAAATGGATACCCCGGTGAGTTTGGGGCGTATACGGGGGAGGTTTCTATGGCTCAGCTCAAAGCCGTAGGATGTACGCATGTGATTGTGGGGCACTCTGAGCGGCGGCAGTACTTTGAGGAAAGAGGGGAGCTTCTGCGGCAAAAGATTCAAGATGCGCAGAGGCGGGGTTTGAAAGTCATCTACTGTGTAGGAGAAACCCGACCGCAGCGCGAAACTGGGGAAACGCTATCTATTTTGGAGACGCAGCTGCGGGAAGCATTGACGGGCATAGAGGTCATTTGGGAAAATCTCATTATTGCTTACGAGCCTGTTTGGGCTATTGGCACGGGGCTAAATGCCACGCCCCAGCAAGCTCAGGAAGCCCATGCTTTTATTCGGGGCTGGCTACGGGAGAATGGCGCCTCCGCTGATAAAATCCCCATTTTGTACGGGGGGAGTATCAAGCCATCCAATGCTGAGAGCTTATTTGCGCAGCCGGATGTAGATGGTGGTTTGGTGGGGGGGGCGAGTCTGGTGGCGGCAGACTTCTGGGCGATAGCTGCCGCCCTCCAAAAAGCAAAGGGCGCTCCCGTTTGAGAGCGCCCTTTTATCATCAAGCAATGCAGGTGTGCCTTAGGGGCAGTTGGTAGATACCAATATTCCCTTGGAGAAGACCAGCTGGCAGGGAGCGCCAGTGGACCCCATGACGTTGACGGTGCGAGTGAGACCGTCCTGGCCGTTCGCGCGGAAGGCGCCTGTACCTTGGATAGCAATATAGCCGTCATTTACGAGTACACCTCGGCCTTGTTTTCCGATTATGTGGAGGGGGGCATCCGGCAGTTGGGTGCCGATCCCCAGCCAGCCATCGCCGACCCCAAAGTCAATGCTACCTAAGCGGAAGTGATTGTACATACCTGCGATATAAACGCCGGGAACGGCATTAGGCCACTGGGTGGGTGGGAGAGTGGGGTCTGGGGCTTCTATGGGACGAGCACCCGGAGGCGCGCCAGCTGGAGGGGCATTGGGCTCACGCACGATGAAACGATAGCCTTGGTAATACCGGGCGCTGAACTGGTTAGAGAGGGTGGATATAAGTTCAGGGTAGGGGCGGCCGGGATTGGAGCGGGAGCCGGGGTCGTCACCAATTTGGAAGGAGCCCGGATGCCGAGTAGAGACATACTTGCCGAGGGCTACAGCGCCTGTCTGAGTGGCTTCGCTGGCGACGCCGCAGACGAAAGTTAGGTTACCGGAGGCTCGTACATTCAACCCTGCTGCGAAGGAGGCAAAGCCTAATTGCCCGGGGTCGGCGTGATCGGTGGCGTTGGCAGTCCAGTCATCAGGTCGGGCATATATGCCCACGGCTCGGAAGGCAGCGCGTTCAGGGATCCATAGGAGGCGGGTGCCTGGCCCTGTGGGAAGGCCCGTAACAGGAGGGGCGGCAGCAGGATTGTAGTTAGGCCCTGAGACGATAAACTGTCCATTGTCTATGTAGGTCCGGCCTCGTACGGCCAGAGCGTAAAGCTGTTCGCCAGCGGCAGGAGGTGTAGGCGTTTGGAGAACCCCCGCCACAGGCAGCTGCGCTCCACTATGAAAGGCAAATACGCCTGCTCCATAGGAGGCCGAAACGCTACCTATGTACGAGGTAGCATCACCGACAGCGCCCCAAAGGCCGATAGCTCGGCCGGTGTTATTCTCGGCGCGACCCTGCACACCCACATTGGTGCCCCCGTGGTTAGGTGTTGTCCGGCTCCCTACGCCAATCAAGTAGTTCGCATCTCCGTTCGTGACTACCTCTACGCCGTGGGCCGTGGTCCCACCGCCACTTAGGGTACTATTAAAGGCATTAGCGCTAAGGTTAGCGGCGCCGTTAGCGTTTACCTCCACGATGAGGCCTCCTTCGTTACCGGCGGCCACATGAAGGCGCTTCGTAGGTGTGGGGGCAGGCGTCCCAATCCCAACATATCCATTAGCGAAAACGCGCAGACGCTCCGTGTTGTTGGTGCGGAGAACAAGGTCTACATTATCAATGGTGCCCAGGAAGTTATTGGCGGGATTAGTGCCGGAATTCCCTAAGAGAAGCCAGGCGTTTCCGGGAGCGGAACCGATGACCCACTGGTTGAGGACTGCATCCCACTGGGGATAATCGCCGGTATTCGTGCCTCGCAGCTCCCCTAAAACCCCATTGGCATCTGCGCCAATCAGCCTGAAAGGAGGCGTAAGCGGATTCAAGGTTCTAATCCGGGCATCGCCCGCCACATCCAGCTTGTTGGTAGGGGCGGTAGTTCCAATTCCTACCTGCGCCCAAGCAAGCCCAACAGAGAGAAGGAAAGATAGGTGTCGAAAGCGACTCACACTTCTACTCATACGCATTACTTATCGGATTACGGTTACGGTTCCGGCTCGTTCCGTGTATTTGTCGTTGGAGAAGTAGCCTCTCACGACGAAGACATAAGCGTCTTCTGGGACTTCTTCACCTTTTTGGGTGCGGCCATTCCAGCGAATGGGGCCTTCGGGGCCTTGCTCACCGCGCCATATAAGTAGGCCCCATCGGTCGTAAATGCGAAGCTCCACTCGGATAAAGCCTTGATAGTAGATGAGGAACTCATCGTTGCTGCCGTCGCCATTTGGCGAAAAGACATTAGGCACGTAGATGACCCAAGTCTGACGGGTGCGGGCTAAGGCGAAGTTAGGTGAGGAGAAGTTATTCCAGCCTTGGGTTTCCATGTAAGCGCTTTGGGTCATGCCGGTTTGTGGCACACCGGCGGTCCGATTGATAATAGTATTGACGGCCTGCCATTGATTGGCAGGTACCTCCCAGTGGGCTAAGGTGTCTTTATAAGTATCGTTGGCTTCGTCGTACCAGATGCGGAGATTGATGGGGTCATTGCCTTGAACCCTTTCCACGATATGGTAGAAGAACTCGTTAGCTTCTTGGATGGGGGTTTGGACGGATAGGCGGTCATATCCTTCTATGGTGGGGTCTACATTAGCAAATCGGATGTGGAAGAGGTGCGGTGCGGCACTTGGGAAGATTTCTACGGGGCGGTAACGGAAGGGACCTAACTGCCTATCGCCAACGGGGAAAAGGTAAGAAGCGCTTCGGTCGGTTCGGCGCCCTAAGCGACCGCTCCCCGTACTGCTTACGAAGCCGCTGGTTCGGGTGATGGCCCCGGGATCAGGATTTTCCACGGTCATGATGTTGGTGTTAGTCCGCAGTTCGCAATCATTCAGAACGAGGAAGTTTTGGATGCGGCCGTTGGCTCCGATCATTTCTTTGATGTCGCCGCCGTTATTGAAGAGAGCCAGACTGTTGTAGTAAGTAGGGGTGGGGCCGAAGAGCCGCTGATACCCTCCTACAAGATAAAGCCAGCCATTGCGGGGGGTTACAAAGCCATCGCCTGAGCTGGTATTGATCCAGTCCCCTGTGAGCCAAACGACTCCTCCGTCATTCTCAATGATGCCCGTACCATCCACCTGGAGGTCGCCCGGTGGAGCGCCGATGACAGCTACCGTATCCTGATTGGAGATGTAGAGGGTTTCGTTGAGGATATAGAGCTCTTGGCTATAAAGGGCCGCTACTATGCCCGCAGAGAGCCATGCTGTTTGGCTTAGTCTCATAGGTTACGGGCAAAGTTAAGCTTTTTTCTTGAATGAGACACGAAGGGGTTATTTCCGATCCAGTAGCGCCAGGGATGGAGGGCGTCGGGTCCTGCATAGGCTATGCCGATGCGAGGCCCCTGAAGGAGGAGAGGAGGGGTGTATCCATCATCTAAGATTTGAATGTAGGGGTGGGCAAGGAGGTGTTGGCCGCTCCATGAGAGGGGGATGGCGAGGGCTTGCGTGAGGTTACCTGGGCCTGTGGTAAGGCGGGGGTCGGTAGGAGGGAGTTTTCGGCGCTCCGCCATCAGAGATTGCCCCCAAAGCGGCTCACCCGAACGAATCAAAACAGCACAAGGATCGCCTTCCGGACCTGTAACTACATTCAGCAGACGATGAAGTCCGTAGTTGAGGTAGATGTACAGCGTACCGCCGACCTGATACATGGGCTCGTTGCGGCGTGTGCGGCGACCATTGTAAGCATGGCAAGCCCGATCGGTAACGCCTGCATAAGCCTCTACTTCGGTAATGCGGACTGCGGTCTCCCCTTCGGCATGACGAGTAACCAAGATTTTCCCTAAAAGACCTTGAGCTACCGTCCACACATCTCCCAGGAAAAACTCCGGCTCCACCGCCGAATACGTGCTATGGGTCTTCATAATCGCTTAGCAATTTTACAGCACTTCCTCGAGGAGAACGGAAAAGAACCGCCTTTGGGCACACGGCTTGTTCTGATGCAAAATTCATGCCTTTCTGGAGGGGTAGCCAGAGCGGGATTTTGGCGTAGTTATTAGTCAGATAGGGAGCATATTTGCACAGGTACTCCTAAACGCTGTTCTATCCAGACTTGGATTTGGCTTTTGGGAATGGCTCCTTGGTGTTGGATGCATGCCACATAGAGAGGTTTGCGGGAGGTGTCAGAAGGGGTGAGTTTGGTTATTCCTATGCCTTCAATCGTGGGAAAGAAGATACGGATTTCCCGGAGGAGGGTCTGGGGGAGGGTGTCCTGCATCTGATAGGTGCGCAAATGCTCTTTGAGGAGTCGTAGGCTGTCGGTCAGATGCTGAATCTCGGTGTAGAGGCGCTGATAGGCGGCTTCTGCTGGGGTGGAGGTCCTAAGGGATGTGGGGGAAGTGGCGCCCTGAATAATCTGAATGCTGTCTATAGGGAGTTTGTAGTTAGATAGGGCACGGCGCAGGCGTTGCTGGTCTTTTTCGGAAAGCCCTTCGCCTATGAGGACGATCTCTAAGATGGTCTTGTTATCCTGGGATACGAGCTTGTAACTAATCAGGCTAGTTTGAGCATATCTTAGTTCCTGCTGAAGGAAGAGGCGGAGCCGCTCCTCTTGGATGGCTTTTTGGACCAATCGCCAAGAGAGGTAAAGACTGGGCAAAAAAGTGCCAATGACGACGAGGAGAGCCAATCGGCGGATGCGGAGCCGCAGCTGAGCATTGGCTATCTCTACCTTGGGAAATCGGAGCAGTTGGGCTATCAGATAAGCTGCTGTGCTGATGAAGACCGCATTTATGGAGAAAAGATAGAAAGCTCCTGCGATGAATTGGGGTTGAAGACTGGCTATCCCATACCCCACTGTGCAAAGCGGGGGCATGAGCGCCGTCGCAATGGCTACCCCCGCAATGACCGTTATTTTCTTTTCCCGGCTCGTGGCCGCAATAATACCCGCTAGACCCCCGAAAAACGCTATGACCACATCCCAAAGCGAAGGACTAGTGCGGGCAATCAGCTCCGACCCCGCTTCCTTGAGCGGGCTAACCCAAAAATACAATGCCGAGGTAAAGATGCTAAAGAAAACAGCTACCAGGAAGTTACGCAGCGACTTATTCAGTAAAGGCAGATTATAGGTTGCTAAGCTAACGCCGATTCCTACTATGGGGCCCATGAGAGGAGAAATCAGCATAGCCCCGATAATAACTGCCGTGGAATTGACATTCAGCCCGACAGACGCTATGACAACTGCCGCAATCAAGACCCATAGGTTGATCCCTCGAAAGCTCACATCTCGCTCTATGGCTGAGAGGATAGCCTGGGGATCGTCTTTGTCCCTTTCTAAACTGAATCGATCCAGCAGGCTTAGTAGGAGCCGTAGCACCGCCTTTGTTTGCATGATCGGCAATTATACACACAGGGCGGGGTGGGTAAGATGAATTTTCGTCCGCAGCCTGGTTTCTAAGGGATGGGTTTTATACCATTTTGAGGTCAAGGCTTTCTTGATGTGAAGAGGGGATGGGCACGCCAGCGCCCAAAGGGCGCTGGCCGCCGCCCAAAAAGAAAGTTTATAATGGGAAATGGTTTTACTCCTGCATGAAGGGGTAGCGGTAGTCGAGGGGGGGCAGGAAGTTTTCTTTGATGGCTCGGGGGCTGACCCAGCGGATGAGGTTCCATGGGGAGCCGGCTTTATCGTTGGTGCCGGAGGCTCGGGCTCCCCCAAAAGGCTGCTGGTCCACTACGGCCCCTGTGGGTTTGTCGTTGATGTAGAGGTTACCTGCGGCGTAACGTAAGCGTTCTGTGGCGAGGGCGATCACGCGTCGGTCTTGAGCCCAAATAGCACCCGTCAGCCCATAGGGTGAGGTGCTATCCACTAAGTCTAAGCTCCTCTCCCACTCCTGGTCGGGATATACATATACCGTGAGCACAGGCCCGAAGATTTCTTCTTCTAAGAGGCGGTGCTGAGGTTGGGTGGTCAGAAAAAGCGTAGGCTCAATAAAGTACCCTTCAGAGTCGTCGTATCCGCCTCCAGCGAGGAGGGAGACATGGGGATCTTTTTTGCCCAGCTCAATATAAGAGACGATTTTGTCAAAAGCTTTTTTATCTATGACAGCGGTGATGAAGTTTCGGAAGTCTTCTGGGGGTCCCATGCGAAAATCCTTCATCATAGAGATGAGGCGATTGAGGATGTCGTCGGCGAGGCTTTTGGGGAGGTAGGCTCGGGAGGCGGCGGAGCATTTTTGTCCTTGGTATTCATAGGCGCCTCGGGCTAGGGCCACAGCGACGCCCTGAGGGTCCGCACTGGAATGTACCCACACAAAGTCTTTTCCGCCGGTTTCGGCGACGATGCGGGGATAGTTTCGGTAGTGGGGGAGGTTTTCGGCAATGAGTCGCCATAGGTGATTGAGGGTCGCGGTGGAGCCCGTAAAATGTAAGCCTGCGAAAGCGGGGTGCCGCATCGCCACTTCGGAAAGGGTGGGGCCGTCCACCACTAAGAAGTTGATGACTCCCTCGGGTAAGCCGGCTTCCAAGAGAATCTCTAAGATGACATGGGCGGAGTAGACTTGGGTTTCGGCGGGTTTCCAGAGCACTACATTGCCCATGAGGGCGGGGGCTGTGGGGAGGTTGCCCCCAATAGAAGCAAAGTTGAAGGGAGTAATGGCCACGACAAATCCCTCCAAGGGGCGATAGTCCAGACGATTCCGAGTGTAAGGAGGGCTGGTGGGCTGCCAGCTCATGAGCCAGTCTGCATAATGCACATTGAAGCGCCAAAAGTCTGCCAGCTCCGCGATGATATCTATTTCGGATTGGAAGACAGTTTTAGATTGTGCGATCATGCAGGCGGCATTGGCGGTGGCGCGGTATTTTTGGGAGAGGAGGTCAGCGGCCTTGAGAAAGATTTCAGCTCGCTGTTCAAAGGGCCAGCGTCTCCACTCGCGATGGGCTTTTAGCGCCACTTCTATAGCTTTTTCTACGGCCCGTCGGTCAGCTTTATAGCGAGTGCCAATGACCTGCTTATGGCGATGAGGAGGCACTATAGGCGCAGGTTCTCCGCCTATCCATTCGCCACCTATGTAACTGCGCACTTCCTTATGGCTCTGATAAGCTTTGTTCAAAGCCTCAGTGAGGGCGGTTCTTTCGGGTGAGCCCGGCGCATACGCCAGCACGGGTTCGTTTGCAGGCCGTGGGAATGTCATATGGTGCCAAAAGTACAACTTACCCAAAAGAAACTTGACGGCCCCAGAGCCTCCAAAGCCTAAGGTCATTCCTTATGCGATTCTAATGTTATCTTTGGCTGATGCGAGACCCTGTGTTTGACTGGATAGAAGCAGAACGGTGCCGCCAAGCCGAGGGCTTAGAACTTATTGCTTCGGAAAACTACCCTAGCATGGCGGTATTAGCGGCCCTGGGTTCCGTACTGAATAATAAGTATGCGGAAGGGTTACCTGGCAAAAGGTATTACGGGGGCTGCGCGTATGTAGATGAGGTAGAGCGGATAGCGCAGGAGCGGCTAAAAGCCTTATTTGGGGCAGAGTGGGTGAATGTTCAGCCCCACAGCGGTGCTCAAGCTAATGCCGCTGTCCTCTTAGCTTTACTGAAGCCCGGCGAGAAGCTCCTGAGCTTTGAGTTAGCCCATGGAGGCCACCTCACGCACGGCAGTCCCCTCAACTCTTCAGGAAAACTCTATCAGGTTTTGCATTATGGAGTTCGGCCTGATACATATCTTTTAGATTATGATGAGATTCGGGAGAAAGCCCGAAGTTTTCGGCCCAAGGTGATCCTATGTGGGGCGAGTAGTTATCCTCGGGACTGGGATTATGCGACGCTACGAGCCATTGCGGATGAGGTAGGGGCGTTCTTAGTGGCGGATATTGCGCATCCGGCGGGGCTGATTGCTGCGAAACTGCTGAATGATCCCCTTCCCTACTGCCATGTAGTAACCAGCACCACCCACAAGACCCTTCGGGGACCCCGAGGAGGGGTCATCATGATGGGAAAGGACTTTGACAATCCCTTTGGGGAAACCACGCCCAAAGGAACACCTAAAAAGATGAGCGCTCTCTTAGATTCGGCGCTTTTCCCCGGTATTCAAGGGGGGCCGCATATGCATAGCATTGCTGCGAAGGCCGTGGCCTTCGGCGAAGCCTTAGAACCCAGTTTTCGTACCTACGCAGAAAATGTCATTCGTAATGCCCGGGCGCTGGCCCATTCCCTCATGGAGCGGGGCTACACCATTCTCACAGGCGGTACGGATAATCATATCGTTCTGGTAGATTTGCGCCCGAAGGGTCTGACAGGGCGAGAGGCGGAAACCCTTTTAGAGGAAGCTGGCATCACCGTCAATAAGAATCTCATTCCCTATGATCCGCAGCCGCCCTTGAAGGCGAGCGGAATCCGATTAGGGACGGCAGCGCTTACGACGCGAGGCTTTGGGGAGGAAGACTTTCGGCAGGTAGCGGCGTGGATAGATGCGGTGCTGTCCAATCCTACGAAGGAAGAGCTGCGTCGCCAGATTCGGGCTGAGATCAAAGCGTACTTAGAGGATTTTCCGTTGCCCTATCCACCGGCGGGGGTGGTGTCTATGAGCTAAGGGAGGGGGGTTATGTCTGTACTGAGCGGAGATGAGCCTTAGGGTGCGGCCGGGGTGTGGGGTTAGCACGCAAGTTTTTTAGCCGGGCGGCGGCGCCACAGGCGCCGCCGCCCGGCTGGGACTTCTCGGGCCGCCCGTCTGGGAGTCCTCGGCTTGTTTGCCTGGGGGTCCTTGGGTTGCCTGCCTGAAGGCCCTTGGGTCGCTCGTTTGGGAGCCCGAAAACCCCCCAGAGAGTGCTAACTTAGTATAGATGCTCATGAGCCGCCATTGATCTTCAAGGAATACACCATCCTTTCCACCGACCTGCTAAAACACCGACTTCGCCTACAAAACCGAGCTAAATCGTGTCGCATCAGACTATGCCCACGCCCCACGCCATGCGTCCCAGCTTTCAAGGCCTTAATGCAAACAAGGAAGCAAAATAGCCCGATAAGCTTCCCAGAAGTCTGTATAAAACTGCTCCACTTCATACCGTCTCAATCGCTCGTAGAGTCCTCCTCCTGTCTCTTGGCTGTGGTCTCCTACCACAAAATCCACCCCTTTCCCCTCTCCCTATCCACACCTACCCATACCCACCATCGCTACACAAGTGCAGAGCTCATCTATCGCCACCTCTGCACCTCCTTCGGCTTTGCCTCCTATCGCATAGCCTCTATCGCTCTCCCCCACCGACAAACCCACCTCACGACTGTCACACGACTTTCCTTCCATATCCGTTCTCTCCCCCGAAAACTTACACCCTCCAAGTAATACCATTTTGAGGCCAAGGCTTTCTTAACGCAAAGAAGGGATGGCTGCGCCCGCCCTGTGGGCGGGCGCAGCCTCACAGCGGCGGCCAGCGCCCCCCTGGGGGGGGCCCCCCCCCCCGCTTTTTAAAATCCCTTGGCTCGCCCCCCCCCGGCCCCCCGGGGCGCCTCGTGGGG
>Ga0079997_115765_pt1 | contig 40086 bp, 40 predicted proteins | sample PerSpoCPS_CMetaG_FD_69200 | JGI IMG/M metagenome (GOLD analysis project Ga0079997, IMG submission 69200) | Archaeal communities from Yellowstone National Park, Wyoming, USA - Perpetual Spouter C (PS_C) MetaG (SPADES assembly) (version 2) | ecosystem: Environmental > Aquatic > Thermal springs >... | reverse complement strand
CCATCAAGAAGGAGAAATCTAAACCAAGACACACTAGGCATAAAACACGGAAACATACCAACACAGCTAGACCCATGGGGAAACGAAGTGATATTCAGGGGAAAAGGACAAACAACACTATGCGGATATCCGAAATACGATAAATAGAAACAATTAAAGTTAGTATATATAGGGGGATGAGCCGTCTTATTACTCGGCAAGAGCGACTCGAATTATTATGGTGATGGTCGTTAAGCAGATAATAATAGTCGGCTGTGGGCGGATGGGTGGCTGGTTCGCCGAGAGGCTGGCATCTGCAGGTCACAGAGTACTGCTCTATGACTCTGATGTTGGGAGAGCCGCGAGGCTGGCTAGGAGGGTCGGCGGCGAGAGGGTCGGATCACTCTCCGGGCTGGGTGGCGACGGGGTCGTACTACTTGCGCTTCCAATCTCGGAGGCCGGCCCAGTCCTTGAGAGCGCAACACGCATGACCGTGGGGCGGGCGCGGTTTGTCGAGATCTCTGCCTTCAAGAGGCCCCTCGTAAGGTATCTAAGACTTGCGAGGTCGCGCGGGCATGTCGTAGCCTCTATACATCCGCTCTTCGGACCGGGGCAGAAGGACGACCGAGGCACAACAACGGTCCACGTTGCGAGAAGGTCTAGCGAGGAGGACCGGCTCATACGACTCATCCTACCGAACACTAGGGTCGTCAGGATGGGGGTCGAGGAGCATGACAGAGCCATGCTCGTGGCCCTCTCACTCACACACTTCGCCGGCCTATCGGCGGGTGTGATGCTGTCGCGCCTCCCCCCGCCCGGTGTAGAGACTAAGAGCCTCATGGCCCTGCTAACACTAGTCTCTGTCGCGCTAGGCGAGTCCGAGAGCTTCTACGGCGACTACGCCATGAGGTCCCCCGAGGCCATCAGGCTCTTCAAGTCCTATGCGGGCCTGGCCTCGAGGCTAGCACGGAGGCTCGAGAAGGGCACCGCCTTTAACGACATCGCTAGGGTCCGAGTGGTCCTTGAGCGGCGACACGACCTCCGGAGGGCATATAGCTCCCTCTATCTTCTCCGTAGGGGGGATGTTGGGAAAACCTCAAATAGGCGTGGCCCGAGGCGATAGGCATGCAGAGGTACCAGCTCCCGCAGCTCCCCTACGCATACAACGCCCTCGAGCCTGTCATCTCCGAGCAGATCATGACGCTGCACCACACCAGGCACCACCAGGCATACGTGAACGGCGCCAACGCGTCCCTAGAGAAGATCGAGAAGGCGAGCAGGGGCGAGATAACAATAGACGTCAGGGCCGTCCTCAGGGACCTCAGCTTCAACCTTGACGGGCATAAGCTCCACTCTATCTTCTGGCCCAACATGGCCCCTCCGGGTAAAGGCGGCGGCAAGCCGGGCGGCTCGATCGCGGACCGGATCGAGAAGGAGTTCGGCGGGTTTGAGAACTTCAAGAAGCTCTTCAGCGACGCCGCGAAGACGGTCGAGGGAGTCGGCTGGGCCCTACTTCTCTACGACCCAGAGACTGACAGGCTGGTTCTGACGCAGATAGAGAAGCAGAACCTAATGCACCTCGCCCAGCTCCCAATACTCCTCACCCTCGACGTCTGGGAGCACGCCTATTACCTCCAATACAAGAATGACAGGGCGAGCTACGTCGACGCCTGGTGGCAGGTAGTAAATTGGGACGACGTCGAGAAGCGCTTCAGCAAGGCTAGGGCCTAGGCCCGAGCAAGTCCGTGCCTGCTCCGCGATGGCTCCTTCCGGCGATCTTAGCGCTCGTCCTAGCTCTCGCCGGGTCATTAGGCTATATCGTCGGTAGGGGAGAGGTCGGGGAGACACGGACAACATTGAGGGGAACGATCACGGTCACGATGAGCGTAAAGGTCGTCGAGACCGCGACTCTAACTCTCAGCCCTCCTCCGCCAGGCTATGCGATCGTCTTCATGGGCGGTGCAGTCGTTTACGCGGAGGTCCCTAGGACTCCGGAGGAGTTTGCGAGGGGCCTCTCGGGGAGGGAAAGGCTGGAGGAGGGGCGTGGAATGCTCTTCATCTTCGAGCGGGAGGGGCTCCACTCCTTCTGGATGTACGGTATGAGGTTTAGGATCGACATAGTTTGGATGGACTCGATGGGGCGGGTGGTTCATATCGTTGAGCGCGCTGAGCCCTGCTCGGGAGAGGACTGCACAGTCTATACACCGCCGGTCGAGGCTAGGTATGTGCTGGAGCTGCCCGAGGGCTTCGCATCCCGCCACAGAATAACCCTCGGCGAGCGGGCCCTCATCTATCTAAGCGCCTCCGGAGGATAGCTCTATATTCTGTTGCTGAAGGGGCTACTGCGGGACTATGAGGCTCTACGAGTACGAGGCTTACGAGCTCCTCAGGCAGCATAACATCCCACTCCCAAGGTTCCGCGTCGTCGACGGCGCGGCTTCGGCGGAGGAGGCCGCACGCGAGATAGGCTGCCCCGTCGTCTTGAAGGCGCAGGTCTTGGTGGGTGGTCGCGGGAAGGCTGGGGGGATAAGAAGGGCGGAGACCCCAAGTGAGGCCGCAAAGCTTGCTGCCGAGATGATCGGCTCGGAGCTTAAGGGCGAGCGGGTCGAGAAGCTCCTCGTCGCCGAGGCCGTGAAGGGCCACTCAGAGCTTTACCTCTCATGCGTCGTCGATAGGTCCCAGAACTCCCACACGATTCTTGCATCGAGGATGGGAGGGGTGGATGTCGAGGAGCTGCTTAGGAGCAGGCCTGAGAGTCTTGTGAGGATAGCGGTTGACCCCCTCGTCGGGCTGCAGGATTGGCAGCTCAGGAGGCTTAGCAGGAGGCTGGGGCTTGGCGCTGAGGCCTCTCAGAGGCTTGAGGCAGTATGCAGGGGCCTCTACGACCTCTACACGCGCTACTACTGCGACCTCGCCGAGATCAACCCTCTCGCCCTCCTTCCAGACGGCAGGCTGATGGCCCTCGACGCGAAGATAATAATCGACGACAACGCCGCGCGCATCTACAAGTACAGCTTCAGGGACGCCGAGAGCAGTATTGCGTCGCGATACCGCCTCAACTACGTGGAGCTTGACGGCGAGGTCGGGATAATCTGTAATGGCGCAGGCCTAACGATGGCCACTATGGACCTCGTCTTCACCTACGGTGGGAAGCCCGCCTGCTTTCTCGACCTTGGCGGCGGCGCCTCGCCCGAACAGGTCTACCACGCCCTAAGAATTGTCTATGAGCAGCGGGGTGTTAGGGCCGCCCTCATAAACGTCTTGGCAGGCATAACGAGGTGCGACGAGGTAGCGACCGGGATAGTTAAGGCTGTTGACGCCCTAGGCCTAGACGCCTCTAGGCTCGTGATTAGGCTGGTGGGGACGAGGCAGGAGGAGGGCTGGAGGATACTGGCGGAGAAGGGCATAGCGAGCTACAGGTCGATGCCGGAGGCGGTCAGGGAAGCTGTAAAGCTCGCCTCGGATAGACCGGGATGCTAGTTCTCCAGCCACGGGGCCCCGCTAATTGGCGGGTGCCTCCTCTCGGTGCTGAGGACTCTCGGTCTGGCGCGCGGCGAGGGCTCTCCGGACCCCCTCCCTGAAGGCCGTGAGGCCCGCCACGATTATTGGGCTCGCAAATAGGCTTAGAAGAAGGTTCATGGATATGTTGCCGAAGACCTCCGCCTCGAGCCACCTGACCACGGGCGAGGCCGCTTGACCCGCAGCCACGAGTCCGAGGGCTAGGAACGTGGGGGCGACACCCACAGCCATACCGACGCCAACCGCGACTAGGCCTGCCGTAACCCTATCCATACGCCGTCCGGAGTAGAGGCCCTGACCATCGCGATAAAAGCGTGTAACCGGTGGGCTAAGAGGGGAATGCAGACGTAATACAGCGACGCGGCCTCACGAGTCCCTGGCAGCGCCCTTATACTCCCAGATGGATTTCGTCGGCCGGGATTCCGGCCTGGTGGAAGACCTCGCCGGCCGGGAAGCCTGGCTTGAGTAGGCGGTACCGCTCGTAGAAGGCTGCCCTCACCTTCTCGGCGCCCCGGAAGAGCTCCTCCATGGAGCTGTAGGTACCCCTCATCCTCCGGTAGCTGAGCCTCCCACCCCTCTCCTCGGCGAATAGGCAGGTGACGGTCCCCCCCGCCTTTTCGTAACCCTTCACTCCGCTCCGCCCCGCTCCCCTCGCCCTCGCCTCGACAAGTATGTAGATTATCCTCGAGCCACCTTCGCCGCCGAAGGAGAGCATTAGGCTGAAGCCGCAGACCCCGAACTTCTGGTATATCCGCCTCTCCATGGGGTAGTGCCTAAGGGTGGCTAGGCCGACGAGGTTTGGGTCGCTGAGGAGCTTCACGATCTCGTCCGCGATCCTGTTAAGCGTCATCCCGGCCTCTACGCCTAATCCAGCCGGCAGGCTGAATATATGTACTATCGGGGCGGGGATGTTCAGGATAATTCATAAGTAGGTCTAGTCAAATTTGGGGTAGATGCTGAAGAAGTTGGACGAGACTGATGCGAGGCTCTTAAACATGCTAGCCAGCAACGGGCGGGCCTCCTATAGGGAACTCGCGAGGGCGCTTGGGATGTCTGTGGCGACGGTGGCTTACCGGCTCGCCAGGCTTCACCGGCTCGGCATAATCAAGGGCTATACCGTAGTCCTCGACCCAGCCGCCCTCGGATACGAGATCACCGCAGTGATCGGTATAGTGATTAGGGAGGGGAAGCTGCTGGAGGTCCAGAGGGAGATAGCGAAGGAGCCCAACGTCCTCGCGGTCTACGACGTCACCGGTGAGATAGACTCGATAGTTATAGCCAGGTTCAAGGATAGACATGAGCTCAGCCAGTTCGTTAAGCGTGTCCTCGGCATGCGCTACGTCGAGAGGACCTCCACCCACGTGGTGCTAGAGGTAGTTAAGGAGTCCTTCAACACGCCACCACTGATAGAAACGGCGCCCTAGCCCACCGTGTGGGTCCCACAATGGTATAGGTGTGGTCAGGAACGCAGCCCCGTCAAGCCGCGTTATAGTTGGTAGGAGCCTCCTCGGATAACTATCAGCCACCACAATCTTCGGCCTCAACTTCCCAAACATCTCTAGGAAATCGTTGAAGACCACCACCTCACCGCCATCTTCCGGAAGAGCATAAACCCTGTTGCGACCGAAGTCTACGAAGACCCTACACATTCAGACCGCCTCCTTGTTTTGTGTCTTTATCTCGTAAGGCCTCGCAACTATGTGGAACCACTCTATCTGCCCCCTCTCTAGGACTATTGAGTTGAGTGGTGGTAAGTGGTAGATTCTCGGCGGCGTTTCTCCAACAGTGGCCTCATGTATAAGCCACCTCAGCGTCGCGATGGAGGGTATCATCCATCTCCTCAGCATGCCATCCCACTCGTTCTGCACAATCACGACTCCGTCGGGTGTCGAAGTAATGCTCAGAACCCTCCCCACTGCAACCTCGATCCCCGAATCAGTCACCACCATCCCACTCCATCCCCATCACCCGTTTCGGATAAGAACCCCCCACCGGCCCCACATATAAGGAGTAGTGGCCCCAACACACGGCAACGTACCAATACAGCTAAACCTATGGGCAACGAAGTAATATTCAAGGGAAAAGGACAAACGACACTATACGGATAACCAAGATAAGAGACATAAGCTAATATAGATGTGGCAAAGTCTTCTTAGATAGGACTCACCATCCCAGCAGTAGTGAAGAGCTATAAGGAAAAGGAAATAATTTGAGATTAGGAGTACGAAATTTCATTTTCTTAACCAAGAATCCATTACTCTTTATGTCGCTCAGTACGAGAGCGGTATAACGATTTATGAGGCCTGCTGGAACGTCCTCTATCAGTCCATAGAGGCATATGGGCGAGGCGGACGACCCGGGCGTAGAAGTACTTCATCTCGTTTATCGAGTCTACGAATGTCGTGACCTCCCTCCCGTTCTGGGTCATGTATCTGAGGAAGCCTCCCGACGGTTCTTCCCTAGTCTCGACGTAGAGGAAGACTGGTAGGGCGTTGGCGTCGTAGTAGTCGAAGACGGGGGTGATAACGCCGAGTATCTGGGAGCCGCTGTCCTTGAAGGACCAGATCGGCGGAGTCGCTCCATCCTCGGAGAGGATCAGCATCGTCCTGATGAGGACGTTCATGCTCCTCGCCTTCGTCATTATGGGCATGGTTTCCGGAGCCACACTCCTCGACTTGAGGGCCTTTAGGAGGAACTCTGGCGGATCCTCTATATCCATTATGGCTCCGTATACGTATCTCGGGTCCTCGCCTGAGTTGCTGAAGAAGGCCTCCTCCTGGCCAATGCTGCGATATGCGAGGAAGGCCTTGGGCTCCTCTCCAGCCTCCACCTTAGTGTAGCAGAAGAGTGGAAGGTTTCCCCGCCAGTAGGGGATCAGGAAGAGGCTTCCGAGTATTCGCTCGCCGTTGAGGGTGAAGCTCCAGAAGAGGCCGTCCGGCTCGGGCCTGTTGAGGACTAGCCTCGCGAGGTTCTTCAGGTCCAGCACCGCTACGGGGACCGGTGGCCTGATCTTCTTGGAGCCGATCGCCATCGTCAATATCCATCCACCAGCCTCACTATTTAAGCGGTTTTCTTCCAAGGATGAGCTATCTGCGGCCGCCCACCAGATATAAAGGAAAGCCTCCACCGGAAATAGAGCTATGAGGATATTTTCCGGAGAGCAGCGGTGGAATATCTGTATAAATCCCGACAATACCGTAGATCCGGGTGCCCGGTGATTGGCGGCGACCACTCGTCGCGTTAAGCGGGCTGTCCTGATCGGCAGGTTCCAGCCCTTCCATATCGGTCACCTCTCGGCGGTGAGGGAGATTCTCTCCGAGTTTGACGAGGCCGTGCTAGCTATTGGGAGCAGCCAGTTCAGCCACACGGCAGACAACCCGTTCACGGCGGGCGAGAGGATCGAGATGATCAGGCTCGCCCTTGCCGAGGCGGGTGTAGACCTCTCGAAGGTCATAACCGTTACCGTCCCAGACATCGGCGAGCACGCCCTCTGGGTCTCGAGGCTGGTCTCGATGTGCCCCCGCTTCGAGGCGGCATTTACGAACAACCCCTTCGTTAAGCTGCTTCTCGAGGAGCAGGGAATAAAGACGCGCGAGGCCACGCTATTCATGAGGGATGCTGTGAGCGCAACCCACATACGGAAGCTGATGGCTGAGGGAGGCGACTGGGCCAGCCTTCTCCCACCAAGCGTCGCCAAGTTCATCGAGGAGATCAGCGGCGTGGAGAGGGTTAGGGTCGCGAGAAGCAGCGGGACAAGCGCCCTAGTGAGGTGAAGGAGCTGGGCCGGGTAATATTCGTGAGGCTCGAGGGCCTGGAGCAGCTTGCCGAGCTAATCGCTTTCGAGCTCTCAGAGTACCTTGTCCAGTACGGAGGCTTCGCCCTGCCGCGGGCGGATGGCGTCGCGGTCGACCTATCTCTCTCGCCCTTCGAGCCTAGCCTGGACTCGCTGGCCCACGTGGTTAGGGGGGTTTTGGACAGGTCCGGGCTTGAGGGCGACTACGTGACGGAGCTTGGAGGCGACGAGATCCACGTGAAGGCCGTCCCGAGCGAGAGGTTGAGGAGAGTCTTGGAGAAGCATAAGGCCCGCGCCAAAGTGGAGGTCTGCCCCCACTGCGGCTTCACAAGCCCTTACCCCGAGATCATGAGGGAGCACATTAAGATTCATTACCTTCTTTAGCGAGGACTCCATAGGTGTCCGCTGCAGCTTGGTAGAGGAGATTGAGTGCGACGTAGTGGTGGTTGGCGGCGGGCTGGCCGGGCTGAGGGCGTCGATCGAGGCGGCAAAAGCCGGTAAAGGCAGGCTCAGGGTCGCGCTCGTATCCAAGACCCATCCCATGAGGAGCCACAGCGTCTCGGCGGAGGGAGGAACAGCCGCGGTCCTCTACCCGGATGAGGGTGACTCAATCGAGTCCCACGTATGGGACACCGTGAAGGGCAGCGATTTCCTCGCCGACCAGCCGGTGGTTGAGAGGTTTGCGCAGATGGCGCCGCAGGAGATAATCCAGCTCGAGCACTGGGGGATGCCCTGGGCGAGGAGGAGCGACGGAAGGATAGCGCAGAGGCTCTTCGGCGGTCAGAGCTATCCCCGCGCATGCTACGCCGAGGATAGGGTGGGGTTCTTCGAGATGAGCACCCTCTACGACACCTCACTCCGCTTCGACGAGATCACAATATACGACGAGTGGTTCATGACCTCGATCCTCAGGAGGGACGGCAGGTTCGCGGGCATAGTGGCACTGAGCCTCAAGACGGGAGAGCTGGGCGTCTTCCGCGCCAAGGCAGGCGTCCTAGCAACGGGCGGTGCGGGGAGGATCTACAGCTTCGCAAGCTTCGGCCACAGCTCAACCCCCGACGGCCACGCCGCCGCCCTCAGGGCCGGTCTACCACTCATGGACATGGAGTTCGTCCAGTTCCACCCGACAGGCCTCGTGCCCAGCGGCATACTGATCACGGAGGCGTCGAGGGGCGAGGGAGGCATACTCAGGAACGCCCGCAACGAGAGGTTCATGGAGCGCTACGCCCCCAAGGCAAAGGACCTAGCTCCCCGCGACATAGTCTCGCGCGCCATGGTCACGGAGATCAGGGAGGGGAGGGGCCTGAAGACCGAGGAGGGGGAGGACTACCTCCTCCTAGACCTCACAGTCATCGAGCCGGAGGTCGTGAAGAAGCGGCTGACGAGCATCAGGGAGATCTGCCTCAAGAACGCGGGGATCGACCCGATAGAGGAGCCTATCCCGGTACGTCCCGTGGCCCATTACTTCATGGGGGGCGTCGCTACCGACATAGACGGCGCGACAGAGCTAGCAGGTCTCTGGGCCGCGGGTGAGGTGGCGTGTAACGGGCTCAACGGCGCCAACAGGCTTGGATCGAACTCGACGACCGAGTGCCTCGTCTGGGGCAGGATAACGGGCGGCCTAGCAGCTAGGTTCGCCACGTCGCACGGCGCGGCGGAGCCGCCGAGGGAGGAGGTCGAGAGGGAGGAGAAGAGGATATTCGACAAGCTCCTCGGCCCCGTTCCAAGGATAAACCCCTACGACATCAAGCACGAACTCCAGAAAATCATGGAGGAGAGCTTCCACGTCTTCAGGGAGCAGCGGGGCATGGAGGAGGGCCTCAAGAGGATCAGGAGGATGAAGGAGGGGCTGGAGCTCGGCGTAGCTGATAAGAGCAGGCACTACAACACTAACCTCACGAATGTCCTCGAGATCGAGGCAATGCTTGAGGTCTGCGAGGTGATAGGGGTCGCGGCCCTGAACAGGAAGGAGAGCAGGGGCGCACACGCCCGCGTCGACTACCCACAGAGGGACGACGCCAACTGGCTGAGGCACACCCTCGTCTACAGGGCCGCCGAGGGCCTCGAGATAAGCTACAGAGACGTCGCCATCACCACGTACAGGCCAGTCGAGAGGCAGTACTAGCTTAGCTCCCACCTGACTGGGATGAAGCGGGGCCTCTTCAGCGAGTCCCTAGGCGGAGACCCCACGATCGCCACCTTGTATCCGCAGTCAGGGCACCTGTTACCCTTCCCCAGCCTCCACTCGACTATGTCGAACCCGTACCTCCGGACCACGACTCCTCCGCAGCCGGGGCAGTAGGTGTGCTCGTAGGGGTGGCCAGGCACGTTCCCGATATAGACGTACCTCATCCCCTCCTCCCTAGCCATCCTGTAGTGGGCCTCCAAGGTCTCGACGGGTGTCCAGGGTAGGTGCATGAGCTTGTAGTCGGGGTGGAAGCGGAGGAAGTGTATAGGCGTATCTGGTCCTAGGTTGTCGTGAACCCACCTCACCAGCCTCCTCCCCTCCTCAAGGTTGTCGCCAATCTCCGGGACAACGAGGTCCGTGATCTCGATGTGGATCTTCGTCTTATCCCTGATCTCTAGGAGCGTCTGATAGATGGGCTCGGCGTCGGGTATACCCACGTATTTCCTTACGAAGTTCCTCTCACCGTTGCCCTTGAAGTCGACGGTGGCGGCGTCGAGGAAGGTCCCGGCCATCTTCACGGCCTCGGGCGTCCAGTATCCGTTGGTGACGAAGATGTTGAAGAGGCCCCTCCTCCTAGCCTCAGCGCCAACATCCCTCGCGAACTCCATGAATATTGTCGGCTCGTTGTATGTGTATGCTATGCCGTGGGAGCCGTATCTCAGCGCGTGCTCCACAACCATCTCCGGTGTAACCTCCAGCCCCTCCACCTTCCTCCTCTGGCTGATGTCAAAGTTCTGGCAATACGCGCAGATCCAGTTGCAGCCGGTAGTGGCGACGCTGAAGATCTTCGTCCCGGGCATGTAGTGGGTGACCGGCTTCTTCTCGATGGGGTCCACGTGGCTAGCTATCACTCTGCCGTAGACGTAGAGGTAGAGTCTTCCTCCATGTGCCCCCCTGACGCCGCAGAACCCGACCTGGCCCTCCGAGAGGAGGCAGTAGCGCGCGCAGGCCGTGCAACGAACCCTGCCGTGCGCCTCTGTCCAGAGCTCAGCCACGCGGCCGGGGATAGGTACGGACAAGGGACTTTCCTAACCCTCATCTATTCGCCGATGCTCTTAAGTCTATCCGGACGACAAGCCCCCTAGCCCTACCGTTTAGCCAGCCGCACGAAGTTTGAGAGGATCTTCCTGCCGGTCTGCCCGGACTTCTCGGGGTGGAACTGTGTCCCATAAACGTGCTCCCTGCCCACGACTGAGGGGAACTGGTCGCCGTTATAGTCGGTGAGGGCGAGGACTATCGCCTCGTCTAGGGGGCGCGGCGCGTAGGAGTGCATGAAGTAGACCCACTCGCCAGCCTCGACGCCCTCGAGTATTGGGAGATACTTGAGGGGTATCAGGGTGTTCCAGCCCATGTGGGGGATCTTGCCGCGCGAACGGAGGAGGGTGACCCTGCCCCCGTATATGCCGAGGCCACGTCCAGGGCCCTCCTCGCTCTCCTCGAAGAGGACCTGCATTCCGAGGCAGATCCCGAGGTATGGTCTCCCGCTCTTGATATAGTCTAGCAGTTCCTCCTTCAGGCCCTCTATCCGGCTTGCAGCCTCGCTGAAGTTCCCCACCCCGGGGAAGATTACCGCGTCCATCTCGCGATGTGGTCTCGGCTCGACAAGGGGCTCGACGCCGAGCCTCGCCACCGCTGCCCTGATGCTGAAGAGGTTGCTGAGCCCCAGGTCGAGTATCCCTATCCTCAACTAGATCACGCCCTTCGAGCTCGGCGGCCCCCTCCTCCTAGGGTCCTGTGTCCAGGCGTTCCTGAATGCTACTGCGAGGGCTTTGAAGGCCGCCTCGACCCTGTGGTGATCGTTGACACCGTAGCGGACGTTCACATGTATTACGGCTGGGATCGAGTGGGCGAGGGAGTGTAGGAAGTGCTCTATATCTTCGGTGGACATGTCCTCAACCCTCTCGCCCCTCAGGCCGAGGGAGAGGTTGGCATAGGGCCTCCTGACCAAGTCTACCGAGGCCTCGGCGAGCGCCTCGTCCATCGGGACTAGGGCATAGCCGAATCTTGCGAGTCCCTCTCGGCCTCCTAGCGCCCTTCCAAGCGCCTCCCCGAGGCATATAGCCAAGTCCTCGACCCCGTGGTGCTTGAGGTCCCACTCGGCGCTGACGGAGAGGTCTGCGAGGCTATGGTAGGCCAGCAGGCCAAGCATATGGTCTAGGAATCTTATGCCTGTCGTGCCCTCCATCCTGCCCTCACCATCGAGCCTGACAGAGACCTTTATCTTGGTCTCATCAGTCTCCCGCTCAACCTCAGCCTCACGCCGCATCAAGCCTACCTGAACACCTCTAGGACCCTCAAAACGGAGTCTGGCGACGATACTATGGCGTCTGAGCGGAGTGAGAGGAAGAAGTCTCTCGCCCTCTCCCGGTCTGGTGCGAGTCCGTAGACGGCCATGAAGAGCGTCTTGACCCCATATCTCTCGGCCCCCCTGGCCATGAAGAGGTCCTCCGCAGAGTTGCCGGCATAAAGGCTGCATGAGGAGCCCCCAGCCCCCTCCACCGCCTTCACTATGCCGTAGGGGCTGGGCTTCTTCACCACCTCACCAACCCTCCTCTGCTCATCTGCGAGGAAGACGCAGGCGTTGCGGTTGAAGAACCGCATGAGGTCTCCTAAGACTATCTCAGTCGAGATCCTGTCCCTACCGCTCACAATGCCTAGGCGCTGACCAAGCATCTCGGAGAGCCTTTCCAAAGTCTCCCGCCTAATGTTTATCTTCTCGTTGAGATATAGGCCCGGGCCTAGGTCGAAGTAGGGCCCCCTCCCGAAAATCCGCCTGACGTTCTCCGGACCATAATAGAGGTCGGAGAACACGGTCTCCAAGAGTCCCTCACCGTAACGCCCCGGCTTACCTATCGCCCTCTCGAAGGCCTCGAAGGAGTCCTTAAGCCCCGCCTCTTCCGCTATCTCCCCCATCACGCGGGCAAGGTCCTCGACGCTCAGGACCTGTCTGCGTGTAGACTTCATCGCCAGCGCAACAACCCTCTCGAGGGGCGGAGGGCTGATATCCGTGACGCGCTTGAGGTAGCCGCTCCTCTGGGAGACCCGGCTGCTGAGCCTGGTAAGCAGGTCCCTCGGGTTCTCACCCGTCTTAGGCTCTCCGTCCAGATCAAGCATCAGGTCTGCCGTTGCGCGGTCGAGTCCGGCGAAGATCCAGAGCGAGAGTATGTAGGCGGTGTCTGTGTCGTTGTTGAAGCCTCCCGTGGACCTGAGGAGGTAGATGTTCTCGCGGCCGACCAGGCCCTCCCCTATCTCGACATTCAGGAGCCTACTGAAGAGGAACTCGATCGTCTTGACTATCGCCCTGTCATAGGACTCGCGCGTGTCTATCAGAACTCCGTCGCAGTCGAAGAGCACTGTGTCCACGCTTCCAAAGAGGCGTCTCGACTGCTTTAGGATGAGGGCTCCAGCGTCGTCAGGCACCTCGACGTATTCAGCCGACTCCATAGCCAGCCGCCCTCCTAAGAGCTTCAAGATGGATTGGGAGACCCTCGGCCTCAACGAGGGGCCCGACCCTCCTCAAAGCCTCCCTCACCGAGCCCCTCAGAGGTCTAACATAGGGCACGAGCCTCACATAGTCGAGAACCGTGAGCCCCCCTCTAAGCCTCGCGGCACCTCCAGTGGGGAGGACATGACTTGGGCCGGCGAAGTAGTCTAAATAGACGCTCGAGGCGTGGGCTCCATAGCTCACGACCCCCGCGGACGAGAAGAGCCGAAGAGACTTGGGGCCGATCTTGGCGTAGATCAAGAGGTGCTCAGGGGCCACCCTGTTCGCGAAGAGGGCCGCGGCCTCTAGGCTGTCAGCGATGCAGAGATAGCCCCTCTCACTTATCGACTTTTTAGCGGGCGAGTCCTCCGGCAACTCCATGACGACCCTCGACACTGCTTGGAGTAGCTTCTCGCCGGCCTCCTCACCCAGCGCGACTGCTCCCACCAGGGTGTCGGGGCTGTGCTCGGCTTGGGCCGCCAGCTCGTATCCCAGCTGCCTGAACGGTGATTCCGAGTCCACGACCAGGAGGAGCTCGGTCGGGCCCGCGGGGAAGTCCGTGCCCACGTCTCCTCCGACTAGACGCTTCGCCTCCTGGACATACGCGTTTCCAGGACCAAGGATCTTGGAGACGGGCCTAACACTCTCAGTCCCATAGGCTAGAGCCGCCACAGCCTGAGCCCCACCAGCCCACACAACCTCGCCGAATCCTGCTGCATAGGCTGCGGCTAGGACAATCTCTCGGTCGCGATCACTCCTCCGAGGCGGCGTCGCTAGGACAAGCCTCTCCACGCCCGCGACGCTGCCGGGGACGCCCAGCATGAGGACTGTGCTTGGGTAAGAGGCGTGCCCGCCTGGGGCGTAGCAGCCCACCGAATCGAGGGGGGCGGGTCTGAGCCACACCCTGCATCCCCCCAGACTGGCCCTAAGGTTGAGTCGCCCCAGTAGGCCTCTCTCATACCTCTCGATCCTCCGCCTCAGAGCCAGTAGTGCCTCCCGCATCGGGTCGCTGAGCCCCTCGAAGGCCTCCCGCGCCTCCTGCCTAGAGGAGACCAGCTCACCCCTAGCCAGCCTAACACCATCAAGCTCCTCGGCGAGCCTGAGTAGTGAGGCGTCCCCACCCCTCCTCACACTCTCCAATATCTCTCTCACCCTCTCCCGCAGCTCGGGAGGACGCGCCGAAGCCCTCCTAACCTCCTCCGCTACAGCCTCGGCGTTACTCCGGCTTATGCTTGTCACTATCACGGCCAATCTCCTCGAGCGGAAGTAGGAGCTGTGGCTCGTGGGCTACGAGTCCCTGCGCAAGCTTCCTGATCTTCGGCAGGATCCTGTGGAGCTCGGTCTTCTCGATAACCGTGTTGACTGCGTACCACCCCGTGGCCGAAAGCCTGTTTATGGTTGGCGACTTCAGCGCCGGCAAAGTTGAGAGGAGCTCCCCAAGGTTCTCCTCCCTAACATTGAGGAATATGTGGAGCCTCTTGCCGGACTCAATCACGCCACTAAGCATCGTCAGTATGTCGAGTATCTTCTCCCTCTTCCAGTCATCGGCCATGGCGCGAGGATTGGCGACGAGCAGTGCGGAGCTCTCCAGGATCTCCTCAACTATCGCCAAGTTGTTCTGCTCCAGCGTCCTCCCAGTCTCGGTGTTGTCGACTATGGCGTCGGCGGCCAGGGGCGGCTTTGCCTCGGTCGCTCCGAACGAGAGCAGTATGGAGACATCTGGGTTCTCACCCTGCCTAAACCAGGGCGTGATCACGGTGGGCGGAGTGTCGCCGTAGCGCTTCCTATAGTAGCTCGCGTCCATAAGGAGTCTCTTGGTTATGTTGAGGTACTCGGTGGCTATCCTGACCCGCCCTGCCTCCCTCAGCCTCCTCTCGAGGAAATCGTCTATACTCCTGTACATCGCGTCCCTCGGAGCGGCGAACACAAGCTTGACCCTTCCGAACTCGAGGTCCCTAAGGATCTCGACCCTCGCGCCAGTCTCGCGGATCCAGTCAAGCCCCGTTATCCCCAAGTCGTAGAGGCCCTCCGCGATGTAGACAGGTATCTCTTGGGGCCGGAGGATCCACAAGTCTATCTCGCTGTCGCTTATGCTGGGGTTGTAGCTCCGCTCCACACCCTCGACGCGGTAGAAGGCGCGCTGCAGAAGCTCCAGTGAGCCCCTCTCCAGTGAGCCCTTCGGGATGACTAGCCTTAGCTTCCTACCCAACCCTACAAGTCCCGCATCAGGGTAAGCTAATAAAGATGGCTAACAGCCTCCAAGACTCTGGCTGGGTCGGAGCCTTCTTACTAGGGTGGGTTTAGTCTGGCCTCGGGTATCCGTATAGTGTTGTCTGTCCTTTTCCCCTGAATATTACCTCGTTTCCCCATAAGTCTAATTGTATTGGTATGTTTCCGTGTTCTATGCCTAGTATGTGTCTTAGTTTAGATTTCTACTTCTTAACGACGCCTACCTCCCTCTCCAAGCCCTTAATGTTTGTTAGGGCGTAGTAGATTTCTCTTGGTAGTATTAGTCCCCTTGAGGTCTTTATATATTTTGGTGATAGTTCTGCTTGAGCATAGTGAGTCCAAGTTAGGGATGGCCCGACTATTGGGGCCACTACTCCTTATATGGGGGGCCGGTGGGGGGTTCTTATCCGAAACGGGTGATGAGGATGTGGTTGGTGGTGACTGATTCGGGGATCGAGGTTGCGGTGGGGAGGGTTCTGAGCATTACTCCGACACCTGACGGAATCATTATTGTGCAGAACGAGTGGGATGGGGGGCTGAGGACTCTGATGATACCCTCCATCGAGACGCTTAGGTGGCTAATATACGAGGCCACTGCTGGAGAGACGCCGCCGAGAATCTACCACCCACCACCACTTAACTCAATAGTCCCAGAGAGGGAGCAGATAGAGAGGTTCCACATAGTGGCGAGGCCATACGAGATAAAGACACAGAATAAGGAGGTGGTCTAAGTTAGTAGGGTCTTCGTAGACTTCGGCCGCAACAGGGTCTATGCTCTCCCAGAGGACGGTCAGGAGGTGATGGTCTTCAACGACTTCCTAGAGATGTTTGAGAAGTTGAGGCCGACGATTGTGGTTTCTGACAGCTATCCGAGGAAGCTTCAACCCACTATAACGCGGCTTGGCGGAGCTACGTTCCTGAGGCTTAGGGATCTTAAAAAACTCTCCGAAGAGCGAAAGAACAATGGCCTTAGGAAGACTGATGAGAATGATGTGAAGGCTCTGAGAGAGATGTTCTATAAGGCTCCCGATCTATTCCAGCCACTCTATACCTCTCCCGTGGAGCTTGAGGTTAGGGCTCTGACGGAGCTTTGGGTGGAGCTGGCTGGGATAAAGAAGGCGGCCAAAAACACACGGACAACAACAGACGATCCGTTAGCTGTCGAGATCCATAAGGTGCTTCGGTGTTACACCAAGAGGCTGGCGACTAGGATTCATGAAAAGGCTATGGAGCTACCGCTCTACAGGATGGCCGTCGAGAGGCTCGGCCTTAGGGGACCGGCGCTGGCATACATCATCTCTCATGATGGACAAGCTTTAGAGGTGTTCTCGAGAGATAGGTTGGCAATACGTTACGGCTTGGTTGCCCGCCCATGGCGAGGAAGGTCTCTACGAAGCCATCTACTTATACTGCTGGCATACTCTGCAACCTCCAACAAGCATAAGAGATATCACAAAATATACAGATATTATCGAGAGAAGGGTAAAAAACATTGGCAAGCAATCCTGCGTGTTGCTCGTAGGACACTAAGGGACCTGAAACAGATGACCCGGGAGGCCGGGCCGACTCCAGCCTGATGGGGAATAACCCGGAAGTCTGGAGCGGTCGAGCCTTCTTTTCCGCCACTCTATAGGGGCATTCTCCATGGAGTGGCGCGGTCAGTAGCTCGTATCCCCCGGTCTTCTGGGCTCTCAAACATCTGGTTGGAGTCCAACCAAACCCCTCCCCCTTTCCTTCATTTCTTATTTTTACCCTTCGTAGTAGTCCTTGCGGGTGCTGGACATTTCTCGCTGTCTAGAGTCTGTCGGTTGCGGTTGATAAATCCGAGCCCGCGGGATGTACAGGATTTTTACGCAACTGAGGCGCCTAGCTCGATCTCCGACTCCGGAGCCACCGGCACTATCTTCTCTTCGCTCCTCATGTTTATCGTTATAGAGCTTATGATAGCTCTTAACGACAGGCTCTAGACAACGAGCTCGGAGTTCTCTCGCTACTCTTCTTACGAGCTACTGCTCCCGATCCTCTGCCCAGAGCTCCCTCCTCAAAAGGTCCCTGACTGCCGCCCGCATTATGGCTGACCGGCTTGGATAGACCTTCTTCTTTATCAGCTCGTCCATCCCTTGTATCAGGGCTTCGGGGAGCTTGACACTTATCAGCTTCATGGCGGCGGATTAAACGTTGGGGCTGGATAAAAGATTTTTCGCCAAAAATGCTTAGATGTTACATGTAGTGATCTTAATCCCGGATCCGTCTGGCCCCTGTTTTTCAACGTCGCAGCAACCACGCCCCCTTCGTCTCTCGCTGGAAGGGTATATAAGTAGGACTGGACTTAACACTATCCGGTGGTGATATTATGGCGGCTGTTCCAGGTGGTGCCGGTACCGTACCAGTCATAATATTGAAGGAGGGGACGCAGAGGACGAGGGGACGCGAGGCGCAAAGCGCCGCGATAATGGTTGCCAAAGTTATCGCCGAGACCATGAGGACCTCGCTTGGTCCCAGGGGGATGGACAAAATGCTGGTCGACAGCTTCGGCGACATCGTGATCACTAACGACGGCGCAACGATCCTTAAGGAGATGGATGTGGAGCACCCTGTCGCGAAGATGCTGGTCGAGGTGGCGAAGGCCCAGGACGAAGAGGTTGGAGACGGGACCACAACCGCGGTCGTCCTGGCGGGTGAGCTTCTGGCAAGGGCCGAGGAGCTTATCGAGAAGGAGGTTCATCCCTCAATAGTTATTGAGGGATACAGGAAGGCTGCCCGCGAGGCTATCAAGATCCTAGACAACATCGCCGTCCCAGTGGACCCGACAAAGAAGGACGAGCTAGCCAAGATCGCCCGGACGGCCCTTGTGAGCAAGCTGGTAGGGGAGTACGCGGACTTCATCTCCAAACTGGTAGTTGATGCCGTCCTGAAGGTCGCGGAGAAGGCGAACGGGCAGTGGAGGGTTGACCTAGACGACATCAAGCTCGAGAAGAAGGAGTATGGCTCGATCCTCGACTCTAGGCTAATCGAGGGCGTAGTCCTCGACAAGGAGATAGTGCACCCAGACATGCCTAAGCTCGTGAGGAATCCAAAGATAGCGCTGCTCGACGCCGGTCTCGAGATCGAGAAGACCGAGTTTGACGCCAAGCTCAACATAGAGTCTCCCGAGCAGATGAGGGCCTTCATGGAGCAGGAGGAGAAGATGCTGAAGGACATGGTGGAGAAGATAGCGGCTACTGGGGCTAACGTCGTCCTCTGCCAGAAAGGGATCGACGACCTAGCCCAGCACTTCCTCGCGAGGAAGGGGATCGTGGCTGTGAGAAGGATCAAGAAGAGCGACATGGACAAGCTCGCCAAGGCCACGGGCGGGAGGGTTGTCTCGAGGGTCGACGAGCTCTCGGCCGCGGATCTCGGCACGGCAGAGCTGCTGGAGGAGAGGAGGGTTGGCGAGGACAAGATGGTCTTCATAGAGGGGTGCAAGAATCCCAAATCGGTCTCGATCCTGATACATGGCGGGACTCAGAGGATTGTGGATGAGGCGGAGAGATCCTTTAAGGACGCCATAAACGTGGTGAAGGACATCCTCGTTGAGCCGAAGATCGTGGCTGGTGGAGGAGCCCCCGAGGTAGAGCTGGCGCTCCGGCTCAGGGACTACGCCAAGTCTTTGCCGGGCAAGGAGCAGCTTGCCGTCGAGAAGTTTGCGGACGCGCTTGAGAGGATACCCATGCAGCTTGCCGAGAACGCTGGCCTAGACCCCATAGAGAGCATCGTGAGCCTCAGGGCTGCCCATAAGGACGGCAAGAAATGGGAGGGAGTAAACGTCCTCGGATACTCGCTCGGCGACATGTGGGCTGAGAACGTCTTCGAGCCAGTCGTTGTGAAGAAACAGGTCATCAAGTCGGCGGTGGAGGCTGCCTGCATGATACTGAAGATCGACGACATAATCGCGGCTTCCAAGCTCTCGGAGAAGGAGTCGAAGAAAGAGAAGAAGGAGGAAGAGGAGGAGTCATCTTCTTCGCCATCCATAGACTGAGTCGCTCAATATGTGGCTTCATAAGAGGCTGACGAAGTACGAGATTACAAAGATTATTGGAGGTAGGGCTCTTCAGCTCTCCTTAGGCGCCTTCCCGCTAGTAGAGCCTAGACCGACTGACACCGCCTTCGATATAGCCAAGCGGGAGCTGGAGCTCGGTGTCCTTCCAGTGATAGTTAGGCGGCACCTGCCCGGAGGTGGGTACGTCGACATCTCTCTCAGGGAGATTGCCCGTGAGGAGAAGATAGTGGTTTAGGGGGCCCCGGGATAATCTCAACATATTTTATGCGTTATAGCTGCAAACTCTTCTAGCAATATTCTTTTAACCATCCTCTTTGGCCATGGTCCTATCAGGCATGTTCAGGTCGGGAGCTATCTCGCTCGCCTCGGGGAACGTCAGCCTTAACAGGCGGCTCTACCAAGAGGTCACGGCGCGGCTCCCCCACATCGTCGACTCCTTTATAGGCTACTTCGGCTGCTCAGAGTTTGTAGAGCTCGTCGGCCACCCCTGGCCCTTCAGCGTCCTGTGCGAGTCGGTGGACCTGAGGAGCAGCGACGCGGGAAACATCGCCATCCTCGTCTCAGCCCTCATGGATAACCTGAGGAGGGAGTGGCAGATCTTCATAGCCGGCGGCCTCTATACGAAGCGCTTTAACGTCCCACAGATGGTTGAGAGAGCGGCCATAGAGATGGGCCTCTCCGAGGCTCAGGTCGAGTGGCTGAAGTACTCGAGTAGGATGGCGGCGAAGGTCGACGACGTGGCCGTGCAGGACGGCTACAAGCTGTGGCTCCACGTGATAGTCTTCAGCGACGTCAACTGGTCTGTCCTACAGCTCGCCTCCAAGGCCGGCTTCCACAGGCTCTACCAGTGGCACTCAGGCCGGCTCCAGGAGAAGAGGTTCACCCTAGAGCCCCACACAGGCGTACTCTCGGCGGCTAGGAGCACCTACGCCCTCGACTTCACGGCGCGCGAGAACCTGGAGCTTCAGAAGGGGTGCGTCGAGGTCCTCGCTTACCCGGTCTCGAGGCTGAGGGCCCTTGGTGCTAGGCTCTCGAGGGGCCAGACGACGCTCACGGACTTTAAGGACGGCGCCTACGCGGGCGACGTTAACCCACTCGAGGCCCCTGTCAGGATCAGCTGGTCGAGCATAGCCAAGGTCTCGGGAACCAAGTTCTCAAGCTTCGAGGAGCTCCTGGCCGTAAAGGGCATCGGCTCCGAGACCCTCAGGTTCCTCGCCATCTGCAGTCACAGGTACCTCGGGATACTACCCCACCTACAAGACAAGGCCATACTGTTCGACGCCGTGCCAAGCCATGCGCCTAGGGATAGGAGGGCGGTAGAGATCGCGTGGGACCTCCTCGAGGCCGTGAGATACTCACAGTTGCCCCTAGAGTTGAGGCGCTCGACGGCGGCTAGGCTCGAGGCCCTGCTAGAGGAGGCCTCATAGGACGGCTGGGTTGGCACTCTAGAGTAGCCCGAGCATCTCTCGGGCCTCCTCCGTCATCCTGTCGGGAGTCCAAGGTGGGTCGAAGACTAGGTCGACGTCGACCCTCGTCACGCTGGGGACCATCGTCTTGACCGCCTCCTTGACCTGCTCCACCAGGAAGAATCCCACGGGGCAGCCTGGAGCAGTGAGCGTCATCTTGATGTAGACCGAGTTGTCCTCCCTTATCTGGAGGTCATATATCAGGCCTAGGTCGACTATGTTCACCGGTATCTCTGGGTCGTAGCACATCCTGAGCGCCTTCAGCACCTCCTCCTCACTGGGCCTCTCCAACCCCCTCACCACCGTGCAATTAGTGTCGAGCGACTTTTATATCTGCCCACTCTACGCAGCGGCGGTAGAGGCCTGGGGGGAGTACCTGCCTGATGATGGATCCCATCTCAATAGCCGCGGCCATCGTAGGCTTCTTGCTAACAGCCGGCTCGGCGGCCTGGGCGTGGATCGCTGTGCGGTCAAGGGCGACCTACAGCCTGCTCGAGAATCTAGGAAGAAGGTGTGTCCAGCCCTCTGGGCTTGTCTCGGTGATAATTCCTGGGCGGAACGTCGAGAGGTGGGTGAGGGGCTGCCTCGGGTCGGTGCTCAGCCAGAAAAACGTCTTGACGGAGGTGATCTTCGTCGACGACTCGTCGAGCGACGGGACGGGACGCATAGTCCAGTCGGAGTTTGTTGGCCATGGTGTCCGGTACCTTAGGCTTGAGGAGGTGCCCGAGGGCTGGAGGGGAAAGACGTGGGCGGTCAGCAAGGGGTATGAGTCATCGAGAGGGGACCTCCTGCTATTCCTCGACGCCGACACGCGGCTTCAGGACGATTTCGTCGTAGCAGACTCGGTCGCCACACTCTTGGAGAGGGGTTTGGACGCGCTCTCGCTTATGCCCCGTCTGGACCGCTCAGGTATATCCTCCAGGATTATGCTGCCGCTTCTGTGGAACATATTCCTAGCCCTCTTCCCACCCACGAGGGGTAACGATCCCAGAGACCCCTTCGCCGTCCTGTTCGGAGCGTTCATCCTCGTGCGTCGGGAGGCCTATGAGAGGGTCGGAGGCCACTACGCCGTGAGGGACAGGTTGCTGGAGGACAGGGCCCTCGCCCAGCTGCTCAAGGGCCGGGGCCTCAGGATAATGGTGCTGAGGGCCTCTCAGCGGGTGACCGCTGAGTACGCTGGGAGCCTAGCCGGCTACTTCAACGCGATACAGAGGATAGCCGCCGACTTTGCCGCCACGAGGGACGCGGGGAGGCTTCCAATCTACACGGCTGGATCCATCCTCTTCCTCCTTCTCCCACAATCAACCCTCCTTCTCTCCCTAATCCTGGCAAACACCCCCCTCCTCCTACTCAGCCTAGTAAACATAGGGGCGAACCTGGCGGCCAACCTCTTGGAGATGCTTAGGGATGATGCGCGGAGGGACTTGGTCTATCTGCCTCTGACGCTGCTGGCGAACTGGGTTCTCGCCGCAGCTCTCCTGAAGTCGTGCCTAGCGTTGAGGAGGGGTGGTGTTACCCTCACTTGGCGCGGGAGACGGCTAACCATCGGGCTTCCTCAAGTATAGTATGCTCTCCCTGGCCGCCCCTATTCTGCGCGTCCTCCCGCTTGTCGCAACCCTTTTCCCCACCACCCTGATCTTCTCCACCTCGAACCCGACCTCCGACGCGATCTCTGCGAGGACGGTGTCGCTCTCAACGACAATCTCGGGATATACTCCGCCTGCGACGACTATTGCGGCCTTGCCGCCGGGCCTCAGGACGCGTAACATCTCGCGGAGAGACGCCTCCATGTCCCTGAAGTATAGCAACGCCGAGTCTGGGAGGCCTTCGCGGCCGGGGATCGGCATGGGCGGCCGCTTAGCCGTCAAGCCTATGTATGACCTCACGAGGTCCCCGGTCTTCTTCCCGAAAAAAAGCTCGAGCTCCACGGCGTAGACCTGGGTGTACTCTATCTTGTTTAGGTAGGGCGGTGAGGTGATTATGTGGTCGACGGATCCGTCCTCAATCATGTCAAGCTGTCTGGCATCTCCGAGGACTATCGTCGCAGGCTCAGACTTGTAGGACATCTTCCTCAAGTCGTCTATCATGGCTCGCGCGGTCCTCCTGAAGCAAAGCCGTAGGGGCGGAACAGGTCTCCTTACCAGCTTGAGCACTCCGCCCTCGCGATAGATGTAGGAAGCCCTGTTGGACGCGCATATCAGCGCCATGAGTAGAAATGTCCTGGCGTCGGAGGGCTCCATGGACTCGATCACTTCTTTGAGGCTCAGCAACTCCAAGAGGTTTGCTCGTGGAAAAGCCTTCATGACGAGGCTGCTCAGCCCCTCGGGCGCGACCTTTGGAGCCCCCGCGGCGAGGCACCTATTCAGCGCGTCTGAAAGCTCTTCCGGGTCGTAGATCCTTGTCTTGCCGTAGGACACGAAAACCGCGAGGGGTGAGGCATCCACCCCCACACCCCTATACCCGGCCTCCATACACGCGAGAGGCGTCGTCCCAGACCCCACGAAAGGGTCGAGGACAACCTCGCCCTCTCGGGCTCCAAGCTCCTTCAGGAGCATTAGGACCAGCTCCCTCGAGAATCCCTCCTTGAAGTAGAACCACCTATGGACAGGCAGGCCCTTGTTAGGCATGAAGGTCGCCAGCCTCCAGAGGTCGTACCTCTCTTCGACTGGAAACGCCCTGCCGAGCAACCCCAACACGTTATACATACACCCTCCGTTAAAAATCGAGTCGGCGGCCAGCCGCCCATGGGGTCTTGACCCCATCGGCTGTGCGGTGGTAGACGGATACCCATGTATCACTAAGCGACAATCTATAACTTTTTTACTTATAAGAAAGCAGCTTGAGGACCAGGGTGTCGTCCTCACGCCTCACCATGATCGTCTTAGCCTCCTCAAACATGGGTCTCAGCCGGGAGGGCACGTAGAGCCTGCCGTGCCTGTCTAGGCTCATCTGCCACCTCTCACCGCCCGCCTCCACCACGACCGCGGCCGCTCCTCGAGACAGGTTCTTGGGGACGCGGAGGCGCCAGTAACGCTTTAGGGTCCGCCCCACCTTGACCTCCTTGGCCTCCGCCTGCCTCGTGCTCACAACAATAGAGTAATACCCCCATAATTTATAGATGGGAAAGGGAAAGAAGGGGGCTGAGCCTTAACTTTCTTTAATATATATCCGGGTTTAAACCACCGTCAGGCTCCGCCTCAACCCGCAGCAGTTATCTTTTACTAGGATACTACGGGTCTTGGTCTCAAAACCCTGTTACGAGTATTATCTTAAATAATGGTGTGGGTAAGCATAGATTTGAACTAGATGTCTAAGGATAGTGGACGCAGGTTTTTACTTAGCTGGATGATAGGTGGTGCCCAAGGCTCTGGAGTCGACTCTTCCGCAAACCTCTTCGCATACTCCATCTCGTCAGCCGGATACTACATCTTTGGGAAGAGGGAGTACTACTCCAACATTAAGGGCGAGCATTCATACTTCAACGTCGTAGCCTCAGACAGGCCCGTAAGGAGCACGATCGACCCCGTACACATCTTGGCGAGCTTCGACGCAGAGACCGTCTTCAGGCACGCCCACGAGGTCGTCGATGGCGGGGCGATAATATACGACGCGAGCCAGGAGGGAGAGTCTCTCAAGAATATTCCGACAATCGAGGAGAGGGTGAAGACAGACCTAAGCAGATGGCTGAGAGACGAGGGTGTGGGCGAGACCTTAAAGGACATCTTGACTCTAGCGAAGAGGCGCGGGGTCAAGCTTTACCCAATACCCTACATGGACCTCATCAAGAAGACGGGCGAGATACTGGGAGAACAGCAGCTTACCCTCCTGATGAGGATGGTGAACACGATGGCTGTGGCCGCCTCCTTCGCCCTCCTCAAGGCGGACATAAACAGGCTACACAGGGGCCTAACCTATGCCTTCAGGGCAAAGAAGGCCGTAGTCGAGATGAACTTTACCGGATGCAAAGTCGTCTACGATTACGTGAAGAGCAACTTTTCAGACGACTTCCCAATCAGCCTCCCCAACCGTCCGCTTCCCCAAGACCTAGTCTTGGTGAACGGGACATCCATAGTGGGGATCGCTAAGATTGTGGCTGGGTGCCGCTTCCAGACCTACTACCCCATAACACCTGCGGCCGACGAGAGCGTCTACCTCGAGGACAAGCAGGTCTTCGACCTGAACATGGTTGACGGCGGCGACTATGAATACCCGCACCTAGCGGAGAATAGGCAGCTCTCAGGGAAGGGCCACATATTGGTCGTCCAGACGGAGGACGAGCTGGCCGCGATAGACATGGCTGTGGGGGCGAGCCTCGCGGGGGTAAGGGCCGCCACGTCAACCTCAGGTCCAGGATTCTCGCTCATGGCGGAGGGCCTGGGCTGGGCGGGCATGAACGAGGTGCCGGTAGTGATAACGATCTACCAGAGGGGCGGCCCAAGCACAGGCCTCCCGACCAGGCATGAGCAGGGAGACCTATTATTCACGATCTTCGCGGGGCACGGCGAGTTTCCACGCATAGTCATGGCCTCCGGCGACATGGAAGAGGCCTTCTACGACACGATCAAGGCATTCAACTACGCCGAGAAGTTCCAACTACCCGTCATACACCTCCTCGACAAGTCTCTGGCCAACTCCACCCAGTCCATACACATCCCCACGATAGGCGACGTCGTACTTGACAGAGGACTGTTAATCAATGAGCACCTCGACGGCAAGTCCGGCTATAAGAGGTTCCAGTTCACGGACAACAATATCTCTCCCAGGGCTCCAATAGGCACGCGGGGGGCCATTTTCTGGAACACTGGCGACGAGCATGACGAGCTGGGCCACATCAGCGAGGACCCGGTCATCAGGACGAGGATGATGGACAAGAGGATGTCGAAGCTTGAGTTCGTGAAGGAGAGCATACCTACGGAGGAGAAGGTTGTTGTACACGGTGGTCAGGACTCCGATACTTGGATAATCAGCTGGGGCTCGACCAAGGGGCCGATCCTAGACGCCCTCGAGATGCTCCGGGAGGAGGGCATCGACTCGATCTCCTTCCTCCAGCTCAAGATTCTACACCCATTCCCCGCCGAGGCCTGCTCCGAGATACTCTCCGGCGCCAAGAGAATAATCGATATAGAGCAGAACTATTCCGGCCAGATGGCTAAGCTCCTAGCGATGGAGGCTGGGATCAGGCCGACGAACTGGATCCTCAAGTATAATGGCAGGCCGTTCAGCTCGACGGAGGTCGCCGACGCCGTGAAGGATGTGTTGTCGAGAAATATTAAAAGGTTGGTAACGAATAGGGGTGGGTAGGAATGACGGTCACGCAGAAGCTCACAGCCGCGCATTTCAGGACCCCCCTCTTCAACGATTGGTGCCCGGGTTGCGGGGACTTCGGGATCCTTGCATCCATCCAGATGGCGCTCGCAGAGCTCCAGATCGAGCCCCACAGGGCCGCCGTCTTCTCGGGCATAGGCTGCTCAAGCAAGACTCCACACTACATCAACGTCTACGGGATACACACCGTCCACGGGAGGCCGCTCCCCTTCGCGATAGGGGCCAAACTCGCTAACCCCGACCTCACCGTCATAGCGGTCGGCGGCGATGGGGACGGGCTTGGGATAGGCGCTGGACACTTCGTGAACACTGGGAGGCGGAATGTCGACATCACGTACATCCTTTATGACAACGGTGTTTATGGCCTGACTAAGGGCCAGGCCTCGCCGACTCTGAGGCGCGGACTCAAGACCAAGGCGCTGCCGAGGCCAAACATTAACGACGCCGTCAACCCGATAGCCCTCGCAATAGTCTCGGGCTACACCTTCGTTGCTCGGGGATACGCCTACGACACGAGGCATCTTAAGGAGCTGATCAAGCAGGGCATACAGCACAAGGGCACGTCCTTCATCCAGGTTCTCCAGCCCTGCCCCACCTACAACGACATACACACCAAGGAGTGGTTTGCCGGCGAGGACAAGATCGATCCAGTGAGTAAGAAACCCACTCCCCGACTCTACAAGCTTGAAGAGACAGGATACGTCGCCGAGGTCCAGAGGGACAGCGAGGAGGAGAGGGTCAAGAGACGTGTAGAGGCGATAAGGCTCTCCTACGAGTGGGGCGACAGGATACCCATAGGGGTCTTCTACAACGACCCCTTCACACCCACCTACGAGGAGAGGATAGCCGGCATAGCGCCCGTATATCTCGAGGCTGCTCCTGCGTGGCAGCCCATCAGAACAAAATCCCTTAGACCGGTGGCGGACGTCACAAGCATCTTCAACGAGCTCAAAGTAGTGCAGTAGCGCCTCTTAGGCCTGGGCTCCCCCCTCCCCGCCCCCCTTTTCTCTGGCCTCCTCCTTTCTCTCCACTCTGCGAGAACTCATGAGGCCGTCGCGGAGGATGACCGCAACAGCTATCAGGGCTAGGGATAGAACCGACCATCCCAGGAGGGACTGGCTCTGGTCGGCGGGCTGCTGCGAGTAAACTGTCACGGTCCTCCAGACCTCTCTGGTGGCTTGGACCATCACGTTTCTAACCTCATGCTCGGTGACGGTGACGTAGGCGACTAATGTCCTCGTTGTGGTGGCCGTAGCTGTGCGAGGCTTCGTAACCTCGATCAGAAGGTTGTAGGAGCCGGCCGAGGCCCCGAACGGGAAGACCACGATGTAGTAGTCGCCGCTACTGAAGGCCCTGTAGACTATTCTCTCGGAGAAGCCGGCCGGCCTCAGAGAGAGCTCGAGGACCTCCCTGTCAGGGGAGACGAGTGCGACGTCGAAGTCTAGCTGTGGAGCCGAGCGGAGAGTCAGGTAGAGCGTGTCCTCCTTCTCGAGCCTGACGTAGAAGAAGTGCGTGTCCCCAGCCTCCATGCTGAAGCTATGCTCACCCGGAGTTAGCTCTAGGGCCGTCGAGTAGCTCGTCCCGGGGGTCTGAACCGCTTGGCCTAGGGCCACCTGAAGACACAGGAGGATAGCTATCGCAGCCGAAGCCGCAATGAGTAGGGCTCGCATACATCTTCCTTGCGGGACGGGCTTATTTATCTGCTCCTCTGGCCTGGCTGGGACCCGCCTCGGGTGGCGAGCCTCGGGTTGATGTAGGGCTCGAGGCTGAGCGAGAGTAGTATGAAGGAGACGGAGGTGGCGGCGAGTAGGGCGCCGGGGGGGACGACCCACCACCAGTAGCCCACGAAGACGGCGCCTGTCCTGAAGGCCAGCTCGAGTATGCTGCCCCAAGTGGGTATCTGGGGGTCTCCGAGGCCGATAAAGCTTAGAGCAGCCTCCGTCAGGATTGCTGAGGGCACGGCCAGCATTACCTGCCCAAGGATGTAGGGAGCCACGTGGGGCGCTATGTGTCTCAGCATGATCCTCCATCCTGGCGCGCCGAGAGCCCTGGCCGACTCGACCAGCTGAGACTCTCTCAGCTGAAGCACCATAGACCTGACAAGTATTGTGAGACCGGGCCAGCTGAAGAGTGTGAGGAGGAGTATGATCGTGATGAGGCCGGGTCTAAAGGTGTATGCGAGGAGGATTAGTAGGGGTAGGAGGGGGATGTTCGCCGTTACGTCCGCAGCCCTCTGGACAAGGATGTCCGCCCTGCCTCCGAGGTATCCGCTCAGCAACCCAAGCCCGCTCCCAATCAGCGTGACGATGCCCGCGGCGACGAGCCCTACAAAGAGGGATACGGGGAACCCGAATAGGAGGCCCTCGGCCAGGTCCCTGCCGAGTATATCAGTCCCCATGGCCCCGAAGACCGATCCCCCAAGAACCACCCGGGCCTCCGCGACGGAGTCTCCGGGCTCGTTTCCGTATAGCTCGAGCCTGAAGAGGTAGCGGCCTCGCACGATCTCGTATCCGCCGCCGGCTAATGGGTGGCTGAAGAGGTAGAGCTCCGGTCTCTTGGAGACCTCCTCCACCGAGATTGGGTAACCGTAGGTCCTGGAGAGGGCGTCCGCCAGGCCCCTGACAACCTGCGGCGAGGCCGTGGGGAAAAAGCGGAAAGGCTCCTCGAAATACCTCCTATAGGGCGGGTCCTCGCCGGGTCTCCCGGCCGGCGGCACATGCTCCAACAGCGTGACCACCAAGCCGTCCGGGCGGTACATGCTTAACACCATGAGAGGCGCGCGGCCACCGAACTCCACACCTCTCAAGGTGATCGTTACCGAGTTCGGCGGCACTCTGGCGGCGAGGTCCAGCACGGCCTCATAGAGGATGAACTCGCCAGGCGCCTCCGAAGTCCTCTCGAGGCGTAGTATTGTGTGGGGGAAGGCGTCTGGCGGGCCACTCCAGGCGGGTGGGACAGCCTTGGGATACTCAGCCCAGTGGGAGGGGTTATTCCAGAAACGGGGGCCGTAGTCCAATGGGAAGACGAGTACGACGTAGACGGAGAGGCCCAGCATGATGGCGAGGGCCCCCACAGAGGCCCTTCCCTGCCACGTATTTAGGATCGCAGCACCCGCGCCCTTCACGCCGCACCTGATCCTCCATCAGCAGCCAGCTAAGGATTTACCCTGCGGGCCCTCATTAGCCCACCCCGATGACGCAATAGGAAAAGCCCGAGGTAAGAGAGCTGAACCCCCAGCATCACCATTAGCGCCAGGGTCTCCTGTGTGAGGACCCGCAGCACCAGAATCACCTCGTCCTCCTCCGAGATATCGACAACGCGCGAGACGGCGCCATAGCTCGTCGTGACCGAGAAGTTGTAGAGCCCGATAGGCAGCCTGAGTCTCAGCACGCCACCCGCACCTGCAAAGCTGCCGTTCACGTAGACTGCCGCGTCGGCCACGGGGTACCCGGCTGCGAGCCTGACCGAGACGCCCACCTCCCGGCCGCGAATCCTCAGCACCGTAAGTGAGTCTGGATCAAAAGCTACCTGCCCGACCGCGCCTGACAGCCTGATCTTGTAGACCGTGAGTTCTGGGGCGACCTTGAGGGTCTCGGGGCTGAGCGCGGCGACGGGGATCGTGGCGGGTATGAGGATGGTCTCCGAGTCGTTGCGGATCGAGAGATACCCCGGGACGCCTAGCGAGTAGTCTGAGACGTATTCCCTCAGCCCCTCGTCATATACCGCCACCCTATAGTAGGGGGGCTTGACAACCCTCTTCTCGAAAGATTGCTTTGAGAGGTTGACGAGGACGACCTCGACTCCCTCGCGGAGGAGCTTGTCCAAGCTGATCCTCGTAGTTTCAGAGACGGTGGGCGCCTTCTCGAGGATTGGCGATACCAGAACCTCCCAGCTCTGCTCTCTCCTAGGGCCGCCCTGACCGACGTATTGGGCTGTAACTACCAGCACTCCATACCTGAGGGGCATCAAGCCTCCAGGCCCCGGCCTCCCAATCTCAGGAATTTTGACTCTGACGCCGCCGGCTAAAGGACTGTCTATAGTCCCAGTGTAGTTGTACTCCGCCACTATGGACTCGGCGCTGTAGGTCAGGTATAGGTCTGAGACGTATCCGCTCAGCGAGATGTCCTCCCTATACTTGAGGAGGACGCGTGCATAGAGGGTCCTGGGTGGGAGAGGTACCGCTATTGTCGAGTTCGGCGAAACTATTATGCGGGCTGGAGCGGGCCTCGCCTCATGCGTTTCAAAGCCTGAGAGTGAAGTTCCGATTATGCTGAGCTCCAGCAAATCATCGCCCACCTTGGAGACTCTTATCCAACCCGCCGTGGCCTCCTCGACCCCCAGGACCCTCAGGCTAGCGGAGCCGAGGCCGTGGATGTTGAGTATCGCTGTGCCGACGTCCTCCCCCCTAAACTCCCAGATAAGTTGCGGCTCACCATGCCTCGCGAGGAATGAGTAGCTTCGACCACCCTCGAATGTGAGTGTGAGCGAGAGGTCCCTGTCGACGGCTAGTACATAGAGTCTCTCTCCCGCTAGAAATGTGTATACGGCCCCGTCCAGGAAGGGCATGTACTTGTCTCCACCATAGCCTATGAGTATGTGGCCCCCGCCCTGCGAGTTAGAGGGTGCTGGCATATTGAGGAGGAGGGCGGCAAGCAGCAGCGGTGCAGCTAGTCTTTCCATCTCGCCGTTGCCCCAGAGTAGCCAACTACTAGGAAGGTTAGGGCAGCCGACACTAGCAGTGCGAGTGGAGTGGAGTCCGTGAAGACTACTGAGTATAGCACGAGCAGGGCCGTGGTTATGCTTGCGGCGGTGAGCGAATAGAACAGGGCCCTCGAGAACTCCCGCGAGAACGCTAAACCGCGTGGCCTGCCCAGTTGTACTATGAGTGCCAGCGTCGAGATAGCAGTGAGGACGGCGTAGGTCTGTGGCAGTGTGGGGGGCTCCCAGCTCTCTCTCCCGACGAGCATGTTGATCAGCGCTACAAAGATCTCTGGGCGCCCAGAAGTGGAGTGGTGGGCCAGCATCCAGAGCAAGGTGGCGGATGTCAGTGCCGAGATGTAGCTTGAGATGGCTGAGCGGGGCGTAGATGCGCGCAGCGTCCCGACGGTGGTGAGGAAGGGTATACTGACGAGGTAGCCGCTCGCTAGCTCGATCAGTGGGCCAGGCTGCTTATTCGCTACAAGCATGTAGAGGCTGAAGAGGGCTGGAACATAGATAAGGGGGATAATCCAAAGGTGCGTCTTCTCCGGCAGGTAGATTGAGACGAGTGAGAGGAAGCCGAGGACGAGGAAGAGTGTGGGCGAGACCGTGAGGAACGCTTCGGCCCCTATCGCCAGGGGGGCTAGCGCAGGCGCAAGCAGAAGCAGCTTATCCAGCAATCTCAAAGCCCCGTCACCTACGCCTCAGAATCCTCTCAGAGATCTCGTAAGCCTCTCCGCGCCTCAGCTCCATCACAGCCTCGACCCCCCCGGCCCGCCTCAGCCAAGAGTCCTTAAAGACCCTATCTATGCGGAGCAGGGCACGCCAAGTGGGGCCATCCTCCACGTAGCTCGAGGTCTCTGGCAGCACGAGATGGCATGTGGCTCCCGCGTCTCGGCACGCGGCTATAATCTTCTCGACCGTTCTGAGGTTTGGAGTGGGTGGGTTGGTTAGGAGTATGACTATTGAGGATCTCGAAACCCTGCCCGCGAAGAGCTCGGCAACCTCGCCGTCGTCGCGGCCGTCTGCCGGTGTAAGGAGTGAGAGATACCTCTCAAGCTCCGCCCTCGAGGTCGTCTTTCTGGAGGGGACCTTAGTCTCAAGAGGGAACCGCGGATTGATGAGCCAGAGCTGGACGGGGTTACCCTCCTTGTCGGCGCTGTGGAATATCTGCCTCAAAAGAGTCGCGACATCGTCTATCAGCTTGTGGTCTTTCCCGAGATTAATTGTGGGTGAGCAGTCAACAACGACGTGGACGCTCACCTCCCCCCGCTTACGATACTTCTTCGTGACAGGCTGCTCCTCCTCGACCTGCCTAGCGTATCTGAGCCAGTGGATATCGCGGATCTTGTCCCCCACCTCGTACTGCTTGACCCCTGCGAACTCGTCGTCGTAGCCGACCATGCTGCGGACACCCATGCCGAGCGGGGGTCTAGACATGCTGCTCAGCTGGGTGTAGAGCCCCGCTACGGACTCCTCTCCTATGGGGAGAGCGACCTCGGTGGGCGCGGAGGCCTGTAGCTCCCTATACACGAGCTTGAGAGGGTCGTGGACCCTAACAATGATAGCTCTGAAGCTCAGGCTTCCCATCCTCTCTACAACTCTGAGCGCGTAGTCATGGCTAAGGATTGATCCGCCCCCGACCACTCCGCGAGCGGGACCAAACGTGCCGACTGGCGCGGTTCCAGCCGGAGGCGAGTCAAACACCTCGACATAGAGCCTCTCATCAAATCGGAGAGCCACGGTCAGGTGGACCCGCAGGGTTAAGCCTCCTCCCGCCTCATCGACTTCCACGATCCTGCTGACTGAGAGGTCATCGGGCCTGAGACGGCTGAAGGAGCTTTGTGAGAGGATTATGTAGAAAGAGATAAATGAGTGGAGGAGGAAGACTGTGAGTAGGAGAAAGGGTTGGAAAAACAGGATGGATATTATGAGCAGCCACGACGAGTTGCTAATCAGTAGTAGGGCTCCCTCCCGAGACAGCATTATTTAGGCGCCTCCACCCTCATCAGGACCTTCTCCCTAATGAGCTGGTCGGGGGACACTCTTCTGGACCCGCCCAAAGCCTGCCCCCTTATGATGATCCTGTGGTTAAGCACCATCGGCGCGACATATTTGACGTCGTCCGGGATAGCGTAGTCTCTGCCCTGCAAGGCTGCCCATGCCTTGACCGCGTATAGGAGCGCTACAGCTGCCCTAGTGCTGGCACCCATAACCACCTCGGGAAGCTGCCTCGTCTCTCTTGCCACATCAACCATATACTCCATCACATCCCCGTCCACACGGACATTCTTGGCCGCCTCTATGGCCCCCAGCACCATCTCGCCGTTCGCGACCGCGTTTGCGTCCAGCTCCTCCCCAATCCTATCCTTGAGTCTCAGAATCTCCAGCTCCTCCTCCCTAGACGGGTAATTGACTATTACCCTGATGAGGAAACGGTCGAGCTCTGCCTCCGGGAGCGGATAGGTCCCCTCCAGCTCGATAGGGTTCTGAGTAGCAACCACCATGAAGGGCCGCGGGAGCTGGTAGGTCTTACCCTCTACGGTGACTTGAAACTCCTGCATGGCTTCGAGAAGCGCTGACTGGGTTCTTGGAGCTCCCCTATTGATCTCGTCCGCCAAGACGATGTTTGCAAAGATGGGGCCCGGCCTGAAGCTGAACTCACCCGTCCTCCTATCATAGATCACGCCGCCCACTATGTCCGAGGGTAGCAGGTCGTTCGTGAACTGTATCCGCTTGAAGGAGAGGCTGACGGTACTGGCGAACGACTTCGCCAAGTAGGTCTTGGCTAATCCGGGGACACCCTCTATCAAGACGTGTCCCTGAACGAGGAGCGCTATCAGTAGCGCATCAATCGCCGAGTCCAGGCCCACTATAGTCCTATGTATCTCGCGCCTCACGCCGCTCGCTAGCTCCCGAACCCACTCAACGTCAGGCATCTAGACTTCACCCGCCGAGGACTGTAAGAGTCTCTGGACCAGCCTCCTGTGAAGCCAGGAGGGGGCGGCCCACGCTAGTGGCCCCGTCAGAGCTAGCCTCCAGAAAGGTGCCCTAAAACGGCTCAAAAGCCCTGAGGATTCCAGAGCATCAATAAGTGTCCCGACAGCTCTGTAGGGCCTCCCGACGGCTCTCCGCGTCACGTAGTCGTGGAGTTCCTCGACATAATGCCTCGGAATACGCTCCGTAGCCACGCGGGTCTTGCGGAGGAAAAATGCAGGAGCAACCATGCTCGCGAGAAAAAGTATGAAGATCAGGAGCGGGTCGATAAGCCTCGATACCGCGTCTTCCATCTCCACCAAATTAGTCGTGCAGCGAGGTGAAAAAGATTTCCCAGCGTCGCGCCTCCGCCTACCTCCTGCTTAGCCGTCCCAGCAAGGGGATTTCACCTACCTTCCTCGAGTCAAGCAACTCCCATATTATCCCACTAGGCCTCGGAGGACGGTCCTTGGCGCGGATCACTTCGTGTGGCGTGGCTATAAGGTCGACCGCGACATCGAAGGGCTCGGTCGGGATGCTCTCAACTATTTGTGCCTGGTGTACTGTGGTGGCTATGGGAGTCTCCTCGCGGATCTTTCCAAGCATCCTGAGTATAGCGTACTCGATCTCCGAGTACCCCTCGCCCTTCCCGACACGGCTTCCCCGCGGCGAGACGGCGACCGAGCCGACCACCACGAAGTCGATAACTCCGAGGCTCTCGGGCTCAAGCGGCCTGCCGAACATGAATAACCCGCGTATTGTTGAAGCCTCGTATGACCTCTTTTCATCTATCGCGTACGGCTCGATTATGTAGAAGCCGCGCCTGATCCTAGGACTTGGCACTACTAGGGTCTTACCAAGCCTTATACAGGCCTCCCTCACCGGCCTCTGGGGCGAGTCGGGGCTAACCTTTACAGTCCGCGCCTCGGCGAACTCCCTGCTCGAAATTATTCTAGCCGCGGCCTCCTCGGCGCCCACGAAGTTTGGTATTCGGCCCCGGACTGGGTAGGGTGGCCTGGCATAGCCATGATCGACAAGTAGTCTCCAGACATGCTCCCTAATCCTCTGCTTCTCCTCAGCCGGGATCATCTTGAATCTGCGGGCTCGAGGGCTTCGGATAGGTCAAGTATCTTGACCTTCTTATCGACTCCGAGGACCCTTGCAGCGTCTTCGAGCATGGCTAGGCAGAAGGGGCACTCCACCAAGACGTGCCCTGGGCCGTCTTTAATCAGTTCTTCTAGCCTTGTGACATTCTCTCTCTTAGCGCGCTTCACCTCGACCCAGTAGTTTGCGCCCCCAGCGCCGCAGCAGAACGTCTCCCTACCGCTCCTAGGCGGCTCCACAAGGCTTATGCCTGAGAGGGCGCGTCTAGGTTCCGCCACGATCCCCCGCATCCTCGCAAGAATGCAGGAGTCGTGGATTGCCGCCGCGCCGCTTAAAGCGGGCCTGACCAGCCCTTTCTGGGCCATCGTCGCGAGGAGCTGGACATGGCTCATGACCCTTAGCCTCGCCCCGATGTCGCCGTACTGCCGGCTGAATATGTCGAAGCAGTGGGGACAGTGGGTTAGCAGGGTCTTGCCAGCGTCGGGTCCTAGGAGCTTAAGCACCTCCTCCGCAAGCTCCTGATACCTGCCCTCCTCCCCGAGTCTGCGCGCGGGGTCACCGTTGCAGACCTCCTTCCCACAGAGGATGGCGAACCTAACTCCGCAGGCCTTGAGGATTCTGACCATCTGCTTGACCACGAGCCTCGCACGCGGATCATAAGCACCCATACAGCCGATCCAGTAGACTATCTCCGCCTCCGGATCCTCTTCAAGGGTCTTCGCTCCGAGAGCCCTCAGCTCCTCCTCGAAACGTCTCCTCTCGGACTGGGCCATCCCGTAGGGGTTCCTAAACCTCGCGAGGTTCCCAAGAGTCTGGACAGCCTTCGCGGGTATCTTCCCCTCAAGTGCGAGAGCCCTCCTCAGCTCAACTATAAAGGCTACAGGGCTGATGAGGACTGGGCAGACCTCTTCGCAGGCGGCGCACGTCGTACATGCGTAGAGCTCGTCGAGGCTGAAGAGCTTTGCGTCGAAGAAGTCTCTGGAGGTGTCGCCGCTCCACGAAGCCCGCATCAGCTTCTGAACGACTGCGCGTGGGGATAGCGGGGTCCCGGCGATAAGTGCGGGACAGACCTCATCGCACCTCCCGCAGTCTGTGCATGAGTTTAGCTGGAGCCTCTGCTGAGGGCTCAGGTTGGCCGCGCTCCTGATCCCTATCTGCGGGATCTCCCCCCGCTCAACGACCTCGCGCAGTATGAAGGGTGTCTCGAGCTTGAGGGGCTCCCTCGTTAGTCCCTGTCTCGCGGCAGAGTTCAGTACAGCCGCGAGTGTGTGGAGGAGGTTGGTGTAGGGCAGCGCCGCGACTCCGGCGAAGGCTACTACGGCGTGTGTCCACCAGAGAGCTTGATACAGGAGGACCGCAGAGTCTAGGGGAGTCTCGATTGAGCGTAGTGCAGCCGCTACAACTGCGCCAACGAAGGAATAGTGGCCCCAGGCTGGGCTCCTTACGTAGATCCTGATCCCCTCCAGCAGGTATCCCGAGACTCCGATGAAGAGAAGGAGGACTAATATGGCCACGTATTCCGTCCTGTATCCAAGCCTTTTTGGCTTAGCATAGGCGCGCCTATAAAGCGCAAGTGAAAGGCCTGCGATGAGGAGTATCCCGAAGGCGTCCAAGCTGACCTCGTAGAAGAGGTAGAAGTCTCCGACGAGCAGCCGCGCCCGGAGGGGCTTGAGTATGTCGTGGTCAATTGCTACAAGGGTCGTCCCGATAAGGAGAACAAGCACCCCGTATGATATGAATAAGTGCATGATGCCCGCCCGTCTTTCTCTCAGAACGCGCCTCTGGGCTAGGGCATAGAGCGCGGCCCCCTTGAGCCAACCGTATGGGTCCCGCAGAAAGCTGCGGAGGATCCAGAGAGCTAGGCCACGGCCCAGCCTCAAGTAGAGCCCGTAGAGAAATATGGCGGCGAATGGAGCCAGCACAAAATACGTTACGAGCTCCGTCGAAGGCGGCAGCAAAACAAAATTCTCTCTAGCCGGAATACTAGCCATGTCCTCCTATACTTAGCGCTGGAAGCTGCTTATTAATCAGTCTCGAGAACAATCAGGCCGTGGCTGAGAGGTATCTGATTGTGTCCTGCCCCAAGTGTGGATCCTTGAGGATAGTGCGGAGGCAGAGGACCTTTTCCTGCTTCGCCTGTGGCGTGAACGCGGAGGTCGCGGCTGATAGGATAGTGGCTTCTGCTGACACGGCGAGCGAGGCTCGAAGGATTCTAGCGGCCCTCAAAATGAGAGGAGCCTTAAAGACAGCGTAATCTATCCTCGCTAAGACATGGAGTGCAGCTCAATTATTTTGTCGGGCTCGCTACAAACTCCTCCAAACCTTGATGGGTCAAACGTCTTCAGCGCCTCTGTCGCCTTTCCGACAGCTATGTAGGTGGCTAGATCCTGTGCAAGGGCTGGGGCCCGCATGATCCCGTAACCATCGAGAGCGTCAACTATGTAGACGTTCTCGAGCCCGGGGAGCCTACCGACGATCGGCATCCCATCAGCTGAGGAGCTGCAGACGCCGGTCCAGCCGCCGCTTGGGAAGTAGTCTTCAGGGTGCCTAAGCCTCTGGGCCAGCTTCTCCGACATCTCTAGGAGATACTCTGGTTCGGGTCCGGCGGGGCACTTGGAAGGATCATTCAGCCTCACAACCCTCCCGTTGCCCACCAGCACGAAGCTCTTTCCCATACCCCTTATGTATATGTGGGAATCCTCGAAATAGACGGGTGTCGCCCCAAGCTCCACGCTAGTCTTCATGAGCATCAGCTGGCAGGCATAGATGGCGACAGGCGGCCTATAGCCGATCCAGCGCTCCGAGATACTTCTGTTCCACGCACCAGCAGTCAAGACTATGTTACTGAACGCTAGCGTCTCCTCGCAAGACCCGTTTGTCAGCGTGATTCTGCCGTCTCTTAGGCTGAGGTGAGAGATCGTCGAGTTTTCAAAGATCACGGCGCCAAGACCAAGCAGTCTCCGCCGCATGGTTTCGAGAACGTGGGGTACGTCGACGACGCCGTCGTCGGGCGTCAATATGCCGACCTCATCTTCACTCACGAGAGCCCACTCGATGTAGCTTCTTAGCTCGTCGTAAGACAACACTCTAAATCTCGTCCCAGCGCTGTTGAGTATCTGTGCTGAATAGCTTGACATCCAGCTGGGCTCAACGGAGAGGAAACCGGTCTTTAAGAATCCGAGTGGGGCAACTTCTTGATAGATCTCCCTGCTTCTCCGCGAGAGTTCTATGTCTATGAGTAGGATGAGCTGCTCCGTGTGGATCCCCGCTGACCTGCCAGACGAGCCACTCCCTAAATGCCCAAGCTCGACTAGTGCGACGTTCATTCCCCTAAGTAAAGCGAAGTAGGAGGTGAATACGCCGCTTATGCCACCCCCAACAACGACGAGGTCGAAAGCCCTCAACCCGAATTCATGCGTTGTGGCTGCAAAATAAACTTGACAGTATATAAGGTGTTATAATTATAGATCCTCCATCGATAATAAAAATATCCCGTTAGGAATAATAGCTCGTTTCTGACATACTTATATAATGGGGCTCAGTAATATGCGTAGAAGCGCGCAGTATTATAGTGACGCCCTGCCAACTATAATTTTCTGGTGATTGTCTTTTTATCGGCGGATTCTCTCTAGAATTTTCTCGAGGATTCTCTTAAATTTTGTGACAACCTCGATTGAGTCGGCGCCCGTTATGGTTATCATGGGCTCTTTTCCCCAGTCCCCTGTGTGGTAGATTAAGTCTGTCACCTTGCCTGCCGCCTCATATGCTCTGGCGACGCCCCACCTTATCGTCATACCCTCCACAGCCTTTATGTCTGCGGGCTCCTGAGACCTGTCGTAGCTGCTGACGCTGAGGCCCAGCTCCTTCGCAGCCTCAATTACTTCGCGGGAATACTTGATGTTCATTGCGGCCCGCCTGTTCGGGTCGTAACTCATGACGGTTAGTATGGTGTTGGCTACGTGTCTAGAGGCACCCATCCATGGGTGGGAGGATGCCTTAAGCCTGCGCCCTATCCCTACGATGCGGCCTGGAATCGCGACTACTTCCTCACGGCTCGTGGCGCCAGGTATCGCTTCGCCTATGTTTATCATACATTCTGGGAGTAGAAGTGTTGCGCCCTCGACTTCCTCTAGAACCTTGACGGCCACCCTCATCCTCTCGATTGTCTCGAGCAGTGCAGCGTTACGCGCAGTTTGCGCCATCGGGTTTACTGGCCCCGCCCCCTTTCCTATCTGGAACCCTCCCTTAATCGCGCTATGAACGAACCTCTTCGCCCTCTCAACGGCCTCCGGGATTGAGGCGCCTTTAGCCAGCTCCGTCGCTATCGCTGAGGCAAACACGCATCCGGTTCCATGCGTGGCGCGCGTATCTATCCTGGGGAGGCTATATTCATGGAAGCTGCCTTCAAAGTATAGGATGTCAGTCACCATGTCCCCCGCAATATGCCCACCCTTAACTACCACCCCCCTTATCCCATACTCTTCTGCCAGCGTCTTGGCAGCCCTCTTCTGGTCCTCAAGCGAGGAAATTGACATGCCGCTGAGGACGCTGGCCTCCCTAGCGTTCGGGGTCAGTACGGTAGCCATGGGAAGTATCTCTTTCTTCAAGGACTCGACTGCGCCGGGCTTGAGAAGTGATGCCCCACTCTTCGCTATCATCACTGGGTCCACGACGCGCGGCGCCCCGATGCCATGCAGCTCCTCGGCCACCGCTTTGATTATCTGCTCTGTGTGGAGCATCCCCGTCTTGACGGCGTCAACTCCAATATCCTTCACGCAGACCCTGATCTGCTCGCGTATGAAGTCAGTGTCGACGTCAACTATCGCCGTGACCTCGTAGGTGTTCTGGGCTGTGAGTGAGGTTATGGCTGACATTCCGTGACCGCCTAGCGCCGCAATCGTCTTAAGATCCGCCTGTATCCCCGCACCTCCGCCCGAGTCGGACCCCGCAACAGTGAGTACCCGAGGCACCCTCGTCAACTCCTGGGCTTCACACCCACCCCATCCTAACCGCATTTTTAAAGAGCTCGTCTCCAAACTATTTAAGCTTCTTCTGAGCATGGTGTATTATGGAGTCTCGTGAGCTTAGTGATTTTGAGTGGGGTGTCGTTAGGCCTTTTCTTCCTCCTAGGTCTAGGGTTGGTAGGCCTAGGGCTGATGATAGGGTGGTCTTGAACGGTATACTGTACGTCCTCACCACTGGCTGTAGGTGGATGGATATGCCTCTAGAGTATGGTTCATACAAGACTGCTTGGAAGAGGCTTAAGAAGTGGCAGGATGAAGGGGT
>Ga0079997_117967_pt1 | contig 40321 bp, 46 predicted proteins | sample PerSpoCPS_CMetaG_FD_69200 | JGI IMG/M metagenome (GOLD analysis project Ga0079997, IMG submission 69200) | Archaeal communities from Yellowstone National Park, Wyoming, USA - Perpetual Spouter C (PS_C) MetaG (SPADES assembly) (version 2) | ecosystem: Environmental > Aquatic > Thermal springs >... | reverse complement strand
GACTGAAAATGGCACACGAATATGGCAATGCAGTAGGCTTTCACACGGCGGGTTTGGCGTCAAGGCTACTAATGAACAAGGGAGTGCTTGGGGTGGTTCTTCCGCTGAAGCCCTTTGAGTTTAGTCCTTCTGAAAAAGGAGGTTACATTGTGAGAGGCTACGGCAAATACATAATCACAGACTCCAATAAACTTGGATACTACCTTATAACAAAGGAACTGGAAAAGGTCAGGTTTGCTAAGCTTGTGAAAGAAATAAATGATGTAATAGATTATTGATAGCTAAAGGTTATTGATAGCTAAAATATTAGCTATACGTGGTGAAGCCATGAGAGAGTTTTACTTCAGAATTCAAAACTGCAGGAACGGGCTAACACCCGCTTTTCAGCTCCACACGGTGCATAAGGCATAGGTGTTATGCCTATGCCTCTTGACAAAGTCTTAAATTTATGGTATAATATTATAAAACTTAAGGAGGTGTGAAACATGAGAAACATGAAAAAGGAAATAAGCGGTATTACTTTTAACAGACTTAAGTTAAACAGCAGTTACTGTCACTACTATGTAGGCGATGCTAAAGATTATTTGATATGGGAAATACCGAATGCTGTTAGGATTGCGGAGCTTTCAAACATCAAATATTATGGTTATGTTTATAAGTTAGATTCACGGTCATTTCTGCTTGTTGTAGTAGAAGCGGAAAAAAGAAAAAGCTCAGGTGAGGTTGAAGTTGTTATAGAAAAGAAAGACGAAATACTATGTAAAATAACTATTCCTAAAGACAGTTATATTGAGTTTGGCGATGGTGAGGACATAGGAGCCATTGTGGAAAAATTTATAAAAAATCATAACTGGAGTATAGCTTTTTACTGATGAGTTTTGAGGCACGGGTGTGGTGCCCGTGCCTCTTGACAAAAACTTGTTTTTGTGGTATAATATAACATAAAAACTTAAGGAGGTGTTGTCATGTTGGAACTTGTAGTTATTTTGAAGTCAGAAAAGTATAATGAAATTGTTAAGCTTTGGCGTGATAGTCAAACTCTTGACTTTTATATTGAAAGAAACGGAGAAGTTAGACCTTTTACTTTTTACGCTGAAAGTTTAGCACATAGAATAAGAGAGATAGATGACTGGTTGCATGCATTAGAAGAGCTGGGTTATGAAATCTTAGATATTCCACTTGAAAGAAAAACTAAAGATGAGCTTATGCCCATCATTAGAGATATGTTTGATGCTATGTTGAATAAGTCTTATGATTACTACAGAAAATATGCTTTTGTTTATTTTGAAAGGTATATTTTAGACAAGCATTATTTAGATTGGTTATTTGAAAATTTCAACGAAGTAAGAAAACAACTTAAGGAGGTATAACCATGATGCAAAAATCTATACCACTTTTTACTGACGCACAACCACCGCACAGTGCGGTGGCTAAGATATTGCTACGAGAGATATTGCAAGAGAACTTAGAACCGCTGACTTTTGAAGAAGTAAAAGAACTCAAAAAACAGAGAAAAGCACGAAAGCGAGTGCTCTTAACTGAAAAAGATGCTGATTTGATTGAGTTTTTCAATAAAACACCGCTGACTTTACAGTATGCAGTATTTAAAAAATTCAACAAAAAACTACAGGAGGTGAAGCCATGACAAGACACGCCTTGCAAATCTATCTTTTTAAAGATATTTACGATTTACACAAGCAAGGTGTAATTCGCAACAGGTTTATAATTGATACTATAAGAGAATTAAAAGAGAGCGGAGAGGTATTTGAACCAATCAGGAGAAGAGACTTTGAGGAGATAAAACGAAGGTTTGGTGAAGGTGGGAAAATATTAATTTTATTTCCACCAGACCTTCACATATGGTATGCGAATATCTATGAAAATGTTAAAAGAGGACTATGGGTTAGATTGCATGAAAAACTTATTGACAAGCTATTAAAAATAAGCTATAGTGTTGGAGGGAATAACGATGCAGTTGGAAATGTTTAATCATAAAAAGAAAACAAAAACAGACGAGCTAAAAGCACGCTTGATAGAATTATTTAAGGAGTTTAGTGGAAAACCAATTGTAGTAGCTTATTCGGGTGGTAAAGACAGCACATTTTTATTACATCATGTGCTTGTGCTTCTAAGCGAGATGAAAACTAATCCTTTGGCAGTTGTGTATGCGGATACTCTTGTTGAAAATCCTGTAATCCATAACCACGCTATGCGGTTTTTGGATAAAGTTGAAAACTACTGTAAAACTGTTGGTCTTGATGTGCGTATTTTGATAGCTAAACCTGAAGTTAATAACACTTATTGGGTTAATGTTATAGGAAAGGGTTATCCGTTGCCGAGTTTTAGGTTCCGTTGGTGTCAAGATAAGCTGAAGATTAAACCGATTAAAAAAGTTTTATCGTCGTTTAATGATGGATTTATGCTTGTGGCGGTTAGAATAGATGAAAGCACTGCACGAAAAGTTTCACTAAGCAGGCGGTTGAATTCAATAGAACTTGAAAGGAACCATCTTAGAGTGTTTGCTCCGATGTATGATATAACAGAGGATGAGGTTTGGGAGTTTTTAATTCAAAACAATACACCGTGGGGCGGAACTTACGAAGATGTTGTAAATCTTTACAGAACTGCACGAGGTGAGTGTCCGTTAATTCCAGAAAAGAACAAATTTCGTAGCGGTTGTGGTATGCGGTTTGGGTGTTGGGTTTGCACTGTGGTTAAAGAAGATAAAACGCTTAGGAACCAGGCAGTGCATAATGAGGTTTTAAGAAAACTGTATGAGTTTAGAAACTGGCTTGTAGAGTTTTGTAATAAATCTGAAAATAGGCTACCAGTCCGACGGGATGGGAAAGGGGCTGTTAATGGGAAAGGTGTTTTAACTTTACAAGCGAGGCAGAAAATATTGGAGGAACTCCAGAAACTGGGAAAAGCTACAGGCATGCAACTTTTGACTTCAGAAGAGTTGGAAGAAATCAGACAAGTCTGGTTGCAAGACATAAAGAAGTTTAATCTGCCTCTTGACAAATTGCAAAGTTTATGGTATAATATATTACATCAAAACCAATAAGGAGGTGTTGCCATGAAGAGAAACCCAAGCTACATAACCAAGCTTTTAGAAGCCTCATCCACAGTTGAGGTGTATAGGGTGAGGCAAGAGTTAGAGGAAAAGCTCAGGACAGGTTTTAAGCCAGACGAAATCCGATATTTCGTCGGCGAACTTCTTGAACTTGTGCATAATTACAAAGCCTTAAGAAGAGACAGCGAGATTTTAAAAGAGTTTGCGGAGCTTATAGCAAGGTATATACCAGCATCTTATATTGAAAGAACTTTATAAAGGAGGTGTAGCTATGCAAAACTTTAAAGAAGCTTGGAAACAAATAGTTCAGGAGGAAGCTAAGCAAAGCACTACACAGGTAATAAGCTATCCAGCACCACAACTCCGCATTGACCACGATAAAGCTATATGGATATTAGGTGAGGAGGAGTTTGGTAATCAGCTATCTTTCTTTGTAGCTAAGGTGTTTATGCAGACAACGGTGTTTAACTCAAACGGAAACTTAGTTCTTAAATCTCAAATATTTAATCCAAAAGAGAGAAGCAAAGCACTTGTTCTATACTCAATGAATGGAATATTTACAGGCAACTTACTCGTTGAAGCACTCAAAAGACTTGAAGAAGAAGAGTTTTCTGTTATTAATGCGTGGGTGTTGCCAATTGTAATTGTTTCAAAAGAACCAATCAAAGCAGTGTGGGAAGCGAAACGGAGTGCGTTAAAGGTATTGATTAATTTTATGCGTGAGGAAAACCTGAATACTCTTACGGGACATGAACTAACGGTCAAGCTTGTAAAACAGAAGAGCGGAGTAAAAACATGGAGTGAGCCTAAGGTAGTGTCTGTAAAAAGTGCTGATAGTGTTTCCGATGACGTTTTGAAAATAGCTTACGAATATCTGTCTGAATTTGAGCAATTCAGAACACAATACAACAATTCACTCTTCAAAAACGCATCAACATCTGACGATGATATTCCACTTGAACTCTGATGATTTTTAAACCCAGCACCACAACGGTGCTGGGAACCCTTAAGGAGGTGTTGCCATGAGAGAGGCGGGAGTAGAATATATTATAACACAAACCATGTCAGAAATCAAGCTTTTCGGACATCAAAAGAAAGCTATAGACCTGTTCCCACAAAAGAAGTATCTTGCTTGGGAAGTGGGAACAGGAAAAACAATAGGTGCATTGGCTATATGTAGGCATTACGGTTTTGAAAAGCTACTTGTTGTAGCACCAAAGTCAGCACATCAAAGCTGGATAAACGACAATCAATATTTCAATATTGATATAGAACTTGCCACTTATGAGCGGTTCCGAGACAAGATAAACGATTTTTCAAGCTTTGATTTAGTTGTGTTTGATGAGGCTCATCGGTTGAGTTATACAAAAACACAATGGACACGCAAGGCAATAGAATTACGCATGAACAAAAAAATAAAAAAGGTTCTTCTCCTGAGTGGGACACCAGTGGATAGATACCACAAAATCTACGCACAACTGAAAGTTATAAATCCAGATGATGAAATGTTTCAGAAGTATAGAAGCTACAGCCAGTTCATAAATGCTTTCTTTGAATTAGATGATTACTTCAAACCACGAGGCTTGTTGCGTCCAGAGTTCAAACAAGAGTTGAAAGCTTGGCTTGAAAGATACGCTTTCATAGTTAAGCGTGAGGATGTGTTAGAACTGCCACCACTCCAAGAGATAACAATAGAACTTCAACCTGTTCCTCTTGAATACGATATATCAAACTACGAACTTGCAAACTTCACTAAAGAGTATCATGCATCGGCTTTAACAAAAGAGAAGTTAGACTTTGTGCTTGATTTCATAGAAGAAAACCCGAACACGATAGTGTTTTCTTACTTCATAGACTTTGTGAATAAGGTTAAAGAAAAGCTTGGCAACCGAGCTTATTACATCACAGGTCAGACACCAGCGGAATATCGGATGCAAGTAATAGCAAGGCAAGACAAACCAATCATAAGCACCTACGCAATGGGCGAGGGAGCTAATCTTCAGAAAGGTTATAAGAATATCATCTTTGCGTCATTACCGTTGAAATACATAGACCTTGAACAGGCTATAGGAAGAGTGTATAGAACAGGACAGGACAAGAAGGTAGCAGTGTATTATCTTATACAGAATGGGATAGACAAAACTGTATTGCGGATTTTGAAGAGTAAGCGAAATGTGGTAGAATATTTAAGAAAGCAGGAGGCTTGAGGTGTGGAAGCAAGACCGATAACTGTATCAGCATCACAGATACTTCTCTTTTCACGGTGTCCATACGCCTTGCATTTAAAATTTCAAGTCAAAGAGGAGGAGACACCAGCTATGAAGACTGGCTCTGTTTTTCATAGACTGGTTGAACTAAGACTAAAAGGATACTCAAAAGAAGAAGCGATAGGTATAGCTACACAAGAGTTTTTTGAGCAGAACGGACACTCACCAGACCCACTCAAACAAGCCATTCAATTTTACAACACATATGAAAGCACTCTTGAAAAAATAGCAGAAGAAGGAGTGCTTGCAACGGAGAAAGATTTTTATTTAGAAATAGATGATATAGCTATCATTGGTTATATTGATATTCTAACACTAAAACGCAAGATGATAGAACTCAAAACTACAAAGCAAAACAGACCATTGCCAGATTTTAAACATGTATTTCAACTTTCTGTTTATTCTCTCACAGACGATGCGGATACCTATCATTTGCATTACATTTTTCCAGACAGAGTGGAAACTATTCAAGCACAGCTTATACCAAAAAGAGAAGTTCTAACAATAGTAAAGTCTGTAGCCAAGCTTTTAGAAGTTAAAGAGTTTCCACCGCTTGGACTTCTTTCAGGCTATTGTCAGTTTTGTCATTATAGAAAGCACTGTGATTATTATCGTGGTATAATAAAAAAGGAAAAGGAGGAGGAAAAACCATGAAAAGTATATCATTTTCCGAGTTGTTTGTCAAGATAGGTTTAGTTAGTGAAACCGATGATGGTTATACTTTCAATGATTACGTGCTTGTCCTTTCACAAACTCCAGAAGGCACAGTGCTTAAAGAGATTAGAGAAGCTTTTCTTGGTTTTAACGAAACAGATAAAGAGAGATGGGTAAAAGAGTTTGAAGAATATTGCAAAGAAGCAAGAGAGCGCAACAGATACTATCTTTCACTTTTTGCGGAAAAGAGAAACTCACAAGACTACTTGAAAAGAACGAAAGTTGCAATACGCATTGATATAGATGAACCTTTGAAGCTTGAACAAGTGCTTGAGATAGTGAATAATGGAGACCTAATACCAATACCACCAACACATCTACTACGAACAATCAAGGGCTGGCACATCTTTTACATTACAAAAGACTTCATAGAGAACGAAGACAAAGAAGTCATATACCTCATACATAGCTATACTGAAGAACTTAAAACACATCTCCGCAAATATGCTGACAAGATAGACCACACATATCAAATAGCCACAAGATATAGCACAGAGATATATGAGTTGCGAGAACCTTACACAAAAGAAGAACTTCTAAAAGCAATAAATGACTATTTTGGCGTTGAAATTCAAGTAAATGGTTTAATAGTCAAACGGAAAGACTGCAGCGGGGTGCCTGTATCTCAACTGTCAGAAGGTTTGGCACTCACGTTGTGGAATGCGTGTCCTGTGTTGCGTAGTTTAGAAGAGAGATGGGAAACTCACACATATCACGAGTGGTTTATCCTGTCTTGGAAGCATGCCTTCTTGTATGTTTTAACGCAGAAAGAAGAATACAGGCAAGAATTTCTTCAAAAATCTAAGCTCTGGAAAGGCAAAGTAGTAATAACTCCAGAACAGCAATTCCAAAACACTCTCAAGTGGATGTTGAAAGACAGAGAAACTTTACCGTATTTCTCTTGTTCGTTTGTGTATAAGTATGTAGCAGATGCAGGAGAAAAGTGCGAGAAGTGTCAGTATGCGAGGTGGGTGTTTGATGAAAACGGAGAACGGAAACTTATCTCCAACTGGTTCAGAGACTTGTTTTATTTAGAGACAAGGCTTGAAGGTTTCAGAGTTGATGAGAAAAGAAATCTCTGGGTAAAAGAAGACACTGGAGAACCTGTTTGTGAATTATTTAAGATTGAAGATGTTGTGCTTTACAATAAACCAAACCGCAAAGAAAAATACATCAAAATCTTCTACAGGGACAAATACGAATTTATTCCGTATGTTCTTACCGCATCAGCAAACACAGACTTTAGCGAGTTTATAGTTTTGACTTTTTACAATCAGCAACTATTTAAGTATCTTTTGAATAAATATCTAACCCTCTTCCAGCTTGCAAGAGGCGTAAGAGAAATAGACAAAGCAGGCTACAAATACAACGATTTGAAGAGAAAGTGGGATATGGTAGTAGCAAACATGGGCTCATTCAGAGCAGAAGACTTGAACTTCTACATGTGGAATGATAGAACAAACAGATTGAACTACTATATTCCCATTATGAATGGTTCTTTTGAAACTTGGAAAAACACATACCGCAGAGTAGTAAAAGCAAAAGACCCAATCATGCTACTTCTTCTTGGGCACTTCATTTCACATATTACAAAAGAATATTTCAGAGACAAGTTTGTAGCGAGTTCTGAACCAAATGTGTTAATTTTCTTAAGAGGTTTTACCACAGCTGGTAAAACGACAAGACTACGCATAGCATCCGCACTCTACGGCACACCGCAGGTTATACAAATCACAGAAACCACAACAGCTAAAATACTAAGAGAGTTTGGTAATATAGGTATGCCTCTCCCACTTGATGAATTCAAAATGAGAAAAGACAAAGAAGAAGAAGTAGCAAACATGATATACGCAATAGCAAACGAAGCCTCAAAAGACACAGCATATGAGCGGTTTAATCCAATTCAGGTGCCTGTGGTGTTTAGTGGTGAGAAGAACGCTTTGTCTGTAGAAAAGCTTTGTGCAAACAGAGAAGGTCTATACAGAAGAAGCATAGTGCTTGATGTTGATGAACTACCAAAGCAAAAGAACAGTGCTTTAATAGATTTCTACACAAGCGAACTATTACCAATTCTCAAGTATAATCACGGATACATCTTCAAGCTAATAGACTTTATTGAAAACAACTTAGACATTGAGGCTTTAACCCAGCTTTACAAAGATGTTGAGATACTCAAAGACGAATTTGATAAAAGAAAGTCAAAGGCGTTGCGTGGTATTGTGAAGTCTTTGGACAATCATTTGAAACTTATCTTTGCCTCAATTCATGTATTTCTTGAATTTCTTGATTTGTCTGAGGAAGAAAAAGCAGAAGTTTTTGCAATACTTGAAGAATACATCCGCAACGTGCTTGCAAAATTCTATGATACACTTCTCCCAAAAGAAGAAAACAAGCTAAGCAAGATAGTTGATTATCTGAGAGACCTTGCAGACGGGCTCTACAATGCATCAAATAATCCAATCAAGAAGACAACAATTAGAGGCTTGACTTTGAAGAAACTTATTGATGTAGCTGGTGTGCAAGTTCCAACAACGGATATAGAACCTTATGTGAAGATGTTGTTTATGAGATATTATGAAAGTAAGAAAGGTTATGTTTATCTCGGTTCCATTTTTGTAGAAGGACGCAACCCCGCTTGGTTTGAAGGAATGGTAGCAAGAGAATACGAAAGACTAATCTACATCAAGCAACATTATCCAGAACTCTACAGAAGCATCCTTGAGGTTTTTGCGGAACTCATGCTTTCAATACACGGTGAAGCAGGGCTCCGCAGAGTGCATAGTATTTTTGTAGAAAGCTTTAAGTTTGATGACTTGAAAGACTTTCTAAACAATAACAACGATGATAATACACCACCAGATGACTTACCACCAAATGGAGGGGATGACGATGATACACCACCAGATGACTTACCACCAACAGAAGAGTTTGATTATGAAAATGAAGAAGATGAGGAAGATGAAGAGGAAGAAGATGAGTTGAACGAACATTTTGCAGGAGAAGACGGACTAACCACGCCTAAGATGATGAACATACAAAAATCAATTCTCAAACCTCAACCAAAAGCTTTAGTGGAACCAGTGCTTTGCAACAGCATTGATGAGATACCAGCTAAGTTTAATGAACCGATATACTTTGACCTTGAGACAGATGAGGATAGACCAGTCCTTGCAAGCATTTATCAACCACACTTTGAACGCAAAGTCTATTGTCTTAATCTTCTCAAAGAGAAACCAACAAGGTTCAAAGAGTGGCTACTTAAATTCTCAGAAATACGAGGCTGGGGTTTGGACTTTGACTTGCGAGTGCTTGGTTATACATACGAACAACTCAAAGATAAGAAGATTGTAGATGTTCAGCTTGCGATAAAGGTTCAGCATTACGAAAGGTTCAGACAAAACGGAACCAAAGGTGAAGGTTTTAGGCTTGATGATGTGGCACGAGATTTGTTTGGTATAGAATATCCGATGGACAAGTCAAAAATTCGCACAACTTTCAAGCAGAACATGTATAACACTTTCAGCGAACAGCAACTACTTTATGCCTCACTTGATGCATACATACCGCATCTGCTTTACGAACAGCTTTCGTCAAGCACATTAAACAGTCTTGTTTATCAGCTTGACCAAACTGCACAGAAAATTGTTGTAGAAACATCGCAACACGGTATGCCAGTGAAACTTAAAGCTTTAGAAGAAGAGATATACAGATTAACCCAACTCCGCAACCAGATGCAAAAAGAAATTCCTTTCAATTATAACTCACCTAAACAAACCGCTAAGTTCTTTGGATTAGATAGCTCATCAAAAGATGTGTTGATGGACTTAGCTTTGCAAGGCAACGAAATGGCTAAGAAGGTGCTTGAAGCAAGGCAGATAGAAAAATCTTTAACCTTTGCCAAAGACCTCTATGACCTTGCAAAGAAGAGTGGCGGTAGAATTTACGGAAACTTCTTTACCACCACCGCACCATCAGGTAGAATGTCTTGTTCTGATATAAATCTTCAACAAATTCCACGCAGATTAAGACAGTTTATAGGCTTTGATACAGAAGACAAAAAACTAATTACAGCTGACTTTCCGCAGATAGAACTCAGACTTGCGGGCGTGATTTGGAATGAACCGAAATTCATTGAAGCGTTTAGGCAAGGCATAGACCTTCACAAACTCACAGCGTCAATACTGTTTGACAAGCAATCTATAGATGAAGTAAGTAAAGAAGAAAGGCAGATAGGCAAATCAGCAAACTTCGGTTTGATATACGGTATTTCTCCAAGAGGCTTTGCGGAGCACTGTATTACAAACGGCATCAACATCACAGAAGAACAAGCTTATGAGATTGTTAAGAAGTGGAAGAAATATTACACAAAAATCACAGAACAGCATCAGATAGCATACGAAAGGTTCAAATACAACGAGTATGTAGATAACGAAACATGGCTTAACAGAACCTACCGAGCATACAAACCACAAGACCTCTTGAACTATCAAATACAAGGCAGTGGTGCGGAGTTATTCAAAAAAGCTATAATATTGTTAAAGCAGGAGGAACCGAGCTTGAAGATAGTCAATCTTGTGCATGATGAGATAGTAGTGGAAGCAGACAGCAAAGATGCACAAGACTTGGCGAAGCTAATCAAAGAAAAGATGGAAGAAGCGTGGGACTGGTGTCTTGAAAAAGCGGAAGAATTTGGCAACAGAGTTGCTAAAATAAAACTTGAAGTGGAGGAGCCACATGTTGGCGAAGTTTGGGAGAAAGGGTAAATTAGTCTTTTTCCCGTATGTAGGAGGTAAGTTCTACATGCTTGATGTGATTTTAAAACTAATACCAAAGCATGAAGTGTATGTGGAAGTTTTTGGCGGTTCTGCTAAAGTGCTGTTAAATAAACCTTTATCTCCTATAGAAATTTACAATGACTACGATAAACGAATTGCCAACTTGTTTTATGTAGTTGCTTTTAAATTTGATGAGTTTTATGAGAAGATTAATAGACTTGTTTATTCTCGTGCTTTAGAAAAGCAATTTTTTGAAGATTTTCGCAATGCAAAAATATCAAAGTTGGGAGATGTTGATTTGGCTGTTAAGACTTACTATTTGTTAAGAGTAAATTTTTCAGGTAAAATAAATTCTTCTTCGTTTAGACTTTCTTATAAACATAAGAAAAACGAAGCAAAAATGTTTTTCAACGCTTTATCTGAGTTAGAACAAATACACAATAGACTTAAAAATGTTCTAATAGAGAGTTTGGATTTTCGTGATTTACTTAATAAAGTAGCACATAGAGAAAATGCTTTTATTTATTTAGACCCACCTTATTATGACACGGAACATTACTACAACACAGACTTTTCAGAACGAGACCACAAAGACCTACTTAATATTCTAAAACAAGCAAAAGCAAAGTGGCTTTTATCTGGATATGCAAACCCGCTTTACGATGAGGAACTGAAAGATTTCTTCAGACTTGAAGTTCCAGCGGTTAAGCATTTATACGGAATAACAATGTATAATCAAGCTAAAGAAAGACCAAAAGCTGTTGAAGTTTTGTGGGCGAATTATGATATAACTAAGCAGGAGGCTAAGCTGTGGAAGAACTTGTAAAAAAGCTTTACACTGAACTTTACTTAACTATCAACGAAATTGCAAACATAGTCGGAGATTATCCTCGTAATATAGCACCTATTCTCTGGAAAGAAAAGCTTGAGAGGTCAAGCATTAAAACCAGATTGCTTAGAAAGAAGCTCAGAACTTTACCTATAGAACAAAAAGCAGAGTATATCCGTAAAGCAAAAGAACTCGGTGTGCCTGACGAAATTATCGCAAAAGTGCTTAATTTAAAGCAAAGAGAGGTGAAAAAACTTGAGAGAAGTTTATCAAGCAGAGTTTAAGTTCAAAGCGAAGAAGGAGAAAGACATATACAAACTACTTAAGAACAAGATTTTTGCGAAGTCAATCAAAATCTACAGCACTGTCTTTAAAGGTTTTCCAGACTTTATCGTCATTTCTCTTCAGCGTCCTTTCTCCTTCTACCTCTCTGCTGGGTTCTATGAGGTAAAGTTTGTTCAGAAAATACCACAAAATCCTGTTTCTCTTCTGTCTCCGTATCAGAAGAAGGCGTTTGAGCTTCTGTCTGAGGCGTTTCCTTGCTACCTTGTTGTAGCAGTGCCCGATAATACGGATTTTGTAAAGCTACATTTTCTGGCATTTCAACTACAGCATTACCAACCTTAATCCTCACTCTCTTCTCCATTCCAAACCTCCTTTTTTAGCTTCTCAACGTCTTTCAGTATTATATCAAGCAGAAGCTCAATGCGTTCAATCTTCAATCGCAAATCTATCAAAAATTTTATCAAAGGTATAAGCAATACCACAAGCACAAAACTTACCACATTGAATACAGAATTAAAAACACCTAAAATCTCACTCATTCCTCATCACCTCGTTGTTGTTTAGCTAATCTGTATATATCTATAAGCAATTTCACTCGTTGGTCAAGGTATGCTTGGCTTTCTGGAGTGAGGTATTGTCTTGCGAAGTTGTAAAATTCTACATAGTTCTTTAGTATTTCTTCTTTCTTCTCAAACTGCTTATCAAAGTTCTTCAAAATAGTTTGCAAATTCTTTGACCTACTCAACAAGCTATTCTCAACAAGTCTGTGCATTCTATCAAGTATAAACCTCTTTCCTTCATCATCAGCATGCTTAAACATCGCAATCATATACTTCAACTCGTTAGCGTCTTGCAATTGCTTCGTGTCTCGCAAGTTTATAACTTTGTAATACTCGGCTTCTTTTGGTCTCTTGAACTTTTCAGGTTCTATGTCAAACCAGTTAGCTAAGCTATCAAAGAAGAAGTTTGTATAAACACCGTCAAAGAAAGTAGCCAAGTATCCAAGATACCAGCTAAGTCCGAGTGTAGTATAGAAATCTTGTTCAGATAGATGCTTAGCTTCTCCGTAAAACTCTCTCAAATCACCGTAATTGCTCTTCACAAGTGGTTTGCCTTCTATCAAAGCAAGCATTCTACGACCTGCTGGAATGAGATTAGGGAGCATTCTCAAAAGCACATCACCGTAAGTCTTGTCTCCACGATTTACAGACCACAATTCCTTAATAAGGTTTTTACCAAGTTCTATCACTGGTGAGAACAAAGTCAAATCATATGCCATAGCACTTGGAGAAACAAGTCCAGTCTCACTTACATTCGTCAGCATACGCAGAACGTTTAAACCTCTTTCTACAATACTCCAAGCTCTACTATCTCCAATGAGTTCTTGTCCAGCAAGGTGTTTTGCCACTTCTCTCCCAGACGCTTCAAAGAGGTAATACTTTGATTTCGGGTCAAGCACTTCTATACCGAAGGAACCAAGAATTCTCTTTGTTATAGCATAGCCTAAATTCTTCTCGTCAAGTATTTCAGGAGTTTCTACGCCGAGCGTGTTTGCTATGAGGTTTGCTACATCTTTTGCTAAGCTATATCCTACTTCAGCAGGAGTAAAGTAAGGAACCGCTTGAGTTCCAACAGTAAAAGCGAGTAGCGAAGACATCGCAAGACCTTTACCGAGTGATTTAATATCTCCTCTACTTAGGTCTGTAAGAAGTTTATGTGCAGATTGTAAGCCAAGTGAAAGAGGAGAGAACACAAATCTATACCACGAAATTACTGCCTCAAGTGTGTTAGCACTAAGAGAACCAAATCTTATAAACAGATTGTTTAGTGTTCGCAAGTCTCCTCCGATTATCATTCTTTCCAAATCATCTACAAGCAGCTCTTTGTTCAGCTTGTAAAAGTCATACAGCTCTTTCGCTACCGCTTCAACATCTTTTTGGTTGAACTTTGTAATAAATCTTGCCAAGTCATCTATCACAGCTTTAAATCCAGCTTCATCCTCAATGGTAGCTCGGATTGATGAACGAATAAGACCTTCAGCCAAAGGCACAAACGGGTTCAAAGCGTGGTATTTGTAAAGCCCGTGTCTTATACCTGCTTCTCTGTAAGCTATTTTTAGTTCATCTATCAGGTGTTTTAGCGATGCGGTTGAAAACAGCTTCAAGCTTGGGAACAACGCAGAGGCTATAGCAAGGTATTGCCCATAGTTTGCAACGGTGATAGGTATGTTGAACATTGTATAAACGGAGCCAACGTATCTGCTAAATGTTTTCAAAGCATCAACTAACTCATTACCTGTTTTGTATTCAAGCGTTTTTATGAAGTCATCAACAAGTCTTTGTAAATCAGTCCATTGTTCTTTAGGCTTGTTTTCTATAAAGGATTTTAAAATTCGTATGCTTTTAATACCAGCAAGGTTTGGATACAATCTACTCCATACTTTTGAAGAAGCGTAATCTACAAAGCTGTCATAATCTTTGAACAGTATAGCAAAACCTTTGCCTTCTCTGTGCATCTCTGGTGCTTGTTTAAAAGCCAGCTCTTCCAAGGTGCCTGCAATGTTTGTAAGCTTTGTTTCTACATACTCAGCTTTTTGTAAAGCTTCTATAATTTTTTGAACAGCTTTATCGTCAAGTCCATCAGCGATTTCAATCATTCTTAAAATGTCGGCTCTTAGTTCGTTTTCTAATATACTTTTCAGTTCCTCAAGCTTTTCTGCTTCTTTTTCAAGTTTGTGTGGAAAGATTGTGGCGTTGTCGTAAATAGTAAATTTACCGTGTATAAATTCTGCTTTATAATCTCCAAGTTTGTCCCTCAGGACACCATTCACAAACTCTCTGCTTGTAGTAATGTTGTGATATGGTATGCTAAAGTATTCATCTTCAAGCAAATCTATTTTTCTGTTTCCAACAATCTTTCGCAACTCTTCAAGCTCTTCATCTGTGTAGAACTTCTTCAATTGTGGTAGAAGTTCATCAAAAATTTTGCCTTCTTCTGTGGCAACTATTAATGGCTCCGCCTTGAGAATTATGAAGTTATCATAGCTTGGATGATATGCAGGTTTGAGTATCATATACGCAGGTTTGTTTTCTGCTTTGTTAGACCAAGTTAAAACAAGTTTGTGTCCTTTGTCCATCTCTTCAAAGATTGGTTTAATAATTTCATCTACCTTTGTTTCCAAGATGTTAAATGTATGTATAACCTCACGTTCCCCAGCTCTTCTGATATGTATCACTTCAGCTCCGTCTTCTAAAGCTCTGTTGATAGCATGCAACAAGCTCGTTGTTCTTTGCAAAGCAAGATAGTTGTAAATCTCACGGTCTTGTTTTGACAAGTCCAACAGAATTCTTTCTACCTCGTTAGCATTGACTTTGATGGAACCGTCTTCTCTTATGTATCTTTTCAAGGCTTCCTTGACACTGTCTTTGTTATAGATGTATTTCGCTACAGCAGAAAACTCGGATGCAAGTTTCATATCGTGAGAGAAAGCAGATACCATTCTATGAAATGCGACCGCAGATTTTAACCCAGCATGTCTATAAAAAGTCTGAAGAATGTTATCGTCAAACTTTTCTCCAGTAGTAAAAGACTTATTTACAAAGGTTAAAGCTGACTTTACCTGTTCAAGGTCTTGTGAAATTTGAAGTTTTGTTTTAAAAGAAGGTGTCATGTCAGCTATGATTTCTGGTATTAGTTCTTCTGTAGGTTTATCAAGAATAAGCTTAGCAGTGGTGCTTTGTATAGTCTTTGGTGCGGTTCTAACAGATTTAATCAAATCATAAGCAACAGCAAGATTTGGCAAATCAAATAAAGCAGTAAGCGGGTTCCTGCCTTGTGTTTGTGCTTTTACCATTTCACCTACAACACTACCAGCAAGAGTGCCAGCAGTAAGACTTTCTATTGTAAGTCTTATCCACGGAGCTAAGAAAGGTCTTGATAAAAAACTACCTATTCCAAATCCAAGTGATGCTAAGTTCAAAGCTAAAGTTGCGTGTTCTATAGAATTCACTTTTTCTCTTGCTTTTTCTATAGCTTCATACAACAACTCGCCGTTTTGCTTTGTGGTGGTTAAATACTTTTTCAAAGTATCTCTGAAATTTGGGTCAAGCTGTTCAGCTACCGCAGAGAGATACGCAACTTGGTCAAACTTTCTGTTTGCGATAGCGTTTTGAAGTTTCTTTGATAGAAAGTTTGCAACATCTTGTAAAGCATTTGTATCGCCAGTTTCTTTGAGAGTTTTAACAAAATCTGAAGCATATCCTGAAAATCCGAGATTTATAATCTGTTTAGTTTGCTTTGCAAGTTCTTGCGGAGTATCGTAGCTTGATGGTGCATAAGCGAAAGCTTTGAAACCGAGATGTTTCTTTGTAAAGTCATTAATTTGTTTTGCCGATGGAACAATACTACGAGTTAGTTGGTGCGTTGCATCAAACAAGTCCGAAATACTTTTTTCAATAGATATGCTGGCTTGTTTGAGTATCTTGTTCCAGTCCATCTCACTTCTCCTTCTTTATTTGAATAAGAGGAGCAAATTGTTGTTGCTGTTTTAATTCAAGTTGCTGTCTTCTCAGGTTTAAACTTTCCCAACCTCGTGCAACATCTTGCATTCTTTCCCAGTGCTGGCTATAAGCATTAAAAGTTTTTAGCCACTTTTCAAAGTTAAGCTTTTCTTCGTTCATTATAGCCTTGGTAATACTTTCTATCATATCTGCTTGCGTTTTTAGAACGTTCAGTCTGTATGTATAGAAGTCTTTCAGCTTGCCTATCTGGTCAAGAACTGATTGCATGACGAGTTTGTAGTTCTCTGCATAGTTTGAAATTAAGCTTAACCAGTTTTGGTCTGTAGCTTGTGCAAGTGCTGGATTGTCTGCTACCGTAATTAAATCTTCAATCGTATATCTGGATAAATCTTCGTGTCTATTTGCTTTGAGAATGTAGTAGCCAGATAGAAGTTTTGGAAAGTTCTGTTTTACAAAATCCCACGGATAGTATTTGAGAAAGGTATGCATTATTTCTGGCAAATCTAAGCCAGTTTTCATACCAAGCGGAGTTTTGGATAAATCTAAGGCAATATAAGGCACAAGCTTCTCAAGTTTTTCTGAATATTCTTGAAAAACTTGATAATAAGCTTTTGCGTCTTGTTCGTATTGATGAGCAAGCAGGTTTGACAATTCGTATAGTCGCAACAGTTCAGGCAAAAATGCACCTACAGTTGGAGTAGTCTGTTGTTTCTCGTTTTGAGTTTGTTCAACTTGAGGTGCCGTTGGTTTTACTGTTGCTTTATGAGATTTGGTTTTAGTAGTAGTTGAAGTAGCAGGTTGTGAAGTTTCGTTTTTGAGCTTTATATCTTTAGACTTTTCTTCGGTGTCTGAGCTTCTTCCTAAAAGATAAACACCACCTAAGGCACCCGCACCGCCTAAAGTTGCTAAAGCTTTCTTACTTGTCAATAACTTAGCCAACGCTTGTAGCATAGAGATAAATATATGCCTTATTTGTTAGATTGTTTCTTTTTAGTCTTTGGCGCTGGCTTTTCTGATGAATGACCAGTTTTGCTATATCGTTCCTTAAGCAGGGTTTTTAGTTCTTCCACTTTTGTATCTAAAGTTTTTAAGTCTTTTGACGCATCTCTGAATGGTGCTTCCTGTGAAATCTTCTTCAAATCTCTTGTAATTTCTACGAGTTTTCTCCTGATGTCTGGGTCTTGCTTTGCTTCATCAGGTATTTCTTTAATAAGATTTTCCAACTTTTTGATAGGATTAAGAACAGTTTCTTTAGTTTCTACTCTTTTAGGTTCTGCTCCGAGTTTTTTCAAGAATTCTTCTAACTTCTGTGAAGTTTTAAGACCTTGTCTCGCTACTTCTTCTTTATACGGAGTTTCTTTCGGTAGTGGTTTAATAGTTTTGGTAATCTCTCCTTCAGACAAAAGCTTAGGTAAATTCTTTTGTCTTGCGAGCTCTTTAAGTCTTGTTGCAAACAATCTTTCAAACTGAGGAGGAACGTAGTCTTCCATTACCCCCTTTTCTCTAAAAATAACAGCAGGTGGTTTTGCGTTAGCAAATTCCCAACGAGTTTCTTTAGGTGCCAGAGTAGGTAGCTTTTTTTGTCTTGTTTTTTCTTTAAGGTCTTTTATAGAAACAACTTCAAACTCTTTCTCAACAGGTGGCTTTTTGTAAGCAAACCTCCACTCATTAGCTGGAATTTTCTTTTTCAACTGTTCCTCAATTTTCTTTCTCACTTCCTCTCTTTTTGCATCATACTTACTTTTTTGTCCAGCAACATTCTGTGCTCCAGATACAGCTTGCTCCGATGCTGCTTTTTCTGTGGTTTCTTTTGCTACATTTTCTGCCACTTTTTCTGCAGATTTTTGTGCTCCTCTTCCCATAATCTTTGACACACCTCTACCAAAAACTTTGCTAACGAAACCACCAGCTCTGGAAAGTAAGTTTGGTAGAAAAGAAACAGTAAGCGGGTCTATATCTTGTTCTACAAGCGGTGCTTCTCTTGGTATATACTCAACTTTACCGTCTTTACCTCTTCTCATTTCCCACAACACACCATCACGCCAAAAAGTCATTACTGGTTCATTTTGCGGTTTTTGGTCTTTGGTAGATTTTGTTTTATTATCTTGCTTAACTTGTCCTTCTCTACCGATATTACCTGTTTGGCTTCCACTAACAACAGACTTTTTAGGTGCTTGCGGAGAAGCTGGTTGTGGTGCTACTACTTTAGGTATTTGCGGAGGACTGACTTGTGGAGGAGTAAGCTGAGGTTCCTCTAACCTAATACCAAACTGCTTTTTATTTTGTCCATCTAAACTCAACCGCCAGCTACCAGTTCCACCTCCTTGTTGAGTGTCTCCCTGCTTCTTTTTGCTAATGTTCTCAAGAAGCTTTATGTAGGAGCTGAAAAGTTCTGGTTTTTCTGCTATTTTCTCTGCAAGTTCTGGGGCATGAGCACGAAAGAGAAGCTTTAGCTCCTCAGGTATGTCAGCTTTATCTAAAGCTTCGTTGTATTTTTCTGTAATAACTTTGACTTTAAAACTTTTCTCTAAAATCTTGGGATTAGTTGCTGTAGCATAAAAACCCAACTTTTCCAGCTTTTCTCCGATAGGCAAATTTGCGAACTCTTCTCTCATTTTTCTGACATTGTTTAGATAACTTGCTACTTCTTGTTTAAACGGGTCTTCAGACTTAGCATATTCTTCAACTTTATTCCAGTATATTTTATCATCTTGCGTAAGCAAGTCTGAAGCAAATCGCTTAAGAACAGGTATGTGGTCAGTTAGTTCTTTGTCTGAAAACAAAGCTATCTGTTCTTTACTTCTTGAAAGTTCTGCGATAAAAGGTATTACTTGGTTTCCTAAAATCTCCGCTAAAACTCCAAACGGGTTTGAAACCTCAATAGTAGGTAAAACAACGATATTTGCCATCTTTCACCTCCTATTTAGCTAATAATTTATAAAGTCCGATACCAGAACCTATTATATAAGGTAAAGAACTCAACAACCCTTGCTTATAAGTAGGTTGCACGATTGTTGGCACACCCATCAAAGCTTTAGCTATATCCATTTTATACTGCTGTTCAAGAATATAAGGATTTACAGATACCATTTCATCAGCAAACTTTGCATAAAAGTCTGGTTTCGCAAACAGATACTTCAACATCGTATCAGTTTGTGCCTCGGAAAGTCCAGCTAAAGTTCTGGTTTTCTCTTGCAAGATGGGAAAAGCAGTTCTATTCAAAATATCCGCCATAGTCCATTGCTGTGCTTGAGTGTTCAACAGTCCTAAGGCACCAAGCCTTGTGTTTTGCTTTGCTTGTTCTGAAGTGATTATGTTTCGTGTTTGTGAAAGTAAGTCTTCGTAAAGACTTGAAACTTCACTTTTTGTTCTACTAAACAGGTTTGGTATTTCAGTTTGCAAACTTTCAAAAGATGCTTTCGCTTGGTTTAAGTAAGGTTGTTTAATGCTTGCTACAGTTTGTGCATATTGAGAAGCTTGACCAAGCAACTGCTCTAAAATACTTGCACCTTGTTGTGCGTAAGGAGGTATCATAACTTGAGTAGAAAATTGGTCTTGAAGTCTTATCCCACCACCAGCAGACCCACCTAACATACCACCAGCAACACCACCTATTATTCTTCCTATGTTTTTACCAAAAGCACCACCTAATACACCACCAATTTTTCCTCCTATTAAACCGCCAGCTATTGTGCCTATTATAGGCAAAGCTGGTTTAAGTATTTTTCCTAATTTAGGTAGCTTTAGCTTAAAACCCACTCCTAATACCTCCTAAAGTAAAATTTAAGTCTTGCTTTCTTGAACCGTTGCGCTGACTGAACACTTCTCTCAAGTGCTTCTTGCATTGCTTTTGCTTGTGCTTCAAGACTAATGTCTGCTGTAAAGTATCTCTCAATCCAGAAACTCAACGCATGAATTAGTAAAGTCTTGTTCTCAAAAATCAAAGGATGTGATTGTGTGGGTTCCACGAGGTTGCTTCTGTAGGTATAAACATAGTAGTCTGCTATATACTCAATATTGTCAGACGCTGGACAATCAAAGTAAAGTGTTCCGCCGATTGAGTTAGTGTTCGGGATATACAAAAACCTTGACGGTATGCCTTTTATATCTGTCGCATAAGCAAAAAGCATTTTCACATCCTCATCGCCCGTTAGCTTCATTCTAAGCTTTTTATCTACTATCTCATTAAACTGCTTTATATCTTCAGTAAAATTGACAGAAAAGTTGTCTTTGAGAAGAGTAAAAAGAGACGTTCTACGCATGTAGTTGAAGTTGTTGCGTTTTTCTAAGTCTTCAATTACAAGCTTAAAGTATTGAAAAGCAAGGATGAGGAGCTGGTCGTTATACGGAACCTTACGGTCTTCTATAACAAACCTAACCAGCTCCTCATTTGTCATGACTTATTAACCAGCTATCAATATACCACCTACCGCCTGACCTTCTGACGCAAACCAAGTGGGTTGTTCGCCTCTGTAAGTATTCACACCTATTGCACGGAACCTGTTGAAGTCTCCTTTCTGATGCATGAATTCTTCAGGTTTCACGATGGCTTCTCTGATAGCATCTCTTCCAAGAAAGATGCAGATGGACTTATCAAGCAGGCTTGGATTGACTCCGCCAAACACAAACTCTATCCACCTACCGTTGTCCTCTACCATTTCTTGCCCGTAGTAGGTTCCGATGTATCCCTCTTTAAACGCTCTCGCATCTTGCAGTCTGGAGAAGATAGTTTGAAACTCTGGGTCTGAGTATATTCTGTTTTTTGCTTGTGCGTTCATGATTATTACATATCTACCAAAGCCTCTTCCGTCATAGCTTGGACAGTTTTGCCTTGCCAATTCCATGACAAATTGCCTTATAGCACTAAGTGTTAGTCCCGCAAAGGTTGTGCCAGCTGGTATTGTATATTGGTTAATTGTAATAGGAAAACCGCTCTCTTGCGCAAAAGTCTTTGTAGAATTTAGAGACACTCCTACATGCACTTCAAGACCGCTTGTGGTGTATAGACCGAGCACATCAAGATACATAAACGCATTCTTTATCAAGTCTCTTTCTATAGAGCCAACAACCACTTCTTCAAGATGCTTTCTTATCTCGCTTTCTATGTCTATCGCAGAGAAAATCTGTGCTCTTTCTGTCCAAGGTATCTGAGCACCTCTTTCCTCCACGCTTACTGAATACCTTTTGTAAGCAGGCATCACAGTAGGTAGAGGGTCAAATTCTCCTACAGGTCTCCAATATTGGGAATACGGTGCGGTAGTTTTCTTCCACATCTCAAAGTATCTGTCTGTTCCCGCTCTAAAATCAGTCCATTTGGAAACGAACTTCCTGAACGTCAGCTCAGGCATTGCTCTCTTCATTATCTCCTTGCTTATAGACGCTCTGCTAAGCCTGTAGGTTCCTACCTCAGTAGTATAGCTAAAAAACTCTTCATCGCTAAAACCTAACTGGCTCATTGGTGTTAAAGTAGGTTGCCAAAATATCGCCATGTTTTACACCTCCTTTATTTAAATATTAATCTCATCAATTGTTTCGCCAAGTCTAAGTTTAGGTTCTCCGTATCTACCTCTTTCAGAACCATCTTTATAGACTATATCCGCCACATCTCTGTAAGTAGCATACTCAAGCATCTTTTTGTAGTCGTTTCTGTAGTCTTTAATCGTGTAAGGCTTTTCGGTAGTTTGCTTGGCTAAGTTTTCTTGCAGAACAAAAGTTTTGCTTATATCCACATAATCCTTGCTTATAGCTCCTAACTCTTCACGAACTTCTCTAAAAGCTTCTTCAAGATATTTATCGTAGCTATCTTTTACTTTGCTTTGTGCGAGGTCTATCTGGAATTTCTGTTCCGCTCGTTGTTCTATAAACGGCAGATATTTACCAATATTAGGCAAAGTCGCATATTTTCCAATAAAAACACTTCTTCCTAAATTTTTCCAGTTTTCCCAATACAATTGCTGATACGCTTGTTGATAATCAGTTTGCTCCTGTTCATCACTTGTTTGCTGATAATCTACATTTTGCTCAGGCTGGCTCTCTTGCTCAGAAGAATTCCCTTCGCTTTTTCCAAGCAAAGCTTCTACTTCTTTAATCAAATCTTCAAGCCTATCACTCATCATCTACCTCCATTGGTCTATTAATATAAATAGTGCGAAAAATTTGTCAATATTTTGGTGCCTTTATCACAAGTTTTGAGGTTTTTGCCTTTCTGTAAAGCGGATAACAAACATAACGCAAAGCGTCATGAACATGTTCATAGTAGCCGTCTTTTAACAATTTGCCTTTTTCATCAACTTGAAACTCACCCAAGAGACCATTCATAGTTATATGACAGTTTTGATAAACACGCAACCATCTCTTGCCTTGAATGTCAGTAATAAGCATATCTCGTATCGCTTCTATACTTTGAAGTTGTGGAACTTGCGTGGTTTTTATGCTTATTCTAAACTCATCTTGAATTTTCTTGAGCAGGGACAAACCCTCATACTGGTCTCTCTGTCTTCCAGCTATATCACCCCACCATTCCACATCGTGAATGGTGATACCAAAATTGCTTCTCAACCGTTTTGCTACATTCTCCATAAACACAGCCAGAGGTTCATTCTCGCCAAGCAATTCATCCATCACAATCAATCTACCAAGCTCATCTTCAACAAGCAGGACATATGCTGGTCTTCTCAAGCCGAAGTCTATTCCTGCGTAGAAGTTGTAATAGAAAGGCATTGTTGCGTTTGGGTTCCAGTCAGAGTAAATGTTTTCTTCAGAGAAGTATTCTGTATAAATACCGCTACCTTCAAAGTAAGCATTGCCCCACTCACCATAAAGCATAACTCTTCTGTAGTAATAAGGTCTATGCTCCATTTGTGCAAGGTAGCTGTGCGGTGGGTTATACCGTTTAGCTATCACTTCTCCGTCTTTCTCTGAAACTATCTCATACCGCCTGTTGTTAATAACGTAAAAGACTTTATTGTCATAAATGTAAGTATCCACCGTAGCAAGAAAGTCTTTTGATAGCTTAACATACACAAAATTGTCATACACGCTTGATTTAATAATTTGCGTAAAAGGAGCAAAAGCTCCGCTTTCTTCTACAAATTCTTTATAAATCCAGTGCGTTTCTGGAACTGGGTTCAAATTTACAAGACCACGAATAAACTTGTGAGGATACCTGAGCCTTTCAGACGCCTCAACAAAAGCTTTTTGACTAAGTCTGTCTAACTCGTCAATTATTACAACATTGAACTCGTAGCTTCGGACTGTTTTGTATTGCTCGTTCTTGTCAGACAAGCTTAGATAAAATATCTCAGATTGATTTACATACGAGTAAATCCTCTGAAGTTGTTTGTTTTCATCATAGTCTATGCCAAGCTTAATGCCTTTCTCAGTGCAAAGCCTGATAAACTCATCAATCAGCGTATTTTTCAAGTCTCTAAGACTTTCCCGTGCTACAAGTATTTTGCTTTTTGCGTATTGCTGGTCAAACATCAATCTAAGAAGTATGAATAAGGTTGCAGTAGTCTTTGCGGAACCTTTACCGCCAACAGACATTATCCACAGTTTATTGCCTTCAAAAAACGCCTTGATAATTTCCTCTTGTTTGGGTGTGAGAACTATATCCTTCACGGAACAACTTTTTGTATCTTAAACTGCAACCAGCCTGCAGGTATTTTAAACTGGTCTCCTGCTAAGTAGGGTTTAGATACTACATCAGTCTTAGCCAGCATATTTCCACCGCTATTTGCATCATACAAGGCTACCTGCACTACTGGATTACTCGTTGGTGCTACATCAATAGAAGCTATAGGAAATACAACATCGTTTAGGTTTGAAAGCACAATATAATCTGGGTCAGAAACCGCATCTACAACTACATCACCAAACGCTATTCTGCCTATCGGACACTCAGAACCATCTTGTCTTATTAAACCAACATAACTGTTTTGCAGTATATTTGTAGCTACCGCTTGTGCATAAGCAATGCTTATCGTTGTCGCCATCTTTCATCCTCCTCAGATATAAATATAGCACAAGAGAACAAGCTTTCATCAACATAAATGTTTTGAGGTTGTTCTATCAATATTGCTTCAACAGTCAAATCATACTTTACAAAAACCACCACACCTTTTTCCACTCTCACAGTTCTTCCAGCCTTAATAATCCTCACCATGCTTGAAAACTCCTTATCCTACAAGCTTGTTCTGTATATAAAGATACCACAAACTCCTCTCCTTTCAAAGCAAGTCTATAGTTTGTTCGTGTTGCCCTGACTATATAATTGAAAAAAGTCTGAAAATCAAGAAATCTGCTAAGCACCGCCATGTGCCCTATATTGTAATCAGTTGTCTCCAACACCTCCATACTTATGCCGTTCAACCAGTTTTTCTTAAACTTCACTGTAAATTCTTTCTGTAGTGGAATATGTGGCTTGTCTGGGTCTATTGTATCTTGTAGTGTGTAAAGGTTTCTGTCATATACTACATGATACTGAGACAAATACAAGTAATTTGTTGAAAAGTAAATCCGCTTGTTGCCTTTGCTAAACCACACTAAGTTGTTGAACAGCGAATTTCTAAACAAGTAGAAGTTCTGCATTTCTCTTACAAACTCAATTCCTTGTTCTTCAAATTCTGGAAACGGACAAACTTTTTGTAAAAAAGTTTCTTCGGTTCGCAAGTAGATTAGGTCTGAGATTTGAAGGCTAAGCAAAACGGTAGCATCATCTCCAATGAGATAGAGTAAGTCGTCTTTCTTTACAAGTCTCGGATTAACTTTTGGATTAGCAAACACGCCGTATGTATAAGCTGGAAGAGTTATAGCATCTCCATCGTTTGCTGTTGCAATTCGTCCCGCATCATCCATGCTGTATATATAAACAGTCGTGGGAGGAGTTGTAATAACTGCAAAGAGATAAGCTGATAACTGATAGACATAAACAATATTTGACGGTTCTGAAATGGTTATAGTTTTAACTTCATCTGTTGCTGTGTTTATAACCAAGCATTTGTTGTTATCTACAAAACAAAAAATAACATCACCAAACACTACCACACCAGCAAATTTTATGTATGTTCTAAGAGTGTTTTTGTAAAAAACATCGTATAAGGTGTTTCTACTCAGAACCAAAAACACTTTATCGTTTAGAACAAAACCTTCTACGAAGTTGTTTGGTAAAGTGCTTATTTCTAAATATCTTTGACGCACCACCTGAGGAAAAACAACAAAACCTTCTTCAGACAAATAAACCACATCGCCTTTGATATTCACAATCGGTAGTTTGGTCAGGTCAATGGCATCCATGTGTCGCATGAGCTCCATATACCTCCAAACCTTGCCCAAGATGTGTCTCTGCAGTTAGCTATAACTGGAACAGAAAAGCTATTAACACTACTAAACATACTTGGAACAATGCTGGAAGCAAAGAACTCTGCACTAACGTTTTGTGTTGTAGTGTAGTCTGTAGCTATCTTATTTACTGCATTGAAACCAGAAGAAGCATATCTTAACCTGATGTAGTTTAAATCTGAAAACTCCACACTCTTAAAAACCGCTTGCTTATATTCAACTGCTAAAATCGGAACAGCTTGCTTGTGTAATTTGTATTTCGTTGCTACCTTAAACTTAAACTCTTGCCCAGACACTATGAACATATTACCGTAGTTCTCTTTACTTCTTACTTGATACTCTACACCATCAATGAAAACTTTTTTAATACCTTCGTCTGAAGTCTTCACTACAAACGGAAAAGTTAATTTGGCATTTTCTACAGGATTATCAAACTTTACTCTGTATTCATAAGCATATACAAGTCTAACAACATTCACAATAACCCAATACCAGTTTCTATTTTGAGCGTCAATCCATTTGCCTGATGGAAAGTTGCTTAACCAAGAGTTTAATGGTAGTAATGCTTCATCTACACTAATACTAACAAGCGTCGGTTTTACTTCACTCATTACTCTTCCTCCACAATGGGTCTATCTGGAGAAGAGGTCATAATGTTAATCTGTATTGCGGTGGCTGGTGCGGTTTCTTCTTTTGCACGGAAGGATTTAAAAGCATCGTAGATGGACTTTTCAAGTTCAAGGAGTTTCGCTTTCACCGTTGCTATTTCGTTCTTCGTTCTGACTGGATTTTTGATACCAAGCACATCAGCTTGTCTCTCAAGCTTTTCAAGGTTGCGTTTCTCTCGTTCTATTTCCTCAAGCAGTTTTTTGTAGCCTTGAAACTGAACTTCAATAGACATAATATCAAGACTTCTTTGATTGAAAGACTGTATCTGTTCATACTCTTTTAACAATTCTTCAAGCCTTGTGTATTTCATTATCTCCATAGCTTCTTTGCCTCCCGCAAAGCAAAGGGTAAATTAGGCAAATCATCTTGCTTTGATACAGCCGAAACCTTCTTCACCAGCTGTTCCATAGTTTTCAAAATTTTAACCTCATCAAGGGAAGAAAAGCACTCACATATACACGCTTCAATACCTTCACCTTTGGGTATGTAATATTCGCCCTTTATTTTCATCAAAGCTTCAAAGTTGTAGCGTGCGTCCTTTTCTGGGTCTGGTGTATCAACATAAACAAAAAAGTCTTTAGCTTCTTCAATTTTTAGAGGCACAGCCACGTAAAACTTATCTCTAAACATAGGTCTTGCTCCATTTAGCACTACATCCGCAAAATTTGTTATTGCGTATCTATAACCAAGTCCAAGCGGGTAAGGAGAACGAACAGTAATGTCAAGGAAGTAGTGGTCTGTGCCTCGTGTATTGATAAACTCTTCTGTGCTTATAAAACCTTTATATTTGAACTTTTTCAAAATTAGGTCAAGCTTTATCAGTGTTTCTTGTAATGGTTTTGGCAACTCGGACAAGCTGTTGCATACTCTACCAATATACACACCTTTTTTATACTCTACTCCGCAAAGCATTGGGAAGAGAAAACCACCTTGCTCATAGTCATACACCGCATCTATCCCAGCTTCAACATATCTATCGTCAAATTCAAGTCGTTCTTCTACGATAAACTCTATTTTATCAAGAAACTCTCCAAACTCTTTTCTCAGTTTCGCTTCATAATTGCGTTTCTCTGCCTCGTTGTTTATAAAGAAGGTCTCCGCAGAACCACGAAAGATAGAAAGTTTTACAACACAAGGTGGTTTGATATTTTTAAAACCTCGCACAATCTTGTATTCTGGAGTAGGAACATCAACCGATTTTAACATCACCTTGAGAAATTTTCTGTCCAGCTCAAGCTCCGTAGCTATCCCACCTCCAAAAGTCTTGTATCCTTTGTTTGCTAAGAACGAAAATAAGTCTCCTCCATACACATCAAAGCTGACAATCTTATCTACTTTATCTATGTAAGCAAAGAAATTATGCACCTTTTTGATATTCTCAAAACCAAAGCCTGTAGCAAAATCGTCAAAACTCGGATACGGAGAGATGTAATCAGTGTAGTAATACACCTCATGCCCTGCAGTAGCTAAACCAAGCACATGACTAAACTCAATACCTGTTCCAAACACAAGCACTCTCATGGCGTTATTGCCTCCAAATATTTTTTCTGTGCTGTTTGTAAATCAAACTCGCCGTTCCAAGCTCTTGCAAGCAGTGAAAAAGGTTGCACATCAAACACGTCAGAAGAATACATCTTACTAAAGAAAACTGGTCTAATGATGCCGTCATAATAAACAATTGACTGTCTAAAGTAGATGTATTGTCCTGTGTTAGTTAGTAAGCCTTCTCTTGTGGGTTTGTAAGGGTCTGGCACCACAATTGGTTTATAAACCTTTATAACTTGCTTCAAAAGTTTTGCTGTCTCAATCGTCGGGTGAAAATCACAGAACAACTCGTTTCCAAGTTTCTTGCCTATATACACTCCGTCCAGAAAGACAAACTTTATAAACTTCGTTTCTTTCTCCATAGCTTGTTGAAAAGTCATTGCATCATCCTGCCATATCATGGCTGAATTTCCTAATCAAAAATTGTTTAATTTTGTCTTTATCCTCTTCACGCTTAACCTGAATGCGTTCTACAAGCTGTTCTATTTCTTTAATTATGTTAATCTTATCGTCAATTTTCCGTATGCGTTCCATCAAATCTTGTAAGCTTTCATGCAGAACTTCAAACTTTGTCTCCATAAGTTCTAACCTTGCTTGAAGTTTTATCAGCTTAAACACCACAAAAACGAAAGCAAACAAAAGCACAACATTAATCGCTACCGCACTTACAAGCAGATAATCATTCACCTGCATCGCTATTACCTCCTATTGCAAGGTTTAGATATGTTAAAAGGTCTTTAGACTTAGGAACAATTTTTTGTAGCATTTCTTCGTTAGAAAGGATTTGCTGGATAAACTGCTTAATGTTCTCTTCTTTGACTTTTTGTGCTTGTGCCATCGCTTGCATTTCTTCTGGAGTAGGTATCCGCACAAGCTCAGAAGGTAGTTGCATAATATCTGCTATTCTCTTAACTATGATAGGCACATTGAGGAACGGCAAAGCACCAAGATTACTAAACAACTCAAGCACTGATAACAAGCTTTCAAGCTCCTCTTTCTGCCTTACAACACCGCTTAGACCTTCAACTCTAATCGTAATACCTTTGTAGATGTTTTTGACAATGTAATAGTATTTCGGTTTGTCTTCTATGATTGCTTTATTAACAAGCAGATTAAACTCTTGAGCCTCTTCTGGAGTAAGCATTGCTGGTATTTCATCTATAAATGTTTGAATAAATACCGCAAGCATCTTACGAACCGCCTTTGCAATAAACTCTTCTTCAATTCTGTTGATAAGAGTATTTACATACTGTGCGTTCAGTTGAGATTTAATAAGTATCTCTTTTGCCGTTGGTCTGCCTTTTGAAGTTGGCTTACCTTCAAGTATCTCAGACATCGCACTTACATTTTGCACTTCCATGAGTATCATTTGCCTAAACGGTAATGCGTTAGGGTCTATTGAAGCAAGCTGGAATGTTCTGACTGCTTGGTCAGGAGAAGTTGTTTTAAACACCATGTAAGGTGCTATTTCAAGTTCTTCTTTATCCTCTTCTTGTTTAACAGCATCTACGTATATCTCAAAAGCTGTTGCTGTGCTAAGCAAAACTCTATCAATGAAAGACCGCAAAAGTCTTGTATCTTCTTTGTAATAGTCCCATATCAAGTCTGCATAGCTTAGTTGAAAGTCAGAGGCATAGAAATAAGTATGAACAATTGGCATCAGATTGTCTGCATGATTGATTTGTTCTACATCAACAAGCTTAGTATCGTTCAAAAGAGTTATCTTGATTGGTGTAGATACTACATCGTTATTGACATACCGCCCGTATATGTAAGTAAGCTTTACAAAAGCTCGCTTGCGGGAACTTTTTACCAGATACTCTACTGTTTCTTTTGATGTGGATATGTTATAAGGTTCAAGTTTCTCTGGTTGTATCATCCAGAACTTTTGAAGCCTATAAGCTTTCTCAAAAGGAACATACACATCATATGCGTAAAAAGAACCATCGTTTGAAACATAAAAATCCAGTGGATGCAAAGCTTTTACTATAAGTTTTTTCTCAACCTCACCAAACTGGTCTATCTCAAGGTCTGTATCTATAAGCAAAGCAAGGTGTCCAGACAAAAGACCGTAGAACAATGTAAGTCCTACCTCTTGAAAGAAATCGGACTTGTATATAGCAAGGTCATAGCATTTCTTCAAAATAGACGGCATTTTGCTGTATGGGTCTGATGCATAGAAAGTAAGCAAGTTTTTACTTGCTCTATCTACAAGAGAGCGGAAGTAGTAATAAGCAAATGCGAGTTTTTGAAAGAAAAGACTTGACTTGATATTGCTTTGCCAATCCAGTTCAGGTTCTGTAATTGCCGAATTTCCGTTAAGTTCTCTGATGTAATCTCGGACTTTCGTATGACGAGGTTCATTCAAACTTTTTAGTTCGTTGTATATACTTACTGCAAAATTTTCTAACTCACCCTCTTCAGCAGTGAATGGTGTGTTGGTGTAATCATTCAAAACAATCATACAAATAAATATAACACAACCTTACCAAAATTTCAGTTTATCCTCTCCAGTGCGGTAGTATTGCCCGTTTTGATAGACTTTCTTGGAATAGCTGTAGTTTATATCGCAAGCATTTCTGTATTGCTTACAAGTCAAACCATCAAACCACACGCACACATCTTTTCGTTTGCATTGTGCTTTGCAATCTTCCCACCGCATACTGTTAGCCCTGCTACATTCTCGTAAAACCAAATCACCGCCATTATACCTCTGATACATTATCCAAAGAGGTTCTTTGTATAAACTGCGTAAATAATACGCAAAGGCATAAAAGTGGTCTAAGTGGTTTTCTGTGTATTTTGGAAAGTAAGGTCTGAGTGTTGGGTCTAAAAATTTCGGTGTGAGTTGAAAGTAGCCTACAGAACCGTATCCATCTTTACTTATAACAAATCGGCATTTTGTCTCTGTATGTGCTAAGCCTATGTTATACCAATACGGAAAATCTGAGGCAAAATACCGTGCGGTAGCAAGCTTAGTTTTATCTGCAATGCGTATGCAGGTCTCAAGTGGGTTAGCCAAAGATAAATGCCAAAGCAACAATAAGCTGAAGAACAATCGCATAAACATATTGCCACACTCCTTGCCAATCAATTTTGCCTATTACCAACCGCCTCGCTAAATAACCAAGCCCAAGACTTGCCAAAGCTATAGACAGCTTGCGAAATACAAGGTCTGGTATCAGTTGCGGGTCAAATGCGTTTGCATAGTAAAAATACAAAGCAAGTGGCAAAAATAGAACTACGAACCAATAATAAGTAAGAAAATCTTTAATCGCCTTCATCTTCTATATCCTCCTTTGGATATGCTATACTAACAATAAGATTTTTAGACCTAATCCCAAGCATGTCAATTGCCATAGACAAACGCACTGCTTCTTCTACACCAAATGTGCCGAGTTCGTAGATGAGTTTGTTGTCTTCTGTTGGGTAAATGTATTCAGCTATTATAACATCTTCATTGTCTTTGGCAAAACTATGCACTTTGATTATGTCTGTAATAAGGTCTGGATAGTCTCTGAGCAAAGTGTCAATCTTCTTTAAGTCTTCTTCAAAAATTAAAACATTTTCATCAAGTAGTGTTTCAAGTAGCCCGAGCATGTTTTTACCTCCTTTCAGACTATTTTAAAGCAATCCTGTTTTATCTGCAAGTATCTAAAATGCTTCTCAATAGTTCGTTTTCTCTTTCAAGCTTGAACATGTAGTCTAACAAAGTTTTTAGTTTTTCTGGATAAGTCATATCTTGCTTAATTACTGGTCTTTCTGTCTTGGGAACATCAGGCACTGGACACCGCACAAACACTTCCTTTTCCACTATCTGAGGTTTCGTTGCACAAGCAAAAACTGTGAAACTACTTGCTAAAATAAGAAGACGCCTCATCTATCATCTCCTTCAAAGCTTGACATTCATCTTCAGTCTTTGGTATCTGAATTTGAGGCGTAGGTTCAAGCGATTTCTTCAAGAGTGCGGAGTATTTCTGTTCAATTTGCTTTTTATCCAGTTCGCATTTATTCTTTAGGTCTTTGTATAGTTGTGTGTATTTGAGTAGGTTTTCCTGCGTAGCTTGAAGTTCTGCTCTGCATATAGCAAGCTTATTCATCGTTTGAAAATGCGTCTTGCGTTCGTAAAACCACAAACCAAACAACAGCAAAACTGTTATCACACTTACAAAAAGCCAAGACTTAACCATTCCACTTAATCTCTAAGCTTCTCAGTTCTTCTAAAGTCTTTGCGTTTCCTATCGCTTGCTTCATTTGTTCGTTCCATTGCCGTATCGCTTTTCTCTGTTGGAGTTGTGTTGCGTATTTTTGTTTTAATCTTTCTACTTCATTCGTGTCTCCAAGTACTTGTGCTTCTGCAATTTTCATGATTACATAGTCAGTCTGTTCAAGCAAGCTTGCAACATAGTTTTTCAGTTCTGTGAGTTTCCTCTGTTTCTCTTCTGCGAGTTTTTCTGCTTCTGTTTTTAGTCTGATTTGTTCGTTGTCAAGAATAACATCATCAGGACTTTCTACTTCAAGTTCAATAGCTTCAACACCTTCGGGAACTGCTTCAGGTAGTAAAGCACAACAAAGAGTTTGCAAGTCTGGGTGAATAAAGGCATAAACTTTCATCATACTAACCTCCTAACTAAAATAACTCCACTCATTGCTTGAGGAAAAGTAAAAGTCCCTAAAGAAACCCAAGCTGTTGCCAAATCTCGCCATTTTGAAGTAAATATACCATATCCTATATTAGTGTCCCCAAATTCATAAGATATTATTCCTTTTATTGTTCTTCTAAATGTTTCTAAAATCATGTAAGTATGTGGTGTTTGGCTGAAAATTTTAAATGCATTATCTGATGTTGTATATGAAACCCAGTTACCATCTCCTAACGAATTCCAATAAACTGAACAATGGCTAAAAGACGATGCATAAGTTGTATTATTAGGATTTAAATAAGTAAAAACAACGTTGTTTGTTAAATTTACAGTAAATTGTAAAAATATTTCATAAATACAATTAGTGTTTGTCGCTATTCGCAAGGGCACACTCGTAGTATTACTAAAACTTATATAAGCCTCCTCTCCCACCCGCAACAAATAATCACTCGTCGCATTAGTTAAATCAACTCTGCGAAATGTATAAACATTACTCTTCACATAAGTCGCACTCAAATCCAGTATTCCGTCCGCATTGAGAGGCACTATCACATTCGGTGCAGGAGTTGGACTTGCGTGAAAGCCATCTACAGTATCAGAATTCACAGCATTATCAGAATTCAAGGCATTTTTTACTTTAAAAGTCTCTGGATTATCATTCACAAAAGCCTGTGCCAGTATATCAAAATTCTCGTTCGCTTGGTTTAATTCATTTACTACTTGGTTTGGTGTTGGTGTTAATGGGTCAAACGGTCTTCTTATGTAAGCCATACTATATAATATATACCATGTTGGTAGTTTTGGAAGGGGCAAATGGTGCAGGCAAAACCACGCTTATAGAAGAACTAAAAAAGCACTACAACTTCAAAATTTACAAGGAACCTCGCAGTCTCGTGCAAAATATCAAAGACTTACTCCACTGGAGAGAAACAACGGGTCAATGGCTTCTCAACAAGTGGCAAAACGAAATAGTTTTACTTGACCGCTACACTTTAAGCACCCTGATTTACAATGTGATTATCAAAAAAGACCTATCTTACGAAGACTATCTTCAACACTGCAAAAAATGTGCCAAACCTGATTTAGTTATAGTTCTAACTGCACCGCTTGATGTAATTTCACAACGCAGACCAAACTTAGACAAAGAAACCGCAAAACGCATAATGAAGTTATACCATCTTTACGCTTTAGCTTCAGACAAAGCAAGGTTATTCTCAGACACCGAGCAAGCTAAACAGTTTATCCTTTCTTGCGTTTCTTAGAAAGCTTTCTGAGAGTTTCAGCTAAGTGAGCCCGACGCCGTGTGGTAGGGTTTGAACTGCGTTTGCCTTCTTCAATACATTCTTTTGTTGCACCTTCATAGCCTTGCCTTCTGCACCATTCAGTAAAAGCACCTGGGTTTTTAATAGCCTCTTGTATCCACTTTTTCTTCCTCGCCATACTTTTAAATATAAAACAAAAAGAGAGAAAAACAATACATCACAACCTCATCGGCATCAACACATACAAGTAATTCTCACCATTTTCAAACACCATCGGACTTTCCGCATCCACAAGCTTCATCTCTACTTTACCATCTGCATTGTCAATGAACTCTTTGAGGTATTTACCGTTAAATGCTATATGCATTTCACCAGACACTTCTTCTGTTGGAACTTTTACCTCAATTTCACCGTAATCTGGGCTTTGCGTCTTCATTACTATCTCCTCACCGCCTACAAGCATTTCAACACCTATCGCATCTTTACCAAACACCAAAAGTTTCCTTAACTCCTTCTCCATATCATCAGCATCAAATACTGCTTTGCAAGTATAATCAGAAGGTATCACTGCTTCGTAGTCTGGATATTCATCTTCTGTATTTCTCAAAGCCAGTTCCCACAGTTCCGTTGCTACAAATGTCATACTTTCAGTTGCACCAAGCTTAACAACATCCGTCTCATCAAGCAAGTCTTTAAGCACAACCAAACCACTTACATGCAACCTAAACCGCTTGTCAAAACTCATCGGATACTTGTAAATCACAAGTCTATGCCCATCAGAACCCACAAAGTTTATGTTGTCTCCTTTGCCGTCAATTAATAAGCACTTCAAATTATCGTATTCTTTGTGTATCGCAAAACCTACTCTCTCTATTGCATCAAGAAGTAGTTTTGCGTCAAACTCAATGTCATAAACTGGTTCTGGAAATTCTGGTAATTCCGCATCACCTATCACCAAAAACTTTGCCTTAGTTCTGCCTGACTTCACTTCAAGTTCTGTGTCCTCTGGTGCAAGAAGTATTTCTTCATCCAACTCCTTCACAAACTTTGCAAACTTCACACTATCAACATACACCGTCTTGGGTTCAAGGAATAACCCGACAGGTTCCAACGGCACCTTCACAGTCAAAAATCGCTCCATATTCGTAGCCTGCATTGTCAGATAGTCCTTCTCAAAAGTTAGCTTGACTGCTTGCAAGTAAAAAGCTGATGCTTTTCTCTCAACAGCTTTGGCTACAGTTTGTAAAGCATCTGCAAGCTGTGATTTGTAAAGCCTCACTAACATGGCTCACACCTCCTTACCAAACATTTCTTTATCAACGAACAAAATCTGCTTAGTATTATAATACACTTCTTTTGCGATACGCCTTTCAACCTCGTCAAAAGTCAGGAAACGGAACCTTTCGTTCTTTCTAAAAGGCAACCAAAACTTCTTTTCTCCATCGGTAAAAATTGCTATACAGTCTGGTGTCTTTTCTATTCCTCATACACTCTTTGCAAAGCTACAGTTTCTTGGTCAAAGTCAAGTTGATAGTATTCTTCAACAAGAGTTGTTTCAAGATGCTTGTGATACCACTTAAACCGTGCCAAAAGTTTTGGTTCTAATGCATCCACCAAATCATACTTTGAGTGTTTTACTGCTTCCTCATCAAACAGACGCACATGAATGCGTATCTCTCCATTGTTGCCAAACAAGATGAAAGTAAAGTCATAAATTGAAGGGAACTGCATTTCGTCTGGTATAATCTTGACTAACTCCATCACACCACCTCCGCTGTTTAATAGTTCATGCTATTTCAACCGCAACAAAACTTGCTTGTCCTTTGTTATACAAGTCAAGCATTTCTTCTTTGCTTAGCACTTGTCCTTCTTGAAGCCTCACGCCTAACTGAAAGACAATCAAAGTGTCTCCAGATTGAAGCTTAATTGCGGTTCTGTTAGTTGGAACCTCAATGCCGAGTAAAGCTGAAAGAATTTCTGCGGTGCTTTGATGCCCAACCGCACTTTCAAAACCGAGTTTAAGCAAAGACTTAACCCGCTGAAGGTCAATTGGTCTGACGAACAGTCTGACTGGTGCTGGGGCGTTAGGGTTAAAACTTAGCATGTTGAGGCTAAATGCGTTGGATAAGTAGATTTTGTGTTGCATGGTTATACCTCCTTAAGGTTTTGTAGTATTATACCATAAAACGAGATAAAAGTCAAGACTTTGTTTCAAAAAGTTTAAGCAAATATCTAAGCATGCTCTCTTCATCTGTAAATAAATCGTCATACGGAAACTGACAAACATAACTATGCATTACGCCAACAGCTTCTTCCAAGAGTTTGTGTCTGAGTTCATTGTATAAAGAAATAAGTTCTTCTTCGCTTGCATTTTCGCTCGGTATTTTGTATCTGTAGTTTCCGAGAAGCCTTAGTTCTTCAATTAGAGCTTTTATAATGCTTCTCAAGTCGTTTCTGTCGTATTTCGGTGTTTGTCCTAAAATCACAATAACGCCTCCTTAAGGTTTTGTGATATTATACCACAAAACAAGGCAAAAGTCAAGTGGGTTGCCCAGTAGGAAAAGAACTTCTGTAGGAACAACGATAAGCCCACCCCGCCCCCGCTGTGGCCGTTTTCGGTTGCGGTGCCTCGTGCCCCGCTTGAGAACCGCCACACCTTGTAAATAAACACTCACTCACATGCTACACCTTGTAAATAAACACTCACTCACACGCCACGCCATGCTTTGGTAAGTGAGTATTTACTTACTTGCAAGGTAAAAAGAAAAAGGCGAGGCTTAAATGCCTTGCCTTGTGGTTTAATTTTAGAGAGCTAAAGAAATGCTGCTATAATCATCAAAAAGAAGTATGCTAATTATTCCAGCGTCAAATAGCTTTATACTCCTTATCTCTATTTCTTTCAAATATTTTCTCATAGCTCTACCTCCTTTTCATTCAGAATTTCTAAATATTCATACAATTCCTCGGGGTCGTATGGTCTAAAAACAACTCCTCCATCTGAATTAATAAACGCCAAAGACTCTGTATAAAACAGAGCCTCCAACTTTTCAAAAATGGCATCAATACCCTGCTCTCTTATTGCTTGCACCAACAGCTCAACGCTAATTAGCCTCATAGCAACACCTCCTTAAGGGTTTTAGATAGGTATTATTATATCACAAATTTTTTAGTTTGTCAATTCCTTTTATACAAAACCACAAACCCCGCACCATGTTAATTTTAACACCACATCATGAAAGTCCTTGCATTTCAATGCTTTTTACATACTCCGTGATGTTAAATTTCACATGCAAAGTTTTAATATCTCTTTGCATAAACAAAGACAAAACCATAAACATTTTTTGACTTAAAGGTCATAAAATCTTTTTATATGAAAATCTCTTTATGCTTCACATTTCTGATTTTTACATCATAAAATCTCTTTATGCTTTTCTTTTTTGACTTAAGGGTCATAAAATCTTTTTATCTGAAAACATTTTGAAATTGCGTCTCAATTCCGTTTTCATTTTGCATTTTGAGATTGAATTTCAATTTCAAATACAAATAATTCTCAACTGCAAGCAGTTCTCACTTGAGAAACTTTTGCAATTACAGATGTTTTGCAACTGCAAGCGGTTCCCACTTGAGAGGTTATTGACTATTGCAAAGACTTTACAACTGCAAACTGTTTTTAACTGCAAACAATTTGCAACTGCAAAAGATTTCTACTTGCGAGGCTTTTGGCTACTGCAAACAGTTCTCAGTTGTGTAGCTATCGCTAAGCTTTATAATACTGCTGTTAAAACTTTTGATAACATTGCTGTTAAAACGACGGGGTAGGCGGGGCAAGGGTGGGGGCTTGGCGGGGCTTTGTTATAACATAGTTTTTATAGTTTGTCAAAAAACCGAAAAGCTACAGAAAAGAAACCGAAAAGAAAAACGAAAAGCATTCAAACCTTACTCTCTCAATGTTTTTCTTTGTTTTTTGTTTTTTGTTTTTCGGTTTTTTCGGTGATAGAGAAATGTATAGAAAAAACGGGCGGGTGGCATGCAAAAATCGTGCCAACGGGGTGGGGGTGGGTCTTGGGGTATGTTTGGGTAGAAAAACCGAAAAACCGAAAAAATTTCAGCAAGTGCTTGATTTTCAACGGTTTGATGCTTTTCGGTATCCTTTTCGGTAGCTTTTCGGTAGCTTTTCGGTGGCTTTTCGGTGTCTGAAAAACCTTTGATTTTCAACGCTTTGCCAACATCAAGCAAGTGCTTGATTTTCAACGATTTTACGCATCTTTGCGGTGCGGGGGCGGGGTGTTCTGTATGGTGCAAAGCAAGGGTGCAAAGGTTTGGTGTCCTGTGTGGTGTCCTGTAAGGTGCAAAGCAATGGTGCTAAGCAAGGATAAGGTGGTGCGGGGGCAAAGGTTAGGTGCTGGGTGTTAATATAATACGCATTATATTAACATCGGGTGGGGTGGGTTAGGGTGCTAAGCTATCAAGCCAAGCAAGGGTTTGGTCTATCTTACAACCAAAAGCTTGGTTATGGTGCGGTGGGTGGGTGCGGGTCTATCTTACATCCAAGCTTTAGCTTGGTGCTTGGCTTGGTGCTAAGAGAAAGGATAAAAAGCAAGGAGTAAGGAGTAAAGATAACAAACTAAAACTGGATATACCTTATAATAAAATGCCATGGAATACGCTTTCTTTGAAGACCAAATAGTCCCCGTAGAGGAAGCAAAGCTAAGCATAAAGACGAACTCCTTTCATTATGGCACCTGCGTCTTTGAAGGCATAAGGGCTTATTGGAACGAAGAAGAAGAACAGCTTTATATCCTCTTTGCAAGGGAGCACTACCAGCGGATGATAGATAACTGCAGGGCAATGTTTATGGAGCTTAAATACACAGTGGATGACCTTATAAACATTACAAAGGAAATCCTCATCAAGAGCCAAATAAGAGAAGATGTCTATATAAGACCCATCGCATACTTTAAAGACCTTGCCCTCACACCCAAGCTTACGGGCTTTACACCCACTGTAGCCATCTACCTGTACAGGTTTGGCAGATATTTGGATACCTCCAAAGGTGCAAGGGTTAAAGTTTCCTCTTGGCGTAGGAACGATGACAACTCCATTCCCTCCCGGTGGAAGGTTTCAGGCGCTTACGTGAACAGTGCACTGGCTAAGACAGAAGCTCTGCTTTCTGGGTATGATGAAGCTATATTGCTAAATCAAAACGGTTTTGTGGCTGAAGGCTCTGGAGAGAACATATTCTTGGTTAGGAATAAAAAGCTCATTACACCCTCCTATTCGGAGCATATACTTGAGGGCATAACCCGCGCTGCAGTTATAAAGCTGGCAAAAAACGAGCTTATGCTGGAAGTGGAGGAAAGACCGGTGGCAAGGAGTGAGCTTTACGTGGCCGACGAAATATTCCTAACGGGTACCGCCGCAGAGATCACGCCCGTGGTGGAGGTGGATGATCGTAAAATCAACGGTGGAGAGGTGGGACCTATCACAAGGGAACTTCAGGAGCTATACTTTAACGCAGTAAGAGGAAAGATAGAAAGATACAAGGGATGGCTAACGCCCGTTTATGAAAAGTAAAACCTACAGAGAGCTTACGGAGAGGGCTTATGAATACCTAACTTTAAACCGATTCCCCAACACCAACGGCCACAGGGAAGCAAAGAGGTTTTTGAAAAACCTCCTTAGAGAAAAATCCATCCCCTTTTGGGAGGAGCCTTTCAGTGTAAAAAAGCGTGTTCCTATTGGTGCCAGCTTGGAGGTGGAGGGAAGAAAAATTCAAGCCTTTCCTTTTGTGGATAGCATAGGCGGAAGCTTTGAAGGATATTTGAAAGAAGATTTCATAGAGGGTGACATTGCACTGCAGACCGCCAAGGGTATAGATTGGAACGCTTTGAAGGCCAAGAACATAAAGGCAGTAGTTTGCTATCTAAAGGAGTTAGACCAGGTCTTTTATGGCATCACAGAAGAAGAGATGGCTGTTGTTTGCATCAAAAGGAGCGACCTTCCAAAGGTAAAGGACTTTTACATCAAGTTAAAGGTGGAGGTCCGAGAGGAAGAGCTAAAGCTCAGCAACCTTGTGTTTGAACTGGGCAGAGGTCCGGTGGTCTATATAGTAGCCCACATGGACACAAAGCCAAAAACCCAAGGTGCCATAGATAACGGCTTGGCATCTTTGCTTTTGCCCTATCTTTACGAAGAGCTGAGAGAGAATTACAACATTCCCTTCAAGCTCAGGTTTTTGATCACCGACGGAGAGGAGGTGGGCTTGGAGGGTTCCAAGTTTCACACATTAAAAAAGCCAAAGCATGCCTATTACTGTATAAACTTGGACGGCATAGGCTGGCAAAACCCTGCCATCCTTTACAGAGATAAAGAGGGCTATAATGATTACCAGTTGGCGGAA